>Ga0137380_10002695_pt1 | contig 15168 bp, 15 predicted proteins | sample SagtaG_17_FD_104809 | JGI IMG/M metagenome (GOLD analysis project Ga0137380, IMG submission 104809) | Vadose zone soil microbial communities from Sagehorn Ranch, Mendocino, California, USA - Sage2_L_100_16 metaG | ecosystem: Environmental > Terrestrial > Soil > Vadose zone | place: USA...
CGACGCCGGCGCCCGCCGCGCCGCGAGAATTCCGTAATAGCTGCGCGGCGCCTCGGCGAGCACGCGGCCGTAGACCGGCGCGGCGGCGGCGCGTCCTTGCACCTGCTCGACGCCGCGCGCGCGCCAATAGAGGGCGGCCGGGCGGTACGCGCGCCCGGCCGGCACCTCGGCGAGGCGCTCGAACGCGCGCGCGGCCCCCTCGACGTTGCCGCCGAGCCAGGCGATCCAGCCGAGCCGCCACTGCGCGGCGGCGGCGACCTCACGCGTCGGATGACCCGCGACGAGCGACCGGTAGATTCCCTCGGCCTCGCCGCCGCGGTCGGCGTCGTCGAGGAGCCTCGCCTGCTCGTAGAGCGCCTCCGCCGCGTCCGTCTCGGTGCCCGTGCGCGCGACCTGCGCATAGAGCGTGAGGGCGCGACCGCGCCTCCCGGCGCGGCCCAGCCAGCGCGCCTGATCCAGCAACAGGCGCACCCGCTGCTCGCCGGACGCGTGGCGCGCCGCGACCTCCAACGCGCGCGCGGCCGTCTCGTAGCGTCCGAGGCGCGCCGCCCCCTCCGCGGCGACGCGCAGCGCGCGCACGAGCAACCCGGGGTCGCGCGTCTCCGAGGCGATCCGCTCGGCCTCCTCGGCCGCGGTCTTGGGCACGCCGGAGCGGAGCAGCCGCTCCGCGCGCTCGACGCGCTCGGCAGGCGACAGCGGCGGTGTCGGCGTGCCGGCGGCCGCGAGCGCCGCGAGCCGATCGAACGCGCCGTCCGCCCAGCCGCTCGACGGTGCGAGCAGGACCAGCTGGCGATATGCGAGGCTGGCGACGTCCGCCTGGCCCCGCGCTTCGGCCGCCGCGCCGAGGAGATAGAGCGCCTCCGGAATCTCAGGGGCGTCGGGAAACGCCGTGAGCAGCCGGCGCAGCGCGACTTGCGCCGCCGCGGCGTCACCCGAGGCCGAGGCGAGGACGGCGGCGCTCACGAGGGCGCGCGGCGCCAGCCGGCTCGCCGGATGGCGATCGGCGACCGCCAGCGCGTGGGCCTGGGCACCGGCCGTGTCCCCGAGCCGGACCAGCGCGTCGGTGAGCAGAAGACGGAAGTGGTCACCGATCGGTGAGGCGAGCGCCGCGTCCGTGGCGAGCTCGCGCGCCGCCGGCACCGGGTCGCCATCCTGAAGCGCCGCGATCGCCAGCGCCCAGCGGCCGATCGTCGCCGGCGGCGCCGCCGCCGGGAGCGGCTCCGCGGCGCCGGCGCCCGACGCCGCGAGCAGCACGCCGAGCAGCGCGGCGCGGACGGCGTGCCTGCCGTTCATGATCTGGCGCGTGAAGACGATGCGCTGGAGCGCCGTCACGTTGGACAGGATCGCGAGGACCCAGAGCGCGGGCTCGAGCAGGCCCAGGACCGCGCCCGCGATCAGGCAGATGAGGCGCTCCGGCCGCTCCATGAGGCCGACCGTGCACTCCACGCCGATCGACTCGGCGCGCGCCTTCGTGTAGCTCACCATCACGGAGCCGACGAGCGCCGCCATCGCGAGGATCGCGCCGCGCGTGTGGGGCTGGCGCGCGAAGAAGACGACGATGCCGAGCAGAACGACGAGGTCCGAGTACCGGTCGATCACCGAGTCGAGGAACGCGCCGAAGGCCGTCACCTGCCCCGACACGCGGGCGAGTGCGCCATCGAAGAGATCGCAGAAGCCGGCCGCGACGAGCAGCAGGCCGGCGGTCCGCGTCTGCCCGGCGATGAACGCCGCGGCCGCGAGCAGGCTCACCACGAAGCCGAGCATGGTGAGGTGGTTCGGCCGCAAGTGCAGGCGGAACAAGCCGCGACCGATCGGATCGGACCAGGCGCGGGCGGTGTCGCGGTAGCGGCCGAGCATCAGATCGGCTGAAGCAGCGCCTGCTCGAGGGCGCCGCGCGCGCGCGCCGTCTCGTCGGGCTCGACGAGCTTCATGCCGGAGTGGTCGTGGACGTAGAAAGTGTCGAATGCCTGGTCGATCTCGGTGGCGATCCGGGCGCTGGTGATGTCGAGGCCCAGCGACGAGAGCGTGCGAGTGATCTGGTAGAGGAGCCCCACCCGGTCGGGGCACTTCACCTCGACGACGGTGTCGGTGTCGGAGAGCTGGTTGCTGACCGTGATCTTGGGTGGTGCCGGCGCCGCCACAGGCGGATGGGCGAACCGCTGCCGCCGCCGGTCCAGGAGCGCGTCGACCGATTGCTCCTCGGAAAGGACCGCGCGCAGCGCCTCGAGCGTGCGGCTCCACTGGGTATGCGAGGTGATCGCCTCCCCGGTGGGGTCGTTCACCTGGAAGGTGTCGATGGCGATCCCGTCGGCGCGCGTGGCGATCTGCGCCGAGATGATGTTGATTCCCTGCGAGGCGAGCGTGCCGGCGATCAACGCGAAGAGCCCCGGCGTGTCGCCCGTGACGACGACCAGGTCGGACGAGCCGAGATCCGGGTGGTGGAAGAGCTGGGTGGCCACGCGTGCCCCGGCGAGCCGGCCGATGAGCCGCAGGTGCTCGGCCATCCGCTGGACGCTCGTCGTCGAGGCGTAACGGTCGGTCATCATCCCGAGATACGTCCGGACCGCGTCGGCGGGCAGCTCGTCCCGCAGCTGCTCCGCGAGCCGCTCGCCGAGCTGCGCGCGGTCGAGCTGGGTCGTCCGGCCACCGCCCAGGCTCGCCCGCGTGCGCGCGTAGAGCTCGTGGAGGATGCGGGCCGCCCACGGGGTGAGCACGCCCGGCCCGACGGCCCGCATGTCCGCGTACGTGAGGAGATAGAGCGTCCGCAGCTTCTGCGCGTCGGCGCACGTCGCCGCGAAGTCCGCGACCGTCCGCGGGTCGTCGATGTCACGCCGCTGGGCGACGTGGGACATCGTCAGGTGATGGGCGACGAGAAACTCGACCGCCCCCGCGTCGGCCGGGGTCAAATCGAGGCGCACCGTCAGCTCGCGCACGAGGGGGATGCCCTTGGCGACGTGGCCGTGGCCCTTGGCCTTGCCGATGTCGTGCAGCAGCATGCCGAGCATCAGGAGCTCGGGCTTCTCGACCTCGCTGAAGACGAGCGCCGCCCCCTCCGACTCCGCCGACTGGCCGGGCGCCAGCGCCTCGAGGTGCTCCACGGCGAGCAGCGAGTGCCGGTCGGCCGAGAACTTGTGATACACGTCGTACTGCACCAGGCACGTCAGCGCGCCGAACTCGGGCAGGTAGCGCCCGAGGAAGCCGAGCTCGTGCATCTCCGACAGCGTCAGCGCCACGCGCCCCCACGACCGGCAGATGTCGAGGAACAGGTCGCGCGCCTGCGGCGAGCGCCGGAACGCGTCGTCCACCACGTCCAGGTGCTCCTCGATCGCCCGCTCGAGGTCGAGCGACAGCTCGCAGCCGAGCCGGTGGAGATGCCAGAAGACCTTCATCAGCCGCAGCGGGTCCGTCTTGAACACGCCCGGGTCGCGGTCGGCGAGGTGCAGGCGACCGTCGAAGAACACGAGGCCGTCGGCCAGCGCCTGCTGCCGCTGCCGCCGCTCGGCCGAGCCGTGGCGGAAGAGCGTCTCCTGGCAGCGCGCGATGAGCCGGCGCGAGACGCGATGGATCACGCGCGCGTTCAGGTAGTAGTCGCGCATGAAGCGCTCGACGCCGAGGCTGCCCGCGTCGTCCGCGTAGCCGAGGTTCCGGGCGATCTGCGGCTGCTGCTCGCGCGTGAGCACGTCGTTCTTGTGGCCGGCCGAGAAATGCAGCTCGTTGCGCACGCGCCAGAGGAACGTCAGCGCGCGGTCGGCCGACGCCTGCTCGCGCCCGGTGATGAGCCCCTTGTCGGCGAGCTCGCGCAGCGTCCGCGCGCCGAATTTCGATGCGCCCAGCCACATCGCCGTGTGCATGTCGCGCAGCCCGCCCGCCGACTCCTTGACGTTCGGCTCGCCGATGTACGGCGAGGCGCCGTGCTTGCGGTAGCGCTGGTCACGCTCGGCGAGCGCGGTGGCGAGGAACTGCTCGAAGTCCTGCCGGTAGACGTTGTCGCGCAGCACGCGGCCGAAGCGCTGGAAGAGGCGCCGGTCGCCCTCGAGAAACCTCGCCTCGAGCATCGAGGTGCGGCTCGGGAAGTCCGTCCGCGCCATCGCGACGCAATCCTCGAGTGAGCGCAGGCTGTGGCCTACGTGGAGCCCGAGATCCCACAGCGTGTAGAGCAGCTCCTGCATGACCCGCTGGACGTAGGGCGAGGCCTCGCCGTCGTACACGACCATCAGGTCGATGTCCGACGCGGGATGGAGCTCACCGCGGCCGTAGCCGCCGAGCGCGACGACGACCAGCAGCGTCTTGTCGAGGCCCGCGCGCTCGGCGTCGGCGACGACCAGGCGCGTGAGCGAGCGCACGAGGTCGTCCATGAAGCGCGCATGGCTGCGGACGGACGCCTCGCCCGACGCGCCGTCGGCGTGCATCGCCTTGAGGGCGCTCACACCCTCGGCGAGGATTCCGCGGAAGAACTCCAGACGAAGGCGTCGTCGGTCCTCGGTCCGCTCGGCCCCCGCTTCAGCGCGTCGGGCCCGGCGATAAAGCTCCGGGGACATGACGGTTGCGAGGGTATCACGGCCCGGCCCGTCAGCGGGCCGGCAGCCTCGCCGCCCCCCAGGCCAGGAACGCGCAGCAGACGCAGACGAGCCCGAGGGCCAGGGGCAGGCTCGTCACCTCCGCCGCGAGCCCGATGAGCGGTGGGCCGGCGAGAAAGCCCAGGTACCCGGTGGTCGTCACGGCGGCGAGCGCGATGGCGGGGGCGTGCCTTGGACCCGCGCCGCCGCGCTGAAGAGGAGCGGGATCGTGTTGGCGATTCCGAGCCCCACCGCGCCGAAGCCGATGACCGCCAGGACCGGCGAGCCGGACGCGAGGCCGACGGCGAGGCCCGCGGCGGCGATCGTCCCCGAGACTCGCAGCACCCGCCGGGGCCCGAAGCGATCCACGGCGCGATCGCCGGCGAAGCGCCCGCCGGCCATCGCCGCGGCGAACGCGGCGAATCCGCCGGCGGCGTACGCGGGATCCGCGCCGAGCGCGTCGTGCAGGTACAGCGCGCTCCAGTCCGCCACCGCCCCCTCCGTGAGGAGCCCGGCGAACGCGAGCCCGCCCAGCGCCAGGAGCTCGCGCCGCGGCCGCGCGAAGACGGGCGCGTCGTCACGAGGCGCCGTACGCCCCGGGGCGAGTCCGGGCGTGGCGCAGCCGACGAGGCCGAGCGCGGCAGCGGCGGTCCAGACGACGAGGGACTCACGCCCGACGGCGAGCGACATCGCCAGCCCCGCGAGCGCGGCGCCGGCGAGTCCGCCGACACTCCAGAGCGCATGGAAGGAGGACATGAGCGCGCGGCCGTAGCCGCGCTCGACCTCGACCGCCTGCGCGTTCATCGACACGTCGAGCATGGCGTTGCAGGCGCCGAGGAGCGCCAGGGCGGCCACCAGGTACGCGACCCCCGGGCTCAGGACCGGCCACGGCAGGGCGACACAGAGACCGATCGCCGCCGTCGCCGTGACGCGTCGACTGCCCGCGCGCGCGACGAGCCGGCCCGCCACGGGCAGCGCCACCACGGCGGCCGCGGCCATCGCGAGGAGCACCAGGCCCAGCTGAGCCTCGCTCAGCGCGTGGCGCGCCCGCACGGCGGGAATGTGCGGCACCCAGCTCGCGATCACCGCGCCGTTGACGAAGAAGAGCGCACCGACCGAAGCGCGGGACCGGAGGGATGCCGACGGCATGGTCCGCCGCTCATTAGACACGAGTGGAGGCGCGTGCGGTGCCCTTCAGGCCTGGGCGCGACAGAGCCCGGGTACAATAGCCCCGTGCGAAAGATCTGGCGCTCCGTCACCGACGGTTTCGTGCCGTACGCGGCCGGCAAGCCGCTGGAGGCGCTCGCCGAGGATCTGGCGATCGCCGACCTCGTGCGCTTGTCCGCGAACGAGAGCCCGCTCGGTCCCTCGCCGCGCGCCGTCGAGGCGCTCCGGCGCGAGGCTCCGCGCGTGCACCTCTACCCCGACGGCGGCAGCACGGCGCTGCGCGAAGCGCTCGCCAAGGCGCTCGGCGTCGGCGCCGACCAGATCGTCTGCGGCAACGGCGCCGACGAGCTGATCATGCTGCTGGCGCTGGCCGCGTTCGACCCCGGCGACGAGGTGATCCTGCCGCATCCGTCGTTCGAGCCCTACGCGTCGTCGGTCACGCTGGCGGGTGCTCACGCCCGACTGAGTCCCCTCGCCGGCTACGACACCGACCTCGACGACATGCTCCGGCGGGTCACCCCGGGGACCAAGGCGATCTTCGTCTGCTCTCCCCACAACCCGGCGGGAACGATCGTCCGGCGCGCGCCGCTCGCCCGCTTCCTCGACGCGCTCGGCGCCGATCCGCCGCTCGTCGTGCTCGACGAGGCGTACCGCGACTTCTGCGACGAGCCGGAGTATCCGGACGGGGTCGAGCTGCTCGGCCGACACCGCCGCCTCGTCGTGCTGCGCACCTTCTCGAAGATCGCGGGACTCGCCGGGCTGCGCGTCGGGTACGCCGTCGCGACGCCCGACACGATCGACCGGTTCAACCGCGTGCGGGCGCCGTACAACGTGAACCGGCTGGCGCAGATCGCGGCGGTCGCCGCGCTCGACGACGCGGAGCACCTGGCGCGCACGCGACGACTCGTCATCGAGGAGCGCGGCTTCCTCGCGCGGGAGCTCGCGCGGCGTGGCCTCACCGTCCCGCCGTCGCAGGCGAACTTCCTCCTCGTCCGCGTTCCCGACGCGCGCGCCGCGCGCGAGCGGCTGCTGCGCGCGGGCATCATCGTCCGCGACGGCGCCGACGTCGGCTTCCCCGGCCACCTCCGCATCGCGCTCGGCACGCGGGAGGTCAACACGCGCCTGCTCGCCGCCCTCGACGCGCCCTAGGGAGACCCGCCCATGGCGAAGCAGCTCGACGCGATCCACCACCGCGACCGCCGTCCCGACGTGGCGATGCCCTATGCGCCCGGCATCGTCGTCCGCCGCGGCCGGCTGCTGTTCCTCTCGGGCGTCACGGCGGCGCCCGTGTATCACCACCACCCGCATCGCGAGGAGGACTTCGACCTGCCCGGGACGATGCGTGAGCAGGCCGTGCTCGTGATGGAAAATCTGAAGAAGACGCTCGAGGCCGCCGGATCCTCGCTGTCGGACCTCGTCTCGGCCACGCGCTTTCTCACCGACGTCGGCGAGCAGGACGACCTGAACCGCGTCTGGGCCCAGTATCTCGGCGGCCACCTGCCGACGACGACGACCGTGGAGGTGTCACGCCTCGCCACGCACGCGCGCTGCAAGGTCGAGATCAGCGCGATCGCCGTCGCCGAGGACTGAGATGGCGCGCCTCGGGTTCGTCGGCCTCGGCGCCATGGGCCGGCCGATGGCGGGCCGTCTGCTCGACGCGGGCCACACCGTCGCCGGCTACAACCGGACGCCCGGCAAGGCCCGGGAGCTCGTCGCGCGCGGGCTGACGCTCGCCGCGAGCGCGCGCGCCGCCGCGGAGGGCGCCGACGCCGTGTTCAGCATGGTGACCGACAACGCGGCCCTCCGCGCCGTCGCGCTCGGCGACGACGGGATCGTCGCCGGCCTCGGCCGCGGCGCCACGTGGGTCGAGATGTCCACCGTGAGCCCACTCGTGATCCACGAGCTCGAGCCCGGGGTCCGCGCGCGCGGCGCCGCGCTCCTCGACGGCCCGGTGTCGGGCAGCCCGTTGACGATCACGCAGGGGCGCCTCTCGCTCATGGTCGGCGGGGACCCCGCGGCGCTCGAGCGCGTGCGCCCGTATCTCACGGCCATCGGGCCGACCGTCGTCCACGTCGGCCCCCTGGGCCTCGCCAAGACGATGAAGGTCGCGACGAACGCGGCCCTCGCCGTCCAGATGCTGTCGTTCGCCGAGGCGGTCGTCCTCGCCGAAAAGGCGGGGATCGCGCGGGAGCGCGCCGTCGAGGTGCTGCTCAAGTCCGTGATCGCCTCCCCGATGCTCCAGTATCGGGGGCCGTTCGTGCTCGGGATGCCGGCCGAGGCGTGGTTCGACGTGCCGATGATGCAAAAGGACCTGCAGCTCGCCCTGGATCTCGGTCATGCGTCGGGTGTCGTGCTACCCTCGATAGCGCTGATGCAAGAGTGGCTGACGATGGCTCGCGGCCTCGACCTCGGCGCTCACGACTTCGCCGTCGTCTTCGATGTCCTCGCCGGGCTCGCGGGCCTGCCGCCGAGTCACAAGGAACGGACGTGACCACCTCCCCTTCCGACCTACCCGAGCACGTCCAGCGAAACCGTGAGGCCTGGGACCGTCTGAGCGAAGAGTACTTCGACCCCGGCCGCCGGGCGTGGGCGAGCGACGAGCCGAGGTGGGGGATCTGGCAGGTCCCGGAGAAGGAGCTCCACGCCCTTCCCGAGGTCGCGGACAAGGACGTGATCGAGCTCGGCTGCGGGACCGCCTACTGGTCCGCGTGGCTGGCGCGCCGCGGTGCCCGCGTCGTGGGCATCGACAACTCGCCGCGCCAGCTCGAGAGCGCCCGCGGGTTCCAGCGCGAGTACGGACTCGACTTCCGGCTGATCCTCGGCAACGCGGAGGACGTTCCGTTGCCGGACGCGTCGTTCGACCTCGCGATCTCGGAGTATGGCGCGTGCCTCTGGTGCGAGCCCGAGCGCTGGATCCCCGAGGCGGCGCGCCTGCTCCGCCCCGGCGGCGAGCTGGTGTTCTTGAAAAACGCTCCGCTCCTGCTCCTCTGCTCTCCCGACGAAGGGGTGGCGGGCGAGCGGCTGCTGCGCGACTACTTCGGGATGCGCCGCTTCGACTGGGCCGACGACGGCACCGTGGAGTTCAACCTGCCGACCGGCGAGATGCTCCGCGTCCTCCGGGCGAGTGGCTTCGAGCTCCTCGATCTGATCGAGATCCAGGCGCCCGAGGACGGCCCGACGCGCTATACCTTCGCGACGCGCGTGTGGGGCCGCCGGTGGCCCGCGGAGGAGATCTGGCGCGCGCGCAAGCGCGACTAGCCGCGGATAACCGTGGCAGACCCGCTCGTGACCGTCACCGACGCGCCGGACGCGCAGGCGGACGAGGTGATCCAGGACGGGCTGCGACGGTTCAACGAAGCGCAGAGCGGGATCGACGACCTCCGCTCACTCGCGGTGCTCGCCCGGGACCCCGAGACGAAGCGTGTCCTCGGTGGGCTCACGGGCCACACCTCCCTGGGGATGCTCTTCATCGACCTCTTCTTCCTCCCCCAGGACTTGCGCGGCGGAGGCCTCGGGGGCCGCATGCTCGGGCTCGCCGAGGACGAGGCGAGGCGCCGCGGCTGTCGTGCCGCCGTCCTGTACACGATCAGCTTCCAGGCTCCGGGGTTCTACGAGCGACACGGGGATCGAATCTTCGGCCAGGTCGACTGTCATCCGCCGGGGACGCGCCGGATCTTCATGACGAAGGCGCTCAGCTGAGTCCGGCTATTGTCGGCTGCCGCGCGAGACGGCGAGCTGGCGCTCGAGGTCGGCGAGGCGACCGCGCAAGCTGTCACGCTCGGCGGTGAGGACGGCGATGGCCTGCTCGCGACCCGAGCCCCGCTGCTCGATCTGGGCGAGTCGCGTCTGCAGCTCCGCCTCGCGCGCGTAGAGCGTTTTCAGCTCGTGCTCGAGGCTCGCGACGCGCTGGCGCGCGGGAACGAGACCCCAGAAGAGCGTATAGGCGAGGAGCGCGGCGAGGATCACGCTCGCGGCGACGAGCACCCAGGGGAACCGGCCGCGCCCGGCCATCGCCGCGATTCTAACAGCAAATCTGCTATGATCGGCGCCGTGGAGCTCGAACGGTTCTTCGAGCGCGCGATACGGGCGAGCTTCCACGACCTGGCGCTCGGCGACGGATCCATCGTGACCTACCTGGGCGACCTGCTCACGCGCTTCGCCCGCACCGAGAACCTCCATCCGCACGGCGACGCCGTGATGCGTCTCGAGACCGTCGTGGACATGCTGCTCGAGTGCGAGTCCGCGTGGGGAGCGCGCCATTTTCACCCCGAGCGCGAGGTGACGGTGCGGCGGCACATCGGCGACTACACGCTGTTCATGACCGGGATCTTCCGCGAGCGCGTCGAGCGGGTCGCCTCGACGGGCTTCTACGTCTCCCAGGGCAGACGTGCCTACCGGTTCGTCTCCGAGCACGACCGCGCGAGCGCGACGCCGACGGACGTCGCCGGCGGCCCTCTCTACGGCCGCCTCGCCGACTGCTTCGAGCGCTACGCCGGCGCGCTGGAGTACGCGCGGAAGGTTCATTTCCCCGACCGGTTCCGCGTCGGATGACGGAGGTACCCGAGGGGTCTGCCGCCTGCCGGCGGGCTCTCGAGGCGGCGCTCGCCGACCCAAGGCACCTCGACCCGACGCCCTTCGCCGCGGCATCGGCCGCGGAGCTGGACGCGGCGCTCCGCGACTTCGCCGACCGCGGCGCCGCGGCGCTGGCGGTCCTCTCGGCGCTCGCCGCGCGCGGCGAGCGCGACGTGCGTCGCGCCGCCAAGCGCGCGCTCTATCGACTGGCCCAGCGCGGGGTGACGGCGCCGCTCCCGGCCGCGCCGCGCCCCGTCGTCGAGCGCCGGGCGCCGCGCGCGTCGCGGGCGTGGCTCTCCGGCATCGACGGCAGCGGCTCGCGCGCGCTTTGGATCGTCTTCGACGGCGGCCCGGCCGGACTCCTCCTCTGCTCGCTCATCGTCAACGACACGATCGGCGTCGTCGAGGCCGCCGGCGGCCCGGTGACGAAGAAGCGGCTGCAGGCGGAGCTCGAGGCGCTGCGCGCGTCGCAAAAGCTGCCGTGGGTGGAGACGGCGCCGGACCATGCGCAGGCGCTGGTGGCCGAGGCCCTGGACCTCCACGCGACACTCGGAACACCGCTGCCCGCCGATTTCGCGCGCTGGCAGCCCCTCTTCGAGACGGCGCTCCCCGCCACCGCCGCGGTTCCGCCCACGGCGGGGTCGCCCGTCGATTTGGCGCTCGCCGACCGCTCCGCCGAGCTGCTCGAGCTGCCCGAGCTGGCGGGCTGGTTCGTGGACCCGGACGCGGTGCAACGCGACGCGCTCGATCTGGGCGAGGCGCGCGAGAGCCGGCTCGTCGTTTCCGACGCGGTGAAGACCGAGCGCGAGGAGGCGATCGTCGCGCGTGTCGTCGAGCGCGAATTCGGCCCCGAGGTCCGCCGTCGCTGGGCCCGGCGGCTCCGCGACATGGCGTTCATCTTCGACGCGACCGCGCGACCCGAGCACGCCGCGATCGCGAACGCCGGGGCGGCGGTGCTCGAGGACGACGCGCGCGACGCCACGCGCCTGCCGCTCGCCCGCGCCGCGGCCCGTCGCGGCCTCGAGCTGGCCGCCGAGGTCGCCGCCGGGCGCGTCCGCGCGGCCGACGTCAGCCGCAAACCCGTCGTGGGCGCGCACGCGTGATCACCGACGTCCCGGGCATCCGAGTCGGCCACGCGAGCGATCCCGTCGGCCTCACCGGCGTCAGCGTCGTCCTCTGCGAGCGCCCCGCGGCGTGCGGCGTCGAGCTCCGCGGCGGCGCCAACGACGTGCTCGGCCTCGACTACCTCGACGCGCGCCACCTCGTGCCAACCGTGAACGGCGTCGTGCTCGCCGGCGGCAGCCGGTTCGGCGGCGAGTCGGTCTGGGGCGTGCTCCGGTATCTCGAAGAGCGGAAGGCGGGCTACACGGCGGGGCCCTGGACGATCCCCCATGTGCCGGGCGCGTTCCTCTTCGACTTGAACGTCGGCGACGGCCGCGTCCGCCCGACGCGCGAGATGGGATTCGCGGCCGCGGCGGGCGCGGCGGGTGGTCCCGTCGCCGAAGGCAGCGTGGGCGCCGGCACGGGCTGCTCCGTCGGCAAGCTCCACGGCATCGAGCGCGCGATGCGCGGCGGCGTCGGCAGCGCCGCCACACGCGTCGGCGACGCCGTCGTGGGCGCGCTCGTCGCCGTCAACGCGGTGGGCGACGTGCGCGATCCCGACACGGGCGCGCTCCTGGCCGGCGCGCGCGACGGACCGGCGGGCCGGCGGCTGATCGACACCGCCGCCGCGCTCGCCGCCGGCGAGGGTCTCGGCCGCTTCGCCGCGCCCGAACACACGACCCTCGGCGTCGTGGCGACCGACGCCCGCCTGACGCGCGCCGAGGCGCAGAAGGTCGCGGCGCTCGGGATGCTCGGCTTCGGCAGGGCGCTCTCCCCGCCGCACACCGCGTTCGACGGTGATACTCTTTTTGCGCTGTCGGTCGGCGACGTCCCCGCGGACGTCACGCGCGTAGGCCTCGCCGCCGCCGATGCCGTCGCCCGTGCGATCGTGCGCGGAGTGCGGGCGGCGACCTCGCTGCCGGGTCTGCCGGCGATGCGTGATCTGGGGGGAGGCTCGTGCTGATCCGGACGGTGTGCGCCCACGATTGCCCCGATCAGTGCTCGCTCCTCGCCCACGTCGAGGACGGCCGGCTGACGCGCCTCACGGGCGACCCCGAGCACGTCTTCACCGCGGGGTTCGCCTGCGCCAAGGTCAACCGCGACCACGAAGCGCTCTATTCGCCCGACCGCGTGCTCACACCGCTCCGGCGCACCGGGCGCAAGGGCGAGGGAAAGTTCCAGCCGATCCCTTGGGAGCGCGCGCTCGACGAGATCACGACACGCTGGCGCCAGATCTTCCGCGAGGACGGACCGCTCGCGCTGCTCGGCTACGCGTACAGCGCGCACCAGGGCCAGCTGAGCCGCGGCCTGATCCTCGGTCTGTTCCACGCGCTCGGCTCGACGCGCCTCCTGGCCGGCACCGTGTGCGACACGTGCGCGGAGGCGGGCTGGGACGCGGCGTGCGGGTCCGTCGGCGGCACCGACCCCGAGCAGGTCGCCCAGTCGGACCTGATCGTGGCGTGGGGCGCCGATCTGCTCACGACGAACGTTCACATCTGGCCGTTCGTCGAGCGGGCGCGTCACCGCGGCGCCAAGCTCATCGTGATCGAGCCGCGGCGCTCGCGCACCGCCGAGCGCGCGGACTGGCACCTGCGCGTCAACGTCGGCACCGACGCCGCGCTCGCGCTCGGGGTCATGCACGTCCTCGCGCGCGACGGCCTCTGCGATCGCCCGTGGCTCGCGCGTCGCAGCCTCGGCTTCGACCGTCTCGAGCGCGAGGTCCTGCCGCGCTTCGCGCCGGAGCGCGTGACGCAGATCACCGGGGTCTCGGTATCCGACCTCGAGCGGCTCGCACACATGTACGGCCGGGCGCGGGCGCCGTTCATCCGGTTCGGCGAAGGCATGTCACGCTCGCACCAGGGCGGTCAGGCGATCCGCGCCGTGGCGCTCCTGCCCGGTGTCGTCGGCGCCTGGGACAAGCCCGGCGGCGGCGCCCTGCTCATGACCGCGGCGTCGTTCGGTCTCGACCCGAGCGCGATCCGCAAGCCGACCGGGCCTCCGCTGACGCGGCTCGTCAACCACTCGCGCCTGGGTGAGGCGCTGCTGACGCTCGAGCGTCCGCCTATCAAGGCGCTCTTCGTCGCGGGCAACAACCCCGCCGTCACGTGCCCCGACGCCGCGACGGTCCGCCGCGGCCTCGAGCGGGAGGATCTCTTCACCGTCGTCCACGACCCGTTTCTCTCCGACACCGCGCGCTACGCCGACATCGTGCTGCCGGCCGCAACGTACCTCGAGACGGAGGACGTCCATCGCGCCTACGGCACGTACTATCTGCAGTTCGCGCATCGTGTCGTCGAGCCATGCGGCGAGGCGTGGCCCAACCGACGGCTCGCGCAAGAGCTGGCGCGCCGGCTCGGGGTGACCGCGCCGATCTTCTCGATGGCGACCGACGAGCTGGTCCGGACGCTCTTCAGCACGGCGACGGGGCCCGCGGCGCGCGTCGACGTCGCGACGTTCGGCGACGCGGGGCCGGTCAAGTGCGCGCCCGACGGCGAGCAGCGGTTCGGGACGCCCTCGGGGCGCCTCGAGTTCTACTCCGAGCGTCTCGCGGCGAAGGGGCTGCCGGCGATGCCCGACTGGCAGCCCGATCCGATCGGCGACCGTGAGGCGCTTCGGTATCCGCTCCGTCTGCTCACGGCGCCGGGTTACTACCAGAGCCACACGGCCTTCAGCGGCATCGCCGCGCTCCGGCGCAAGGCGGGGCCACCCGAGTGCGTGCTGCACCCGGACGACGCCGCGAAGCGAGGTCTGGAAGACGGCGCGACCGTGGAGTGCTTCAACGACCGCGGGGCGATCCGTTTGCGCCTGCGCGTGAGCGACGAGGTCTCCCGCGGCGTCGTGCTGGTGCCCGGGCAGCGGCCGGCGGGCGAATCACACGGCGGCACGATCAACTTCCTCACCTCGGATCGCTTCAGCGACTTCGGGGACGGCGCGACGTACCAGTCGACCCGGCTCGACGTTCGCCGCCCCGTCTCGTGACGCTCGGCCTCGGCGAGCGCCTCCCCGACCTCACCCTCACCGACGGCGACGGCCGCGACGTCGCGCTCTCCGGCTTTCGCGGCCGGCCGCTGCTGGCGGTGTGCATCCGCTACTACGGCTGAATGCCCTGTCTCGACTTCCTCGCGCGGGTACGCGAGGCGCACGCGGAGATCGCAACCCTCGGCGTCGCGGTGATCGCCGTCGGCACCGGTTCTCCGGCTCAGGCGAAGCGGCTGATGACGGCGGGCTCGCCGTTCCCCTGCCTCGTGGACGGAGAGAAGCGCCTCTACGCCGCGCTCGGCCTCGGGCGGCTCAGCCTCGGCGCCGTCTTCCGCCTCGACTCGTACCTGAGCTACGCGAGGGCCTTCCGGCGCGGCGCCCGTCAGGGTGCGCGCACGGGCGACTGGCGTCAGCAGTCCGGCGTCGCGCTCTTCGACGCGGACGGGTGCCTCGCCTGGCTCCATCGCGCGTCCACCCTCGGCGACTATCCGGCCCTCCCCGGGATCTTGGGTGTGCTCACGACGGCTCTTGCGCGACGCGCCGGCCCCGTGTAGGCTGCTGGGCGTCTATTCAAATACATCTCCGGTCAGTCCGCGTCGCACGAACCCGCACCTGGGTATACCAGTAGGCGCTTCCGGATGACTCGTCGAAAGCACTATGGATTCGAGCGCAGGCAGAAAGAAGCGCTACGCAAGTCGCAGCAGGAGGCGAAGCGGCAGCGGAAAGCCGATCGCGCCGCGACGGGAGAAGTCGGTCCCGAGATGGGCGATCCCCAGGAGATGGGGCCCCCGGC
>Ga0137380_10002700_pt1 | contig 15158 bp, 12 predicted proteins | sample SagtaG_17_FD_104809 | JGI IMG/M metagenome (GOLD analysis project Ga0137380, IMG submission 104809) | Vadose zone soil microbial communities from Sagehorn Ranch, Mendocino, California, USA - Sage2_L_100_16 metaG | ecosystem: Environmental > Terrestrial > Soil > Vadose zone | place: USA...
ATGTGCGGCAAACTATGGAGTATAGCTATCGGCGCGGCCAGTCCAGCTTTGTGGAGTTCTTGGACGCGCAACGCGCCTTTAACGAGACCAGGCAGAGTTATAATGAGGCGCGTGCCGAATATGCGCGCAGCTTGTACCTGCTCGATGCGGTCTCCGGAAAGGCAGTGAGCGAGTGAGGACACCGCCCCAAACCCCCCGTTCCCTCACCACCACAGCCCGCCATCCAGATACTCCCACGACAGAAAGGCGCCGATCTGATAGTCAAAAGCACGGGTGCCGGCCACCGGGATTTTGGCGCCAACCGCCACCGCCACGTGCCCACGCCGCGACAGCCCTTTGAACACCACTGGGGCAAGGTAATACGCATCTCGGGCTTGGCCCTCGACCTTGGTGTCGGCCTCGAACTCCAGGCTCGGCACCCAGCCACGCTTGAGCGAGGAGAGCGGGAGCTGCAACGCCGCGCGGTAGAGAAGCCGACGTGGCGCCCGGTTCACGTCTGCCGGCAAGACCGCCTTCATTTCACCTTGCAGCACAAACGGACCCAAGATTGTTCCTCCGCGCAATGCGGGCCCCAGCCCCACAGTCCCATCACCTAAGCCACGGGCACGGTCGCCGGTGGGCAACACTAGATCGAGTGAGAACGCCGCTACCATCCCATGTTGCTGACTAGCGAACAAGATATGTTTATAGGCAAGAGTGAGGTCCCCCACCCCGCCCGTAGTCGCGCTGCCTTGGGGATCGTTATAGACAAACGGCAGCGTGACCTCCGCCATGCCCCGGGCGCCGAACCGCTTCTCCAGGGTCCACTCGTTAACCAAGGAGCGCAACCGCCGGCTGCGGTCGAAGTTGTAGTTCAGCACCAATTCGTCCTCGGGAAACGCCTTACCAGTGAACAGCGGACGGCGGAAATTGAGGTCTGCAGAGGGCCAGGAGGGATCGGTGCAGAACCCGCGCAGGTAGGCAATGATCGAACGGATCTGCGCCTCCGAAAGGGCATCGCCGAAGCCGGGCATCTGGGGAGAGAGGGCCAGCTCTTGTCCGCCGTGAGCAGCCAGAGCTACCCAGTTGCCAGTGGCCTCACGAGTGACGAAGGAGCAATCGGTAAAGTCAGGCAATGGCACATTGATTGCCGTGCCCTGAGGCGCACCCCGGCCATCAAGCCCGTGACAGGAGGCGCAGGCCGCCTCGTAGAGTTCTTGGCCTTCATTTGTTGCGGCGGTGGTTGCGGTTGCCAGCGCGCACCACAGCCCGAGCACCCACGAGAGTTTCATTGCCCAACTCCCCAGCTTTCAGCAAGGCCAAGGAGATATCAGGACTATGCGACAATTGCCATGACAGGGCTTGTGCCTGTTATCCTGCCTTGTTTGGCTGATCGCTGAGTGCGGGCCGACTGACCGCTGACATTTTCCCTTGTGACAGTGAGGCTCTCTATGCTATGCCACCCATAAAATGACTGATAAGGAGGGTTCTGCCATGGCAGACTATAGCCGCTACGAGTTCATCACAGTCGACAAGGCCGACAAGCTCGCCACGGTGACGCTCAACCGTCCCGATTCGCTCAACGCCGTCAATCCGCAACTGCACCATGAACTGGAGCGCATCTGGGTCGATCTCGCCGAGGACGCAGACGTCAACGCCATTCTGCTCACCGGCGCGGGCAAGGCGTTCTGCGCGGGAGGAGACGTGAAGGGCATGGCCTCGAGAGCTGGAAAGGAAGAAGGGAGAAGCCGCGCAATGGTGAGCCCTGCTGGGGGACGCCGGCTGGTGCAAAACATGCTCGATGTGGAACAACCCATCATCGGCGCGATCAATGGCGATGCCGTGGGATTGGGCGCGACCATCGCCCTCCTATGTGACGTGATCGTGGCGTCAGAGAAAGCCCGCTTTGCTGACACCCACGTGCGGGTCGGTATCGTCGCTGGCGACGGCGGCGCGGTGATCTGGCCGCTCCTCATCGGTCCAGCCCGGGCCAAGGAATTTTTGATGCGCGGACATTTTGTCAACGGCGCAGACGCGGCCAAGATGGGGCTGGTGAACTACGCCGTGCCACCCGAAGCGGTGCTCCCTAAGGCGCGGGAGATTGCCCAAGAGCTGGCCGAGGGGCCCACCTGGGCAATTCGCTGGAGTAAACTCTCGGTCAACAAGTGGCTGAAAGACCAAGTGAACCTGATCATGGATGCGTCCCTGGCCTATGAGATGCTCACCTTTAACACCGAGGATCACAAAGAGGCGGCACGGGCGTTTGTGGAAAAGCGGAAACCCAAGTATCAAGGCAGGTAAGCTGCGTTCTCTCAGGCGCTGGGTGACTGGAGGGTTTGTAGGGTGCGCTTGCGCACCGGTTCTTTGCCCCGGCTATGTGGGGCGCGGAGCGCGCCCTACTAAATCGGACCACACGACATCGGCCCATTGGTGTAGGGGCGATCCTTGTGATCGCCCTAGGGGAGGGGTTGCAACAGAGTTTGTAGGGTGCGCTTGCGCACCGATTCTTTGCCCTGGCTATGTGGGGCGCGGAGCGCACCCTACTAGCTTTGCTCCAACCCAGGCAAATCCGCTTGATAGACAGACCACTAGTAGACCGCCGACACCCGGTATCCCTGATCCTGGAGCAGGCGCAAGATTCCCTGCTGGCCCGGTAAGTGGAGCGCACCCACGGCAACAAATACTCCACCCTCCCTCAGCCTGGGGAGGAGACGATCGACCATACGCACATTCCGCTCCTCTAGGAGCTTTTTTAGGAACGCGGCAGAAATCCGTTGCTCTGCAGGAGTGGTCGGTGTGGTGTTCTTGCTGAGGGCAACGATTCCCGACACATCGCGGGCCAGATACCTATCCATCATGTCTGCAAAACCCTTTTCCTGGGAGTGGTACTGCCCGACCGCTTCGCGCAGGAGCACAATCTGGTCAGGAATGGGGGCGGTGTCAAAAACCGCGAGCTGTTCAGCGACCGTTTCCAGACCGCACACCTGCTTGCCTTGTTGTTTTGCCATGGCGTGGAGGAACGTATCCAGGAATAAGCCGGTATGCGCCTTGGGCACGCTGAGCGTCATGAAGACCGCCCACGGCTTAAAGCGAGATAAGACCGACTGCGGCACGCCGCGCTCAGCCATCAGCGGGGCCACCCTGCTGAAAAGATCCGCGCCGATCACCGTTTGTAAGTTGTGTCCGTCTGTATACAGCATGCTTTGCGTCAGTTGGGCTAAGGCGGTGGGGTCAAGCACCACTTCCATGCAAAAGCGCGGGCTGTCATTGAACGCACGCTGTACCTCGGCAGGGAGATCCATCACCCGTGGATCTTCCGAATGGATGGTCCCGAACAGGTAGCTGGGGGAGACGCGCTCTGAGTGCGATCGGGTAGAGACAATTTGCCATAACAACCCGTTGCCAAAAGCAACCGACCTGGAGGCTTTCCCTGGGTGTGTATCTGGCGGTTGCGGTGATTCCTCTATCGGTGACTCGTCAGTTGACTCATCGAGTTCGAGTTGCCTGTACGCACCACTTGGCGGAGGCTGAGGGCTGACGTGGAAGGTGCCGCTCGCATCCTCCCAGAGGTATCTTTGCTGCGAGGCGTGGGCAGAGAAGCCAGCAAGCAGAAAAAAGCTCGTCGCAATAGCGAGTAGCAGGCGGAGCGCGGATTGCAGAGTACGACTCGATATGTTTGTTTGTCTCATACGTTAGGCTTCCAGTATCCTGATTTTGCTCAGTATACCGTAATATCCTGACAGATGTAAGAAAAACCTTCATGTACGAGTCCCTCTGAGGCGTGCAGGCAGGGGTTAATCTCGGGTCACCGGTGAGACAGCCTGCACCGCCTGACCAGCTACTGCTGCAGCTTCGATGATGTCGAGCGCTTCCTGCGGAGTGGCGGCCACGAAGTAGAGGTCGCGAAACCGCTCGTGAATGAACGCCTCGGCGAATGCCCGGTCGAACTGACGTAACAGGTGTTCAAAGTACCCGTTGGTGTTGATGAAGACAATGGGTTTGTTGTGAAAACCGAGTTGCTTGAAAGAGATCATCTCCAGGATTTCTTCGAACGTGCCAAATCCGCCGGGCAGCGCGAGGTAGGCGTCGCCGAACTCATCCAACCCCCGCTTGCGCGACCGCATGTCGTCCACCGAGTGCATTTCGTGACCAGAATTGGCGTAGCCCCGATCAATAAATTCGGCCAGGATCACGCCTTTGACTTTCCCGCCGTGGGCGAGGGCTGCCCTAGCCAGCGCATCCATCAGACCGATGTTGCCGCCCCCGTACACCAGGGTGTGGCCGTGCAGCGCGATCAACCGTCCCAGTTCGGCGGCGGCGTCTAGGTAGAGTTGGGGGACCCGTTTGCTCGAAGCGCAGTATACGGTCAGGGACAATGAGGTGGAGGTGTGCGTCATATTGAAACTCTTGGGCAGCGCTGAGAAAGATCCTCACCCAGCCCTCTCCCCCTATGCGGGAGAGGGAGAAAATGGGAGAAGCACTCTTTTGGGGGTTCCCTTTCCCTCTAGGAGAGGGTCAGGGTGAGGGTATGGCAATGTAACCTACAGCCCTTTGACCACCTCATCCACCGCGCTCCACTCGACGATGGGCGTGAGCCGACGCTTGCTAATCAACCCCTGCGTCAGCGCAGTTGAAAAGGGGGCAAACGTCTTGGCATGATCCTGGATGTCAAGGACCAAGATGATCTTCGCCTCTTCGTTCGAGGCCCAAGGCCCGGCTTTGAGGGTGACTCCGGGGGGAAACCCCGTGCTCCCTTTGAGGACCCCCTGAAACATCGCATGGACCTTCTTGGCGCTCTCCGGCGACGTCACGTTCAACCAGATCTCATCCATATATAGTGGCATAGAACTTCCTCCTTCTTTCTGGTGCTTTCTCCCGTGTGGGGCATAGCACAAAGAGGGCTAGGTCAAAAGGGGAAACGATGAAAGAAGAAAGAGGAAGATGATTAGAGTCTTTGCCTGAGCGCCGCCTTGGTCTATAACCAACCCAGCACGCCGGGCAAAGGAGGGAGCACCATGGTCGCGCGATTGGCCGCACTGGTGTCTCTATGGACCCTATGGACCCTATGGACTGGACTGGGGCTGGTCCGGGCTCAGGGCGAGCGTAGCGGCGTCAAGACCTGGAAGACCGTTGCTGAGTTGTCCGCCAAAGAACGGGAACGCCTCGATCTGTCAACGGACACGCCCAGGCACCCAACCTTTCCCTACCTGCCCGCCGAACCCTATCCGTTCACCCCGCCCTATACCGCAGAGGAGATGGGGTTTCGTGCCATGGAGTTTCCTCACCAGCCGCGCTGGTCGTGCGTGTACGCCGATGCCGGCGCGTCGATCGACCAGTGGGGGCACCTGATCGTGCAGAACAAAGCCGTGGGCTTGGTCGCCTACCGCAACCCAGAGGGACTAGTTGGTGAAGTGTATGAGACTCCTCCTGGCGCGAGTTTTGTCACTTCCCTCAGCCAGGAAATTGGCCCGCCGGAGAAGTATGGCAATCAATCGCTCGTTTCCCGCTACCGCGTAGACAAGACCTTCACCAAGAAGCTCGAGATGTTCATCTACACACCAGGCCTGCGCCGGGTGCGGCGCCAGCCCCAGCCGCGACGCAGCGACCGCTTTCCCAACCAGGCGTTCACCTTCGACGATGGCTTCGGCCGCGATGCCTGGGAGTGGTTCTGGCGGATCATTGGCACCGATATCCTGTACCAAACTGTCCGCTTCCCCACTACCCGCAAATCCATCACCTTGGCCGACGCCAACGGCACATTTCACGACGTGCTGGCGAGCGAAATCAAACCCATGGGGAAGGACTATCCCGCCTACACGGCCGATGGCGGGGTGGCGTGCTACGTGGTTGAAGCGAAAGTGCGTGAAGATTGGCTCCCCGGTTACTATGCCCCGCGCATCCTGTACTGGCTGGACCAGTATGCATTCTACCCGCTGCGTATCGAGCAATATGACCGTGACGGCAAGCTGATCTTCATCGAGACCCGGGTCGCCGAGATGCGTAACCCGAACCTTAAAGAACAGGGCTACGGCATGCAGATCGACCTCTACTGGGATGTCCCGACCGACCTCATGACATACTCGGTTCACGACGCCCATCAGTTGCGGCAGTGGACCGAGGAGGACCGTAAGGCGTACTTTTACCCCGACTTCATGCGACGGGTGTGGTTCATTGGCGGCGTCAAGAGCCAATCCGACATCAACAGCCCGGACGAGTTCTTCTTGCGCCCGGCGTTATGCGAAGACAAGTTCCCGGACGAACGGAAGATCGAGTTGCCGCCGGATCTGCGCGCCCGTATCGACGTGCAGGAAAAAGCCGGGCGGCTGGTGTTCAGCGAAGAGCGGGCGGAGCAATAACAGTCGCTTCCGTCAACCCTGTTGAAAAACGGGCGGCCAGGCTCTAGGCTCCATGAGGAACAAGGAGTGTATATGTCTCAACCAGCTGGATGGGAAGAGTTTGGTCTCCCGATAAAGCTCAATGTCCAGGGGGCCAAGTTGACTGAGGAGCAGTTCATGCATCTATGTCAGGAGAATCCAGAACTCCGCATCGAGCTGACCGCCAAGGGGGAACTGGTGATTATGCCTCCGACAGGGACAAAGACTGGGCTGCGCAATAGTACGCTCACCTATGACTTAGTAGCCTGGGCCAGAATTGACGGTACTGGTGTAGTGTTCGATTCCTCCACCTTATTCACCCTTCCGAACGGTGCCAAACGCTCGCCGGATGCCTCGTGGGTCAGGCGTGACAGGTGGGATGCTCTCAGTGAAGAACAGCAAGAAGGGGCCGCGCCACTCTGTCCCGATTTCGTTGTTGAACTCCGCTCGCCAACGGACCGTCTCTCCGACTTGCAGGAGAAGATGCAGGAGTACATCGACAATGGCGCGCGCCTCGGTTGGTTGATCGATCCCCTCGACAAGCGAGGGTACGTCTACCGCCCCGGCCAACCCGTGGAATCGCTGGATAACCCAACCACGCTCAGCGGCGATCCCGTCCTGCCAGGGTTTGTGCTGCAGGTGCATGAACTATGGTAGAAAACGTTCGCTTCGGTCCGTCAACAGGCACCTCGTTCGCATTGCACTTGCGGTATGCTACCGTCCCCGGAAAACCAGTAAGGAGGACGTGCTATGGCATTACCGCTTGCAGGAATTCGCGTGCTCGATATTGCCAGTATGCTGGCCGGACCTTATGGAGCTACGATGCTGGGCGATATGGGCGCGGACGTCATTAAGATCGAGCCGCCGTATGGTGACGAGTCGCGGGCCATTGGCCCTAAGGTGGAAAACGACAGCGGCTACTTTGTCGGCATTAACCGTAACAAACGCGGAATCGTTCTCGACCTCACCAAGCCCGAAGGTCGGGATCTCTATTTTCGCCTGGTGCGGACCGCTGACATCATCATCGACAACCTGCGGCCCCAGGCCAAGGCTAAACTCGGTATTTCCTACGAGGAAACGTGCAAATATAACTCCAAGATTATTTGCATCTCGGTCAGCGCCTTCGGCCAGGACGGTCCTTACGCCGGGCGGCCGGGGATCGACCCCCTCGCCCAGGCGCTCACCGGCTTCATGGGTGTCACTGGTGAGAGAGATGGGAAACCGCTCAAGGCCGGGCCAGCGATCGCTGATGCCACCTGCGCCAATCTCGTGGCGTTCTCGGCGATGGTCGGCCTGTGGGTGCGCGAGCAGCAGGGCATTGGCCAGCAGATCGAGGTGTGTTTGGTCGATGGGCTTATTCACGTGCAGCCCGCGCAGATCGGGCAGTTCTTTCTCCTCAACTACATCCAGCCGCGCGTGGGCAACGCCAGCCCGTTTTATGCGCCCTACGGAACATTCACTTGCAGTGACGGACGGGACATCCAGATCGCCTTATTCAACAACAAGTTCTTCCACAACATCTGCAAGGCGATTGAGCGTGAGGACTTGATCACCGATCCCCGTCTCGCGACGGGTGAAGATCGTTTGGCCTGCGAGCCTGAGTTGAATGCCATAATCCAGGCCTATTTTTCACGAAAAGACTCGGATGAGATGATGCGCCGCTTGGTCGCGGCCGATGCCATCGCTGCGCCGGTCAACACCTACCGCGAGACGTTCGCTGATCCGCAGGTCCAGCACAACCAGATGGCCGTGGAGGTCAACCACGCCCGGGTCGGCAAGCTCAAGGTCGGCGGCATTCCCGTGAAGCTCAAGCAGACGCCGGGCACGGTACATCTGGCCCCTCCTACGCTTGGGCAGCACACGCGCGCGGTGTTGCACGAACTAGGGCTGAGCGATATCGATATGGAGCGGCTACGGCAGGAGGGCGTGGTGAAGTAAAACGTAAAGCGTAAAACGTGAAACGTAAAAAGAGAGGGTACTCCAGCAGTGTTCCCCTTACGTTTTACGCTTTACGTTTTATTCTATTAATACAAGGAGTTTTGCATGCCACCCGTAGCAGAGGGAATTGTTCAGGCGCTGAAAGAAGCTGGGGTCACCACGGTCTTCGGCATTCCCAGCGTGCACAACATCGGCCTGTACGAGGTCTTGCGTCACGAACGGTCGATCCGTCATATTGTCTGTCGTCACGAAGCCGCGGCGACCCACATGGCCGACGGCTACGCCCGCGCCAGTGGCGGGCTCGGCGTGATCATTTCTTCCACCGGCCCGGGTGCAGGCTTCACTATCTCTGCTCTGCAGGAAGCCTGGGGGAGTTGCTCGCCGGTGCTCATGCTGACCACCAACATCGACGCGGCCAAGATCGGCAAAGGTCTGGGCACTCTGCACGAACTCGAAGAGCAGACCGCGCTGTTTCGCACCATCACTAAGGCAACCTTTGCGGTGCGCGCCGGCGATGACTGTCGTGCCGTGAGCAAAAAAGCCATTGCCCTAGCACTGAGTGGTCGCCCAGGGCCGGTGTGCGTGGAAGTACCTACCGATCTGCTAGCTGGGGAGGCTGGCGCCGTGCCATCTATTCCTCACCCTAACCCTCTCCTCACAGAGGAGGGGGAATCTCCTTCGCCTCTCCCTAAAAGACTCGCTGAGGCGGTTGCTTTGCTCCGCCGTGCCAGGCAGCCGGTCATTGTCGCTGGGACTGACGCGACCCGAGCCAACCTGGCTGCAGACCTGACAGCGCTGGCAGAGGCGGTGTGTGCACCAGTCATCACCAGCACCCCAGGCAAAGGCGTGATTCCCGAGGACCATCCCCTCTCCTTCGGGAATGCGGCCCGGCGCCTGGTGGTCAAAGAGATTGTCCCAGGTTGTGACGCGGCGCTTGCCATCGGTACTCGTTTGCGCGAGGTTGATGCTAAACGGCGCGGCCTGGTTTTACCCGAGCCCCTCATCCACGTGGATTGGGATGAACGTTGGATTGGCAGGAACTTTCCCACGGCTGTGTCACTAGTTGGTGACCTCCGGGCTATTACCCGAGAATTGCGCCGACAACTGGAAGGGGAGCCGTACACTGGTCCGCGACAAGAGCGGGTAGCGGAGTGGCGTAGGCAGGTGGACGCGGAGATGGCCCGACTCAACAAAGAACTGCCCGAGATGCGTTACCTCGCCGCCATCCGCCAAGTCCTGCCGCGTGACGGTGCTCTGGTGATCGACAACACCCAGCTTGGTTACTGGGCGGAGTATTTCTATCCGTCCTACCAACCTAACGGCCTCATTGCGGCCAAGGGCTCGGCGCTCCTGGGGTTCAGCTTCCCCGCGGCCATCGGCGCCAAGGTCGCGTGTCCAAACAAGCCTGTGGTGAGCGTCATTGGTGACGGTGGGTTCCTCTACACGTCCCAAGAGCTCGCGACCTGCGTACGCCACCAGATCGGCTTTCCCCTGATTGTGGTCAACGACAACGCCTACGGAGTGATCGGCTATCTGCAGCGCACTGCGTACAAAGAGGAGTACGAAGCCCGCCTCACTAACCCTGATTTCGTGGCCTTTGCCGGCGCGTTTGGCGTGGCGGCCACGCGGGTCACGTCACCGGAGGGGCTTACCCAGGCTTTAGAGAAAGCCTTGCACTCTGGAGGGATGCACCTGATCGAGTTGCAAACAGACATTTCAGCCCCGCCGTTTGGGCGGTACTGAGGAGAAGCCACGCCGATGCGAAAAACCACCATCCGCCCGGCGACGCCTGCTGATGTCGAAACGATCCTGGGATTTATCAAGGGGCTCGCCGCCTTCGAAAGGGAACCTGACGCGGTCCAGGCGACACTGGACGACCTGCTGCGGGACGGCTTTGGTAAGCAGCCCAAGTTCGAAGTGCTCATCGCCGAGCTGGACGGTGAGCCGGTGGGCTTCGCCCTCTTTTTCCCCACCTATTCAACCTGGGAGGGGCGTCCGGGGATCTACCTGGAAGATCTCTTCGTGGCTGAGCATGCCCGCGGTCAGGGTCTGGGCCGCAAGCTGATGGCAGCCCTCGCCGCCATTGCGGTCGCCCGCGGGTGTCGTCGGCTGGAACTTTCTGTGCTGCATTGGAACCCAACACGGGAGTTCTACCACCACCTCGGTATGGCGCATATGCAGGAGTGGCTCCCCTACCGGCTGGCCGGAGAGGCGCTGCAAGCCCTGGCGGCAGAGGCATAGCGCCACCGTGTCAGACTAAATCGCACCACACAGGATTCATACACGTGAGCTGCTGTTGCCAATCCCCCCGCGCTGCGCGCTCCCCCCTTTTGCAAAGGGGGGAAGGGGGGATTTAGCCTGCGCAGCATCACTGCAGGGCGTGGGGCTCGCTCAGCGTAAAGCCGGCGATTTCTACGTCAAACCGCTCGCCTTCGGTGGTCACCATCTGGTAGGTGCCGTGCATGGAGCCGAAGGGCGTCGTGAGCGGACAGCCCGAGGTGTACTCGAAAGACTGTCCCGGTGCGAGCACGGGCTGTTCCCCTACGACTCCTGGACCGCGGACTTCTTCCACGTGGCCGGTGGCGTCGGTGATGATCCAATGCCGGCTCAGGAGTTGGACGGTCACCGGACTTTCGTTGGCAATCTGCACGGTATAGAGAAAGAACCATTGATTCTGCTGCGGGCTGGACCGCCCCGGGTCGTACCGCGCCTGGACACGGACCCGGATTCCTCGGGTAACAGCTTCAGAAGTAGACACAAGCGGCCTCGCTCTGACTCAAAGACTGCGGCAAGTGTAATTGCCCCTTGCGACTCCGTCAACGGCGTCGCGCACGAGAAAAGTAGCGCGCCAACCCAGGATGCTGGGTGCTGGGTGCTAGGTGTTGGGGCTTCCCCCTTTCGCCTTTTCGCCCTTTCGCCCTTTTCAGGAGGATGCTGGGTGCTAGGTGCTGGGTGCTGGGGCTCCCCCCCCAGGACCCCTTCCTCTCACCGCGTCGCCACGGCTTTGACCTGCTTGTAGTCGGTCCAGCCCTGGAGGGACTTGACGATCCCATCTTGCACCAGCGTCGTCATCCCCTGCTCCACGGCTACCCTGAGCAGCTCGGCCACCGTGGTCCGCGCGTGGATCAGGCTTTTGAGCTCAGCGCTTGTCACCAACAGTTCATGCAGACCGATCCGTCCCTTGTAGCCGGTCTGGTGACAGCCCTCGCACCCTGTGCCGCGGAAGAGGGCAAAGTGCGCGTCGTAGGGAATGCCCAACTTGGCAAAGGCTTCCTCCCCATAGCCATAGACGAGCGCGTCATATTCGTCCTTGGACGGATGGTAGCGCTCCTTGCAGTGCTGACAAATGGTGCGGGCCAGCCGCTGAGCCAGCACCCCCAACAGCGCGTCGGCAAAGTTGAAGGGGTCCATTCCCATCTCTAAGAGACGGGTCACGCTCTCGACCGCGCTGTTGGTGTGGAGGGTGCTGAACACCAAGTGACCGGTGAGAGAAGCCTCGATGCTAATCTCGGCGGTCTCGCGATCACGGATCTCTCCCACCATGATAATGTCGGGATCGGCACGCAAAAACGCCCGCATAGCCGCGGCAAAGTCAAACCCAATTCTGGGGTGGACCTGCACCTGCCGCAGCCCGTACTGCGTGATCTCGACGGGGTCCTCAGCGGTCCAGATCTTTCGCTGTGGAGTGTTAATATACCCGAGGGCAGAGTGGAGGGTTGTGGTTTTTCCAGAACCAGTAGGCCCGACGCAGAGAATAGTCCCGTAGGGCTTCTCGAGGAGCCGCTTAAACTCCTGCAGGTTTCTCTCCGACATGGAGAGCTGGTCGAGGGGGAGCGGCTCGCTGGCGGGTAAGACGCGCATGGCGACGTCTTCGTTGTCGATCCCGGCGGTGGGGATCGTTGCGACCCGCAGCTCGACCTCCCGCTCTGGCATACGAAACTTGATCTTGCCGTCCTGGGGCTTGCGGCGCTCGGCAATATCCAGACGGGCCATGATCTTCAGCCGGGAAGCTAGCGCCCGGCGATACCCTGGTGAGACCTTGAGGTATTCATAACAGTTCCCGTCCACGCGGAAGCGGATCACTGTTTCTCTTCTCTCGCCGTACGGCTCAATATGGATATCCGAAGCGCCCGTTTTATGGGCGTCAGTGATCATTTGGTTGACAAGACGCACAATCGCACTGTTGTTCTCGTCTATGACGAGATCTGCAGTCTCGTCGCCCTTCTCTTGCTTCTCGGCGGCTAACTGACCGAGGATCGCCGCCAGCGAATCTTTGCGAGCGGTCGGTTCCAGGTCCGCACTGACGGCATTGACCACCTTGACGATATCTTCCTGCAGGCCAACAGCGAACTTGATCTCCTGGAGGGGGAACAGACGTTTGATGTCGCGAATCTTGAGGAAGGAATGGGGGTCGTCAATCAGGATCTCAACCGTCTCCTCGTTGCCGCGCAGGGGAATCCAATAGTTGGCGTTGAGATAATTCAGGCTGATGTTTTTTACCAATTCCACAGGAACGCTCAGTGGTTCTCTGGGTTCGAAAAATGGGCATTTGTAGAATGCACTCAAGGATTGGCCAAGCGCTGTCTTGCTGATCTGATATTTCTCCATGAGCACGGAGTCGGTCGCGCGCTGAGTGTCGCGCGCCTCGGCCATTGCTGCCTCCAACTCGGCTTGGCTCAGAAGGTTGGCGGAGATAAGTCCGTCGAACTTGGTCGGCTTCCGTCTGGCCAATTTGTACTGGTTATATAGGGCAATGCCCAGGGTCTGCGCGATGTCGTGTACCTTAGCCTCGTCATCCCCGGTGAAGTAGCCCGCGCTTTTCTTGTTAATCAGCTGGAGGACACCGGTCAAGACGTTGTTGTTGGCGCACAGCGGCACCGTGAGCACCTGAGTAGTACGCACTCCGGTTTTCTGATCCCAGGAGCTGTCAAAAGTCAGGGTCGGGCTGATGCGCGTGAGCTCGGCGGTATTATAGGCATCGGCAATATTGACCGTTTTCCGGTTGCGGGCGACGAATCCGACAATGCTCTGTTCGTTGAGGGGCACGCGGATTTCCTTGACCTCGTCAAGGTCCAAAAACTTCGAGTAAATCTCTCTTTTGTCATAATCCATGGCGTAGAGCGTCAGGTGCTCGGCATCGAAGAGACTGAGCACCTCATCCTGTAATTCTACAAATATCTGATCCAGATCCTTGGCTGCATGGATGCGGTTCATAACCTGCTTGGCCCGCTCGCCGTACGCGACCTGTTCGCGTAATGCCTCGATACGCCCTTTGCTACGGCTGTGATGTTCCATTGTCGTATTCTCCAGGGACGAAACATTGGGTACAGGTTCCCTCTCCCTGTGGGAAAGGGCTAGGGTGAGGGAGCACACACAGAGCTGCTTGCCCGGACGGCCCTCACCCCGGCCCTCTCCCGCCGCGCGGGAGAGGGAGAAAAAACGCTCGGCCTGTACCCTTACATCCTAGCATGCCTGCTACCGTCCCCCCGGGCGGCGATTGTCACTCTTTTTTGGCTGCGGGCTGTCCCTTGCCTTTTCCGGTCCGGGAAGGTGTGGTACAGACTCTGGGCATGAACCTGGCACGGAGCTTTTGGAACCGGCTCAAACGGAACGACACCCGCGTCTTGCTCGAACGGCTAGAGCCGGATGGGCAGACCACCTGGCGCCAAACCCGCGGTGCCTTACTGGAAGACACCTCGCGCTGGATGGCCGCGCTGCAAGCCGCGGGGATCGGTCCAGGGGACCGCGTGGCCCTCTCGCTGGGCAAATCCGCGGGCCTGGTCACGGCACACCTGGCGGTGCTGGGTGTCGGCGCGGGCGTGGTGCCGCTCAACCCGGCACTCACTCCTCGTGAGACAGCAGCTGTGCTGGCGCGAGCCGAGGTCCGGCTGGCGATTACCCACCCTGAGACCGTCACCCGCTCCCCGGAGATCACAGCAGCGGTGCAGGGGCCGTGGTGGGTAGTGGGCCAGGTAGGGGACCCATCTGCACACACCGTGCCCCTGTCTGACGTGCTGGCCGTGAGTCGGCCTGGACCAGAGCCCGTTGAGCGCGGGGACGACGATCTGGCACTGCTGCTGTTCACCAGCGGCACCACCGGCACGCCCAAGGGCGTGGGTCTTACCCACCACAACCTGCACGCCAACCTGCAAACGCTACTGGTCGAGACCTGGGCAATGAACGAGGAGGACCGCCTGCTCCACGCCCTCCCGCCCCATCACCTGCATGGCCTGGCTTTGGGCCTGTACGGCACGCTGTACGCGGGCAATACCGTGGTGCTGCTGGAGCGGTTTGATCCAGCGGTGGTCTTGCACGCACTGGGAGCGGACCGCATCAGCGTGTTCATGGGCGTGCCGACCATGTACCACCGCATGATCGAGGTTGTGGGCGACTTTTCGCTCGGGTCAATGCGCCTGTTTACCTGCGGCTCAGCCCCGCTCTCACCGGAGACCTTCCGCCGGTTCCAGGAGCGGTTCGGCTTCGCTGTGGTGGAGCGGTATGGCCTGACCGAGACCGCGATCAACACGTCGAATCCTCTGCATGGGGTGCGCAAACCCGGCAGTGTGGGCCTGCCGCTTCCAGGGGTAGAGGTGGGGATCTTCGATCCCCAGACGCACAAAAGACTAGCGAACGGCGAGGTTGGCGAGGTCTGGGTACGTGGCCCCAACTTCTTCGGCGGGTACTGGCGGGACTCCGAAGCCACGGCCGCGACCTTTTGCGACGGCTGGTTCCGTACCGGCGACTTAGGCGCGGTTGCTGACGATGGCTATCTCTCGATTCTCGGCCGGATCAAGGAGCTGATTATCGTCGGCGGGACCAATGTCACTCCCGGAGAAGTCGAGGCTGTGCTGGAAGCCGAGGCCGGGG
>Ga0137380_10002707_pt1 | contig 15131 bp, 10 predicted proteins | sample SagtaG_17_FD_104809 | JGI IMG/M metagenome (GOLD analysis project Ga0137380, IMG submission 104809) | Vadose zone soil microbial communities from Sagehorn Ranch, Mendocino, California, USA - Sage2_L_100_16 metaG | ecosystem: Environmental > Terrestrial > Soil > Vadose zone | place: USA...
AACGCATGCGGGAAGGTTTCCGATGGGTCCGCGGATCTAGGATCCTTGCGCCCAACCCCGTCGTGGACGTTGAACGGTGGCGCGCCGTGTGGTTAGGCAAGATTACAGTCTATAGCATCGACGACGGCGTGATGGAATTGCTCGACGAACGCGTTAACAAATTGCCTACACCCTTCGAGCTAGAGTGGCATCACTTATCGTGGAAGCCGTGGGATTGGAAGCTCGTCCGAGTGAGCAACGCGTCATTTGAGATTCCGGCCGATCTCTATTGACTCCGAAGACTCTCAGGAGTTGAAAGTTTGGCGCCGGTTTCAATCAGCAACGTCCGCGTTTCGCGTTGAGCGTTCGACGTTCGGCGCTCGTAGAGCGCCGCTACAATTCATTTGCCTTGGGCTTGGCGCAACTGGGTCTTGGCAGAATCCACCTCGCGCTCCGGTTGCTGGCACAGCAGAATGGCCCGGAGCTTGTCGCCTTGATAATAACGGGCAACAAACTTTTTCTTCGCGTACGTGCCATCAAGCCCGACACGCATCGGCAGCACACTGAAATCCCCGACAAAATCCATGCGCAAATCGAACATCTCCGTCCAAAAGTACGGGACTTGCTCGTAACGGATCCGCTTTTTGCCAGTCATGTTCGCGCCCGCGATCAGGCCCTGGCTACGGGCGTTTTCCCAATGCGTCTGACGCCGCACGCCCCCCATGATCCTATCCGGATAAAACGCGAGATCGCCCACGGCATAAATTCCTTTTTCTTCCGTCTCGAGATATTCGGTGACCGGCGACCCGTGCGGCCCGGACAGCGGCGTGTTGCGGACAAGATCGAGATTCGGTTCCGCGCCGCAGGCGACCACAGCGAGGCCGACCGGGAATCGGTTGCCGCTTTTTGTCTGGATATTGCGCAGAACTGTTTTGCCTTCGAAGCCGTTGAGGCTTTCTCCCATGGAAAGGACCACTCCATGTTTGGCAAAGTAATCGGTGAGCCACGTGCCGGTTTCAGGGTCCAGATAGCGGTTCAACAGAAACGGATCGCGATGCATCAGACCAACCTTGTGTTTCATCAATCGCAAACTCGCTGCCGCCTCGCATGCAAGTAATCCGCCGCCCACGACCATGATGCCTCGCTCCAGGTTGGCCATCTCTCTTAAAGCGAGCGCATCGCGGATCGTCCGCAGATAGATCACGTTGCCGAGATTGGTTCCCGCCACTGGAGGCCGCACCGGCCGGCTGCCCATTGCCAGGCATGCTTTGTTGAACTCGATGCTTTCGCCATTGGCAAGCACGGCCAGACGCCGCTCGATATTGAACTGTGTTACGAGTGTGCCAAAGCGCGTCTCGATCTTATGAGCTCGAAACCAGCGTTCGTCGGGTTCCTGTAGTTTTTTGAGATTAGGCTCTTTTTCGCGCAAAAAGCTCTTCGAAAGGATCCAGCGTTTGTAAGGCGGAAAAACTTCAGCGCCGACCAGCGTGACGGACCCGCGCTTGTCGTATTTGCGAATTCCTTCGCATGCGCTCGCTCCGCCAATGCTGGCACCAACGATGAGATAATCGCGCCGAATCATATGTAAAAATCCGACCATAATTTCCCCGCTGCCGCACCGACAAGATAAATCGTCAAGAACATGAAAATGCAGTACTGTGAGGCCTGTTGTCAGTTCGGCTGGATCCAGTGGATGGAATGTCCGGCACGCCGCATGCGGGTCGCCTCGCCCTCAAAGGGAGAGGGGGAGGGTGAGGGTCGTTCGTGGGCCAACTCACGCGAGAGGGTTCGCAAGCTAGGAGCAAGACCCCTCACCTTAGTCCTCTCCCGTTGCGAAGGAGGAGGCGAGAAAGTATGAGGGAATAACTTCGGTTTACCGATTCGACGGGCGAAGCCGTTCGTCATTCTTCCTTGCGTTGTCGATCTTTCTTTCGGCAGACTGGCTGCGCCATGAATGAATCCGTGACTCAACTCAAAGATACAACAGGGAATCCGGCGCCGCTGGGGCTGCTTGGTTTCGGGCTGACGACTGTATTGCTCAACCTGCACAACGCCGGCTTTTACGAACTGAACAGCATGATTCTGGCGATGGGCATCTGCTACGGCGGCGCTGCGCAAATTGTCGCCGGCATCATGGAATGGAGGAAAGGCAACACGTTCGCGACGACGGCGTTTCTTTCATACGGCCTGTTCTGGTTATCGCTCGTGACGCTGATTGTGCTGACGAAACTTGGCTGGGGCGCAGCGTCCAACGATACGGCGATGGCCGCGTATCTTGCCATGTGGGGCTTGTTCACCGCGGTGATGTTCATCGGCACGTTGCGGTTGAACGTCGCGCTGCAGGTCGTGTTCGGTTCGCTGACGATTCTTTTCTTTCTGCTCGCGATCGGTGATTTCATCGGTGCGGGTGCGGATTTCAGACACTTCACCGGCTACGAAGGAATCTTCTGCGGCTTCTCTGCGATTTATGCCGGCCTTGCGCAAGTGCTGAACGAAATCTATGGCAAAATCGTTCTGCCACTCGGGCCAGTGAAGAAGTAATCGCACCACGAAGCACACGAAGCTCACGAAGAGCACGAAGATGGAATTTGATGAGTTGTCGCGCAGCGTAATCGGACGCGCCATCGAGGTGCATCGCACTCTCGGGCCGGGCTTGCTCGAATCGACTTATCGCCAGTGTCTCGCGTATGAGCTGTCGCACGCGCAGATCCGGTTTCAAATGGAGCTGCCGCTACCGGTCCGCTACAAAGATGTTCTACTGGATTGCGGCTATCGAATCGATCTGCTTGTCAGCGGGACCTCATCGTAGAAGTCAAAGCCGTTGAAATGCTCTTGCCAATCCACCAGGCACAAATCCTCACGTACATGCGGCTGGCCAAGATTCCAATTGGCCTGCTAATAAATTTCAACGTCACGAAACTGCAGAACGGCATTAAGCAATTCGTCCTATAAATTGCTTCGTGCTCTTCGCGTCCTTCGTGGTGAGATTAGGTCCGCTGTTTTAGGAGGCTCGCTGCGTGTTTAAGCGCCGATTCGCTTTTGCCGCCGAGCATCCGCGCGATCTCTTCCTGGCGCGCTTTCCCAGCGACTTCATGCAAATTGGAAAACGTGCGACCGCGCATGACGTCTTTGGTTACAACGAAATGCGAAGAAGCAGTCGCAGCGACTTGGGGCAAGTGTGTGATGCAAATAACCTGATGACCGCGCCCCAACGTTTGCATCTTTGCTCCCACCGCGTGCGCGATCTCCCCGCCGACATTCGTGTCGATCTCGTCGAACACGAGCAGCGGGATGGCGTCATGTGCAGCCAGGGCCGATTTGATCGCCAGCATCACCCGCGAAATTTCCCCGCTCGACGCGATGGCGCGGAGCGGTTTCAGCGGTTCGCCGGGATTTGGAGAAAACACTAACTCTACTGAATCGAATCCATTCAGACGCGGTTCGTCGAGCGCGCTGAGTTTTGCTTCAAATTCCGACTGGCGAAATCCGAGATCGCGCAGGTTGCGCCGGATATTTTCAGAAAGCTTTGGAGCAGCTTTTGCGCGCAGTTTGCGCAGTGCTTCACCCGCACGTTTCATTTGCGCACGAATATTCTCGATTTCTTTCGCCAGACGCTCCAGCTCGGCGTCTCGGCCTTCGATCTTGCGCATCCGTTGCGCCGCGCGCTCACCGAACGCGATCACTTCGGCGATTGAACCGCCATACTTGCGCTTCAGTGTTTCAAATAGCGAAACACGTTGTTCAAGTGCGTCGAGTTGTTGTGGGTCGAGATCCAGTTTTTCGGCGTAAGCGGAAAGTGCGCGCGCGATCTCTGAAAGCTCCACCACGCCCGCAGCGTGCGCCGATGAAAATTGCGCAATCGAGCTGTCGATCTTTTCCAATTCACGCAACAGCCGTTGCGTTTCCGCGAGTTGTGCGAGAACAGAGTCGTCTGCCTCCGAAAGTTTATTTGCCACCGCGCTGGCCAGCTCGATCAGCCGTTTGCTGTTGCTGGCGAGTTTGTAGCGCTTCTCGATTTCCTCCTCTTCGTCGGCAACGAGGTTCGCCGACTTGATCTCGGTAATCTGGTGCCGAAGAAGATCGAGTTCCTGTTCGCGCGCTGTTTCCGCGGTATTGAGCGCAGCATGTTCCGCGAGCAGTGTCTGTAATTGGCGATAATGTTTTCGATATTCTTCGAGTTGCGCCTCAGCCCGGGCGAACGAATCGAGCAAGCTCAATTGTGTCTCCGGCGATAGCAAAGATTGGTGGTCGTGCGGCCCGTGAAGATCCACGAGTTCATCGCCGAGATTTTTCAAAACCGCCAACGTCGTAGGCGAACCGTTGACGAACTGCCGATTAGTTCCGGTAGAGGATAGCGTGCGCTTCAGGATGAGATCGTTATCGCACGGCTCGATCCCAGCTTCGACCAGTTGCGGATTTAACTTTTGCAGATCGTTTTCACTGAAAACTGCTTCCACCGTGCAGAGATCGGCCCCCGTGCGAATAAGCGATTTATCCGCGCGTTCGCCCAGTAAAAGTTGTAAGGCGCCGATGATGATCGATTTCCCCGCGCCAGTTTCTCCAGTGACAGCAATAAAGCCCTGCCCCATCTGCCACTCGAGTTCTTCCACGAGCGCCAGATTTTTGATTCGCAATAACGTCAGGACGGCGGGCATTCGCGAAGCTGAGAGTCTTTGGTTTGTGGGTTGAGAGTTCGGCTTCTGAGATTTCAAACCCTCAACAATCAATTTTCAACTCTTGAAAACAGGTACCGAGTTGACTCAATCGTCCTGCGATTGACTTTGATCGCCCTGCTAAGGGTAAATCTAGCACCTTCCGGGGCGCAGCGTTGGCTGCACCACTAGTTAGGTGCCATAACCGTACTGTCTGATTCTTTCCGCAATAGGCTGTGGATTCACGCAGAAATACCAAAACACAATCTTCTTTGGATAAGCATCGACTCGGTGATGAATCCGAACTCCCTTGCCAACAAATGGAATGAGTCCGTACGGTTCAACACTGGTCACCTGCTGGCGCCTGAAAACGTACGTGCCGAGAAATACCACCTGCAATACAAGATGCTCCGGTGTGAGCCTGAGCTGTGCGAATGGCCATGTGGCATTCATCGATCCGATTCTTGCACCGCCCCGCCATTTTTGCTCAGGATGTGGCATTTGGCACCCAACGAGAATTCGGCTTGAACGATCTGCGATTAATTGCAGAGAAAATTTGCCTAATCCGGTAAACGTTGGAGCGAGTGGGCATTAAAAACAAGACTAAATTACCAATCCGTTTCATCCGCGTAATCCGCGGTTAAATCTTCCAGTTCACCGAATAATCCCGCGCTCGCTTTGTTCGATGAATTGGATGATTTCGGTGATCTCTTCGGTCGGGGGTAATTCTTTCTGCATCGCTTCGATGGCCTGGCGTCGGTTGTATTTGGAACGGTAAATCAGGCGAAATGCTTCTTTGATTCGTTTCACGCTTTCGGGTGGAAAATTTTTGCGCTCCAGCCCGACGAGATTAACGCCACGAATTTCCGCCGGATTACCGTCGGCGATCATGAACGGCGGAACGTCCTGAACAATTTTGGAACAGCCGCCAGTAATCGCGAACCGTCCAATCCGGCAAAATTGATGCACGGCGGTTAGCCCGCCCATCATGGCATGATCTCCGACCTGCACATGACCGCCCAAGGTGCCGTTGTTGGAGAAAATGACGTGATCGCCCACGGTGCAATCGTGTCCGATATGACTGTAAGCGAGAAAATTTCCGCGATTACCGATCCTCGTTTTGCCTTCTGGCGTCGTACTCCGGTGCGCTGTTACGAATTCGCGGAACGTATTTTCGTCGCCAATTTCTAAATATGTCGGCTCGCCGCGATATTTTAAATCCTGTGTTTGCTGGCCGATGGAGCAGTAGGCGTAAAATCTATTTTTCGCTCCCGCTTTCATCGGTCCGCAGAGCGTGACGTGATGTTGAAGCCAGCAATTCGAGCCAAGCACAACATCGGGTCCGATCACGCAGTACGGACCAACGATTGTTCCCGCACCGAGTTCGGCGCTCGGATCAATAATCGCCGTCGGATGAATTTGCGCGTCGCTCATTGTTGCCAACCCCTCACCTCAATCCTCTCCCCCTGGTGTAAGGGGAGAGGCGGAGAAAGATTGCATCGCTGTCTGCACGTTGGCGCACAGCGCGTAATCCGGGACACTTCGCCCTTTCCAAGGGAGAGTAGGGTGAGGGTTCTCTCCGCTCATTTATCCAAGAACGTGAACATCAGCTCCGCTTCGGAGACGATGGTGTCATTGACCACGCAATGGCATTTGGCTTTTGCGAGGCGTTCGCCGCGCGATTTGGTGAGCTCGGCGTGAATGAAGATGGTGTCTCCGGGCACCACCGGTTTGCGAAATTTCACGCCGTCGGCGCTCATGAAATACCCGATGCGGCTGGTGCTTTTTGCCAGTTTGAACAACAGAATACTGGCCACCTGTGCCATGGCTTCCACCTGCATCACGCCGGGCATCACCGGATGGCCGGGGAAATGTCCTTGAAAGAACGGCTCGTTAATCGTCACGGTTTTGACGCCGACACATTTGGTTTCCGTTTCGAAGCTGATAATGCGATCGACCATGAGAAACGGGAAACGATGCGGCAAAATCTGCATTACCTCATCCGTATCGAGCCCACCATCGCCGCTCGGGATAACGCGCGGCGCGGCCACGGCGCTTCTTCGCGTCTGTTCGCGGGTGATTGAACGGGCCAGGTCCGCATTGCTCGCATGACCAGGTTTGACTGCCACCACGTGGCCGCGAATGCGTCGTCCGACCAGAGCGAGGTCGCCGATGATATCAAGAATTTTGTGCCGGACGAATTCGTCGGGGAAGCGTAATGGTTCCTTGCTTAATACAGCTTCCCCGCGCACGACGATCGCGTTTTCGAGGCTGCCGCCTTTGATGAGGTTCTTGTCCATCAGCGGCTTCACATCTTCGTAAAAAACAAATGTGCGCGCCGGAGCGATCTCGCGTTCGAAAACTGCGGGCATGACTTCCACCGACAAAAACTGCGCGAACCGATTGTTTGGTCCGGCTTGCGTGCACGAGATGCGGAACTTGTCGTCCGGCAACAGAACAAGCAACGCGCCCGTTTTCGATTCCACGTGCATCGTTTCTCGCACGTCGAAAAATTTTCGCGGCTCCTCCTGCGGGGTGACGCCGGCTTTCCGGATGAGATCGACGTAGGATTGCGCGCTGCCGTCGCCAATTGGCGGTTCGTTTGCGTCCATCTCCACAACGGCGTTGTCCACGCCCATCGCCCAGAGCGTGGCCAGCACGTGCTCGACTGTGTGCACGCGGATGGGACCTTCGCCGATGGTCGTGGCGCGTTCGACTGTCTTCAGATTCTCGATCTTCGCGTCGATGGTTGGCTCGTCCTGCAAATCCTTGCGCCTGAATTTAATTCCATGATCCGCCGGGGCGGGATGAAGTTTCAGGGTGACCTTTTCACCCGTGTGCAGTGCGGTGCCGCTAAAGCCAGCGGTCTTGGCAACGGTATGTTGAAGCTCGGGAGTGGAAGGCATTGATGGTTTAACTAGCAGAGATTTTAGGTCGTGACTAGCCTGTAGCCGCTTCGCTGTGCGAAGCGCGACGCTGATTTGTTAGACCCATGAGCCTCGCGTCGCCCACAGGGCAACGCCTACAGCAGTCGTTCACTTCAATTCAAATTCGCCGCAATCAAACGCCATCATCTGGTCAAGGTTGGAGATGCGGAATTGACGCACCGTTGTTCCGTCATCCTGCCAGATATCGACGGCATTTTCGCTTTTCCTTGTGATGCCTGCGCGAATCAAATTCGGCATCTCACTGACCGTAACCAGTGGCAAGTCGTCGTTCGTTTTCAGGTAACTTCCGTCGCTATCGAATCCTACGCCAATATCAACAATCGATCTTCTGTCATTCCGCAAAGGATTTGGGACGAGTCTCACTTTGACGTTGCGGGCTGCGTCATTTTCTATCGCCAACCCCGAGCTCTGGCCGAGATCTTCTATCTTGAGCGAACCGACGAGATAGCCACGAGCGCGATATTTTCCAGCGGGCAGATCTTCTTCATCGTCGTTTTTTCCATCCCATTGTGTTACGAGCGCGTCCGCGCCGATTGCGAATTCGTTCAGTTTCGCTTCTTGATGCAGAACGCGCACGAGTTTGCCGTTCTTATCATAGATGCCGAGGCTGATCGTGCCTTCCAATGGCGGCGGCACAAAACTGATGCGCACGCTTCGCGCCGGTGAGCTTGAAGGTGTTTCTTCCGGAGCCGGTGGGGGAGTAGTGGATTCTTTCGGAGAGATTGAGAGAGCCGGTGATTCTTCCGGTGGCGCCGAAGGAGTTGGCGTTGGCGATTCCTGCGCGGCACCGACAGAAACCAAAATAGCTGTCAGAAGCGCGAAACTGACCCTTGTTGTCATGTCGAGCGAAGTCGAGACATCTCGTACTTTTTCAGAAAATATCCAGAGATTCCTCGACTTCGCTCGGAATGACAAGTGGCCTAGATGTAATATCGCCAGTTCAGGTTTGGAAAAAGGTTGTCGCGCCATTCACAGTCGCGCAAAAATTCTTCGTCGATGCCATTCGTGACAAGTTGATCGAATAAACGGTTGAAGCGAGCAAGATGATCAATGGTGCGGTTGGTGGCGTATTCCCGCGCGGTCCCGGTTTTGATTAAAAACGCCCAATCACTGGATTGCGCCAGCAAAAGTTCGCGGGCGAGTTGTTTCAGCACGCGATCCGCCTGCGGGCTGCAGTTTTCGGCGTGCCTGCGCGCACCTTCACTCATCCGCTGAGCCGCGATGTGCAGATGCGGATAAATCCAGGCGTTACTTGGATCGAGCCAGACCGCGAGGTGGCCGTTCTCGCCCCATGTCGAAGCAGCTGGCTCAACGATTTGCTGTGTAGGATGCGCTGCCAGGTATTCACTCGGCGTGGTAAGCCGAAAATCCCGTTCGTTTGCGACTTGGCGAATGAACTGCTCCAGAAAACTTGGGCCTTCGAACCACCAGTGCCCAAACAATTCTGCATCGAATGGAGCGACAACAATTGGGTCGAAACCCAATTCGCTGATTTCGCGAATTTGTTGCCGGCGCTGTTCCAGAAAGTGACTGGCGTGTTTCGCCGCGGCATTTTCTGCCGCCGCGCGATCATACAACTGTTTTTCATCACCGCGTCCTGTGATCCGGTGATACTTCACGCCGGAGAATTTTCTGCTCCCGCGCGCGACCGGTCCCAAATGTTCCATGGGAAGATCGAAACCTATGTCGCGATAAAATTCCCGGTAGGCTGGATCTCCCGGATAACCTTCGTGCGCGCTCCAGACTTGCCGGCTTGAATCACGGTCGCGCGCAAAAGCCGCCGGCCCCGATGGCGTATAGCAGGGCGCATAAATCGAGCGGCACGGACGCGGTTTCCCAAATAACAACCCGTGTGCATCGAGAACGAACCAGCGAATATTTGCCTCCTGGAAAATTGCTTCCAAGCCCGGCGCGTAGGCACATTCTGGCAACCAAAAACCGTTTGGTCCCGCACGGAAAAGATCGACATACACGTCACGGCCGATCAAAATCTGCGCACGCGCCGCCTGAGGCGCTTGCTGTTGAAGAATGGGGAGCGAGCCGTGCGTCGCGGCGCTGGCGATGATCTCAAGCGCACCCGTCTCTCGCAGGTTTCGGAATACTTCGAGCAGATCGTGCCTGCATTCATCAACAAAGAACGCGCGAATTTCGCGAAACATTTTGGAATAGAAATCCGCAAGCTCGCGAAGCTGCGGATGTTTACGGTTCCGCTTTCGTTCGCGCGCGGTGAGATCGATCAAAAGATCGAGGTGCCGCACGTAACGCTCGCGCAAAAGCTGGTCCTGAAGCATCGCGCACAACGTTGGCGTGAGAGACATGGTGAGTTTGAACGGCACAGAGTCGTCCACTAACCGCTGCATCATGCGCACCAGCGGAATGTAACTCTCCGTGACCGCCTCGAAGAACCACTCTTCTTCGAGGAAATGCTCGTGCTCCGGATGGCGAACAAACGGAAGATGAGCGTGGAGAATCAGCGCGAGGGAGCCGGGCATTGCGCTACACTTAGCGCGTCATTTCGAGCGAAGCGAGGAACGCCTCAAAAGCTCTTTGATCGGACAAACGACAACGCGCGAAGCTTCATCGTGCGCGCAACCGTTTTCGACGCCAGAATTGCAAAACCTACGACTGCGAGTCCCTCGTCGTCTGCGCGACTCGGGATGACAGATTAAAGCGTTCGGCAAAAGTCCTGGAAGCGGTCCAGACCTTTTTTGATCACGTCCATGCTGGTGGCGTAGCTGAGCCGGACGGTACGGTCGTCGCCAAAGGCAGCTCCAGGAACGACGGCGACGTTGGCTTTACTCAGTAAGCGGTCGGCGAAATTCTGAGAAGTCAGCCCCAGCTGGCTGATGTTCACCAGCACGTAAAATGCGCCCAGCGGTTTCACCGCAGTAACGTTCGAGATCTTTGAGACGCGCTCGAACATGTAATTGCGACGCATATCAAATTCCTCGCGCATATCGGCGACCGGCTGTTGAGCGCCTCTGAGCGCGGCCAGCGCGCCATACTGTGAAAAGGAAGACGGATTCGAAGTGGTATGGCTCTGGATCGAATCGACTGCTTTGGCCACCGCTTCCTGCGCCGCCAAATAACCGAGGCGCCAGCCGGTCATGGCGTATGTTTTGCTGAAGCCGTTAATGGTAATTGTGAGATCGTATGCCTCCTTCGAGAGCGACGCGATGCTCACATGTTGAGCGTCATCGTAAACGAGTTTCTCGTAAATTTCGTCCGACAAAATGTAAATGTCTTCCTCAGCGGCGACATCGACGATGGCCTGCAACTCTTCACGCGTATAGACGGAGCCAGTTGGGTTACACGGGCTATTCATGATCAGCATCTTGGTGCGCGGGGTCATTGCATTCTCAAAATCTTCAGCGCGCATTTTCCAAGAGTTGCGTTCGCTGGTGGGCACGATCACCGGTTCGGCGCCGGCTAATCTGACCATCTCCGGGTAACTGACCCAATATGGCGCCGGGATGATGACTTCATCGCCGGGCTGACACGTTGCCAGGATAGCGTTGTAGCACGAATGCTTTGCGCCGTTACTCACGATGACCTGAGCGGCCCGATAATTCAGTCCGTTGTCGGCCGCCAATTTTTCCGCAATTGCTTGACGCAGCTCCGGGATGCCGGCGCTGGGCGTGTATTTGGTAAAGCCAGCCTCCAATGCATCGATCGCGGCTTTCTTTATGTGCTCAGGAGTATCGAAATCAGGTTCGCCTGCGCCGAAGCCGCACACATCAATGCCTTCAGCCTTCATGGCTTTGGCCTTGCTATCGATCGAGAGAGTAAGCGAGGGAGTCAGTTGAGCGGCACGTTCGGAAATTTCCATGGCGGTAAGCTTATTCAAAATGGGAGCGCAAACTATTGGCGGCGATAGAAGTTTTCAATCAGAGGTTTGAAATTATTCTCGTCAATTTGGATGATCGCCATTTCGCGTTTCGCGTTCTCCAGCGAATCCGATGCATGCGCAGCGTTGACCATGATAGTCTGGCCGAATTCTCGGCGAATTGATCCCGGCGGGGCCTTGGCCGGGTCAGTTGGGCCAAGCACGTCGCGAATCTTTCGCACCGCATCGACGCCCTGATAAACAATGGCGATTGATTTTTCCGTCCCAGGAGCTTCGCGCTCCGCCGGCGGACATTCGCTTGGCTTTCGGCCAGCCATGAATTCGATAATGGTTTCCCAGTTTTCCCGGCCGCTTTTCGGGCCGAGTTTTTTTTCCAGGACTGGCAGCACAGGTCCGTAGAACTCCTCCGCTTGGGCGACGCTCATCTGATGGACTTTGAATCCAATGATCGTGAGTCCGGAGCGCGAAAACACTTCGATCACCCCGCCTGGCCGCAGATTTGGAAATCTGAAATTGTCGGGCTTGATCAGGACGAGCGTTTTTTCGATTTGCGCGTTGGCGGGAAAGCGGACGGTACGATCCAGGATGCCGCCGTCGGAATCGGAAAACTCGGCCCAGAGTTTCAAATCGCGCTCGACTGCTTTTGGATCGAAAGCTGCGAGCACGCCGGGCTCAAAATACGTTACGTTACCTGAATCGTCGGTAATGTAGTCGCCGTAGGTGTCGCGAATCGTTTCGCCGCTAGTGCGTTCGTGAACAATGTGGCCTACCGTGGGATGAATCTTTTCCACGGCGTCCGGGCCGCGAAAGATGAGGAATAACACGCGCGGACCCTGGCCGTTCTTTTCGCCGGTGAAATTTTTCAGCACGTAATCGCGAATCAACTCCTGCGTCGCGCGATGACGCGGATCGGTTTCAGTCACGATTGTGTCGGCGTAGCGTCTTGCCAATTCTGCGCCCGGCGCAAACATGCGTCCGCCGACCAGATCGAGTCCCGTGCGGGAAATCAATCGGCCAACGATGCCGCCGGTGCGCGATTTGCGCATCGAGTACGGCGTGACGATGACGTAGGCGAGCTTTTCAGTTTGCATTCATGTTACTTTAGCGGTGGTCTACTGGCGCCGCAAAATTCTTCTCCCAATTCAACGCCATACGAGAACAGACAAAATGCGCATTTTGCGCCGTCTTGAATATAAAGACTATCTGTCGTGAGACGATTTTGTTTCTGCGCGCTTTTTCTGACCTTCTGTTCGGCGCAAGCCGCCTTGCCGCCGCTTATCCCGCGCGAAATCTTGTTCGGCAATCCCGCGCGTACGGATCCGAAAGTCTCGCCCGATGGGTCGCAGCTGAGCTGGCTGGCACCGGACAAAAGCAATACGTTGAATGTTTGGACAAGCGCGCTCGACGGCACGCACGCGCATTGCGTGACGAACGAAACAGGCGACCCCATTGAGTGGTACACGTGGGCCGGCGATGGGAAACACGTTCTGTATCTTCACGACAATGCCGGCGACGAAATCCCGCACCTGTTCTCGACTGATTTAATGACCGGCAATGTCCGGGATCTGACCCCGTTTCGCGGCGTGCGCGCACAAAATGTTCTGACCGATTCGCGGCATCCGGCGGCGGTCCTCGTCGCGATGAATCTGCGGGATCGAACGAAATTCGACATGTATCGCGTCGATCTCGAAACGGGCGCGATCACAATTGAAGCTCAAAATCCCGGTGATGTTCTCACGTGGAGGGCCGATAACAATTTCGTTCTTCGCGCCGCAACGGCATTTGATGGAACAACCGGGCGCACAATCATCCGCGTGCGCGATGCGGGCGACAAACCGTGGCGTGATCTTGTGGTGATGCCTTTTGAGCGGGCACTCTTTGCTGGGCAGGTCGTGAACGGCTCGCTGATTGTCGGTTTCGATCCCGATGGCAAAAGCCTCTTGATTGTTTCTGCCCTGCATTCGGACAAGGGCAGACTGGTGCGCGTTGACTTGCAGGACGGTCACGAGCGCGGAGTCATCGCCGAAGATCCGCACTGTGACGTGGCATTTGTCGATGTGGGGCGCCTTGGAATGGAACCGGGCGTGATTTTGCATCCCGTCACTGGTGCGGTGCAGGCGGTGCAGTTCAACTACATGACGCCGCAGTGGTCATTCGTCGACCCCAAGTTGAAAACGGATTTCGAGAACATCAACCGCGAAGCGCCGGGCTTTTTTGATCTCGTGAGTCGCGACAACGCTGATCGTGTTTGGATCGTAGCGTCGCGTCGAAGTGATGCGCCGGTCACGTATTACAAGTTCGATCGGGGAACGAAAAAACTAAGCCGGTTATTCACTGAGAATCCTGCACTGGCCAAATTCGCTGTAGCAGCGAAGAAGCCGGGGATAATCAAAACGCGCGACGGATTGGAAATAGTCAGTTATTTAACGATCGCGCCCGGCGTGGATCCGAGGAAGGTGCCTTTGGTTCTTCTGATTCATGGTGGCCCCTGGGACCGCGATTCTGACGTCTACGATCCCGAAGTGCAGTTTCTCGCCAACCGCGGCTATGCCGTTCTGCAAGCGAACTATCGTGGCTCGACCGGTTTCGGCATCAAGTTCTTCAATGCTGGCAATCTTCAGGTTGGGCTTGGGATGGTCGAAGACGTCTTGGATGCTGTGCGTTGGGCCGTGGATCAAGGGATCGCCGATCCAAAGCGAGTCGCGGCGATGGGAGGATCGATGGGAGGTTTCGCCACGTTGCGCGCGCTGGAAATGCGGCCTGATCTCTTTGCGTGTGGTGTTGATGAATTTGGGCCAGCCGACGAAGCCGTGAGCTTTCGTTCTTCTCCCAGTTACTGGTCGAACATTTTGGCGCGCTGGCGGCGACGCGCGGGAGACGCCGATCACGATGAGAACTGGAACCGGAAAATCTCGCCGCTTTTTCATGTCGATGCGATCCGGGCTCCGCTTCTGATCGTGCAGGGCAAGAACGATCCTCGAGTCACAATGGCTAATGCTGACGCGATGGTCGCCGCGTTGCGTAAAGCAAAGCGGGACGTGACCTACGTAGTCTATCCGGACGAGGGGCACGGTTTCGCTCGGCCGGAAAACCAGTTCGACTTCTATGGTAGGGGTGAAGAGTTCCTCGCCAAGCATCTTGGCGGCCGCGCAGAGCCGTGGAAGAAGATCCCCGGTGCGACTGGGGAACTAAGGTAGGGTGCGACCGCCGGGCGCGCCGCAACGGGCGCGCCGCAAACCTTCGGATAGCCGAAAAGGGTCGGCTCCGTCGAGGTTTCTCTCGGAATTACCCTTACTTCTTCTCGGGCGCTTTTTCGCTCTTCGTCTCCGCCATCTTCTGCGCTAGACCGGCGGCGAATTTTTCGTACTGAATATTGTCGATGGTAAACGTGCCAAGCATGTAATTTGAGTCGCTCCATGACCAATTCTGGTCCGCATCGTTGTAAGTCATCTTTGTCGTGCGTCCCTGCTCGTATTGGTGATGCAGTGGATCAGCGCCAGGCGGGTTCACAATTTTCGGTGAACCGCCCATGCCGCCCTCGATCAAGTGACCGTGGAACGTGCCGTATTGTCCGATTGTGATTTGATGCTCTTTGCTCTCGATCTTTCGGGTGATCGGCACGTAACGCGTCTCAGTTTTCTTTGAAGCGCCCGGAGTCAATACTTTTCCGGCGATCGCCTCCAAAGCCTTGCGCTGTTCGGGATT
>Ga0137380_10002739_pt1 | contig 15081 bp, 11 predicted proteins | sample SagtaG_17_FD_104809 | JGI IMG/M metagenome (GOLD analysis project Ga0137380, IMG submission 104809) | Vadose zone soil microbial communities from Sagehorn Ranch, Mendocino, California, USA - Sage2_L_100_16 metaG | ecosystem: Environmental > Terrestrial > Soil > Vadose zone | place: USA...
AGCTGCCCGAAGCCCCGCGCCCGATCAGCGCGTGACAGACACCGCGCGCACCGAGATCTGCCGGCATATCCGGCTCGTGCGCTGAGGGGCCATGCCCACGGGTCAGGCCAGCTTCGTTTCGTGATCGCGGTGACCTGCCAGTCACTGTGACTGGCAGGTCACCGCGATCACGAAACCGCGGCCTCGCGCCGCGTCGCGGGGCAGTTTTCCGTCTGCAGGGCCGGGCACACCGCGGCAGTTCGCCCTCCATGCCACAGGGACACCGGTTCCGGCCTCACCGCACGGTCCCGCCGCACTCTCCCGCCGCATGGTCCCGCCGTTGCGGAACAGGCAGGAATCATCGCAGCGTCGCCGCCAGTTCAGGCCGGCGCCATGGACCGCCGGGACGCGTTGGCAATAAGCCAACAGGGTCCGCTCCAGCGTACAAAGACGCCGCGGCGGGCCTCGCGGGCTGAGTGCTGGCCACCGCCGTCGGGTGTTGAGGGCAGGTCAAGATCTGGCCGGGCGGTCTTTCTTGGGCAATTTGGCGACCACGGCGTCATAGGAGGCATCGATGGCCTCCAACAGCTCACCGTCGGGGATCGCGCCGCCGATCCGCAGGTTGTTCCAGCCAGAGCGGCCAATGTAGGACATGACCGACGCGTCGTCGGGGTAGCGCAGGAGCCACTCGTCGGCCACCTCGCGGGTGGGGCCGCACTTGAGCCCGACGCCCGAGGCCGGCTCGGGACCCAGGAAGGCGAAGATCTTGCTGCCGACCTTCGCCACGACATCGCCCTCCCACGGCTCGTCCTGCCACGCGCCGGGCTTGGCCAGGCAGTAGGCGAGCAGCTCCTTCCACGTCATAACCGCCTCCTCCTCGTCACCCTCCATGATCCGCGATCCACGGCCGCGGCGCCGCCAGAGCGCCGGTTGGTAACGTGCGCCAGCGGCAGAAGTGGCTCGGCCAGCGCAGCCGTTCGGGAGCTGTATCAACCGCATGGCCTACGGTGGCGCACAATTTTCCGGCGGGGTGTCGATTCCAGCGGCACCCGTTCGTGAACGGGATGAAGGGCGCCAGCGTAGCGCTGGCCCAGATCAAGGGAGAATCGACATGAAGCAGTACTTGCTCGCCGTCCACATGGTCGAAGGGGAACCCACGCCGTCGGAGGAGGAGACGCAGCGCGCGTACAAGGCGGTCGACGCCTTCAACGACGAGCTGAAGTCGGCGGGCGCCTGGGTGTTCGCCGGTGGACTGCACCCGGCATCCACGGCGACGGTCGTGCGCGCCCAGGGCGGCCAGATCGTGACCACCGACGGGCCGTTCGCTGAGACCAAGGAGCAGCTTGGCGGCTTTTGGGTCGTCAAGACCGCTGACCTGGACGATGCGCTGCGATTGGCCGCCAAGGGGTCCGCTGCCTGCGGCGCGCCGGTCGAGGTCCGGCCATTCCAGGACATGCCGGAGGAGTAGATCGTGCCGAGCGCGGACGCGGCCGACATCGAACGGGTCTACCGGGAGAGCTCGGGACGCGCCGTGGCTACCTTGGTCCGCCTCCTCGGCGACATCGACCTCGCCGAGGAGGCGGTCCAAGACGCCTTCGCCGTGGCCACCGAGCGCTGGCCGACCGCGGGGGTGCCGGCCAACCCGGGCGGATGGATCGTCACCACCGCACGCAACCGGGCGCTGGACCGGCTGCGACGTGAGTCGTCCCGTTACGGCCGCGAGACCCAGGCGGCCCTACTGCACGTCGACGCGCAGCCGCCAGAGGTGGGACCGGTGCATGACGACCGCTTGCGTTTGATCTTCACCTGCTGCCACCCGGCCCTTGGCGCCGAGGCGCAGCTCGCCCTCACGCTGCGGCTGATTGCCGGGCTCCAGACACCGGAGATAGCCCACGCCTTTCTCGTACCCGAGGCGACGATCGCGCAGCGCCTCGTCCGGGCGAAGCGAAAGATCCGGGCCGCCGGAATCCCCTACCGGGTGCCGCGCGACGCGGAACTGCCCGACCGGCTCCCGTTCGTGCTCGCGGTCGTCTACCTCGTCTTCAACGAGGGATACACGGCCTCGGCAGGCGACGACCTCGTTCGCTGCGAGCTGTGCGCCGAGGCCATCCGGCTGGCCAGGTTGCTCGCCGAGCTGATGCCCGACGAGCCCGAGGTCCTCGGCCTGCTTGCGCTGTTGCTGCTGACCGATGCCCGCCGCCGGGCGCGCACCAGCCACGACGAATCGATGGTCCTGCTCGCCGACCAGGACAGAAGCCTTTGGGATCACGCCATGATCGCCGAGGGCCAGGGCCTCGTCCGCGCGTGCCTGCGCCGCAACAGCCCCGGGCCCTACCAGCTTCAGGCTGCGATCAACGCCGTACACAGCGATGCTCCCGCCGCCGAACAGACGGACTGGGGTCAGATTCTCGCCCTCTACGACCAGCTGATGGCGCTCGCGCCGACACCGGTCGTGGCCCTCAACCGCTGCGTTGCCGTCGCCGAACTGCACGGCCCTTCCCGCGCGCTCGAACTCGTCAACCAACTCGGCCTCGACAGTTATCACCTGTTTCATTCCACCCGCGCCGACCTGCTCCGCAAGCTCGGTCGGCGGGACGAGGCAGCGGCCGCATACGACGCGGCCATCGCCCGCACCGCCAACAGCGCCGAGCGGTCCTTCCTACGGCGCAGGCGGGACAGCCTCTAACGCGACCCTGGGCTCGCCAAGCCGGTTCGGTAGGCGTAACGGACGGCTGGGGCTCGGTCGCGCGCCTGTCTTGGCGAAGATCCGGTTGATGTGGGTTTTCACCGTGGCGTTGCTGACGAACAGGCGCTCGGCGATCTCGGCGTTGGACAGGCCGGAGGCCAGCAGGGCGAGCACCTCCGCCTCGCGGGTGGTGAGCCCGGCGGGAAGCGGCCGGTGCTGTGTGCCTTGGGGCAGGTCCGGTGGGTGGCTGGTTACCGCGGCCACCAGGTGCTGCTGCACGGCGGGGTCGAGATGAGTCTGCCCGGCATGGACCGCCCGGATCGCTGCTTCGATCTGCTCGGCGCTGGCGTCCTTGGTGAGGTAGCCGAGTGCGCCCGCGCGCAGCGCCGGGAGGATAGTTGCGTCGTCGGCATAGGTGGTCAGCCCGAGTACGCGCGTGGCAGGGAGCCGCTGGTGGAGTTCCGCCGTCGCGGTGATGCCGTCCATTCCGGGCATGCGCAGGTCCATCAGAACCACGTCCGGGCGGTGTTTCTCGGCCATCCGCAGCGCCTCGTCGCCGTCGCTGGCCGAGCCGATGATCTGGACTCCGTCGATGAGCGCGACCAGCATGCTCAGCCCGTCGCGGACCACCCGCTGATCATCGGCGATCAGAACGCGGATGCTGGCCTGTCGCGGAGCGGCGGTCATGCTGGAATCTCCACCTCGACGAGCCATCCGTCGGCGGCGGGGCCGGCCCGTGCCGTGCCGCCGGCTCGCTGCGCCAAGCCACCGAGCTCGAAGCAGACCCCAGGCGGCGGACCCCGACCGTGAACGCCGCCGTGTTCACGCCGACCGGCGTTCCGGCTCTGGCAGATGCGGATGACGATCGTAATGTTGCGCCCGCTGCCGCCTGGGGACGGCGGAACTCACGGACAAATGACGGGCAAATGATCAAGGACAAGACCACCGTAACCGGCGATCAGGCCCTTGAGCTGGTGCTTCATGAGTAGCCCCGACCGGATTTGAACCGGCGCTACCGCCTTGAGAGGGCGGCGTCCTAGGCCGCTAGACGACGGGGCCAAAATGCAGTCTCGAGTGCGTCATCCCCCCGCCGGGCAACGCTCGGGGAGACGTGACAGCGAAGCCAGCATAGCGGCTTATGGGAGTGCCGCCGAATCGGCTCAAGCGCACCGCGAGGCAGCGCGGGCACCTTACCCGGCGGTACGCGCGCCAGCGTCGCCGACCATGCCTGTCCTGCCGCGCAGGCGCCGCATCGCTGCTGGCGACGCGGCGCCCCTGGCGTGCAATGAGCGCTAGGCGACCGCAAGCGCGAACCGGCCGCTAGCCGCACAGACGCGGTTAGCGGCACGCCGACCCCGAGGTGAACAATGTCTTAATCAATCGTGATGTTTGGGTATTGCGGACCAGGCCGAGCCTGATTACTGTCGGGATGCAAGCGTCGGTTGAGGGCTCGCCCTCTTCCGAGATTGTGCTGAGGAGCGCGTCAGGACACGAGGACGAAGCAGACGTCGTCGTGGGCCGGTTCTCCCCTGGGGCCGCACATGAAGCCAATCGGTGCTAACAGTCGCGCGCGCCTACCGCTTGAGGGGGGATGTCCACTCGTGACCCGGCCCTACGACGCTTGACATACGGCAAGACGCTGGCACTTTCCCCCCGCAGCGTCAGTTGACGTTGGCATTGGCTATCTGACGATTACCGAAGGTGACGGCTCGAAGCCGCATCCTTTGAGAACACCTAGCCACCATTCCGCCGCAGCTCTGATGTGACGAGCGGAAACCTTTCACTTGCTCCCGGGGATCTCTTCCATGCGCATTGACACGCACTCGCCTAGCCGTGACGCGGGGCCCGAATCCGGACCACCTCCGGAAGCACCGCACCGCACCCGCCCGGACGCCGGATGCGGTGTCCTCATCGACCTCAACAGCGTCCCGGCCGCCTGGTTGCCGGGGCTGACCGTGGTTGTGCCGACCCGCAACGAGGAAGCCAACGTCGCGCTCCTGCTCGAACGGCTCGGGCCCGCGATCTCGCCATTAGACGCCGAGATCATCTTCGTCGATGACAGCGACGACAGCACCCCCGAGGATATTGCCCGCGGCGCCGGGAACTGTCCGGTGCGGGTGCGCTTGCTCCACCGGCCGCAGGGCGCGCGCAGGGGCGGCCTCGGCAGCGCCGTCGTCGCCGGTGCGCGCCACGCCCGCGGCGCGTGGGTGCTGGTGATGGACGCCGATCTCCAGCATCCGCCGGAGTCAGCCGCTGCGCTCGCGAGTGCGGCAGCGCGGCACGACTGCGACATCGTGGTCGGCACGCGGTACGCGGGCGGCGGCTCACCAGGAAACGGCCTGGGCGGCGTCAGGCGGCAGCTTGTCTCCTCATGGGCGACCCGGCTGGCGAAGAGCGCATTTCCGCGGCGGCTCGCGATGGTGAGCGACCCGCTCAGCGGAATGTTCGCGTTCCGCGCGGCAGCGGTGGATCTCCACCGGCTGAACCCGGTCGGGTTCAAGGTGCTGCTGGAGATCCTCGTGCGGCATCCAAGGGCTCGGGTGGCGGAGGTCTCCTACGAGTTCGCGCCACGCCACGCCGGCGAATCCAAAGCCTCCATCCGCGAGGGCCTGGGCTACCTGCGGCACCTGGCCCGGCTGCGCCGGGTCCGGCTGGTCAAGCAACTCCGCGAGGCGCCCGCCTCGCGCGAGGCCCGCATCCGCCAGACGTTGCGGATGCTCGCGTTCGGGCTCATCGGCGCCACCGGCGTCGTCGTGAACACCGCCGTCCTGTGGTTCTTTTACCGGACCGTGGGGTGGAACCACCTCGTTGGCGCCTCGCTAGCGACGCAGGCGTCCACCACCTGGAATTTCGTTCTCGTCGACACCCTGGTCTACCGCAAGGCAAGCAACGGGACCCGGGCCGGCCGTGCGGGCCGCTTCTTCGTCATGAACAACCTGCTGCTGCTCGCCCGGCTGCCGGTGCTTGAAGCACTGGTGAAGCTCGGCGCCGGTGTCCTCATCGCGAACGGCATCACGCTGATCATGTTGTTCTTGGTCCGCTTCATCGTGAGCGACCGGGCGATCTTCGCTTCGGCCGCGCAGGAGAAGGGCCGCGACCCGGTGCGGGTCATCGTCGATCTCAGCGCTGGCGAGATCGCTGGCGGCGGTGACCGCGCAGCGGGCGCGTCATCGGGCCGTAAGCGCTCGCGCTACTTGCCATACCGCTACGACATAGGCGGCGTGGTGACCGTCGGCTCTCAAATCATGCTCCCGGAGCTCGAGTTCTTCAGGGCCCAATGGATCTCCGACGAGGACGTCGACATAGCCGTCCGGGTGGGCGATGTGGGCAGGAACAGACCGCGCAGGCGCGCGGCGATGACGGAGTACACAGACCCAACGGTGATCCGGTATGAGGAACACCTGGGCCGTATCGGCGCGAACTTCCGCGCGCAGCTCGGCGACCGGATCACCGTTGAGGTGGGGCCGCTGCTCGCGCGCTCGCCGCATGTCGTCTACACCAACATCGTTGAGGCGCTGTTGCGGTTCGTCATGGTCTCGCGCGGCCGGATGCTGCTGCACTCGGCCTGCGTCGAACTCGACGGTGTCGGTGTGATGCTGTCCGCGCTGACCGACACCGGCAAGACGGGCACGGTCCTGCGGCTGCTCCGCGAACATCGCGGGCGGTTCCTCTCCGACGACATGACCATCATCGACGCGGACGGCAACGCTTCCTGCTTCCCGAAACCGCTGACCATCAGCGCTCACACGGTGCGCGCGGTGCGTGCTGCCGACCTGACCCCCGCGGAGTGGCGCAGGCTCAGGTTCCAAAGCCGGCTGCACTCCAAGGGTGGCCGCTCGTTCGCCGTCGCCCTGAGCCGGCTCAACCTTCCCATCATGGGAATCAACGCGCTGACGCAGATCGTCATCCCACCGCCGAAGTACACGGTCGACCGGCTCGTGCCGTGCCGGCTGAGCAGTGGGACATCTGTCAAGGAACTGTTCATCATCGAACGCGGCAGCCCACGGCTCAGCGACGTGGACAAGGAGTCCGCACTGGAGAAGCTGCTGACCAATACCGACGACGCCTACGAGTTCCCGCCATTCCGCTATCTCGCGCCAGCGATGATCATCGCTGGCCAGGATCACCGCCAATTGCGCGCGCGCGAGCGACAGATTCTCGCCGGCTTCCTGACCCACGTCCGCGTTCGCAACCTGGCCTCAGACACCTTCGGCTGGGCAGATGAGATCCCCCGGCTCATTGACGTCGGCACCGGGCCGGCCAGCGGCCGACCAAACGGGGCAGACAACAGCGCCGAAGCCGAGGTAGGCGCATGGCCCCGCTGGAGCAAAGGGCTCGCCTACGGGAGGCTTGCGTGAGGCCGCTGCCCGCAGACGTCGGCGCCGTGAATTCGCGAGCCGGCGGGGAAACGGGTGAACACCCCCCCATCACCCTGAACGGCCCGGACGGCGCGCCCCGCCGCTCCGGGCCCGCCCCGGGTGCCCACCGCGATGCGAGGCACTGGCTGCTGCTCCCAGGTCTGCCAATGGCCGCAATCCTGGGAACTGGCGTGTTCTGCGGCTTTGGCAGTTGACGGCGGTCGGCTTCAACAGCGACGAGGCTGTGTATGCCGGACAAGCGGCGAGCCTCGCAGGCGCGCTTGGGGGCAGGTGGGGTCAGAGCCGAGACCGCAGGCAGCGGGGAACCTATCCACACGGCGACGCCGATTAGGCACTACATCACTCTCATGCAGGAAAATCATTCGTTCGACAACTACTACTTTGGCACCTATCCGGGCGCCGACGGCCTGCCGCCAAAGACCTGCATTTCCGGTACGGCCTTTGGCACGCGAGCCGTGCGTCTGGCCTTATCACATCGACAATAAAGCAGCTTTGACCGACATCGGGCACGACCACAGATCCTTCCAAAAGGACTACGGCCAACACGGGCAGCATGGCTAACCACGTGTATTGGGTGTCTGGCGCGCGCGGAGTCGGCAGGGGAGATCGTATCCCGGCGTACGGAGTGACCGTGCCCACGATCTTCGACCGGCTGCAGGCGGCCGGGGTCTCGTGGAAGTTCTACGTGCAGAACTACGACTCGCACGTCACGTACCGTCACAAGGGACGCGGGAATCACATCGCCCAGACAATTTATGTGCCGATACTGAACTTTCCCAGGTTTATCGATAACTCCAGGCTCTTCTCTCACATTGTTCCGCTCAGCCAGTACTACTACGATCTCGATCATGGGACGCTCCCTGCCGTGGCCTACATCGCTCCCTCGGGGGACAGTGAGCACCCGCCATCCAACATCGCGTCTGGTGAGCGGTTCGTGCACGTGCTCCTCGGCGCGCTCATACGCAGCAGTGCCTGGGGCACCTCCGCCTTCATGCTGTCCTACGCCGACTGGGGCGGGTGGTACGACCACGTGAGACCGCCGCATGTTGATGCTTACAGCTACGGATTCCGCTCCCCGGCTCTGCTGATCAGCCCGTATGCGAGGAGAGGCTTCGTAGACCACACCGTGCTGGACTTTAGCTCACAGATCAAATTCATTGAGCAGAACTGGGGCCTGAAGCCGTTGGCCAAACGAGACGCGGCAGCAAGCGGCCTTGTCTCGGCCTTTGATTTCTCGAAGGCTGCCCGGCAGCCCGTGCTGCTTGGATTCAAACGACATTCGCCGCCGCCCGTCCATCCCCGCACGGGAGTCGTCTACCTGCCATACGGTGGTGCGATAGGTGTCTTCGCCGCCGCCGTGGGGGTGGCGGCGCGTCGTCGGTGGCTGTTCCTTAATGGACGAAACGCGTCATCGAGGGGACTCCAGTCGTGAATCGCCTGCGGTTGCTCACAGGCGTCGGCGCTACGCTTGCGTCCAGCCTCGCCCTCGTCCTGACCATGGCTCCGGCCCATGCACGGCAGACAGCCTCGCAAGCTTGCTACGGGGCGTCGGCGCGGGTAGAGCAGACAACCGTCGTCACCGTGCCACGGGTCGCTGGCTTTCGTTTCTCTGTCAATGGTGCGGCGTACCAGACTGGTTCAGACGGTGCCGTGCAGTTGGTGGGCCCGCCGTGCATATCGACCTACCGGCTGCATGTGCTGACGCCCATCATGCCGCTCGGCCGGGGAAGACGGGCTCGCTTCGCCCGGTGGTCTGGTGAGTTCAATGGCGAAAGCCTCCTCTATGCACGGTTCGACACGTACCGATTGGTCCGGCTCTCGTTTCAAGAAGTAAGCGGACGGCCAATCGACCGGCGGCTACTCGGTGTTGTGACGCTGAAAAGCGACGTGGGTCAGATCGTTCACCTGCCCACGGATGTCGACCGGTGCTGGCTGCAAAGCAGCAGGGTCGTTGCCGGGTTGAACATCCGGCCGACCTATTGGACTGTTCAGAGTGTGCCAGCCGACGGCAGCAATGTCGTCACCGCATCGAAGATCAAATTCTTCCCCGGCCGGACCGGATCCGTGCACATCACCCTGCTGTACTTCCGTTTGACCGTGCGGGTCAAGGATCGGTTGTTTGGATGGCCGGTGGGCTCCTCGGTTGAGCTGCGCTTTCCATCCGGCCACCGTGCGCTCTACCATCTGGGCCGCAGCGGGGCCCTGAGCCTGCCCAGCGTGCCGCGAGGTATTTATGCCCTGCGCGTCAATGGGCCAGTGGTAAAGGTGTGGCGGCCGGTTGCCTTGTCTCGCGACCAAGATGTCGCACTCGACACCTTGAGTTACCTGGATGTGGCAGTTCTGGCCGGCGTTGGTCTGCTGATCATCATCGGCCCATTGCTGGCTGGGCGACTGCTTCGGAAACCACGCACGAGCCGTCGCCGCCGCACGCCATATCAGGTCGCAGCGGCGGAGGCGGAAGAAATCAGCAGCGTTTCGGCGGTGCTGCAGGAGGTGGTGCTGCAGGAGGTGGCGCTAGGGGAGGCCATACCGCAAGACGCGGTGCTGCAGGACGACATGCTGCAAGAGGACATGTTGCAAGGGGACACGCTTCCGGACGACGCTGTACAAGACGACGCGCTGCCGGACGACGCGCTGCCGGCCGACGCGCTGCCGGACGAGGCGCTCCCGGATGACGCGGTACGGACCGACGTTGTACAGGCCGACTCCCTGCCAGAGAAGGCCCTACCCGACGTGGCCCCGCAAGAGGAAGCCCGGCAGGACTTCGCCATGCCAGAGGAAGCCCTGCGGGACGTCGCCCTGCCGGAGAAGGCCCTGCCCGACGTGGCCCTGCCGGACGAGGCGGTACGGACCAACGCGGTACAGGGCGACGCCCTGCCGGAGGAGGCCCCGCTCGACGATGCGCTGACGGACGTCGCCACCCTCCATGACGACACCCTGCTGAATGGCGCGGTAGGGACCGACGCGGTACACGAGGTCCTGCAGGACGACGCATATCAGGAAGACACAGTCGGCACCAACGCGGTCAGGGACGACCCGGTCATTGGAGACACCGTCAGGTATGACATGGTCACGGACGGCGCTGTCCAGGACTACACGGACGACACCATCGCGGACCACGCGCTCCAGGAAAACACGGTTATGCGAGACGCGGTCACGGACCACGCGCTCCAACGCGGCGGACAACAGCCGGACGCGGTGCAGATGCCGCTCTGGGACGACACGCCGCAGGAAGACGCGCTGCAGAAGGCACGGCGGGAGGACGCGCTGCAGAAGGCACGACAAGAGGCCGCGCTGGAGATGGCGCTGCGTGACGACGCGCTCCGTCAGGATCCGCTCCAGCTGGCCCTGCGGGACGACGCGCTACGGGAGGACCTGCTGCAACTGACGCTCCCGGAGGACCCCGTGAAGCTGGCGCTGCAGGAGGACGCGCTGCAGATGGCGCTTCGGGACGACGCGCCCCAGGACGACATGCTCCACGAGGACACCCCCCAGGAGGACACGCTCCAGGGCGACGCGCGCGACGAAGACACGCTCCAGGTGCAGCTGCAAGAAGACGGGCTGCATGAGTGTGGGCTGCAGGAGGGCGGGCTGCAGGTGGCGCTCCAGGTCGCGGCGCTGCAGGCGGCGGCGCTTGCCGAGGACCCATCGTCGTGAGAAACAGAATTCCACGGAACAGACCTCTCCGGCCGACAGGCGCAAACAAGCCGACGTCGCGCTGCCGGTTCGTGTCGTTCGCCGTTGTGCGCGAGCAGGAGTTCTTCGCTCTCCTCGGACAGGCCGGTGCGCTGGTCCGGCTACGGCACGGCACACGCGACCCTGTCCAGGTTACCGGGCACGCTGTCGCCCTCCCCATGACAACGCCTTACATCCCAGCAGATCGACCACCTCGCCGCCACCGACCCCGCCGCACCCGACGGTGCCTGGGCCGCCGCCGACACCCTGCAAGCTGCGGCAGCCAGGTCGGCGACTTCCACCGCGGGACGCTGAACGCGGTGCGTCGCAAATGCGGCAAGCCGAACTGCGCCTGCGCGCAGCCCGGTCGGCGCGGGCTGCTGGAGGATCTGCTCACCGCCGAAGCCGGCTACCGCGGGCCGCGCGCCGAGTGCGCCGCCGGGCACCACGCGGGGTTCGCCGGCTACCAGGACAAAACCATGGACACGGTGCTCGGCCCGGTCACCCTCAACAGGACCTGGTATCACTGCGAGGCCTGCGCGCACGATTTCGGCCCAAAGACGCCGAGCTCGGCGTGGCCACCGAGACAATGTGGCCGGGACTGGCCAAGATGAGCGCCTGGGCCGCCGCGGCGGTGCCGTTCACCCCCGCCGCAGGGCTGGTCGGCGAGCTGGCCAGGATCAAGCTGACCGGCCGGCCCCTGGGCCGCCACGCCCGAGGCCGACGGCACGGCAGCCGCCGCGGCGATCGCCGGGCAGGCCGCCGCGATCACCGCCCGCAAGGTCATCCCCCTGGCCCCCGAGCCGCTGCCGGACATGCTCTACATCGCCATCGACGGCACCGGCGTGCCGATGGTGCCCGCCGAGACCGAGGGCCGGGACGGCAAAGCGAAGAGGCAAGGCGCACACCCGGGAAGTGAAACTGTGCCGCGCATTCACCCAGACCACCGTCGATGAGGACGGCCGGCCCGTCCGCGACCCACGCTCCTCCTCCTACCTGGCCACCTTCGCCCCCGCCGCCGAGTTCGGGACGCTGATGGCCGCCGAGGCCCGCCGCCGCAGCGCCGAGCGCGCCCACCGGCTCTGTCATCCTCGGAGACGGCGCGGTCTGGATCTGGAATCTGGCCGGCACTTCCCGGCGGCCACCCAGATCGCCGGCCTGTACCACGCCCGCGAACACCCAATGGGATGCCAGCGAGCGTTGGGACGAGATCTGGCAGCAGCCACGCAACCAGACAGCAGCGGCCTGACCCCCGGCATCTGACAACGGCACGCACTCAGACCATCGAGGTCAGCCCAGGTTACCCCGCGAGTCACCTACAAATTCGTCTCACACCCAGTGACTGACCGTTCGGTTAACAATGTCTTAACGAAACGTGATAATTGAGTATTGCGGACCAGGCCAAGCTTGATTACTGTCGGCGTACAGGCAAACGCCGGTTAGCGGTCTCGCCCGCTACCGAGATTGTGCTGAGGGGGACGCTCAGCGCACGAGGACGAAGACGTCTTCGTGGGGCGTCCTACCTGGGGCCGCACATCGCGCGCGCCAATCGGCACTGAGTCGCGTGACCACCACTTGAGGGGGGATGTCCAATAGTGATCGTACTCGTTGAATTTTGACACACACGAGGCGCTGGCACTTTCCCCCCCAACTGCGTCAGCTGTGGCTGGTATCGGTCATCTGACGATTCCAGAAGGTGTACAGGCTCGCAGCCGCGTCCTTTGAGCCACCCATATAGCCACCCTTTCTGCCGCAGCTCCGATGTGACGAGCGGAGGCCTTCCACGTGCTCCCGGGGATTTTCCATGCGCACTCAAATTCACTCGCCTAGCCGTGACACCCCGCCCGAGTCCGGACTTCGGCCGGAAGCGGACATGCCCCACACTCACCCGGACGCCGACGGCGGCGTCCTCATCGACCTCAACAACGTCCCGGCCAGCCAGTTGCCCCGGCTGACCGTGGTTGTGCCGACCCGCAACGAGGAAGCCAACGTCGCGCTCCTGCTTGAACGCCTCGGCCCCGCGATCATGCCGCTGGATGCCGAGATCATCTTCGTCGACGACAGCGACGACAGGACCCCCGAGGATATTGCCCGCAGCGCCGGGAACTGTCCTGTGCAGGTGCGCTTGCTGCACCGGCCGCAAGGTGCCCGCAGGGGCGGCCTCAGCGGTGCGGTCGTTGCGGGAGCGCGGCACGCTCGCGGTGCATGGGTGCTGGTGATGGACGCCGACCTGCAGCATCCACCGGAGTCAGCCGCTGCTCTGGCGAGTGCGGCCATGCGGCATAACTCCGACATCGTCGTGGGTACGAGGTACGCGGGTTGCGGCTCGCCAGGAAACGGCCTGGGCGGCGCCAGGCGCCAGCTCATCTCCTCATGGGCTACCGGGTTAGCGAAGAGCGCATTTCCGCGGCGACTCGCTATGGTCAGCGACCCGCTCAGCGGAATGTTCACGTTCCGCGCGGCCGCCGTCGACCTCGACCGGCTCAAACCAGTCGGATTCAAGGTGCTACTCGAGATCCTCGTGCGGCATCCAACGGCTCGCGTGGCGGAGGTCTCCTACGAGTTCGCGCCACGCCACGCAGGGCAATCCAAGGCGTCGCTACGGCAGGGTGTGAGCTACCTGCGGCACCTGGCCCGGCTGCGCCGGGTCCGGCTGGTGAAGCAACTCCGCGCGGCGCCGTCGTCGCGGGAGGCCCGTATCCGCCAAATGCTGCGGATGCTCGCGTTCGGGCTCATCGGCGCCACCGGCGTTGCCGTCAACACCGCCGTGCTCTGGTTCTTCTACCGCATCGTGGGGTGGAACCATCTGGTCGGCGCCTCACTAGCCACTCAGGCATCCACCACCTGGAACTTCGTTCTGGTGGACAGCCTCATCTACCGCAAGAGCAGCAACGGGACGCGAGCGGGCAGGGCGGCCCGGTTCTTCATCATGAACAACGTGCTGCTGCTCGCGCGGCTGCCGGTGCTTGAAGCGCTGGTCAAGTTGGGTGCCGGTGTCCTCGTCGCGAACGGCATCACGCTGATCATGCTGTTCTTGGTCCGCTTCGTTGTGAGCGACCGGGCAATCTTCGCACAGGCGGCGCAGGAGAAAGGCCGCGATCCTGTGCGGGTCATCGTGGACCTCGGCACGCGCGAGATGGCCGGTGGCCGCGCGCATGACGTGGGCGCCTCGTCCGGGCGGAAGCGGTCCCGCTACCTGACATACCGCTACGACATAGGCGGCGTGGTGACGGTCGGCTCGCAGATCATGCTTCCCGAGCTTGAGTTCTTCAGGGCGCAATGGATTGCCGATGAGGATGTCGACCTTGCGGTGCGGGTAGGTGACGTGGGCAGGAACAGGCCGCGCAGGCGGGCGGCGATGACCGAGACCACGGACCCGACGGTGCTCCGGTATGAGGAGCACCTGGGTCGTATGGGCGCAAACTTCCGCGCGCATCTTGGTGACCGGATCACCGTCGACGTGGGACCATTGCTCGCGCGCTCGCCACACGTCGTCTACACCAACATCGTCGAGGCGCTGCTGCGTTTCGTCATGGTCTCGAGAGGCCGGATGCTGCTGCACTCGGCTTGCGTCGAACTCGATGGCGTCGGTGTGATGCTGTCCGCCTTGACCGATACCGGCAAGACGGGGACGGTCCTGCGGCTGCTCCGCGAGCATCGCGGACGATTCCTATCCGACGACATGACCATCATCGATGCGATGGGCAACGCTTCCTGCTTCCCGAAGCCGCTCACCATCAGCGCACACACCGTGCGTGCGGTGCGGGCCGCTGATCTGACTCCCGCGGAGTGGCGCAGACTCAGGTTCCAGAGCCGGCTGCACTCCAAGGGCGGCCGCTCGTTCGCGGTCGCTCTCAGCAGGCTCAATCTCCCGATCATGGGAATCAACGCCCTGACACAGATCCTTGTCCCCCCACCGAAGTACACCGTCGACCGCCTTGTGCCATGCCGGCTGAGCAGCGCGACCCGTGTCAAAGAGCTCTTCATCATCGAGCGCGGCAGCCCTCGGCTAAGCGACGTCGACCAAGCTTCCGCACTTGAGAAGCTGCTGGCCAACACCGACGACGCCTACGAGTTCCCGCCATTCCGCTATCTCGCACCGGCGATGATCATTGCTGGCCAGGACCACTACCAGCTGCGCGCGCGCGAACGAGAGATCCTGGCTGGCTTCCTGACCCGCGTTCGCGTCCGGACGCTGGCTTCCGACACCTTCGGCTGGGCAGATGAGATCCCACGGCTCATGGACGTCGGCGCCGAGCCGACCAGCGACCGACCAAACGGGGCAGGGAACAGCGCCGAAGCCGAGGTAGGAGCATGGCCCCGCTGGAGCGAGGGGCTCGCCTACGGGAGGCTTGCGTGAGG
>Ga0137380_10002741_pt1 | contig 15078 bp, 8 predicted proteins | sample SagtaG_17_FD_104809 | JGI IMG/M metagenome (GOLD analysis project Ga0137380, IMG submission 104809) | Vadose zone soil microbial communities from Sagehorn Ranch, Mendocino, California, USA - Sage2_L_100_16 metaG | ecosystem: Environmental > Terrestrial > Soil > Vadose zone | place: USA...
CTTCAAACTATTTGCGATAGCCTTGGATGGGAGGTGGGCGCCATTTGGAACGTGGACAGGAAAGCCAATGTGCTGTCCTGTTTCGATTTATGGCATGCAGACACGTTCAGCGCTCAGGAGTTTACGGCAGCGACCAGAAGGGCCACCTTTCCCTCTGGGGTTGGGCTGCCTGGACGTGTGTGGGCCAGTGGCAAGCCCGCCTGGATCACCGACGTGACGAAGGATCCAAACTTCCCCCGGGCGCCAAGCGCGACTCAAGTGGGTCTCCATGGAGGGTTTGCGTTCCCGATCCTGCTAGGAGGAGAAGTCGCAGGAGTCATTGAGTTTTTCAGCCGTGAGATTCAGAGACCCGATGACGACCTGCTCCAGATGATGGCGGCTCTTGGGAGCGAGATCGGTCTGTTCATCGAGCGCAAGCGTGCGGAAGAGGAGCGAGAGAAGTTGATTCGTCAGCTACAAGACGCCATGAGCAATATCAAGGTCCTGCGCGGATTGCTCCCCATATGCGCGTCGTGCAAAAGGATACGCGATGACACAGGGTACTGGAAACAACTCGAAGATTACATTTCGGACCGTTCCGAGGCGCAGTTTACCCACGGCATTTGCGCAGAATGTTCACGAAAGCTCTATCCTGGCATCTGGGAGGATGCCTGAACGGGCTCCTTCTCTACGACGACCAGGATGACGGACGCCTATGGAATGGCAGAGCCGCCAGGAGTGGAAGGTATTTGCGGCGGCGGAGAGGCAGGGTTGCCTGTAGTTCCAAAAGGAAATGGCGGACCATGGGAGCCTGGTCCCGGCGGTGGCTGGAAGCCAGGGATGCCTGGTGCCTGTGGTGTCGGTTGTCCCTGAGTAGTAGGTTGTCCCGGAGTGGTCGGTTGTCCTGATGGAAGTTGTGGTATGGAGGGATTCGGATACTGAAACACCCACAGGTAATAACTGGCCAATCCTTCTAAGTGCCGCACGACAGGTGGGAAGTCGCGCTGCTTGAACGGCTCCGCTTTGCTCTTACTCCGTACGCCCTGGATGCGGCCTGTGGGGTCGCGCACGTACTCCCAGTCATCGCCGGTAATCGGATCCTTGTACGCTTTTCGCAACGCAGGCTTCGGCTGCTTGGTGAGTTCCTCTAACGTAAGCGGATAGATCTCGCCGGAGAAGCCGGTGCGTCCTTTCTTCTGCTGGGCTGAGTAGGTCGCCAGCGCGGCCTGAATCTCAATCCCACGAACCAGAAGTTCGGCTTCTCGTTCCCGCTGCACCACGGCCTTCCACTGCTTGGCCGCGACGGTTACGGAGATCCCCATCAACACCACGGCCAACATCACGAGGAGGTAAGTCACCCCGCTCTCCTCTTGGGATAATTTTTCCATGACGTTTCGCTTGCTCCTAAGCATGAGCTTCAACTCCTTATTTTACATAATCTTACGGGGAATTCACACCACGTCCACTCGTGGCTCCATTTGTTAGCTATATCGCTAGCCCAGGTAATACTTGACAGGTTGTGTGAACTGGCGTATAGCGTTGGAAAATTTGCGATCTGCAGAAGGAAACTAAAAGCTCGGACTGCCTTAGCGGGCGGGAAATAAGGCCTGCAAGTTGAAGGCGCATTCGGGCGGCCTCCTTGAAGAAAGGGGAAGTCTCGAATGTGCCTTTTTTATTTGTCCGAATCTTGCCGTGTAAATTCATTGCTGACGGAAGGAGGACGCCATGTCATTAGGGAGAGTCCTGGTAGTTGATGACGAGCAAGACATTCTCACGTCGATACGCTTGATCCTGACCAAGGCCGGCTACAATGTGGTCACGGCCGCAGACGGTGAAGAGGGGATTACTGCCATCAGATCCGGGGACAACGCGCTGATGGTGGATGCGATTATCCTGGACCTCTACATGCCCAAGGTCAATGGGATGGAGGCGACCGCCTATTTCCGGTCCCAGTTCCCCTCAGTCCCGATTATCATTTTGACCGGGCATCCGGAAATTAAAGGCGCCACGGAGCTGTTCAAGAAGGGCGTCGTGGAGTATCTCATCAAACCGGTGGAGGAAGAGAAGCTCAAAGCCGCAGTGGCGAAGGCGGTAAAGGAGCACGTTCTGTTCAAAGACCAATTCGCAACATAAGCAGGCGGACAGCGCCCATACTAAGGGAGAAATATAGAAATGATCTCCACACAACCATTACTACTTCCAGATGTCGCTCAGGCCGCCAGCGAAAAACGCACGAACCCGGGTGTCATTGTCCTCACACACCAGGGGCAACTGCTGTACCTGAATCATGAAGCATCCGAGCTCTGTGCCGAGATAAACCAGGCTCGGCTGGGACAGGTGGCTCGTGGCGTCCTCCCGATCGAAGTGGTCAACCTGTGTCATGCCATAGCTGAGAAGATTACCGGAGTCCAGGACGTCAAGGCCTGGGAGGGCATGCAAATCCGCCTCTTGATTGCCGACCTGGCTCCTCCGATGCTCCTTCGCGGGTTCGGAATCCCTGGTCCCGATGATCTCCATCAGGCACGCGTTCTTATCCTCCTGGATCGGGTCGTTTCCCGGGAGCCGGTGTCAATCTCCCACGCTTTCGGGCGGTTTCAACTGTCGATTCGCGGTCGGGCGGTGGTCAAGTGGCTGGTCCAGGGGCACACCAACAAAGAGATCGCGCAACGGCTTGAGATTACCGAGCAAACCGTCAAAGAACACATCCAGCGCCTTATGCGCAAAACCAAGACCACAACGCGCACGGGATTGCTGGCGCGACTCCTTCTTAAAGGTGATAGAGTGGGCATCATCGGCAGTGTTATTGCATCGTTCTGCTGAATATTCTTACCGCCCCAAGTTTAGCTGAATAAGCACCGGTCCTGCCGTCACGGCTTTATTTTCCTTATAAGCTGCCCCCTTACCGGTACTGACACTTACGTTCGTAGGTATACCCTACATTTGTTTTCTTGCGCCCTGGACCGGTTTCCTGTAGGTGGCTAACTTCGAGGGGTGCAGGATAGGCTGTCATTAGAATCCCTGAAGATGCACATGCCTTCCACAATCGCAAACAATCAGGATTCCTATCGGCTGGCCGATCCCGCGCGCTCTCGGGACTGGCTTTTTATCGCCGGTGTTACAGGAATCATTGTGATTGCTTTCCTGATGCGTCTATACCGAATTGGCCAACAGGAAGTGTGGATGGATGAGGCTGCCTCGTTTCAGAAGGCCATCACGCCGAATTGGCTGAGCAACACAGCACTCAATGAGAATACGCCACCACTTTATTATCTGCTTCTGCGAGTGTGGCTTGGGATTGCTGGCTGGAGCGAAGCTTCGCTCCGATTCCCCTCCGCCGTTTTCGGCACCCTGTTCGTCTTGGTCATAATATGGGTAGGGCGGGAGTTCTTTAATCGCCAGGTTGGGTTGTGGAGTGGCTTCTGTGCTGCCATCAATCCAATTCATATCTACTATTCCCAGGAGGCCCGGGCATACGCGCTTCTCGCGCTAGCCCTCGCGCTAACCTTTGCTACGCTTTGGTGCGCACTGAAGTCGAACAAATGGTGGTCCTGGTTGCTGGTATCCGCGTGCACGCTCTCTGCTTTCTACAGTCATTACTCAGCTATCCTGGGGCTGTTACCTACAGCCGCCCTAGTATTGATCTGGCCTGAAAAGACAGGTAGAGGACAAAGATGGCTCTGGTACGGAGGGGCTTTGCTATTGAGCGCCCTACTCTTTCTTCCCTGGGTCCTAGGCAGCTTTGTGCTGGGGGAGCACCAATGGGGCATTGAGTGGAAATCTTGGGTATGGAAAATGACGCCCCCAATACTAGCGATTCCCAAAACCATGGAGGTGTTTGGCCTGGGAAGTCAGGCCGGACTGCTACAGATCCCTCTAAAACAATATACTGACCTAGATTTTCCCTTGGCCCTGCGATTCCTGGGACTTGCCACTTTATTGGGCCTAGGTCTCTGGGTAGCAGGGCCATGGAATGAACAAGCTTTGTCAATCCCTTGGCTTAAGAGGAAAAAAGTCTGTGTCGGGGCACTGCTCTTTACCCCACTCCTTTTGCTGTGGGCCATTTCATTCTATAAGCCCATGTATATACCAGGACGCTATGATTTTGTCGCATTTCCGGCTTTCCCGCTCCTCCTCGGCCTTGCCATGGCAAAACTCCAGATTGCAACGAAAGCCGTGCGAGTTCCATCGTTGCTTGTCTCACTCGCCTTGTTTATCCCCCTTGGCGCTAAACTTGTTCTGTATTACGAGGCTCCTTCTCCGAGACCCACTCAAAGAATCGCTGAGCAGATTGATACCTTGGTAGATAATACCGATGTGGTCATATTTAGCAATTTTCGGGAGTTGCCGGTGATCTATTATCTGAATAGACTGGGATATCGATGGGGAGAAGGATATTGCCAAAAAGAAACTTCGCATCGTCGCTTTGCTTGCTTAGAACTTCCTCGACACATAGAGAAAGCGAATCTCCGAGGTATCCTGAGTAAGCTAACTCCTTCGCAGAGCGCCCTATGGGTGGTTTATGGACATTTTGAAGGCTCAAGTGGACAGATCTTGATCTCAAAGTCCGATAACCAGCTATTTGCAGAACTTAAACGAGCTGGTTTTATTCATAGCCATTTCCATGGCCAGCCTGGAATCCTTGAGTTTCGCCCACGCTCGGGATAAGAAAGGGCGGAATTTGAGCCAATTTGATGTCTGGAGATTAGGCGTAGCTCTCACCTTATATGCACACGCCTACTCCTGCCGTCCTGGCCGGATTTCCCATATAATCAGCCCCCTTACCGGCACTGACACCTACGTTCGTAGGTATACCCTACTTTTGTTTTCTTGCGGATTTCCTCGTTTTCCTGTAGGTGGCTGTCGTTGTGCTGTCTGAGTCAGGAGCTCGGGGCATGTCGTTAGAGTTCGAGTGGAATCGCCAGAGCTCCGGTGACGAACAGCCCCGCCGAAACCGCATCCCGTTGATGCGGCCGGTTAGCTACGAACGAACCGAAGCGTTTAGCGAAGCAGGGGGACTTGAAGGTCGCAATGAAACGGCCCTTTCCATCAACGTGAGCAGTGGCGGCATGTGTCTGCTGATGGATTGGGAGCCGGATATCCAGGATGTATTACGGGTGCATGTGCCCATGCCGGCCGCACTGGCTAAGACGCCGACGTTGGCTGAGGTGTGTTGGAAGCGGCCTGTCCCAATGGGGCGGGACGCTTTGTATTTTGTCGGACTCAAATTCGTTCTGTGAAAAGGAGGAAAAAGATGAAAATACTACGCTGGCTCGCTCTAGTGTCTAGTGTGCTGATCGTCGGAGTCCTCATCGCTCCGGTTCCTTCGGAGGCCGTGCCGTCGTTGAAGATAACGACGTTTGCGGACGGTGACATTACCATCCCTTTTACATCGCTAACAGGAACCTGTTCACTGTCTGACAGGAATGCGGGCTATACTGCCTGTTATCCAATTGCCACTAATACCTACGGGACCCTGGACCAATGGTCAATCCAGAGTGTCTCTTCGACGAACCCCGCAAGACTGTTAATTGCCGACACCACTGGCGCAGGGAACAGTCTTGATCTGTTCACGTTAACCGGGGTGAAATTCCAACCCGTGTTTAGCGGATTCGAACAACTAACTGTGACCTTTCAGAATACATTCGATACCGCGCCGAATCCGGCGGGCAACTATCTCTTTGCCATGAGGACCGGCGGCTATTTCGTTGCCGGGAATACGAACGGGGATAATACCGACATCGGCAATGAGGTGAACCTTTCCGGAACCGGAGAATTCGGCTTTGGCCCGCAATTTCTTGGGTCGCTTGATACCGGGTCAATCGGCGGCCCGTCCAGCATAGCCGTCTTCTTCTCTTTTTCTCAGCCGCAACAGTATCAGTCGAATAACTGCGATAATGGCTCGAGCCTATGCACCCCGACCATCACGCAAACCTTGGTCTTCAATGTCTGGAACCGGGACACCTTGTTTCTGACGAACAGTGCCGATGGGGCTGGTGGGAACTGCGATGTTCGCCCCCCCACGAACGTCCCCCCGGGTCCTCCGACTGGCCTCCCACCTGGCCCGTCCAGCCCGTGTAAGGCGAAATCGGGGAAAATTAATTCCTTCTTTAACCAAGCCGACAGCGCTGACAGTCAGGCGGCTAGGGAAGCTGGTGCAGTTCCCTTTACGCCATGCGAGACGTACACTTGTGGGCCGCCTGTCGTCATTCCGTAATAGCTCCTGCTCGGCTTGAGGCCGGCGGGCTTTAACCCCACTGGTCTCTGTGGGTAGAGAACGAGAGGTTAATGGAGTCAACCCGTAGGGCCGATTGGGGAGGGATCTATTCCTCTCAGGTCGGCCCTACGGAATAATTTCTGTTGACAGCAACGCTCGAAAAGGCGAGGGTTCTGCCCACCTTGCTCCCAATGGGAGACCAATATGGACGAGAGAGCGCGGGCATCTGGCCGCCCTGATTCAGTTGGGAAGACCTTCCTGCGGACTTTCCTGCTCAGCCTCGTTCTGGTACTCATCGCCTTCCCCGCCGCAAGCCACGCTATAGTGACGACATCGATCACTCCCACAACCGGCACTGGCAATCTGAACACCACTGTGACCCTTCCTCCACCTGGCGGGACTGTCTATAGTATCACTGATGGAACCAGGGTGGGGACCAATCTCTTTCATAGCTTTGCACTTTTCAGCGTCGGCGCAGGCGATATCGCGAATTTCCAGAATACTGGTGTCTTGCCGTTCACCTCAAACATCCTCAGTCGGGTCACCGGAGGACAATCCTCGCAGATCTTCGGGACCCTGAGAACCACTGATTTTGGCAACGCAAATCTGTTCTTGATCAATCCCACGGGGATCATCTTCGGGCCAACGGCCTCGTTGGACATCGGGGCGACATCCATGCCAGGAGGTGCTCGAGGTGCGGGGTCCTTCTTCGCCAGTACGGCTGACTATATACGGCTGTTTGACGGAACCAGCAACGGATATTTCTACGCAGATCCAGCCCGTCCGAGTGTCCTAACCAGCGCACCGGTGGCGGCTTTCGGATTTATTAACCCCAATCCAGCGGCGATTGCCATCCAAGGCAGCAACCTCCAGGTGGGGCAGGGCCAGACCCTGTCTATCCTTGGTGGGAACCAGGGGTTCACGTATATAGATCCAGACACCAGCAATACAGTCTCCGTGCCAGGTGGGCTCACGATGACCGGAGGCAATCTCTCAGCGCCCGGCGGCCGCATTAACCTAGTCAGTGTGGCTTCACCTGGCGAAGTCCTTCTGCCGAGCCTGCAATTTGGTCCGAACGTCAATGGAGACTCTTTTGGCGCTCTAGGAAGCATTTCCCTCTCGCAAGGAGCGATCTTGAACGTCAGCAGTAATGTCGACCCGATTACGGGCGCGGTTACTAGCGGATCGGGGGTCGTGGTGATCCGCGGTGGCCAACTGACGATCGACCAATCGTCGATCGTCGCAAATAATCTCGCAGATAGCGACGGTACCAACCCGGGGATTGACATTCAGGTCTCGCAGGACGTCACCCTGACCAATGGGGCGTCGATCACCTCGTCCACGTCCGGAACAGGCCGCGGGGGGGATGTGCAGATCACAGCCGGGAGCCTCAACGTGGATGGCTTCGGGACCGTCATCTCCACGCAGACCTTGGGGGATGGCAACGGTGGCGACATCGTTGGCAATTTGGGAAACCTCTCCCTCACCAATGGAGCCATGATCAGCAGTACGAATTTTAGCTTCGGAGTGGGGCAGGGCGGCAATGTGACGATTCAAGGGTTACAGGGTCCGGGCAGCGCGGTCGACACTGTTACCCTAGGCAGTGGAGCTGGCATCTCAGTATCAACGGGTGGGCCCGGCCCCGGGGGGAATCTGCAGATTGCTGCGAAGAGTGTGCAATTGGATGGTGCGGGGACGACGCTCACCACGCAAACGGATGGAGATGGCAATGCGGGTAACATTACACTGAATGTCGGGACGCTCTCTCTCGTCGGGACGGGCTCTTCCATAGACAGTGCCGCGATCCTCAGTAATAACAATACGAATTTTACATTCGGGCTGGGTCAGGGCGGCAATGTGACGATTCAGGGAGTGTTGGGCGCGGGCAGCGCAGCAGACTCGGTCACGCTCTCTAATCGAGCCGCAATCAAAACACAAACGTTAGGCCCAGGACGCGGGGGGGATGTGCGCATTACCGCCGGCACCCTGGAGATGGAGAATGCCGCCGAGATCATCACGGAAACTGATTTTGGGGGTGGCGTGGGGGGCGATCTCTTCCTGAACGTTGGAACGTTAACACTCATGAGCGGATCAGTAATACTGAGTTCGAATTTGAACTTTGGTGTTTTTGGTGTGCGTCTGGGTGGGAATGTGACAGTCCAGGGGATCCAGGATGGGAGTGCGGCAGATTCAGTGGCCATCTCAGGTGGCAGTCAGGTGCAGAGCGTGACGTTTGCGGACGGTGACGGAGGACAAGTGAGCATCGCTGCCACGTCCTTGACGATGGTTGAGGCTGCAACCATCAACGCGTCAACTTCGGGGACCGGCCGCGGAGGCGACATCGTGGTGAATGTACAGCAATTAAGCCTCTCAGGCAGTGCCAACATAAAAAGCGAAAGTGCGGGAGACGTTGGGGAGGGCGGAACGGTGACGGTGCAAGGACTGGGGGGGCCGGGAAGCAGGTCTGACTTTGTGACTCTCTCAGGTCCGAATACCGATCCGAATCAACTTACCGGCGTTATCTCCACAACCTCCGGCCCTGGTCGCGTAGGCAACATCGAGGTGCACGCCAAGACGCTGAGGCTGATGAATGGCGCCGTGATCTCCGCTGGCAGCCCGGCCGACACAGGGCCGACAGGGAATGTCACGGTCGATGCTGACTGTGCTGGTTGTACTGTGATGATCTCGGACGGGAGTTTCATCCAGAGCCAGACGGCCGCCCAGGAGCCCGTAGGCAAGGTGACAATATCTGCGAATGCCTTGACCCTTGACAATGGGTCCATCATTACCACCACCAAAAGTTTTGATCCTGCTGGCCGTGGGGGTGACGTTGTTCTGAACGTTGGGAATTTGAGCCTTATGGGCAGCGGCGCTCAGATCAATAGCCAAGCCTTCAATGCAGGCCGGGCGGGCGACATCACGATGAATGTGGGGACGCTGACCCTTACGGGTGGGGCGCGGATCACCAGCAGCAGTGCGGTGACGCCCAACCAAATTGGTCCGACTACCGGTCGGGGCGGGGATGTGTCGGTCACCGCGACAGGCTCCGTGTCCCTCGCCGGTGGTAGTGCTCTACTCAGTCAAGCACAGAGTATCGGAGATGCTGGCCAGATCGTCATCACGACGCCCGCCCTGACCGTGGATAACGGAATCATCACCACCAGCACGAGCAGCAGCGGCAACGCCGGCAGTATTACAGCCAATGTCGGTACACTCACTCTCACCAACGCCGCAGAGATTTCCAGCAGCAGCACCGGCACCGCCACCGGCAACGCCGGCTCGATCACCATCCAGGGCCTTGCCTCCCCGGCGGATACCGTGACGCTCACGAACAGCTCGCTGCTGACGAGCGCTCAGGGCAACGGGCAGGGGGGCAGCATCACCGTCAGTGCCACAGACGTTAGCTTATCCGGCGCGACGGTCTCGGCGACCGCCGCCGGCATCGGTAATGCCGGGAGCGTGACGTTCAGCGACGCGGCCACGCTCACGAGCACAAGCAGCAGCCTCACTACCGAGGCCAACGCGGGCGCCGGGGGCGCGATCGCCCTCACGGCGAGCAACGCGCTGCAGCTCACCAATTCCACACTCTCGGCGACCGTGACGGGCGGCACCGATGCCAGCCGGGCGCGGGCCGACCTCACCCTCACGGCCCCGACCATTTCCCTCATTGGAGGTAAGCTGACCGCGGAGACGAAGGGCGCCGCTAACGCCGGCGCCATCACCTTCAACGCGAACAGCCTCCAGGCCAGCCAGGGCACCGACCGTGTCACGATCAGCAGCAGCAGTACCGGGGCGACGACGACCGGGAGCGCCGGTTCGATCACGATTCAGGGCCTGAGCGGCCAGCCCGGCAGTCAGGTGCAGACCGTCACGCTGGCCGCCACGGATCTGAGCACGGCGGCAGAGGGTACGGGCGCGGGCGGCGCGATCAGCATCGCTGCCAGTGGTGCGACGCCGTTGAGCTTGACGAACGCGACCATCTCGGCCTCGGTCCACAACATCCCGACGGGCGGGAACCCCGCGAGCGGCCTGGGCGACCTGGTGCTGACGGCGCCGAGCGTCCAGATGACGGGCGGGAGCCTCACGGCGGAAACGTCGGGCTCCCGCAACGCCGGTAGCATCACACTCAACGCGAACACTGTGACGCTCCAGGGTAACGCCTCGCTCTCCAGCAGCAGCACGGGCACGGCCACCGGCAATGCCGGCTCGATCACCATCCAGGGCCTTGCCTCCCCGGCGGATACCGTGACGCTCACGAACAGCTCGCTGCTCACATCCACGGCAGGCAGCGGAGCAGGCGGCAGCATCCAGATGGAGGCTAACGCCGTGGGCCTTCAGGGCGCCACGATCTCGGCCAGCACTGCTGGGACCGGCGACGCTGGCAGCATAACAATCACTACCACGGGCAATACCTTGGGTCTCTCCAGCGGCAGTCACATCTCCAGCAGCAGCACAGGGACGATGGACAACGCCGGCAACGCGGGCAGCGTCACAATCATAGACTCCGGCAGCTTTACCAGTAATGCGAGCACGGTGGCCACGTCGGCGGAGCACGCCAAGGGAGGGGACATCTCCATCAGCGCCCAGATCGTCCAGCTTTCGAACGGTACCTCGATTACGGCAAGCAGCAATGCGCCCTTCGCAACGAATGGCTCCGGCAACGCGGGCAACATCGCGATCACCAGCGGCTCGACCTTTGTCATGCAGAATAGCTCGGTGACGACGGAAGCCAGCCACGCCAGCGGCGGCCAAATCACGATCACCGCCCCGGAGATGCTTCGGCTGACCAATAGCCAGATCGCCACCTCCGTGGCAGGCAACGAAGCGGACACCGCCGGCGGCAACATCTCGATCGACCCCCAGTTCGTGATCCTGCAGAACAGCCAGATTTTGGCTCAGGCCTTCGCTGGAACGGGCGGGAACATCACGATCACGGCGGGCGTCTTTCTGGCCGATCCGAACAGTCTGGTGGATGCCTCCTCTGCCCTAGGGATTAATGGCTCTGTGGACATCCAGGCGCCGGTGCAGAATCTGAGTGGCACCCTGGTGCCCTTGCAGCAGAGCTACCTGGAGACCGCCGGCTTGCTGGCGCAGCGATGCGCGGCGCGGTACGCGGACGGCCAATTCAGCACGTTCGTGCTATCCGCACGTGATGGCCTCCCCCCTGGACCGGGCGGCTTGTTGCCCATCTCGACGTATGTGAGAGCGCCAGGGGCAGGGCCAAAGGCTTCGGCCATGGCGCTCTCTTCCCAACCGGGAGGCGAATCATTGGAAGTGTCGGTGTTGGGCAAAGATTGCAACAGATGACGGCTCACAACTCATCGTGTGTCTAAGTGACGGCATCTGAACGTGGGGCCATCGGAGGTACTAGTGGCGGGATGTGCAGGTGGTTTATGGTCTGTAGCCTTGTTGGGGTTGCCTTTAGTCATGGGGTGGCTTACGCCCAACCATTCTCCATCGTCTTAGCACAAGTACCAACTCTCCCTCTTCCACAGATACCCCCTCCGCTCCCTGAGAAGCCGCTGCCGCCCCTGCCACCCCCCCTTCAGCCGCCAGTGGTTCCGCCGGAAAAGCGCGAACGGCTGCCCAGCCTCCGGGTGTTTGTGCGAGCGATCAACGTGCTTGGCAGTACTGTCTTTACGCCCGACGAGTTGGCCAAGGTCACGGCGCCCTATACCAACCGGGAGCTGACCTCGGAAGACCTGGAGGCCCTGCGCCAGGCCTTGACCCTGCACTACATCAACAAGGGCTATGTAACGTCCGGCGCGCTCATCCCTGATCAGACCGTCACAGAGGGGGTCCTCACAGTCCAAATCATCGAAGGGAAATTGGCCGGCATAGAAGTGGAGGGGAACAGGTGGTTCTTGGCCAGCTACTTCCAGAATCGCATCACTCTCGGGGCGGGCCCGCCGGTCAAAGTAGATGCGTTGCAGGAGCGGTTGCAACTTTTGCAGACCGACACCCGCATTGAGCGCATCAACGCTGAGCTGCGGCCGGGCATCGTCCGCGGCGAGAGTCTTCTCCATGTCCAGGTGAGGGAGGCGAACCCCTTCAAGGCTTGGCTGGAATTCAACAACTATCAGTCTCCGACCGTGGGGGCAGAACAAGGGTTGGTGACCGTCGCGGATCAGAACCTGACCGGTCTCGGTGATATCCTCAGCCTCCAGTACGGCCGATCCAGTGGCGTGGATCCCATCCTGAACTTCCGCTATGCGCTGCCCATCAACGCCCATGATACAACGGTATCGGCCCAGTACCGAAGATTTGACCTCGCAGTCAAAGAGGAGCCCTTCAAGGCCTTGGACATTCAGAATAAAGCGGAAATTTTCGCGCTTGCCGTGCGACAACCGATCTACCGCACGGTCCAACAGGAGTTTGCCGTCGCGTTAAGCGCGGAACATGAAACGAACAAGACTTTTTTGCTTGGCGCGCCGTTCGAATTTGTGCCGGGCGCGACGAACGGTGTGTTCAGGGTGTCGGCTCTTCGACTTTCGCAAGAGTGGACCCGACGGACCCCGGATGAGGTCATGTCCGCTCTTTCGCGTTTCTCGCTGGGCATCGGGGCGTTAGGAGCAACCGCTACGGCTGACCCGGCTCTTGCGGACGGGCGGTTTTTCTCCTGGTTGGGTGAGGCCCAGTGGGCGCGGCAGCTCCAACCTTGGAGAATTCAACTGTTGACACGAGTCACACTGCAACTGGCCAACGACCACCTGTTCCCTCTCGAGCAGTTTGCGGTCGGGGGACGGTATAGCGTGCGCGGCTACCGGGAATACTCATTTGTGCGTGACAACGGCTTTCTGTGGTCCTTTGAAACCCGCGTTCCAGTTCTCACTCTGGCGACTGGCGCGGATGTCCTGCATCTAGCCCCGTTCATCGACGTGGGAAGATCCTGGAACATCAAGGACGCGGCCGCAGAGCCGATCACGATTTCGAGCGTCGGTATCGGCATGATATGGAGCATTCGGCAGGGGAGCCACTTCGAAGTTTATTGGGGGCACCGGCTGAAGTCTGTCCCCAACCCTGACGGCAATCTCCAGGATCATGGCGTTCACCTGCAGTTGGTTGTCGAAGTCTTTTAAGGTCGTGCGCAGCACGAAAAGGAAAATGGAGATGACAATGACAAGGTGTTTACTGGGCTCTTTTTTCCTGCTGTTTGGTCTGGTCACCCTTACCGTGGCCGCCGACTCCTTGCCAGCAGAGCGGTCCATGGAGGAAGGATGGCAGGCTTTTCAGAAAGGCGCTTTCGAGCAGGCTGCCGTGAGCTGGACCGAGGCCGCCGAGCAGTACGCACGCGCGGGCAAGGTGCTCGAACGTAGCGAGGCCCTCTTCCGACTCTCCGAGGCGTATCAGGCAGTGGGCCAGTACCGGAAAGCACTGCAAAAGCTTGAATCGGCTCAGCGGCTCGCGGCGCAGTTGGGCGATCCAGCCTGGTTTGCGACCATCCTCGGCAGCTTGGGTAATCTCTATGTCGCGGCCGGGCAATACCCAGAAGCGGCCCGCTATCTGAATGAAGCTCTTCAGATCGCAAAGGACCTCGGAGATGCCGGGCTCTCGGCGAGGGTTTTGAATAATGTCGGAAACCTGGCGGCGTCTCAGAAAAGGTTTCCCGAAGCAGTGACAGCCTATGCCGAGAGCATCCAGTTAGCCAAAGTCGCCCAGGACGAAGCAACGTTAACCCGAACGCTGACCAATGCCGCTACGGTCTCAATCCAGATGAATGAGTACCGCAAAGCCAAGGACCACCTGGACACGGCGCTGAAACAGACGCAGGGCCTTGCCCCATCCCACGACAAGGCCTATGGCTTAGTCACAATAGGCTTGGCCTATGACAAGCTGCGTTCCAGCCTGCCGGATGCCCAGACCGAGCTCCTCCAGCAAGCTTTCCAGGCCTTCAATATGGCGGCTGCCGTGTCTGACCAGATAGGAGATTCCCTGGCTCACGCGTACGCCTTGGGACACCTTGCGACGCTCTACGAGTCTAAGCTGCAGTATCAGGAAGCCTTGGATCTGACGCGACGGGCAATTTTCTCCTCCCAATTGGTTGTGGCCCCGGAGGCGCTGTTTCAATGGCATTGGCAGGCCGGCCGCCTCATGAAAAAGCTGGGTCAACCAGACGAAGCGATTGCCGCGTACAGGCGCGCGGTTTACGCGCTGCAATCCATTCGCGCTGAACTGACCAGCGCGTATGGCGCCACTCCCCAATCGTTCCGCGAGTCTATCGGACCCGTCTACTTCGAGCTGGCCGATCTCCTGCTTCAACGCGCTGCGTCTCCTGCTGGCCAGGAACAGGCCGAGAAATATCTCAGGGAGGCTCGTGATGCGGTCGAACTCTTCAAGGTCGGCGAATTACGCGATTACTTCCGCGATGATTGCGTCGATGCGGCCAAGTCGAGGGTCAAGGGCCTGGAGATCGTCTCCAAGACCTCGGCAGTGATTTATCCGATCCTTCTCCCAGATCGGATCGAACTCCTCGTGAGCTTTCCTAAAGGACTGAAGAGGTTTGTGGCACCGGTGAGCGCGGAGAGGCTCACGCAAGAAGTGAGGGCGTTCAGGGAGCTGCTGGAGAAGCGAACCACCCTGGAATTTCTCCCCCACGCGCAGCAGATCTACGACTGGTTGATCCGTCCTCTCGAACCAGCCTTGGTGGAGTCATCGATTGATACGTTGGTCATTGTCCCTGACGGTCCCCTGAGGACCATTCCGGTGTCCGCTTTACATGACGGGAAGGACTACCTGATCAACAAATTCGCCGTCGCCACGACGCCAAGCCTGACGCTCACAGACCCTCGTCCCCTGAAACGCGAGACAATCGTAGCGCTTTCGGTCGGTCTCACTGAAGCGGTGCAGGGATTTCCGCCCTTGATGTATGTGTCTGAGGAGCTGCA
>Ga0137380_10002745_pt1 | contig 15069 bp, 11 predicted proteins | sample SagtaG_17_FD_104809 | JGI IMG/M metagenome (GOLD analysis project Ga0137380, IMG submission 104809) | Vadose zone soil microbial communities from Sagehorn Ranch, Mendocino, California, USA - Sage2_L_100_16 metaG | ecosystem: Environmental > Terrestrial > Soil > Vadose zone | place: USA...
AAACGAACCGTCTCTCTTTCGCACACGATTTTCTGTCAGATTACCTTTCCACTGAGAAGCTGACACTACCTCTCGGTGGTGCAAATCCCTCAAATGTATTCCTCTCCTGCTACGAGGCGCGTGACCTCATGCGGTGCTCTCGTCTGCAAGTGACGGCGCTCCTGCCGCTTGCCGCTGGCGCAAGAATTCGAGCTGCGCCGCTGCCAGCAGGAACAGTACCATGCCCAGTGGGCCGACCGGAGCCCCGTGATCGATGGAGAAGAAGAACGCCGACGCAGCGAGCAGACCCACTGCCGGGTGCGGCCTGGCGACCACCGCCAGAGCGACGCAGATCAGGACCAGGACCACGGTAGTTATCACTATCCAGATGGTGGCAATCGAGAGGGCAATGTCAGCCAGCAACAGCAGCCGCAGGAGGATGACGACTCCTGCGAGGCTGATGACGAGCCAGCGCGACCAGACCGGGCGAGCCAGCGCGACGGCGGCCGCCAGTATCCCGAGCAGCCAGGCCATCGACCCCACGATGGCGATGGTAATGGCAGGAGTGCCAAAGCGGAAGAACTCCCTGGTCGCCAGGAAGATCGGAACCTGTTGGCTCGCAGGCAGCGTTGTTGCAAAGCGGATCATCATCCCGGAACCGATACCGACCAGCGCGTCGAACGCAGGATAGAGGACCGCGAAGATGACCAGGAGCACCCGGCTGCAGGTCGCGATGATACTGCGCTCGCCATCGAGCAAGAGAATGGCGGCCAGGCCCAGAAGTGCGAAGAGTGGCAGATTGAGGATGTGCAGTGTGATCCACCAGTCAAGGTTGGGGCGAATCGCCAGACTCGACGGGTGGAAGAGATTGAGGATCGCTATGACGAGAGGCGTCCCCAGCACAATGATCCGGCGGATGAAAGGATGCATCGGCTTCCCTCCTCTGGTGTGTGCTCAGCGTGCGCTGAGCAAGACGCAGGAAATTACGTGTCCATCGAACACCCTCTTTTGAGGCCCTTTTCTGCCTGGCTTACAAGTAGACCCATCCTATATCTTGGGGCCAATCCAGACGGTCTGGATATTGACGAATTCCTGGATGCCGAAGGAAGAAAGCTCACGTCCATAGCCGCTGCTCTTCACACCCCCGAAGGGGAGGTGGGGATCGCTTGCCATCATACCATTAATGAATACGCCGCCAGCCTCGATGCGTGCAGCCAGCTTACGGGCTAGCTCGATGTTACGTGTCCAGAGGTTGCTGCCCAGGCCAAATTGGGTATCGTTTGCCAGTTCAATCGCATGCTCCACGTCACGAGCGCGAATAACTGCGGCAGCGGGTCCAAACGTCTCTTCGCTAAAGACCGGCATCTCCGGGGTCACATTGGTCAGGATAGTAGGCTCATAGAAATTGCCTTTCCCTGCACGCATCTTGCCACCGATCAAGACCCTGGCGCCTTGCTGGATCGATCGTTGCACCTGTTGATCGAGCGCTTCACACAGGTCTTTACGAGCCAGCGGGCCGACCCTCGTGTCATACTCTAATGGGTCCCCAACTTTTAGCTTCGCGGTGTTCGCAACAAATTTCTGCTCAAAAGCCTCTGCAACAGACTCTACAACGATAAAACGCTTGGCGGCAATACAGCTCTGACCGTTATTCTGGAAGCGGGCCGTCACGGCTACCTGTGCAGCCTCATCGAGGTCGGCATCCTCCAAAACGATGAAGGCATCTGAACCTCCCAGTTCCAGGACAGTTTTCTTTAAGGCGTGCCCGCTGGCGGATGCTACTTCAACACCCGCGAGCTCGCTGCCGGTGAGCGTTACTGCTGCTACCCTGGGATCAGCGATAAGTTTTCCTGTCTCAGAACCCGGTACAAGGACGGTCCTGAAGATGCCTTTGGGCAATCCAGCTTCTTGAAAGATACGCTCGATTTCCAGGGCGACACGCGAGACGTTCGAAGCGTGTTTGAGGATAGTGGTATTCCCCGCCATCAGTGCTGGAGCCGCAAAACGAAATACTTGCCAGTAAGGAAAGTTCCAGGGCATAATCGCTAAAATAACACCCAGGGGACGGAAGGCGACATAGCTTTCTGTTGCATTGGTGGCAACTTTTTCATCTGCGAGGAAGCGCCCGGCATTGTAAGCGTAAAAATCGCAGTTCCAGGCACATTTTTCAACCTCTGCCTCGGCTTCTGTAATGGTTTTGCCCATTTCAAGAACAGCAATACGCGCCAACGCCTTCTTACGCTCCCGTAAATGGCTCGCCACGCTATGCAGGTGTTTCGCCCGTTCAGCAAATGTGTTCGTACGCCAAAATAGGAACCCCTGGCGGACATCGTCCAGGGCCTCATTGATCTGTTCCCGGTTATATGGTTCAAATGTTTCCAGCACCTCACCGCTGGTTGGATTGATCGTCTGGATGCTCATCATGCTCCTCCGTTGATAACATAACAAGTCTCGGACTTCATTATATCCCATAATTACAGTTACCTGTAAAAGGCCGCGCTTGAGATTCTCCACACTTCTGAGAAATGGACAATCACATATCTGCACGCGAACGAGCCGTAGGGGCCGATTTATCGCGCCCACCGCCGATTTATCGGCCTCCATCACACCCCTCACTGACAAGGAAAACCGTAAGGCCGCGCTTGAACAGGCCAAAGTGCAATGTTACAATCAGTTGGATAATAGTAGATACTAAACATCTTTATGCAGGAGGAATACATCCATGCCCATTCCCGTTGAACAGTTGGCGAAAGATTGGTGGGCTGAAGGTGATACACCTGTCCAGAGCAATTCTCGAGTCACCTTTTTTGTCGACGGACGCATGACGATGCTCTCTATGTGCCGGCACTATCTCAAAGCACGTCACCATATTTACCTTGCCAGCTGGGGCATCAAGTCCGAAATTGAACTTGTGCGTGGCAGCGACCACCGGGCAGGACCCGACGGTAGCTCCGAACAAGAACAACTGGTAGCCAAACTTCGCGCTGACGGTCTGCAGGAGGCAGATATCACCTTCTGGTGCACACAGATCCTTTCACTCAAAAATGTTTTGGGCTATGCCGTGAGCAAAGGGGTCGAAGTCAAGGTGCTTATCTGGGATAACCCGAATGTTTTCACTCGTACCTACCCAAAGGAAGCAAACAAGCTACTCAAGGAGACTGGCGTCAACTGTCACCTCGACGATAGCGCTCTTGTCCTACAACACCCGGCAGAGTCGCTCCATCAGAAAATCTCGATTGTGGATGGCACCCACGCTTTCGTTGGAGGTGTTGATCCATGGATCGATGCGGAAGGAGATTTCGACCGCTGGGATACGCAGGCGCACCAGTTCTCCTCGCCGCTGCGCCGCACCCCTGAGGGAACCAGCCCACACCCCTGGCATGACGCGCACACGCTCATAGAAGGTCCCACGGCTGGAGATGTCGAGTTGAATTTTCGCCAACGCTGGAATGACGTCGTTCACAAAAAACAATTAGATGCAAACCAGCTTGTACCGGAGCATCCGCCGGCCCCCCCGCTGGAGAGTGACAGCCTGGTGCAGGTAGCGCGTACCATTCCCCGCGAGACCTATAGTTTTCCGCCGGATGAAGGTATTCAAGGTATTGCCCAACTGTATGCAAAAGCCCTTGGTAACGCGCAACATTTCATCTACCTGGAGAACCAGTATTTCTGGCTGCGCGCCTTTGGTGGCCTGGACGTTGCTTTTTTAGGTTTTGATAACCCCGAAATGGAAACCAACGCGAAGAAAATAGGTGAAGCACTACAACAGGGTGCGACAGTCGCCATCGTCCTTCCCGACCATCCAAATGCTGGCAGGGCCTTTACCGATGCTGCCCTGGCACGCTTGAAGCAAGAAGCTCCCGAAGCAGTCAAGGAGGGACGATTACAGGCTTTCTGTCTTGCATCCTCCACAACTCTGGAAGACGGAGAACACTATCGTCCCATTTATGTCCACGCAAAAGTAGCGATTATCGACGATGTGTGGGCGACAGTTGGTTCAGGGAATCTCAACAATCGCGGGATGCGCAACGACGTCGAGATGAATGTTGCCACGCTAGATGAGACCAAAGTCCAGGGACTGCGCCTGTTGCTCTGGGCTGAGCACCTGGGACTTTTCAACGAGCATGACCTGTTCGACCTGGGATGGTACCTTGGCCATCAACTCCAGAAGCCCGAAGAAAAAGCACGTGGTGAACAAATCTTGCGAAATCTACAGGAAGTGATCGGCAATCCCCTGGTCGGCCTACGCATGATGGTTGAACGAGCACAGGACAACCTGCGCCGCTACAAAGCAAGACAGCCCCTGGTGGGACACCTCCTCCCTTACCTGGCGGCTGAGGAGGCGACACAACAGGGACTGAATTTCAAAGAAGCGCGCGGCTGGATCGAGGAAGTGAAAGCAGAAAAGCCCGCTTAGATCAATTCCAGGTAACGACGGCGGTCCCAGTTCGTGACCGCCTTTTCGTACTCTTTGATTTCCCAGCGCCGGGTTGCTACAAAGTGCTCAACGAAATCATTGCCCAGGTACTCTCTGGCAGTCTCACTCTTTTCGAGCAGGTCGGTTGCGTCCGTCAGGTTGCGTGCCAGCGACCGGATATGACCTCTTTCCAGCGCCTTTGCCACGGTGGCCTCGTCATAGGCGTTACCATCGAGCCTTGCAGGCGGTTCTAATTTGTGTTCGATGCCAAATAAGCCACTTGCCAGCGTTGCGGCGAAGACCAGGTAGAAGTTGGCATCTGCCCCTGGTACACGGTTCTCAATACGAATAGGACGTCGTCCATTGTTGATGATACGGACAGAGCAGGTGCGATTATCCATCCCCCAGGTGGTATTCAAAGGCGCCCATGTACCCTCAATATAGCGCTTATAGGAATTGATGACGGGAGCATAGAGAACCATAAATTCAGTCAATTTGTCCAGCACGCCCGCGAGGAAATGGCGCATCGTTACAGACATATACCCTTCAGCCCCTTCATCCCAGAAGAGGTTGTGCTCCTTATTGCGATCCCAGAGGCTCATATGGGCATGCCCGCTGCTGCCATCTTCCTGGTCGTTCCACTTCGCCATAAAGCTGGCAGTGAGGCCCATCTGGTGGCAGATTTCTTTGACGCCCGTCTTGAAAAGCATGGTATAGTCACAGGCAGAGAGGACGTTTGCATAGTGAATGTTCATCTCGTACATGCCCGGGCCATGCTCACGATTGTATCCCTCCATCTCAACTCCGTGGTCGCGCATCATACTGGCGATACGCCCCAGTACCTGGTCGTCGGCACTGGCCTGGCTGATGGCGTAGCAGTTCAAACCAGGGTTCAGTGGAGTCAGGTTCGGGCCAAAGTCCTTTTCGCGCAGTGAAAACATACTTTCACGGAAGAAACGGAACTCCAACTCCGAAGCTGCCATCGCTTCAAAGCCCATGGAACGAGCGCGTTCCATCACTTGACTCATCACATAACGAGGCGATACGGTGACAGGTTCGCCATGTTCTGTCCACAAGTCACAAATGCAGGAGGCAATTTTTTCCTCCCAGGGCACCATGGCAAACGTGGAGAGATCGGGTTTCATGACGATATCCGCAAAGCCACGCTCCCAGTTACTCACCTTGAGGTTGGGTAGAACATTCTCCGCGATATCCCAGCCAAAGAGTACGTCACACTGGGGAAATCCGTCATCTAACGCATTGAGGAAATGTTTCGCGGCAACGCGCTTTCCACGAAAAACTCCCTCGATGTCAGATGCTCCAATTTTGACATACTCGATTTTGCCCTCGTCAATCAGGCGTTTGATTTCAGCAATGTCCATTAACATACATACCTTTCTGAACTAAACTTCATCATTGCTCCCCTTCATTAGCGCGTGTCTATAATTCGTACACTTGCGGTTTACGGTGTCCCAGACAAGGTATCTGTGCTCGTGCCCTATCAATCTGCTCAAGGTCAATCTCTGTCATAATGACTGTTGGCATATCCTGTGCCTGTGCAAGCACAAGTCCCCAGGGATCAATAACCATTGAACGCCCAAAACACTGCCTGTTGGGAGGATATTGCCCAACCTGCGCGGGGGCAATGACATAACATAGATTCTCGATTGCGCGCGCGCGCAACAAGACTTCCCAATGATCGCGACCGGTGTGCAGCGTAAAACCGGCCGGAACCATCAGTATCTGTGCACCCCGCAGTGCCAGCGAGCGGTAGAGTTCGGGAAAACGCAGATCATAGCAGACCGTTAAGCCGAAAGTGATACCATCAACTTCAGCGGTGACAACCCGGTCACCCGGCACAATACGTTCAGATTCGTAGTGCTTCTCCCCATTGGCAAGGTCAACATCGAAGAGGTGGATTTTCCGATACTGCGCGATTATCTCACCATCGCGATTGATGAGAACGCTGGTATTATAAAATTTTCCAGGTATCGTGGAGGAACGCTCGACAATGCTGCCGCCGTGGACAATCATCTTGTGCTGGCGCGCCTTCTCTTGCAGCCGAGCAATGGCAGGGCCGGGGATCGTTTGGGCGGCTTCATCAAAACCCGAGTATGGACCGAGATATATCCAGAATTCTGGGAGGCTTACGAACTGCGCGCCCATAGTGGTGGCACGGTCTAAGAAATGCTCTACTGTAGCCAGGTTCTCAGCGGGGTTATTCCGCGAGTTAAGTTGAATAACCGCAGCTCTCAAATGCATGTTGGAGGCTCCTCACTCTATGCAACGATGAGGTTTTTATAATGATAGCAGAGTAGCACGCGCGCTGTTTGTAGTCAAGGGCAAAAGTAATACAGTGCAAGGCATATCATGGTCACATATCTCCAACTTCCTCGACAGGAAGTACCCACTATGCTACACTATATGAAAAAGAGAAAGCTCTTACGCTAATAGAAGGAGGAGAAAGTGCCCAAAACGCCGCCACGAGAAGATGAACAGCCCGAATATCAACCTCCGCGGCGCAAGCGCCAGGCAGTAACCTACCGGACCTACCGGCACCCTCCAATGGATTACACAGACGACGATCGCCCTGAGATTCCAAAGATCAGACGTGCCTCACGCGCACCCTATCAGTTTCCTGAATCGATTACAAAAGACCAGGAAAGTATAGAACAACAACAACGAGAGGTTGTTCGCATCCAGAAACAACATCCAGACCCAATTATGGCGGCAAAGAAACGGGCCACACCTGTGTATGCGCCACCTCCGCCGGCTCGTCACACCCAACGTGATCTTTCCAAACGAGCGCAGCGGGATCAGCACGTGTATTTCCGTGCCGGCCAACCGGTCCTCATCCTCTGCGGATTGCTCCTCGTTGTCGTAGTTGTAGGAGCAGTCATCTTCAACGCCGCTCACATCCCGCAGACACAGAACACTGGGATCACCAACAACAACCTTCCCACCAAGCTTCCACCGGGAATACAACACTCGGGAGATCCACACGAACTGGTCATCATCCCGCAAGACACAGACCATCCTCCACCACCAGTCTCTGCAACATCCGCCTACCTGCTGGACGCCGACACGGGCGCGACCCTCTATGCTTATCATCCCTTTATGCATCTGCCAATGATGAGTACGACAAAGCTAATGACGGCGGTGTTGGCCGTGGAGCAAAGGAATCTCGATCAGAACATTACTATCACCCATGCCATTGCAAACGATATCAGCCAGTTGAGCGCCGATAGTACCGTCGTCGGCATCAAGCAGGGCGAAACCTATACCCTGCGAGACTTGCTCTACGGGCTGCTCCTCAAATCCGGCAACGACGCTGCTATTGCTATTGCCTATGGCCTCGCCGGGAATCTGCCGCACTTTGTCGCTGAGATGAACCAGCGTGCGAAGCAACTTGGCCTCTACGATACCCACTATATGAACCCACACGGCCTCTCAGCAACAGGCCATTACTCAAGCGCACATGATCTCGCCATCCTGGGTCAATATAGTATGAGCATTCCTATCATTCACCAGATTTCAGGAACTCAGACCCATATCATCCCCAAGGGAGGCAACCATCCAGTTATACCGCTTCTCAACGGAAACCAGTTTCTCTTCTGGTATCCCGGCGTTGACGGTGGGAAACCGGGCTTCGATGGAGTCGCCAATTTTGTCCAGGTCATCTCATCCACACGCAACCACCATCACCTGATCGGTGTAACGATGCATACCAACAACTGGTGGACTGATATGCGCAATTTGATGAACTGGGGTTTCGACGATTTCAAATGGGTATCACCACATGACCTCGATACCGCGCAGAATCCAATCCCCTTTGACTACCTGTGGAACTACTTTGCCAGCGACAAGAAAGAGAACACCCTCCGGACGGCAGATGGGGGTCGCTACTACATCTATACTGGTTATAGTATCTCCGGCCCAATCATGGCGTACTACGACAAGGGAGGCGGTTTGCAGAAGTATGGCTACCCCATCAGCCTGCCAACAGTCTCAAGTTCCGCTGTCACCAGCCAACACTTCGAAAAGGCCACTATCCAATGCGATCTGACGACGAAACAATGTAGCTCACAATAGATCAGGCCGAACAATGTCCATTGACTTTAATAGAGATTGCTTGTAATATTGGTCCTAGAGTAGTTCCTTGTAATAGTGGTTCTAGAGCAGTGTAATGAACCTAGGAGGGAGACTCTCACTCTTCATCCTCATTGTCGTCGAATCATTCAACTCCAATCCCCTATAAGTCAGAGGCATCTTATTTTCCGAAGAATGGATAGAATAAGAGCGTTGTCTCTTTTTCGCTTCACATCCTCGTAACGCGTAGGGGAGAGAGTGAGTGATCTCGCTGTTGTCGACTGGTTGTGCACATAGTATGTACAGGAGAAACCTATGAACATCGATCGTGAAACAGTTTTAAAGCTGTATGAGACAATGGTGACTATTCGCGATTTCGAGACGCGAGTCAAAGAGGAATTCGCACGCGGGCGGATCCCCGGGTTTGTACATTTATACGCAGGCGAGGAAGCCGTGGCTACCGGCGTGTGTGCATCCCTGAGAGAGGGTGATACCATTACCAGCACGCACAGAGGACATGGGCATTGCATCGCCAAAGGGTGTGATGTGAACGGGATGATGGCCGAGATTTTCGGCAAGGCAACCGGACTCTGTAAAGGCAAGGGCGGCAGTATGCACATTGCCGATGTGAGCAAGGGCATGCTGGGCGCCAATGGTATCGTTGGAGGTGGCCCACCCCTGGCCTGCGGCGCAGCGCTGTCCGCCAGGTTACAGGGAACCAATACTGTCTGCGTATGTTTCTTTGGCGATGGGGCCGCCGAACAGGGCACGTTCCACGAGTCTCTCAACCTGGCCGCTATTTGGAAACTCCCAGTTGTTTTTGTAGCAGAGAATAATGGATTCGCTGAATCCACTCCTGTTTCGTATCACTGCGCAATTGAAAACATCGCCGATCGCGCTGCTGGTTATGGTATCCCTGGTGCGTCCGTAGATGGTATGGACGTGCTGGCCGTCTATGAAGCGGCGCAGGAGGCAATCAATCGTGCCCGCAAAGGCCTGGGTCCAAGCCTGTTAGAGTGCAAGACCTACCGCTACAACGGCCACTTCGAAGGTGATCAGCAACTCTACAAGACCGATGAGCTGCAGCAGAGGATGATAGAGCATGATGCCATCAAAAATCTCCGTGAAACTGCCATACAACAAGGCCTGGCGACAGCACAGGATTTCGATGCAATTGATGCTCGGGTGCAACAGAAGATCGAAGATGCTGTTGCTTTCGCTGATCGCAGCCCCTATCCTGAATTGTCCGAAGTGGATACCGATGTCTACGCGGTAGCCGTCTCCTAGCTGGCTTGAGAGTACGAAAGGAGCAAACCCATGGCTGTACAGATGAAAACGAAGACCGTAACCTTTGCGGAAGCGATTAACGAAGCGATTCGCCTGGAGATGCGTCGCAACCCGCGCGTAATTCTGATGGGTGAGGATGTAGCAGGAGGGGCGACCCTGGAGCACCTGGAAGATGATGAAGCCTGGGGAGGCGTTTTTGGCGTGACAAAGGGGTTGGTTCAAGAGTTTGGGCGTGAGCGTATTCGCGACACTCCCATTTCGGAGTCAGCCTATATTGGTGCCGCCGTTGGAGCAGCTGCTACCGGCATGGTACCCATTGCTGAGCTGATGTTTTGTAGCTTCATCGGAAGTTGTATGGACTCCTTGCTCAACCAGTCCTCCAAGATACGCTACATGTTTGGCGGCAAAGCTTCTATCCCAATGGTCGTTCGTACCATCATTGGTGGTGGATTCCGGGCCGCGGCTCAGCACGCACAGACCCTGTATCCGATATTTGCCCACATACCAGGCCTCAAAGTCGTGGCGGCGTCAAATCCTGCCGATGCCAAAGGGCTTCTGACTGCCGCATTGCGCGATGGCAACCCGGTCATCTTCTGCGAACACATCGCATTATATCAAGTCAAGGGCGAGATGCCCGAAGGCGAGTACGTGGTGCCTATCGGTAAGGCAGCAATCACCCGTGAAGGCAAAGATATCACCCTTGTCGGAGTGAGCATGACCGCTCGTCATGCGTTGGCGGCAGCGGAAGAACTGGCAAAGGATGGCATCGATGCTGAAGTGGTGGATCTCCGTACCGTTTCTCCTCTAGATGAGACCACCATTCTCAATTCAGTTGCCAAAACTGGACGTCTCGTGGTGGCGGATGAGTCTAACCCCATGTGCGGCCTCGCCACTTACATCGCCGGTATCGTTGCCAGCAAAGGTTTCAGTTCCCTGCATGCCCCTGTAGGGCTTGTGACCCCTCCTCACAGCCCTGTCCCATTCAGCCCTGTGCTTGAGGATGCCTATCTTCCCTCTCCGGAGAAGATTGTGGCAGCAGCACGGGCGGTGTCTGGTAAGTAAATGTGTCAGACGGGCGATCTGTACAATTATCTGTACGATCGCCCGGTTTTGTCTCAGTGCAGAAGAAGGAGCGGGCACGTATGGACGTGATCAATATTATTATGCCCAAGTTAGGCATGACCATGACCGCTGGCAAAGTGGTACGTTGGCATAAGCAAAGTGGCGACACCGTGACAGCTGGTGAGCCAATCTGCGAGGTCGAAACCGACAAACTCAATAGCGAGATTGAGGCCGAAGTAACCGGGGTACTGACCGTGTTGGCAGAAGAGGGCGGAGAGTTAGGCGTCGGCGCGACATTGGGCCAGATTTCTGCAACTGAAGGAGCCGAGCGCAAGGCACCGGCTGCGACTGGCGCAGAAGCCGGGGGAGAGCTGGAAACAATCTCCGCAAATGGTATCAAACTGGCAGTGCAACGCATTGGGACGGGCAGCCCTCTCATCCTGATTCATGGCCTGGCCAGTAGTATGGGACTGTGGGCGTGGTTGGATCAAAGTCAATTGGAAGGCGTCCAGGTTGTCAGTTATGATCTCCGGGGTCATGGAGCCTCAGGGCGTCCTGTGGGCGCACATACCCTCGCCAAACACATGACTGACCTCGTCGGACTCCTGGCAGCCCTCGATATAGAAAAAGCAACATTCGTTGGGTTCTCACTAGGTGGCATGATCGCCATGGAATTTGCAGCCACGTATCCAGAACGGGTCACGAGCCTGGCGCTGCTTGACACTACCGCGAGTTTCCCACAGGCCACTCGCGAGATGTTCTTTGAATTGGCGAGTACCGCGAGTTTCAACGGTATGGCAGCCATTGCCGATACGCTCATAGAGCGTACTTTCTCAGCGCAATTTCTGGCAACAAATCCCAAAATAGTCGCAACCGTCCGCAAGGGCATGCTTACCAGTGACGCCTCCAGCATTGCTGCTGCTGCCCGCATGGTCGCGAAAGTTGATCTGAGTCCACGCCTCTCGCAAATAAGCTGCCCAACGCTGGTCCTGGTCGGCGCAAATGATCAGCTAGCGCCGCCTGAATTGTCTGAGGCGCTCATTACCGGCATTCAAGGGGGGCAGTTACAGGTAATTGCCGATAGCGGTCACGCCACGCCTGTTGAGCAACCCGCAGCGGTAACAACAGCCTTAGCAAATCTAATCAAATCAAGTCCTTCCTGAAAGAAGGGTGTATGAAATAGCTGTAGGGGCCGATTTATCGCGCCCATCGCCGATTTATCGGCCCCTACGGCCTGGCTGTTCCGCTTTCGCCACCCACTCTCGTTTGGTTGATTGCCTACAAACATTTCATTCACCCTTGAAAGAAAACATATGGTAACAGTAGGCATTATCGCGAATCCTGCGAGCGGCAAAGATATCCGGCGCATTGTGGCCCAGGGATGGGTTGTCTCTAACCAGGAGAAAATTGCGATTGTGCGTCGTCTGCTGCGCGGTTTAGAAGCAGGGGGAGTTGACCGCGCCCTCTTTATGCCGGAGTCGCTCGGTATTGGGTATGCTGCTGTCGAGGCTTTAGGGAGCACGAAAATCCAGGTGGATATTCTCCCCATGGATGTCCAGGCCAACCAGGAGGATTCAACCCGTGCAGCAGAACGGATGGCAAAGTTGGAGGTCGGCTGCCTGGTAACGCTGGGGGGTGATGGCACGAACCGGGCAGTGTTCAAGGGATGTGGCAGTCACATCCCCATCCTGCCTATCTCCACCGGCACGAACAATGTCTTTCCGGAATTTCAGGAAGGAACGACAGCAGGACTCGCAGCAGCCATGGTTGCTACCGGCGCTGTTGCACGAGAAGCAGCCTGCTGGCGTTCCAAGGTCCTGCACATCTATCGTCACGGAGAGCCTGTTAACCTTGCACTCGTCGATCTCGCTATTGCATCCGACAGCGTGATCGGTGCTCGCGCCATTTGGGAGGTAAACAGGCTGAGTGAGTTGTTCCTCACCCGTGCCCACCCCTGGAGCATCGGCTTATCCGCTATTGGGGGCATGCTTCACCCACTCGATGCCCATTCTCCCTCAGGACTCCATCTCGTTTTTGGTGACGGTGGCCAAACTGTGCAAGCCCCTATTGGTCCAGGACTCTTCGCCACCCTGCATGTCCGGCATGTTCGAACCCTCACCCCAGGCCAACGCACGCCCCTCCATCTTGAGCGCCAGGTCGCCCTGGCCTTCGATGGTGAAAGAGACATGACCGCCGGGCCTGGCGATGACCTCGAAGTCATGCTGAGCACTGAGGGCCCCTGGGTCATTGATCCACGCCGGGCCATCGAAGCAGGCGTGGGAGCCCGCTAGTGGGCCAGGTCCCCGCTCACCCGCGAAAAAGCAGAAGTAGCCCTATACCGTACCTACCTCCACGGGCTTCGCATGCAGATCCAACGCGAGGAACACACGGATGAGTCCTTGCCATGAAGGCTCAGGATGTGCGAAGCCGACATCTGGAGTTCGGTCGTCATGACGCTTTGGTCTCGTCACCCCTTGCATTTCTTTCTCTTTGAGAGTAAAATAAAACCATGGTTATGAATATTCATAACAAATGTTGTATGACTCATCGATGAGGAAGCATTTCCACAGGTGGGGAGGAAGCAGATGGACACGCCACAGACAACAGAAGCGCCCGTGGGACAAGCATCAGAGTGTGTCCCTTATTCGCTCTGGCAGCTGGTGCGCTATTTTTTCCGTCTGGGAACCCTCGGTTTCGGCGGCCCGGTGGCCCTGGTGGGGTATATGCAGCGCGACCTCGTCGAGCAGCGGGGCTGGATTGCAGAAGCTGACTACAAGGAGGGCCTGGCCCTCGCCCAGCTCTGTCCAGGTCCGCTTGCCGCACAGTTGGCCATGTACCTGGGTTACGTTCGGTATCGCATCCTGGGGGCGACCCTGGTGGGGCTGGCTTTTATCTGGACATCGTTTCTGATGGTGGTGCTCCTCGGCTGGCTCTATACGCTCTATGGAGGACTCACCTGGATGCAGGCCGTGTTTTATGGCGTGGGAGCTAGCGTGATTGGCATCATTGCCCACAGCGCCTACAAGTTGACCACCAAAACCATCGGCCGCGACTGGCTGCTCTGGGCGACCTACCTCGTCACGGCGGCGGTGACCATCATCACCCAGTCCGAACAGGTGCTGCTCTTCATCGGTGCTGGCATCCTGGTCTGGTTGGTGAAGGCTCCCCCCACACGGTTCTGGAAGCGGTGGGGGAACGGGAAAACGAAGGTGCTCAGTCTGTCGCCAGTGCCTCTGGCAGCACTGCTCGCCGTGGGAGGCGCGACGGGTGGCACCCTGTGGACCCTCTTTACCTTCTTCGTCGTGGCGGGTGCCTTCGTCTTTGGCAGTGGCCTGGCCATCATTCCCTTTCTCTACGGGGGCGTCGTGCAGGGCCACCACTGGCTCACTGACCGCCAGTTCGTGGATGCGGTGGCCGTCGCCATGATTACCCCGGGACCGGTGGTGATTACATCCGGGTTCATCGGGTTCCTGGTGGCGGGCTTTGCCGGGGCCTTTTTGGCCGCCCTGGGGACGTTCCTCCCCTGCTATGGCTTCGTGGTCATCGCCGCACCTGCCTTCAGAAAGTACGGCAAACGCCCGGCGATAGCGGCCTTCGTCAAAGGCGTCACAGCTGCCGCCACCGGCGCGATTAGTGGAGCCGTCATCATCCTGGGACGGCGCACGATTACGGACATCCCCACCGTTGTGCTCGCGTTGGTGACCCTGCTTTTGCTCTGGCGGTGGAAGAAGATCCCGGAGCCGCTCATCGTCTTAGGAGCTGCTGTCATCGGGCTGGTCGTCTACTCGGCGCTCCATCATTAGTCCATCGCGAGGAGGATTGCCAGGTGGAACAGCCACAAGGAACGTCATGGGTGCTGCTCGTCTACAGAGTTCCGCGCGAGCCGACGTCCAGCCGCGCCACGGTCTGGCGCAAACTGAAACGTTTGGGGGCGCTGCTCTTGCATGATGCCGTGTGGGTGCTGCCCGCCACCCCCTGGACACGCGAACAGTTTCAATGGTTAGCTGTGGAGATTGGCGAACTCGAGGGAGAAGCCTACCTGTGGGAATCACGCCTGCTCTTAAATGGGCAGGAAGATGCGCTCGTGCGCCAGTTTCAGGCCCGTGTGGATGCCGCCTACCAGGAGATCCTGGACGGGTTGGAGCAGGACGACGCTGACCTCGTCGCGCTCTCCCGCAAGTACCAGCAGGTGCGGGCGCAAGACTACTTTCACTCGGAGGTGGGCTTACAGGTGC
>Ga0137380_10002753_pt1 | contig 15050 bp, 18 predicted proteins | sample SagtaG_17_FD_104809 | JGI IMG/M metagenome (GOLD analysis project Ga0137380, IMG submission 104809) | Vadose zone soil microbial communities from Sagehorn Ranch, Mendocino, California, USA - Sage2_L_100_16 metaG | ecosystem: Environmental > Terrestrial > Soil > Vadose zone | place: USA...
ATCCAGGCCCTGGTCGCCGCGCTCGAGCCCCTGGGCGAGGTCCACGTGGTGGCGCCCGACCGGGAGGTGAGCGCCTGCTCGCAGTCCCTCACCCTGAAGCATCCGCTCCGGGCGGAGCGCCTGGAGCCGCGGGTGCACGCGGTGGACGGCACTCCGGCCGACTGCGTGAACCTCGCGATCGTCAAGCTGCTGCCGCGCCGGCCCGACCTGGTGGTGGCCGGCATCAACCGGGGAGCCAACCTGGGCGAGGACATCTTCTACTCGGGCACGGTGGGCGGCGCGCGCGAGGGGACGTTCTTTGGCGTCCCCGCCATCGCCATCTCCCTCGCGGCCCGGGCCGAGATGGACTTCGGTCCCGCCGCGGAGCTCGCGGCGCGGCTCACGGCCCGGGTCCTGGAGCACGGCCTGCCCCTCCGCACCCTGCTGAACGTCAACGTGCCGCCCGGGCAGCCCAGCGGGGTCGCGGTGACCGTGCAGGGCCGGCGCGAGCACGAAGGGACGATCCTCGAGGGCCTCGACCCCCGCCGCCGTACGTACTACTGGATCGAGGAAGGCCGCGACCGGTGGGTGAGCGACGAGATGTCCGACATCTTCGCGATCCGCAAGGGGCTGGTCTCGGTCACCCCGTTGCAGACCGACACCACCCACCACGCCGTGCTCGCCGCCTTGCGCGCCTGGGAGCCGGAGCTGAACCACTTCGGGCGGGGGAGCGGGCGTGGCTAAATCGTTGGCGGCCCGTTCGAAGGCGTGGTAGACTCCCGTCGTTCTTTCGACCGGGGCGTGGCTCAGCCTGGCTAGAGCGCTTGGTTCGGGACCAAGAGGTCGGAGGTTCGAATCCTCTCGCCCCGACCAGATTAATCCTGAGCAATCAGGCAATTAGAACGGGGCTCCGAAGGGAGCCCCGAGTCGTCTCCTCCGCGGGGTTCCTTCGGGGTTCCACCGCGACCGAGCCTGCTCGGGCCTCCTTTCGATCCCCAATTCTCGAAAGGAGAAGCACTGTGGAAGACGACGCCAACGAGAACGCCATGAAGGGGCACCAGGCCGCGGGAGCCAAGAACTTCGCCAAGCAGCAGCAGGCGGCCAACGAAATGATGCAGGCGGGCACCGAGGCCTTCAGCCGACGCGCAGCGACCGAGGGCAACATCCTGCATCCAACAGAATGCCCGACGTGCCACCGACAGCTAGAGCACGTTGTAGGAGTGGAAGACGCCGGGGATGGGAAGTTGAAGGCGGGGATCAGCCGCTACGTCCACGCGGACGACAAGACGCCCGTCTGTCCGAGGTAGGCGGAGCCACCGATGATCGAGAACACGATCAAGAGTCTGCGGGCCAAGGGCTACAAGGTGAGTGACACCTTCGTCCAAGACGAACCACTGGAATCGACCCGGCCCGCGTCGTTCCGCGTGGTGGTGAACGGTGAACCGATGAGCTACCCGCAGCTTCGACTCCTCGACGCAGGGCGGCTCACCTTTGAGGAGATCGCGGCGCAGAACGCTCTCGGCTCCGCGAGGTTGGCCACGACCGGGGGCGGCGCACTCGACGGGGCCGCGGACAGGTTCCGGACGGAGCCCAACACCAAGTGATCATCCTTGGCCCGAGACTCGCCCTCCCACGGTGTCCCCACTGCCGGTCGGACCTTCCCTCGTTGTCCATTCTCTGGAACAACAAGACGAGCGACCACTTGGGCCAGAACCCCCGGCACTGGGCCGCCTACTCCTGTGTGCGGTGCGGGGGGGTCGTCCTCGGTTCGGCCGGCGACCTCAACCAGCCCCTTCAAGCCTCGTTTCCGGATGGAGGTCAGGGAGTCGAGTCGGATATCCCATCGCCAGCCCGGGACTACCTTGAGCAGGCGATTGACAGCCAGCATGCTCCTGCGGGAAGCGTAATGCTCGCGGCAAGTGCCGTCGACGCGATGTTGAAGGCCAAGGGCTTCAAGGATGGTTCGCTCTACTCACGCATCGACAAGTCGGTGGCCGCTCATCTCCTGACCGCGGAGATGGGCAAGTGGGCACACCAAGTGCGCCTTGAGGCCAACGACCAGCGCCACGCCGATGAGGCAGCGTCTTTGCCGACGGCCGAGGATGCTCGAAGGTCAGTTGATTTCGCCCGTGCATTGGCGAGCTTCCTTTTCGTGCTCCCGGCTCGCGTCTCGCGCGGGATCGAGGACTCGAAGCCCAGCAAGTAGAGGGAAAGAGGGCCGGAAAGAGAACAGCGCCCCGCGCCGGGTTCGTCCCTCCACCAGAAGGTAGCCGCTCGCCTTGCCCGTGGTGAACGCGGGCGGGCGGCGGGGTTAGGGTTACGAAGATGGGCATTGGTGCCCTGCGAAACCAGCCTTGTCCGTGCCACAGTGGGGAGAAGTTCAAGAAGTGCTGCGGCAGCCCTGAGCGCAGCATCGACCCGGCGACCGGCATGGGTATCAACGTCAGCCTCGCTCGCCGGGTGATCAGCCCGAAAGAGTGCCTCGCCGTGGTTGCCTCGCTCCGCTCGTCACTGAAACATTTCGGTGTATCCCTACCGTCAAATTGCGAGCTGGCGCACATGATCAGCGAGCTGGAGGGACTCGCCACCGCCGCCGCGACCAAGGCTCCATTCGACCGCCGTGCCCTAGAAGCGTTCCAGTTCATCGACCAGCCGGCGCGGATCGCCTCCACCTTGGAGAACCTCAAGAGAGTCCCCGTACCGAAGGAGAAATTGCGGATCCTTCGCAAGAGAGTTGATCGCCTCGCGTCACTCGACTTCGAAGGGCAAGCGCAGGACACGCTTCTCGAGTTGGAAGTGGCGGGTCGTCTTGCTCAGGCGGGCCTCTCTGTCGAGTTCACTGAGCCCGATATCGTCGTCGCTCTAAAGACAGGACGTGTTTCGCTGGCGTGCAAGCGTCCTCGCACCCGTACGGGAGTGGTGAGGCGGCTTGAGGAGGGAGCATCGCAGATCAAGGACTGCGGCCGTCCGGGGATCATCGTCCTAAGCCTCGAACCCCTCCTGCACACGAAGCCCGGAGGCACCCGTCCCGTGCAGTGGGTCGCACGCACACGCGAGGAACTTGCTGCCCGTGGGCGACGGAGGTTCGAGGCTCTCATTGATACACTGACCCCGGACGGTAGGGCGAGCGCGGGCCGCTTCGCGCAAGTCATAGGCGTGCTGTGGCTCGGGTTCGTTACGGGATTCGTGAGGGAACCACCCTCGTACACTCGGGACTGGTTTTGTCTGGCGATGCAGAACAAGCTCTATACGGGCGCGTACGGACCCCTAAGCCGGATTGCTCGGTCCCTCTTTCGCGGTGGTCCAGCTTGAACCGCCGGTCGTCTTGCGATAGACCCGCGCCCGGCGCCAGCTACCGCCCTTTCGAGAGGAAACACGATGTCAGACCACAAGCTCGATGCTGAGATGACAGCGGCTTTAAGGCCCGAGGGTGAGGTGACGGCGGTAGTAACGCGAGGAGCTGAGGCGTGGCAGTTCTTCGCCTTCGTGTTCGCGGCGGTGGTCACGCTCGCACTGGCTGTTCTTGAGGAAATACCTGACCAGCGTTGGCAGTGGCGGATCGCCGCGAAGGTGCTGGCCTTCTTCGGCCTAGCGTACCTAACGCTCATCAACGTGCCGGTCCGCAACTTTCTCGTGGGTCTGCTTGGAACCTTCAAGCAAGAACAGCACTGAGAGTGGACTGGGGACGTGTCGTCGTTCCTGCGAGGCATGCCGGGTCAACGGCCACGAGTGCGGGTCGGGAAGTGGGACCCGCGCCCCGCGCCGGGTGGGCTGTTGAGCGCGATACGGTTCCCTTGTGGAACCGAGTCCGCTGGCCCCGGCTTCCACGAAGGACCCGGCCACGGGCGATGCGAGGCGTGGCCGAAAGGAGAGCGCGATGGACTGGTCGATGACTCTGTACGGCGCGAACACCATCGTTCTGCTGTCGGTGCCCTTCATGTACAAGGCGCTGCGGCTCTCCGGGGAGAAGTATTTCGGAAAGTACCTAGAGGAGAAAGGGAAGAACCTCGCCACGAAGGAGGACTTCGGCGACCTGCTGAAGCAGCAGAAGGAGACGACGCGGGAACTGGAGAGCATAAAGGTAACCGTCTCCGGCGAGATGTGGGTGGCGCAAGAGCGGTGGAAGCTGAAGCGGGAGATCTACACGGCTCTGCTCAAGGCGCTGGCGGAGCTTCGAATCATCCTGTCGGGATTCGAGTGGGCTACGCGCGAGGGCGAGCCACCTCCTTCGCTGGATGACCCGGAGAAGGAGCTCTTGGAGATGTCGAGGCGGAGTGATGCGTTGCTGGAACAGATCGCGCTCGACCGGGCTGTGGCGGAGGTCTGGCTAGGCGCGGACGCTTTGAAGGCGCTGGAAGAGCTGGACAAGGAGATGGGCCGAGGGGCAGTGCCGGCAGAGCCGCAGGCACGAGGCGAGGGCTGGGCGCACCTCAAGAATATTGTGGAGAAGGCGCGCATGCTGCTCGTCGAAGCCGCCCGGAAGGACTTCCGGTTAGAGGCGCCCTCAAGGAAATGAAAGGGGAAAGGACTTGGCACTTGATCTCGCCGAAATAGGAGGGGACAAGTCACAGACGCATGACCACGTGAAGGCTCTGCTGCACGCCGCCTATGACGAAGCCCTCGGCATACACGAAGTCGCGCTTCACTACACCTCGGGGCGCGGCTATAGAGTCGTGAGGGCCACCAAGCGAACCGTCCCCGGTGGGGCGTACAAGCCCGGGGACAAGTTCAAGACGGAGCCCGTGGCCAAGGACATCGCAGAGGACGTCAGGGCCTTGCTCCGCAAGGGAGACGTGCAGCTCCACGAGTGAATCCGAACGAGGTGGCACCCGAACGGCATTTTGTGTCCGGGCTTCCCCTTTCGTGAGCATGACCACACAATTGGGGGATGAGCGTGGCCGAGAACTTGTCAGCGGAGCAGGCGCGCGAAAGGGACACAGCGATCATGGGCCCCACCTTGGGGCCGTTGTACCACGCTCTCGCCGACGAGGTGGCCTGGCTGCAGGTGAAGTGGAGCCAGTATCGTCAACTCTATGCACACTCCCTTCATCGCGTTGAGTTGCTGAACAAGGCTGGCGGCCAGTTCTTTCTTGTCGTCCAGGTTGTTCTGTGGGAGGACGTCCTGCTCGGCATGGCCCGTCTAACCGATAGCCCCGGTTCTGGGAAGAAGGCGAGGCTCACTCTAAGAACACTCGCACGGGCCATTCCTGATGCCGAGCTCTCAAAGGAGGTTGCCAAGCTGAGCGCGGCAGCGGAGGCGCCTTTCGTCCGCGACTATCGGGACCGCTGGCTGGCGCACAGTGATCTCGGCGTGGCTCTCGAACGTGACGTGAAGCCACTGCCCGAAATCAGCCGCCAGAACGTCGAGAAGGCTTTGACAGCCATCCGGGCTGTCCTCAACCGGATCGAGGTCCACTACTATGGTTCACCAACTTCGTATGAGGACACGATCGCGGGCCTGGGTGAGGCCGAGGCCGTCGTCATGCACCTGCGTACCGGCCTGAGAGCCGAAAGGGCCCGCTTCGAGCGACTAAAGCAGGGGCGGGCCGCTGCCCGAGGACCTCGAAAGAGAGCATGAGGAGGACGAGACGCAGTAAGGGGGGGCGTCCGCAGCCTGAAGCGGGCCTGGGTCCGACGCCGTGCTACCCTTCGGAAACGACCGAAATGATCCCGCATGAGTAGGACAGTCTTCATCCTCGGGGCTGGGCGCGTCTGCCCAAGCTGGAGATTCTCCTGCCTCCGGAGGGCTAGGATGGAATACCTCTACGACACCCGCGCCCCGCTCTATTCCTTTCACGTCGACCAGCGTCCGTATTGGGGCTCCAAGCAAGGCAAGGCCAGGTTCCAAGCCGCACTGGCAGCAGCGGCGCGAAAGGTGATCCCTCAACCGATCGCCGCTCAGGACGTTCGGCTCGAAATCGTCCACACGGTCAATGAGTCCGACGAACTCATCGACATCGACAACCTCGCGAAGGCTACCCTCGACGCACTCAAGCAAGTCGTCTATTCGGACGATCGCTGCGTCCGCGAGCTGCGGCTCGTCCGCTTCGAGCGCGGGGGCCCGGACAGTGTTTCGGGGTGGACGGCAGAGCTGAAGCTGATGGGCCGCCGCGCGGCACCGCACTGCGTCTTGGTCAACGTGTTCTCGGATCGCGAGGCGCAGGCGCGCGGAATCGACACCTATGCCCAGTGGATCAAGCGACGCGGTAAGGGCCATCCCTTCTCAAGCCCGGAGGCTTGGGGCCGGCGCCAATGCGGAAGAAAGCCCCTCGTGTGCCAGGAGCAGCTCCACGTCACGCCGGTCGGTGAAGCTACCCTTCGGAAAAGACCGCGATGATCCCGCCCGCCCGGTGCGCCACGCCAGGCGGCCGCGGGGGGTCGTCGCCTGCCTCTTCGCAGGCTCTCGAAACGGAGGCGCACAGCGTGACGCCAGAGGAGAAGTACCTGACGCACCTGCTCTATCCGCTCTATCGAGACCGCGGCGGCAAGGCCAATCTTGAGACGCTTACGTCGCGCCTCTGGAGGCTCGATCTGGGCATCTCGGCCGAAGAGGAGTTCGCTGTGCTCCTCTCTTGGCTCGGGCGGTGCCGCCTCGTTCACAAGCTCGACCAGAGTCATGCACCGACAGACGACTATAAAATCCCCGACCTCTTGGCCATCTTCAGTCGCCACGGTCGCCCGCTCCCCGTTCTCATAGAAGTCAAATCGACCAACGACCGTAAGCTGTCATGGACGCCCCGGCACCTCGGCGGCTTCGCGAGGTACGGGAAGGAAGTGGGCCTGCCCGTCTTGCTTGCGTGGAAGCAGCCAATGACGGGTTTCTGGGCTCTCTGCGAACTGCGCCACTTTCAGAAGTCGGTCAAGAACATGAAGCTCAAGTTTCTAGAGGGGATGACCAACAGCCTGATGTGCACGCTCGCGGGAGACTTTTCGTTCACCTTGCAACCTGGCGTCACGTGGCATCTACACATTCGGAAGCTTGGCCCCAAGGAAACCGACGCCGTGACCGGCACATCGCGCTTTGAAGGCGTGGTTGAGCGATCGTACTTCGCAACGCGAGACGGGAAACCGTTTAAGGAACCGCCCGGCTTTCTTTGGCTCTTCATGGGGACGGGCGAGGATGAGACCACCACGGAGGAGGACGAGACCTTTGTACACGAGCATTTCGTGATCCCTAATCCGCCGTCTCAGTTTGCACACAGGGTGCTGCCGCTGATGCTCCAACTGGGGAGGGCCGGAGAAGAGGTCCCTTGGCACGAGCTGAGGCGCCAAGGCCGCCTGCCAATCAGTGGTGTCGAGCTGGCACGGGCTGCCCGGCGCGGCATCGAAGTAGGCGCCGTCAATCAGGTGATGACGTTCCGCCCCAAGGAGCTGCCAGCGTTTCTGGCGTAGACGCTCCGCGTCGCGCCGGCGACCGTGAATGCCAGGCGGCGGGCGTGCTTCGCCACCCTCAGGCCCCGGGAGCCAGCCGAGGAGGGCGGACGACCTCCACCAGAACCCGAGCCGCGCGCTGGCGACCGCCTGCCGATGAGAGCGGCCACGGACCCGGAGGGGCTCGACGTTTCCTCCGGGGCCGGCGCGCTGAGACACGGGCGGGACGAGACGGTTCGAGGCCGCCTATTGGCGTGTCTGCTGAACAGACTCGTCACGAGAGCGCTAGCAGAGGCGGCAGCGGTCCCCTCTCGACTTCCAGGACGGCGAGCGCTCATCACCATCCTGTTCCGTTCGGATATCGTGCTAGATGATCTCGGAGCGCAGGCGGCAGGGCACCTGTTGCTCACTACGTATTTCGCGGCACGCTTGGCGACGGCGGGGGCTCACGCCGACCAGTACGGGGTCTTCCCCGTGGGTGTCTTGGACGCTTTGTCTCTGGATCTGGTGGACTCCCTGCAAGGTCTCATTGGGCTGCTGGAGGACGTGGCCGACTCGGGTACAACGCCTTCGGAGCTTACCCCTGCCTTACCCCAGTGACATCTGGACGTTGTAACTTGGTGGACCGCGGGGGGATCGAACCCCCGACCTCCTGATTGCCAATAAGACCGAGCGGGAGTCTCAAGTGGGGGCAGGCTCAGGCACGAACGCTCGGTCGGAAAGCGTGGGATCACCTTCGTGCGACGCCGTCCGTCGCCGTTGAGTCGATCGAGCCGATTCGTCGTCCGGATTCGCTTCTGGTGCTCGCTCGGGAAGCGCAGGTAGGTCACGCATTGCTCAAGATCGACGCTTGCCGCGCGGATCAGCGTCTCGGTGCCAGCGACGGGCGGAGGTTCCTCAAGCCTGGAAACGGGCAATCGCCGGAGTAGTACGCCGGACCGTCGTCGACGCAAGCCCTTGCCTGATCGTGAGGCACGCACACGGTCACGGTTCCCCGGCAGAATCCGGTTCGGCCATCGGTCGCCGAGAAGTTCACCCGGTAGACGCGTCCGTTGCCGGCGGGGTCCCTCTCGGCGCGGAGCTGAACGGAGGGACCTCCCGTCCAAAGGGCGTCCGGGCAGAAGTTGCACGAGAGCCCCTCCCCTCGGCCGAGCGTCGGCTCGTCCTGGAAGACCGACTCCACCCGGATCGTGACCGGGTCATCGTCGGGATCGGTGACTCCGTCGATCGCGACGTCCTTCAGGTCGAGGTTCGGCGGCCACAGCGAGGCGACGCTGCCGCGGGCCTGGCCGCAGTCAGGCGGATTGTTGAGCGCGACATCCGGAACCGTCGAGATCTGGCTCCAGGAGTTCGTGTCGACGTCGTAACGCCACACGGCGCTGGAGCCGCCGCCCTGAAGCGCGTAGACCACGTTGCGCTGGCTGAGCGTGCCATAGTTGATGCCGACGAGGCTGCCGCCAGGACCCACGGGTCCGGGAGTGCTCGCGAGCGAGACCCAGTTTCCCAGTTGGTCCATCCTCCAGAAATCCTCTGTCCCGCCGCCTCTCAAGGCGTAGATATGGCCGAGCCCCTGCAACTGCGCCAATGCCCCTCCGGGACCCACGGGTGCCGGCGTCGAGGGCCCCGCCTCCCAGCGGTTCTGGTCGATGTTGAAGCACCAGAAATCGCTGGTGAAGTCGCCTCGGAGCGCGGCCACGCTGAACGAGCTCGTACTGCATATGGCGCCGTTGCTGTAGAACTCGACGAGGCCCCCGCCGTCCCCGACGGTCGCCGGGGTCAGGGGGAGCGCCGTCCAAGAATCCTGACCGATGCTGTAACGCCAGAAGTCCTCTGTACCTCCGCCACGAAGAGCGAACACGTGATCCACGGGTGCCCCCCCAAGTCCCGGCGCCGCGGCGAGGGCGCCCCCGGCTCCGACGGGCGCGGGCGCGTCGGCCAGACGCTGGTTCTGGCAGAGCCACGTGATGCCGCCCGTGGAGAAGAAGGCCGTCGACTGCGCGCCGGCGAATGCATAGTCGCAACTGTTGAAGAGATTCGAGAGCGAGCCTCCCGCGCCGATCGGCGCCGGAGCGAAGCCCACGGCGGTCCACGTGTTCGTGGCGACGTCGAGGGAGACGACCTGCCGCGAGCCATTACCGATGAAGACGTCGAGCGTGCCCTCTTGTCCGATGTTCGGCGAGGTGATGGCGCCCCCCGCTCCCACCCCTGCGTTCGAGTGGACTCCCGCCAGGCTGAGAACGAGCGTGACCACCAACCCGCTCAAGCGTGTCCGTTCCATGGGATCTCCTTTCTTCGCCCATCCGGCCGTGCCGGATGCTCGACGCCATAGGCAGGAAGCGTGCCGACGGCGTCGTGGCTCGGGAGGTAGCGGAACTGGCTGGCCCGTAACGGGGGCGAGTCCCCGAGAAGCACCGCACCCTTCGTGGTGATCGCTCACAGGCTGCGCGTGATGCCCATTCGCTGAGCAGGCGCCTGGCGGGCCGAGCAGGCGCCCAATAGAATGCTCTTCGCGGCCCATGCTCGATACGCGCCTGCTCCTCCTACTCGCTGTGCTGGCTTCCGAGCCGCCGGGAGCTGGGGCGCACCGTCGCTCGCCGACAGTGGCCCTGGGCCGTCAGATCTCGGCGTACAATGAGTCTGAGGGTGCGTCATGACTGAGGTGGTGCTCGAGGTTCCGGATGACATGCTCGTCGCGTTGAAGCTGACGCCTGAGCGGTTCCGTGACGAGTTCCGCCTGGCGGCGGCGGTGAAGCTCCTCGAGCTAGGGCGCCTTTCTGCGGGGGCGGCGGCGCGTCTTGCCGGCCTTCCGGTCCCGGTGTTCCTCGCGAGGCTCGCCGACTACGGCGTCGCGGCCTTTCGCATGACGGAAGCGGAGATACGCGAAGACGCTCAGCGTGCCTGAGGTCATCTGCGACGTCTCACCCATCCAGTACCTCCACCAAGTCGGCCTCCTCGATCTCCTGCGGCTTCGGTACGGCGCCATCACGATCCCGACAGCCGTTGCCGCCGAGCTCCGCGAGGGCACGCTGCGCCGCGTGGACCTTCCCGCCGTCGAGGCGCTTGATTGGATGAGGATCAGGCAGCCAGCCGGCGGGCTGCTCCTTCCGATCGTCGCCGACCTGGGAGCCGGCGAGAGGGAAGTCCTTGCGCTCGGCACGGAAACGCCGGACTCCCTCGTGATCCTAGATGACGCGTTGGCTCGCCAGTACGCGCGCATGTTGAAGCTGAAGCTGACCGGCACGCTCGGGGTCCTGCTCAAGGCGAAGGAGACAGGCCTCCTCCCAGCCTTGGCTCCTGTTCTCGAGCGCCTGCAGGACCTGCGGTTCCGGATGGACCCCGAGACACGCCAAGCGGTCTTGAGGCTCGCTGGCGAAGTATAGGCAACAGCGAAGGTCAGGTTTCCTCCCGCGAAGTTGCTACCACGCTGCTACCATTTCCTCCGGCCGGGGCGGGTTTCAGCCGGTCTCGTCATCCGGCTTCTTCGTTACGGGAGAAGGACTTGGGTCCGGGTGAGACCTTGGGGGACTCCCCCTCGGCTTCGTTCGGGACCAAGAGGTCGGAGGTTCGACTCCTCTCGCCCCGACCAACATAATCAGGGACATACGGGGAGCGCGAGTCGCTCCCCTTCGTGTTTGCTCCACAGTCCGCGAGAGACGGGAGGTCGAGCCGGTCGACGGCGCCTGGGGTCTCCACCCGCTCACGCCGTCCTGAAGAAGCAGGCTCGCGAAGGTGTGCCCGGGCCGTGCAACAATGCAGAGGCTGACGAGGTCCGCGCCGGCTGGCGGACAGGCCCTGCGGCAGAATAGGGAGCGCATGGACAACCAGTACACGGGCGTCTTCGAGCAGGTTGGGGAGTGGTGGATCGGGCACGTCGAGGAACTCCCCGGTTGCAACGTGCAGGAGCGTACGCTCGAGGAGGCTCGGGAAAGTCTGAAGGAAGCCGTACAGCTCATCGTGGGTGCCAACCGGGAACTGGCCAGGCGGGAAGCGGAGGGCCACCACGTCGTCCGAGAACCGCTGGCAGTCCCGGTGGAATGAAGCGGACCGAGCTGTCGCCTCTTCGATCATTTCTCTGAGCCTGGCCTTGCTGATCGGGGGCCTCCCAGTTTCCCGCGTGACCTCGGCGTGTTCCTGGCTCCCAGAGCAGCCTCATCAAGAGAAGTCGAAGGTGTCTGGCCCATTCCGGGCTGCGGGCTCGTATTCGATCACCACCTCGTCGCTCGCCTCACCAAAGCCGAGGGGCGCCTCGCCGCGCGCGTAGCCGATGGCTCGATAGCCGCGGAGCCGCCTCTCGAACATGCGCAAGAGCATCGGCACCTGGCGGTCCACATAGTCGTAGATCCGGACCTCGGTCTTGCCTGCGTGGATGCGATGCAGCCGGCCGGTGTACTGGACGAGTGTGCCCTTCCAGGAGACCGGCAGCGCCAGAAACAGCGTGTCGAGGCGGGGGTCGTCGAAGCCCTCGCCGATGTATCGACCCGTGGCCAGGACGAGGCGCTCTTCGTCGGGAGGGATCGCGGTGAGCTGTTCCTTCGCGGCGTTCCGGCCACGAACGGTCATGCTCCCGTGGAGCACTACGAGGTGTCTAGCGAACTTCTGCAACCGCTCGGCGAAGTACGCTAGGTGGTCCTTCCTCTCGGTGAGGAGGATCGGACACCGCCCTTCCTCGAGAGACGCGATCACGTCATTGAGGATCAGCTCGTTGCGGCTCTTGTCCGCCGCGAGTGCCGCGTAGAGCTCCTGAATGCTCGGAGCTCTTGCGCTGGCCGGCGACCTGAAGGGCGTCTCCCGCACGATGAGACGGTGCGCGAATGGCCGGCGGGCAGCCTCACTCTTGGCGTCCACCACGAAGCGGACCGGCCCGAGCTGCATTTCAGTGATGGGATGCTGGCCGTCCCGGCGCAGTGGCGTCGCCGTCAGGCCCACCACGTAGCGGGCCTTGACCTCGGCCAGCACCCGCTCGAACGACACGGCTGGCACGTGGTGGCACTCGTCCACGATCACCTGGCCATAGCCGGCGACCAAATCGGCCACCTTGCCCGCGCGCACGAGGCTTTGGATCATCGCCACGTCGAGGCGTCCGTTCGCCGAGTGTTGCCCGCCCCCGATCTGGCCGATGGCCTTGGGCTCGACGCCCAGGAAGAGCGAGAGCTGGGCGCGCCACTGGTCGAGGAGGGGCCGGCGGTGCACCAGGATGAGCGTGCTGCAGCCCCGCTCGGCGACCAGGTACGTCCCCAGGACCGTCTTGCCCGCGCCGGGTGGGGCAACGAAGGCGCCGATCTCGTGGGCGAGGAGGGCGCGGGCTGCCTGGCGCTGAAGGCGCGTCAATTCGCCGCGGAAGGAGACCCGAAGGGCCTCTCCACTCTCCCTCTTGTCCTCCACGTCGAGGGTCACCCCGTGTTCGCGAAGCAACGCCTCCAGTTCAGACCGGCATCCCCTTGGGAGGCCAACGTGCTGGGGCAGGTCCTCGGCGCAGGAGATCACCCGCGGCGTCAGGACGGTGGAGAGGCGCATGTTTTGCTTCTTGTAGAACTCCGGGTTCTGGAAGGCGGCGAGGCGCTTGATCTGGTTCAGGAGCGGAGAGGGCAAGCCAGCCTTCTCGACAAAGAGACGCTGCGAGAGGACGCTGCGTACTCGCTCCGGAAGCGGCTCCGTGATCCGGACGACGCGCGGCCTGCCCGATGGCGGGCGAGCCCATGGCTCGCCTTCTTCCTCGTCAATCGGCTCTGCCCTACGAACGCCGATGACCGAACCTTGCCGCACCGCCTCTCCCGCGATTCTCTCGACAGTCCGGCGATCGATCCTGGTCAGGGCCGCCAAGTAGGCCCACTGCTGTTCGCCCGCCAAGACCTGGAACTGATCGTCGAGGAACACGGAATTGGCCTGCTGCCGGGGCCCGTGTTGAAGAGGCAAGGCAATCAGGTTGCCGAAGCCACCTCTCGGCATCGTATCCTGGCTCGGGAACAGACGGTCGTAGGAGTCCATGCTGAGCTCGTGACGCCGGGACATCGTCTCGGTGATGAGAAAGCAGCCCATCCTTCGAGCGATCACGGCAGGGACAGGCTCCCTGAAAAAGAACCAGACATGGGCGCCGTTCCCCGAGCGCGACCGCTCGACCGCGGCCGGAAGGCCGACATCCCGACACGTAGCGACGAACGCCAGGACGTCCTCCGTCCAGGTGCTCTTGTCGAAGTCGACCGCCAGGAACCAGCAGGTGTCGTCCTCGAGGAGTGGGTACACCCCCATGACGTGCCGGCCCTGCAGGTGCGCTAGCACCGCCGCGTCGTCCACAGGAACGAACGCCTGGTTCGGGCATTCCCCGCACTTGATCTTCGGAAGCTCGCAGACGCCCCGGACGAACTTGTTCGTGCAGGCCGGCGCGTACCCCGGCTTGCCGGTCTTCCTGCTCACGAACCGAGTCGGGAAGACATCTGCACGACCGCGGAAGAGCTGCCGAAACAGCCTGACTTTCTCCTGGGGGCTCCGGGGCACCGGCTGCGACGGAGTGGGCGGCAGGTGGACACGAATCCCGGGCTCAGCCCGCCCCTGAAGGCCAGTTCTTCCCGAAGCGCCGCCACGCGAGCCCGCGCCTGCTCTTGCTCACCTTCGAGGTGGGACAGGAGCGCTTCAGCCTTCTCGATCTCCCCGATCAGCTCGTCCCTTCGTCGCACCCGCCGTCCTCCGCGCGTCTGAGTCGGTCTACCGTACCACCGCTGAGGCACCTCGGAGGACCAGCCAATGGCCACCGGCGAGATCGCGCCGACAACCCCGAACGGCACTCTCATTCAGGCGAGATGGCGGACTTGGAGCGGATGCGGCAGCGCCGAGAAGTTGCTACCACCTTGCTACCATTTCCTCCGGCCGGGGCGGGTTTCAGCGGGTCTCGTCGTCGGGCTTCTTCTTGTCGGGAGAGGGACTTGGGTCGGGTGAGACCTTGGGGGACTCCCCCTCGGGATCGTTCTGGACCAAGAGGTCGGAGGTTCGAATCCTCTCGCCCCGACCAGAATAATCCGGGACATCCGGGGAGCGGGAGTCGCTCCCCTTCGTGTTTGCTGCCTCGCGGAGCCCCTCGCCCGCCGCGAGAACCGTCGCTTCCACCATCTTCGGAAGGACGCCGTCGTCGTTCCGTGCTAGCGTGAAACTCCCCCTGGGAATGGCCACCGAGGGGTGGCCCCCGAAACAAGAGGTGGATTCATGAAGCGCATTGCGTTGATTGTCAGCGGCTCCTACGCGCTCGCTTCCCTGGTCCTGGCGGGCCAGAAGGCCACGTCCGCGGAGGCGCAGGCATTGCTCGACAAGGCGGTGAAGCTGGTTCAGACCGATGGCGATGCCAAGGCGCTGGCCGCCTTCAACAACCCGAAGGGCCGCTTCGTCGACCGGGAGCTGTACGTCTTCTGCTATGGTCCGGACGGGAAGATCACGGCGCACCGGGACCCCAAGATGGTGGGGACCGAGGTCGCGGCGGTCAAGGACGGCGACGGCAAGGAGATCGGGAAGCAGTTGCTTGAGCTCGGCAAGAAGGGCGGGGGGACCGTCGAATACCGCTACAAGAACCCCGTTTCCGACAAGGTCGAGCCGAAGGTCAGCTACCTCAAGAGAGCCGGCGACCAGGTCTGCGGGGTCGGCGCCTACAAGTAGTCGATCAAGTAGTCGATGAAGACGGGGCGGCCCGCGACGAGTCGCCCCGCGCTCAGCTGTTC
>Ga0137380_10002762_pt1 | contig 15034 bp, 12 predicted proteins | sample SagtaG_17_FD_104809 | JGI IMG/M metagenome (GOLD analysis project Ga0137380, IMG submission 104809) | Vadose zone soil microbial communities from Sagehorn Ranch, Mendocino, California, USA - Sage2_L_100_16 metaG | ecosystem: Environmental > Terrestrial > Soil > Vadose zone | place: USA...
ACACGAGGCGGCCGGCCTGCAAGAAAACCCATCCCCACTTCTTTCTCAATCAGTGAACCGAAGCGGCGCCATTGACGGGTCACCTCCCCGACAATCACAATCTCGTGCGGCGCCAGACCCGTGACGATCATGCGCATCCCTTTCCCGATGGCTTCGAACATTCTCTCCAACGCCTTTAGCGCTAACCCATCTTCTGATTCCGCCAACGCCAGCAGATCTTGAAAACTCAATTCATCCTTCGTTGCACTCAATTCGTGGTAGTAGCGCAATGCCGCGCGATTCGACGCATAGACCTCCCAGCATCCCCGGCCGCCGCAAGAGCATGCCGGCCCATTGGGATCCAGCGGCACGTGCCCGAATTCTCCGGCCATTCCGTCACGTCCGCGGGCAAGCTGTCCATTCACAAAAACTCCAGTGCCGAGACCTTCCGAGACCGTTACCACCACGAAGTCGCGTATCCTCTCGGTGTGGCCGAACCACACCTCGGCAAGCGCACAGGCGTTCGCCGCGTTTTCGAGTTCCACCCGCAGACCAATGTCCTTTCGGATTGCGCTTTTTAAATCGAAATCTGGCCACCTCAGATTCGGAGCGAATATCACGTGCTGCGTCTTCTCACTGACGCGGCCAGGCAGACTGATTCCAACTCCCTCGAACACCAGGTCGGAATGAACGTTCATCAAATGAAGCATTCTCTTGGCCAAGCCTTTCGCAGTGGCACGAGGGTCGCTCGTAGTGGGCATCATCTCCTGCGAAAGAAAATTGCCATTGACGTCCGCAACGCCAAGCCTGGTTTGATCCGGCCGAAGGTCTGCAACCAGGATCGCTTTCCGGTCATTCAGCCTCAGGAACCTCGGTCTTCGGCCCCGTGGCAATCGCCCAATCGGTCCGTGGACTACCCACCGTTCACGAATCAACTGTTCGGTAATAAGAGAAACAGTGCTCCTTTGAAGTCCCGAAACCCTGGCCAAATCCGCGCGGGAGATTGGCTGGCGTCGGCGGATGAGGTTGAGAACAACACCCCTGTTAATGTCCCTAGCGGTTTGGCTTGAGGCAACCTGCGTATTCGTAAAGTCAATGCGTTTCATTTAGTTTTAGTCTCGAACTATATTTTCAAACGACCACATGGCTTTGCCTGCTCTCTTCATCCTTAAAACACAACACTTTCGAAAACGGGAAGGCTCACGATGGACATTAAATTCGTATCGCGAACTATATGCGCGGCTTTTTTGCTGATGTCAAGCGAAATTTTTGATACTTAGCAGGTTCAGGAGCTTCCCCTGCCGTGACGGGCACGTTTCAATTGTTCAGTCCATTTTGGAGTGAATCGCTAGGCTGGCACAGTTTCATTACCCAATACAGTGGAGACTTCGCATCACGGTCTTGGGATTGTGTAGAGCTTCACGCGCAGGAGCTTGAACCCATGTGCGGGCAAAGAGACACTTCGTCCTTGATTGCTTTGGTCACCGTTGAGACGGAGCTCCGTTACCCATTCTCCGCGCACACGTGAACCTTCCTCGACACTCGCAATCCCAGCTATTCCGTCTCCCCTGTCGACGTCCTTCGACACCGTGATGCTAAGAGCTGCGCCGCCGATAAGAAACTCGTCCGAGCCCGTCTGGACCGCAATCATGGCACCATCGTCTTGCAAAAGGTTCCGTGCCGGCCAGGATCGGGCCAACGTTGCAGTGAAGAGATACCCTCCCAGAGAAACAGTCTGTGTGGAGCGCGGGCTGCTGGCGTGAAGCACAAGGCCGCGGGTTTTACCTTCGCGCTGGGCTCGCGGCAGGATGTCCTCCAATTGCTGCAAGACCGAGTAGCTCTGGGCTAGCGAATTCTTCCCCTGATCCGGTCCTGTTTCCACATCCGAAATGCTATCAACGGCAAAAGCCGAGAATCCAAACGCGCGCGCCTCTCCGTAAGCATAAAACGCGTTGAAGGGGCCTGCCTCCAATCGTGCTTCTGGGACAAACACCGGATTGCCGTGCTCGTTATAGCGCTGGACCCAATATTCGAAATTCGGCCAGTAAATATCGGGAGTAAAGAAGTCGAGCGCGGGCGCGGCAGCCCTGTAGACCTCTAAATAGTAAGGATGTGGACCGCCGCTCGGATACTCTCCCGCGCGCTCAAACGGCGCAGGCAGCTGCGCATTCACATACATGGGCAGTGGATATTCGCTCTTTCCCGCCGCTGCCACCTGCCCGATGTAGCGCCCATAATTCAAGGCCATGAAGACTTCCGGCGCTTGCTCGTCAAAAACATCGCGCCAAGTACGTCCATTCCCGTTCCAAACGCGACTCAGTTCAGGCGGAAGCCAATCCCGGTGCGCATGCAAATACCGCATGAGATCTTCTGGAACCGGCCCATTGAAGAGGCGATCTGCTTCGGCGGAATGGTCTCGCCCGCTGCCCAGGATGCCAACCTCGTTCTCCACCTGAACCATCAGAACGGTCTGCTGCCGCATATCAAATTCTCTTATGTGCCGCATCAGGGCCTGAAAAGCGCGGGCATCGGCGTCGAGATTCTCCTTGGACAAGGTGGAAAGAATCTCCAACGGACTGCCATTCGGCGCAATCGCGCGACCAAAGCGCTTGGGTTCCTTCTTCACCCAGTTCGGCGCATAGCTTGAGAAGGCATTCTTCCAGCTGCCGAACCACAACAAGACAAGGCGCAAATGCTGAACTCGCGCTTGCTCGATCCAATGATCCAGAATCGCAAAGTCGAACTTTCCCTCGAGGGGCTCAATCTGCTCCCAGGCAACCGGCATCAGCACGGTGTTGATGTGGAAGTGCGCAACGCGCGGCAAGATTTCATCGGCCTGCGCTGCTGTCCCTGTCGCAGAGTTGCCCAGTTCACCGCCGAAGATAATGAACGGTCGGCCACCAACAATCAATTGCGCTGAGCCCTGAGAGCGGTCGACGCGAGGTATCTCCTGCGCCGCGAGATGTGTCACCCCTAGCAGAGCCCCCAAGAACAAAAGGAACGAAATGATGGGGCGTAGCACCTGATCCGAATCTCCTTTCGCTGACCTATCTTCCAAGGGGCGCGCCGGCTCTATTCATGCCCGCTCTTCGAAGATTGAGAATGAACGCGCCATTGTGTGTGAGCGCAAAAGTGAATGACTGTGATTTCGCTCAAGTATTTCACCCAGACTGTCCCAATGCGGACGGGACTGCGCATCACTACTCGCGTGAAGTTTTTCCGGCGCCTCTCCTCATTACTCCGCTGCCCAACAGCAAAATCCTTCGGTACAACGTTCTAAGTGTAGCTTGGAGGCCAGTGGCGCGCGTATGTTCCATCACTTCAGTGTCCCGCAGCGGGATCGCCCGTAGGCGGCGGGGCGTGATCCACAGCAGCGGGGGGCCCCAACAACTCCGTAAGGATCGGTTTCAGTGCATCTGCCCAGACTTGATACGCCTTCACGGTTGGATGGAGTTTGTCTTTCGAGTTCATCATCCCGTCGAGCAGCCTTCCATCGCCGTCGGCCAGTTTGTCGTTGATATTCAGATATCGGATCTTTTGGCCATCAGCGAACTCCGACAGACCGCGGTTGATCCCGTCGATGAGGGGAATGAACGCCATATTGTCGTTCCTCGGGAAGATTCCCATTACTACGATTGTCGCCCCAGGCGCCTTCTTTTGAATCACATGCAAAATCGCCTGAAAGCCTCGCGTAAAGTCGCCTGCTTTCGCGTGGGCTCCACCTGGGGTCGTTAGATCGCCAAGGTTGTTTGTGCCGGCGAGCAGAATGACGACTTTGGGATTGACTCCGTCCAACTCGCCGTTCTCTAAACGCCAGAGGATGTTCTGCGTTCGATCACCGCCCCATCCAAAGTCAGCCGCGTTCCAGCCGAAGAAATTCTGTTTCCAATTGGCGAGCAGATCTGGGTAGTCAACGGCACCCCACCTTCTTGTGATCGAGTCACCTTCGAAGTAGACGTCGATCCCGGCTTGCTTCGCCTTCGCGAGCAACTGGGCATGAGCAACTAGAGAGTTTGCGTCCGTCCGAAAAACCGGCTGATCGGCCGGAAGTTCCCACGGTGTCGGGTGATGGTTGAAGAACTTGTCCGCCCAGGGAATGAAGCATTTCCAGTTCGGGGCATCCGTGTGGCCCGCGTCATGCTGCCGCCATGCGAGTTGGCCATCGAGAAACCCCGTATTCACTGGCGGCATCTTCGCGTTGTGATAGTCGTCATTCACTCCCAGATCCTTCGCACCCAATAGCCGGAAGACAGCACCTGCGGCCACTGTCGCCATGAAGCTGCCCTGATGGTCCAGCCACTTTGCGTCCCCCATTTCGGGAACCCCATAGCTGATGAACGTCGGTCGCGGTGCGCACAGCGCAATCAGTTCGTTCGAGTCCACTGGCAAGTTGCTGGCATTCTTGCTTCCGAACGAAGCCTGGGCCGCGCCGTACTTCAAAAAATTACCTGCCATCCAGTGATACCCGCCGGACCCCGTGAGATTCTCCACCTCTTCTCCGAAATTGCGTCTGTGCGGTTTGACGCCACCTTCCCCTGAGGAGCCCACCAGCACGGCAGCAAAGCGAGTATCGAACGCCATGGTCACGAGCGCGGCCTTTCCATAACGAGAGACACCTTCGATGCCAACGCGCTTCGCATCAACGCTCTTGTCCGTCTGCAGATAGTCAAGACCGCGCGAGGCACCCCAGCCCCACGCCCGCAATGCGCCCCAGTCCTCCGGCTTTCGAGCCTGACCCTTATTTGTAAGGCCAATGATCCCCTTCGTCAGACCTGAGCCGTTGTCCGCTTGTATGCTACTGGTGTCGAGAAGCGCGTAACCCCACCCGCCGCCAATAAGTTGTTCCGTCGAGGGCGGATCACTCCCCATCATCCTCTTAAATTCCGGGTGGCTTGAGATGAACTCGCGGATGGCCGCACTGCTGAACATAATCATCACGGGTACGGAACCTTTCGCATTCCGGGGCGTGACCAGCGTCATCTCGACATCTACGCTAATCGACGGGTATGCGGAGTTGTCCACGTGTCCGACCAACTGCTTCTCAACGACAGGGAAAACACCGGCCTTCGAATCGGTTGTACTCTTCACGGCCCAGGTCACTTTAGGCGCATTGGGCGGGATGCGGCCGACGACCTCTCGCTCGAAGTCTTCGACAATCTCTGGGCGTCGCCGATTCCACCACTGTTCCGCTGACGTGACCTTTTGCCCGCTCTTCAACGTGAGCGCATCGGGTAGATCACCATATGGATTCGCCTTCGCCTCATCGTAGTTGGCGTGATTGGAGTCCCTTTCATTCCCGCTCGGCCCAGCACGGAGCGCTTTGATCCCCAGCTGATCCATCATGTTTTGATGGTCCTGTTCTGCCGTCCAATTCGTCGGCGGCGATTGCTGTCCCGTGGTCATCTGACAAACGAGGACGGCTAAAGCGGTGAATGCGGCAACCCTCGACAGTGCCTGCTTCGAGTGCGTGGCAAAAATCATGTTTGACGCTCGAACAGAGATGTTATCAGACCACGATCGGGGACGCTGGTCCGTCGCTATAGCCGATCCGACGTATTCAACGAGCGAGACGCAATGAATTTTCTCACCACTTCGATTTAGCGCCTGATTCGTGGCGCTCCGACAAATGGGGGCAACGATCGGAATGTGACTGACGCGCAAGTGGCTGGACGATGATGAATTATGTCACCTGAATGTCGCCTGCCAGTCCGCACGCCCGATCCGGCGCTGATCGCACTCGAATGACGGGGGATGCAGAAGTAACCCAATTACTTCCGGCTTGCGGATAAGGAAGGAGCGTGAGGGGACGACCGGCTAAGTTAGATGGACATCAAGTAGCGCCACCCAGGATTGATTGTTCGTCCGAGCTCGCATCGACAAAAAATATTTTGGCCTGGTGGCCTTCTTTGACCCTCGAATCCGCTCGCGAATTCATCGCAGTGATTCGCACTGACATTACCACGCGAAAGCCTTGACTGAACCTGATTGCTTCAGCATTCCTTGTTCTGCAGGCGACTCCAAGGCCGTTGTCTTTCCGTCTTGCGCCGAAGAAGCCAGTGTGTGGTTTCGGCGCGCACCTTTTTGCTTCAGCGGCAACGCTCCGAAGTTGCCCCCGCTCCTGTGCTCAGAGAAAAATCGGGAGGGAAATATGTTTGTGGTTCGCATTTCCCGCCCGCCGAAGCGCGTTTCGCGACGTGCTCACACCGCGTGAACGCTCTCAAGAAATGCTCCCGGCTTGGCCGTCGCCTGGAACTGCGGGATGGCTTCCAGTTCCTTGAAGGCCGAAGTGAACGCGTTCGACAGGCTCCACATGGTCCGCGGCGCGAATTCCTCATGTTGGGGATTGAAGTAGCGATGATGCACGACGCGGGCCAAGTGTCTGGGTACTTCAAGTTCTCCGGCAATGAAGGCGCGATAGATGATGAGCTTCGCGGCTTCGTCAGAAAGCTGGCTTCTGCGCCAGGCTTCAACCTGCCGGCGCATCGGGTCGAAGTTGCGCTGCATACGGTCGACGCCGATGGAGAGACTGTCCTGAAGCGAGAACTTTTTGCTGTGTTTTGCTAAGACGGGTGTGAAAACGCCCCTAAGAGCCATATCCACAGCTCCTAAGGCGCACGGAAAATCCCTTAGCGTTCGAACGTCAATCAGGCTGGATAGATACAACGGTAGACCGTTGCAACTATTTCCAGGGATTCGAACCCTCAAAACGGTTTGCCAAATTGCCCGATTCCACCGCCTGATGTTCGGAATCAGTTAGGTGCATTCGGTTGAGAGGTCCTTTTGGGAAAGCAAGATTGCCCAGTTCGGTAGTAGTTTGTGCAACTATTGTGGAACTCCTGGACCCATGATCGTCGGGCAACAACACTGAACATCTACGCTCACATTCTGGCTGAGCACACGGAGCAATTCGAGCGTCAGCGCGCCAAAATTTTGGGCACTTAACGGGCACTTGGAAAGCGCAGAAGAGCGCCAAGTCGCGTAATATCAACGCGCGGCTTGGAGCAGCCTAGTAGCTCGTCGGGCAACTACAACGACAGCCCTGCAAACGGGCATTTGCAGAAAAATTTAAGTTGTGTGTTATGATGCTTCTGCGGGGTGGAGCAGCCTGGTAGCTCGTCGGGCTCATAACCCGAAGGTCGTCAGTTCAAATCTGACCCCCGCAACCAGCTTTCTCCTTAGTTCACAAGGGGTTGCCCGACAGGGGCAACCCCTTTTTCCTGCGACTTGGGTGCAAATGGGTGCAATTCGGGTGCAATTGAATTCGAGTGCAGCATTTCTCCCATTTGCGCCGCGAACCGCAAGTCATCTGCATTCACTACATGCGTGTACACGTCGAGGGTAAGCCGGGGATCGCTGTGCCCGAGCCGCTCCTGACGCACCTTAAGGGGCACACCCAAACGGTCCATGAGCGTGCTGTTCATGTGCCGGAAGGCGTGTAGCCCGCCCCGCTCGATACCAAGAGAATCGAGCAAGGGATAGAGCTTGCGTTTGACCAAGAGATTCGCGTCCCACGGTGTCCCGTTGCGCGTAGCAAAAAGCAATCTCCGCTCATTCGGGTGCCAGCGCCGAAGGAACTCAACGATCTGCGCCAACAGTTGCGGAGAAAGAGCGAAAGCCCGCACCGCATTTTCGCTCTTAGGAGATTGGAACTTGCCACGCCACACGCTCTGCCGAATGGAAACGATGCCACGCTCCAAGTCGAAATCATCCGTCAGAAGCCCGCACAACTCGCCCGCACGCATTCCGGTTTCCGCTGCGAGCCAGTAGAACGTATAATACGGCTCGCACACGGCAGCAAGAATGCGCTGGACTTCCTCCATCGTGAAAAACCGTCGCCGCGCCTTGCGTTGCATTGGCAGAACCGCGTCTGAGACGGCATCGTGTGCGACGTAACCCCAGGCACGCGCCGACTTCCAAAGCATCTGTAGCGTAGCGAAAAGGTTCTTCACGGTTTTAGGACTGCGCTTGATACCGGAAAGAAACCGTTGTATTTCTTCCGGTCCAATCTCGCGCAGTTTCCAGCTTCCGAAAAACGGAATAAGGTACTTGCGAATCTGACTCCGAATCGTCGCTTGGGTTGAGGGTTTGTGTTGAGAGAGCACCATGCTCTGCCAACGTGAAGCGAACTCCTGAAACGTCGACGTAGGTCTTGCTCGATAACGCAAGTCGTTGACTGTCGAGAGTCGCTCATACAACTCCCTCTTGGCAAGGCGTTGCGTGGGAAAGTCTTTCAGAGTACCGATAACCTCTGAACGATAGACCCGTTTCAACTGCCCCGCTTCGATCACGTCCTCGCGCCATCGCGCAATCCATTTTTTTCCTTCCTTACCACGGAGAAACAAACTGCCATTCTGAAAGCGTCTGCGAGCCAATTTCTTGCCTTCCCGCTCGCAAAACGGTTGCCCTTCGCAAGCGAGAGTATCTTGAGAAGCAGCACGGGGCAATCAGTCTTTCGTGCCAGTACCCGGCTGCATTTCGGAACGCTCGATTGGCCGTAAAATAGTGACGCGGAATCCCCCGGCAGAGCCTTTGAAAAGCTCGTAGCGTCCAGTCGGAATTGAGGAGAGAATTTCGCCCATTTCATTTCAACAAAACATCCACTCCAAGCAAGCCTTTGTCGCTCAACATCTCGGCGCGTTCCGCCTCAGACATTCCTAGAAAGTTCTCAATGTCCATGTGGACATGGAGAGCGAAAATCCATCGTGACTTGCACAACGGACACCGGAACCATTTGGGGCAGGTATCCTCCGATGCAAGTTGCTCAACCCGCCTTTGACAATGCGAACAGCCGCGCTTCCAAATACAAACGGCTTTGCGTTCAGTGTTGGGAGAGTTTGCGAGATTGTTGGGATTCATCGTTTTCTTCCACGGTTGAAAGTCAGCCGGTAAAAATCTCGTGGCAAGTCAACGGAAGGACTCACGACTCCATGAGTGTTACTTCCTGCACTGCTTACGTTGAGGGCGTCTCTCCATTCCCTTCTTCCATCCGGCGCGTGGGCGAATTGGTGGAGAAGTTTTCCGTCGAGAGTGCCCCCGAAGTGAATGAAGCCGAGTTGTTTGGCTGCGTACTTCGCTGCGTAGAACGCCGCTGCCTGCTCTCGGTCAAACGGTCTAATTTCGCTGCGTCCGAATCTTCGGAATGCTTCTTTCCACCAGAACTTTCTGGTTTGATTCACCACTCCCGTTACCAAGAGATGGCAGTGATAGCGGCCACCGATGCGTCCAAACTCTTCCGCGAGAGCCCAACCGATTTGTTTTCCGCCCACGGCCCCCTGAATATCAGCAAGCCATTCTCCGATTCGAGCGACCGCGAGATCACGCACGTTAATCTCTTTGAACGTAATCGTGACAAACCAATCCCACTCCGCAAGGGTTGAGATGAACTCTCCGTACGCTTCGGGCAGCATCACTGTTTGCTGCCTTCTTCTCGCCCACTCTTCCTGACGCATTCGATGATCTGCAAGAGCCATGACTTGGTTCGCTACCGCTCGCTGCGCTCGCGGAAAACCCTCCTCGTCTGGACACACTCGTGGCTACAAGGATGGTATGAGGCACGCACGCTTCGTCCGGGCAAACTGCGCCCGGCCTCCGCGTGCTTACATCGCGCCCTCACGCCGGAAAAGCGCGTTTACCGCCTAAGGGTTGCATGGCCGCTGCCAAAGAAGCAGGCCGGTGAGTCAGCAACCCTTGAGGCCGCAGGTCGCTCGCCAGCGTTGCCCGCTGTTCGCGGCACTGACTCACCGGCCATCCCGTAGAAACCCTGCTAATGAGCGGCTTGCCGCCCGTAGCCGCTTGGCCGAGAACAAGCCGCTCTCGACCACCATCATTTTTGGAACGGCCTGTATTCAGCCGCTGAGAACGGAATTCCGCATTGTCCGCCTGGGGAGAGACAAACAAGCGAGCATCAGAAAACCTGGAGATTTTGAGTGTTTCACAATTCGGGCTTGCTTTTTTGGCGGATTGGCGTATGCTCTGCATCGTTCTTTCTTTTTTCTTGCCCGGCAGTTACCGCGATCAAACGGCTGTCGGGCATTTTTCTTTTTGCGCTGCCTTTACCACTCGTCTTCGTCTTGCTCGGCCCCCTCTTCCTGCGTCTCTTCAGCGTCTTCTTCCGAGCAGCCGAGCTTCCGCCGAAGTTCTGATATCTCTTGCTCTAGCCGCTCGCGTTTTTTCTTGTCCGGCCACCAAGAGTCTTCTAGTTCGGAGTGCAACTCTTCTTTGGCTTGGATGAGCCGCGCAACTAGCTCAGAGACTTCGTTCCCCACAATCGCGGCAAGCGCATCCTTCTGCCCTCGAACAACACGGCGAGGCAGGTCGCTCAATCCCAGTTCCAGGCCATAGAGTCGCTGAACTTTGGGATCGTCCCAGGGGCAAGGCTTATCGTCCAAGTTCTTGTCTGCCTCGGCTTCGGCGGCCGTCTCCTGGCTTACTCGGTTAGCAGAAATAGAAATGCCGTGCTGCTTCGCAAGTTTGACTACGCTGGAAACGAAAGCTGCAATCGGCTCCACGGATTCTTCACGAAGAGAAACGGCGGGAGTTTGATTTACCGATGCCGCGCTGGATTCGAGCTTCCGCAATTCTTCCGCGCCTTTCTCCGTCAACGTGTACCGCTTAGGCGCGCTGTTATCGGATTCAACTAGACCAGCATCCGCGTACTTGCGAAAGGCCGTCTCTACAGCGTTGACCGTGGCCGCTTTCACGCGAGATTGACTTTCGGCGGTCCTCGCTCGCGGGTTGTCCCGAAGGTCTCGAAGGTAATCAATTCTTGCGGGCATGAGTTGTTCCCCCCTTACATGGAGGGAATCTAAACCCCGGTTTTATGAGATCGCTTTAGACAGTCTTCAAGAAGGGTTAAGATGCGGAAAACTAGGAAGATAAAACCACAATGCCGCGCCGCGCCGCGCCCGCGCCGTTAGAGATATTCCTCTTTCAGCCTTGAAATTGCTTTCGTAAAAGTGCCGGGCTTTTTGTTGTACTCCTCCAATGGATCGCGGCCACGCAATCCGGTAAAACCCTCATCGCTAAGAGCTTCCGCGAGAGCCTTGCCGCCAAGATGAGCATTAGACTTAAGAATTTTTACGTCTTCTGGCTTGAGCCTCTTTTTCCCGATGGCGATATCATCCGTGTTGCAACTCATATCGGCCAGATGGCGTATGAATTCCGCTCTGTCGTCTTCGTCGAGACTGGCAAAATTCTCACCGAGCTTTTCAATCTCCTGCATGTCGTCAAGGTTCGGCCATCTCCAGTCCCATTCGCCTTGCCGGAAGTAGTCTAGAAAAGCTGCCACGCGATAGAGAGAGAGCTTCCTTGCGTTCTTTTCCAAAGGCCAATCGTCCTCCCATGCAAAGCCAGCAAGCGGTTGTTTGAACGGGGTAGGTAATGTTCCCCATTCTCCTTTGTTGTCTTCCCTACGGTCGAACCACTCTTTGCAGGACTCTTCGGGGCGTAGTTCTTCAAGAATCTCTGCTAGTTGAACACACTCCGAATCAGGTTGTCCGTTCACAGGTTGTCTGTTCACAGGTTGTCTGTTCACAGGTTGTCTGTTCGGTTGTCTGTTTTCCTTGCGGCACCGTTCCATGATCTCTCGTACTGTTTCACGCTCCGGGCGCACTCTAAACTCAGTGATGCCCGTTTTAAATTCATCATAGACAGACTTTCCAATTTCAGGACCGCCCGGCGCAGAATTGTGAAAGAGTTTTCGCAAAGAGATTTTCATGGGGCCCTCAACCGATAGAAAGCACTGAGAAGACTCGCCAAAACTCAACTTGGCCTTACGTCACGCATTGTCCGCAAGAGCTTGCATTTATTCGCTCACGCGATAGACGTGCCCCGGCACCGCTCCCTCGGCTTGCTTGTCCTTACGCACAAGCGTGGGGCGTATCCACATCAGATGGTGCTCTGATCGGGCCGGGCCGCACACTTGATTGCGCCAGTGCCCCCTGCGCCAGTGCGGGGACAACTCTTTGCCTGCAAAACCTGTGCCATATTCGCGTTCAAGCGATTCACCGCAGAAATTGATTTCCGTATAGCCTTCTTGTTGCAACCGGCGTCTTTCGCGCTTTCCGAGCGCGGCTGACGCGGACTGCGCAAGCGTTTCAATTGCTGACTGTGGGTATCTGCGGATTACCTCACATGATGGGGAGGACAGATAGCACAACCCGTTGATGAGCAGCCTGAGGACTTGCTTGAATACCGGCAGATCGGCAACACGTTCCTCAACGGTTCTTGCTTGCGCGGTTTCTTCGGGCGATTTCTGGAAAAGAGTGATCCCGTGCTCATCCGCAAAGCGCGCAGTTTCGGGGTCAATTTGCGGCGGCTGAAAACCGCGCTGAAAATCAGCGTCCGTTCCAATAGTCCGAGCAAGCGTCGTGCCCACAGTCTCGTTAGCATCGGTAAACTGAAACGGGATGTAGTAGTAAAAATCGCGGTGAATAGCGAAGCTCGGCGGCTGCGAGTATTCAACCTCAGGCTCAACTGTTGTAACGAAAATCTGGATGCCGCCGCCATTCGGGACGGCGGAGACATACGCACCATCGGCACAGTACTGCCCGTTTCCAAAGTGCCATTCCTGTTGAGGGCCGAACCAAACATAAAAAGCCGTGTAAGGGAGCCGGATGCTGTTCCACACTACGTCATCTACGTCCGTGATTCGCAACAGGGCCGTGAGTGCCGGAGAAAGATGGAAAATATTGCGCCCACAGAACGTGAATTGCGCAACGTGCGCGAACATGGACTGTTCACCCGTGACCAACTGTGTCGGATTGTCGGGGCGCTCCTCAACTGGAAACCGCATAAGTTCCGGGTTCCAGTATTCAAAAGTCAGCTTTTCAAAAATCCGTATGAACGCGGAGTCTGGTAGCATCCCGCTCGCATCGGCGGATTGACGAAACACGTTGAACAACGGGCGGAAAAACGGACGGCTCCGCGTGTATCGATTCGGGTGATATTTCAGCAATTCGCTTGAGTCGCGCATTCAGCGGCATTCTACATCCACTCCAGGTTTTCGCAACGCACAGTGTTGCGGAAATTAGTAGAAGCTGTTGCATAACCCGCGACAAGCCCCTGAAATGACGATGGTTGTGATTGGCAGAATGCACCTGCCCCAAAGTACAGTTAACTCGGCTGGAACCCGCCAGATGCCATGCGAGTGACAAAAGAGTGAGTCTGGACAGATCATAGCTGAGAGGAGAGACAAATGAGAAAAGCTGTTGAAGGAGCTTTGTGTATTTGCTTGCTGTCGGTCGCGGCGTTCGGTCAGGATGCTGCTTCTCTTAAAACGAACACCACAATTCAATGCCGTCCCCTCAACGGGTCAACTACGGCCATTCAACCGGACGAAAAGGTGATAGGCGATCAAATTTGCAGAGCCGTCCCTGTCCAGAAAGCTGCTCCGGTCCCCGCCCAAACTCAATCAGCTCCGACAACAACTCAGTCCGCGACCGCGAAGCTGAATTCTACTCCGGTTTCTTCCGCCCCCACATCGGCAGTCGAAGTTTTGCCCAACTCGGTTTTCATTTCACCGATGAACGGCTTTGAAAACTACCTCGCGGCTGCATTCGAGAAGAAGAAAGTTCCGCTGACCGTTGTGGCCGACCAAGCGCGAGCAGCCTATGTAATTACAGGTACGTCGGAGGAAAAGAAGCCGGGAGTAGCGAAGATGCTTGTCTTTGGTCAAATTCATGCGGATAACGCGGCCAGCGTGCAAATGATTGATCAGAAAACCGGAGCCGTCGTTTTTGCTTACGCCGTCAACAAAAAGAATACCTTGCATGGGGATCAGACTACGGCTGAGGCATGTGCGAAGCACCTCAAAGACAAGTTGGAGAAAAAGTAGGCAACTCCAATTGCACCCAAATTTGCACCGTTTTAGTGCAGCCCTCCGGGAAACGTCGGGTAAAACTTGGGTGCAACTTGGGTGCAGAACCGGGGTCAAGCAGAGGGGGAAACCCGGTTGCGGGGAAAAGGGCAACTCATTCTACGAGCTTTAAATGTACCTTCGGTTGACCGCATCAAACTCATAACCCGAAGGTCGTCAGTTCAAATCTGACCCCCCCCAACCAAATTTTCGATTCGAAGCCGGACCATGGGTCCGGCCTTTCCTTTTGTCGCATTGGAACTGCCACGATCTTTCCCCACGAAGCCCCCGTGCCGCACAGAAACTCCAAAGATAACGACAGTCCGATTCTTTCGGGCTCGTGACGCCACATATTCGCCCCGTGCCGATTTCCCTTCCGCGCCTCGGTTCATCCAATCAAGGCAGGTGAACGATTTCTTTAGCAATACTCAACGCTTGAAAACGTGCGTCTCGCATTACAATTGAATCCAATGAGTCGCGGGTGCTCCCCGCATCGGAGGAGAATTGAATCTAAGCGGGAGGTGGTTCCATACTGCGCTCCAACGTTTCATCACTGGACTCGTAAATATGATCGATGAAGTTGCCTTGGTGTTTTTACTCCACAATCTCAGCGGCAGAAAAATCTGAGGAGCACTTCATGGGTTACCCTTTTCTCGATCTCAAAAATAAAACGGCGGTGGTGATCGGCGGAACCAGCGGCATCGGGCTCGCCCTCACTCGGGGCCTCGCCCAGGCCGGAGCGAATGTCGTGCCGACGGGTCGCCGGGCAGAACAGGTTCGAAACGCAGTCGCGGAAGTTGTCGCGCTCGGGCGCCGATCGTTCCAGCAGACTTGTGATGTCACTGACAACGCCAGCATCGAGGGGCTCTTGCAAGCGGTGTGCGCTGAATTCGGCAGCGTCCAGATCCTCGTGAATTGTGCCGGCCGCACCAAGAAAATGCCTACGCTGGAATTTCCCGAATCGGAGTGGGACGCCATCCTCGAAACAAATTTGAAGGGAACTTTGCGCGCTTGCCGCGTGTTTGGCCGCCACATGATCGAAAAGCGCTATGGCCGCATCATCAATATCGGCTCGCTTTCCTCGTTTGTGGGGCTCTATGAAGTTGCCGCGTATGGCGCCAGTAAAGCGGGCGTTGCTTCCCTCACGAAAACGCTGGCGATCGAATGGGCCACATCAGGCGTTTGTGTCAACGCGCTCGT
>Ga0137380_10002765_pt1 | contig 15024 bp, 9 predicted proteins | sample SagtaG_17_FD_104809 | JGI IMG/M metagenome (GOLD analysis project Ga0137380, IMG submission 104809) | Vadose zone soil microbial communities from Sagehorn Ranch, Mendocino, California, USA - Sage2_L_100_16 metaG | ecosystem: Environmental > Terrestrial > Soil > Vadose zone | place: USA...
CACCCGCCTGGCTCCGAGGGGAGATCTGACTGCTAGCGCTCTTAGCTCGGATGGATGCTCCCTGGTGAGAGCAACGAGAGACAACAATCTAGAGGTATGGGACGTGGGTAGCGGCCGCCAACTGCTCCGCCTGATTGCTGAGGCTGGCGTGAAAGACGTGGTTTTCAGCCAGGATGCTCGCTGCTTCGCCACGGTTGGGACGGATTCTACCGTTCGCGTATGGGAAACCGGTAGTGGCCGCCAGGTCGCTCGCCTGTTCAATGGCAGTAACGTGAAGAGCGTTCTGCTCAGTCGAGACGCACGTTATCTCGTTGCGACGAGTGGTGAGGGGATCGCGTGGGCCTGGGAAGTAGCCACGAATCGCCCCCTTGGTCAGCTGGCTCACGAAGGCCCGATACGAGCCGTTACCTTCAGTTCAGATGGCCGTTACCTTGCCACGGCAAGTGTGGATGGTACTGCTCGCGTGTGGGAAACGATAGGCGCGCGCCAGGTCGCCCGCTTGAATCACGAGAGAAGTCTATCTGCTCTGGCCTTCAGTCCAGATGGATATTACCTGGCTACGGCTAGCGAAGACTGTTGCGTGCGACTATGGCTATGGGGGCCAGACAGTAGCTCACAGCCCGCTTTGCTCTCTCACGAGTCCCAAGTGAATGCTCTGACCTTTCATCCAGGTGGGAACTATATTGCTACCGCAAGCCAGGATCATACTGCTCGCGTATGGGAGACAGGCAGTGGTCGGCAGGTCACACGTATGAATCACCAGGGCAGCGTCAATGTCCTTGTCTTCGCTCCAGATGGGCGCTACCTGGCAACAACCAGCGCTGACCGAACGGTAGGCGTCTGGGAGACAGAGAGCGGTTACCAGCTCATTTGCCTGCCCCATAAAGACGTCGATTACAAGGATGGGGACTACATAGGTAATATCGCGTTCAGTCCTGATGGGCGCTACCTGGCAACCGCAAGCGAGCATGGCAGCGCTGGTATGTGGGAGATCATTACTGGCCGACTGACCCACAAGAGGAGAGTAAGCGCAGTCGCATTCAGCTCCGACGGGCGCTACCTGGCTACGGGAAGTGAGGATGGGACCGCAAGCATCTGGGAGGTGAAGAGTGGTTATCGCCATCTTCAGCTCTCCTGCGGGAGTAAGGTATGGGCAGTCGCCTTCAGCCCTGATGGGCGCTACCTGGCTACAGGAAGCGGGGACGGCATGGTAGGACTCTGGGAGATAGTAGCCGGTCGCCAAGCCGGTCGCATGGCTCATAAAAGGAATGTGAATGACCTGGCCTTCAGTCCCGATGGCCGCTACCTCGCTACGGCCAGCGACGACGAGACCGCACAGGTCTGGGAAACTGCAAGCGGCCGATTACTTTTCAGCCTGTCTCACAACGATACGGTGAATGCTGTGGCCTTCAGTCCTGATGGGCGCTACCTCGCTACGGCTAGCAGCGATACGAATGCCTGTGTGTGGGAGACGGCCACCGGTCGCCACATGGCTTATCTGCCCCACAGGCTGATCGTGAACAAGGTCGTCTTCAGTCCGGATGGGCACTACCTTGCCACCGCAAGCTGGGATCATACTGCCAAAATATGGGAGACGAGCAGCGGTCGCGAACTCTTCCGCCTGCTCCATAGGAGTAAGGTGTGGTCCGTAGCATTCAGCCCCGCAGGGGTATCGCTTACGAATATCCTCGTAGCCACAGCAAGCAAAGACTATACTGCCGGGGTCTGGGAGACGAGCAGCGGGAAACAAATTGCTCGCTTCACTCATGATGATAGTGTAAGTGCTATTGCATTCAGCCCCGACGGCAAATATCTAGCCACAGCAAGTGATGATCACACTACAGGAGTATGGGAGATTGCCAGTGGTCGTCAATGCGCATACCTGCCTCACGAGGATAGCGTGAATGGCGTGGTCTTCAGTCCCGATGGAAAATACCTGGCTACAGCAAGCATGGATGGCATCGCACGATTATGGCTCTGGCGGTCGGAAGACTTGCTCATAGAGGCTCAAGCGCGCCTAACCCGCAACCTCACCCAGGCAGAATGGCAGCAGTACCTTGGCGAGGAGCCATATCGCAAGACCTGCCCGGACTTACCAGAAGAGGCCTATACAGAGGGTGTACGTGTGTAGTTACTCGTGGTGTCTGATATCAAATCCGTTTATAGAGCTATCATTCGAGTCAGCGCAAATTGGTCAGAAATTCACACCCTGAAAATGCATATCCTGATCGTTTTGCTACTGATGAACCGGAATTGATCTGAAACAAAGGGAAGGTGGCAAAAGATGCGTTTAGAGGGAAAGCAAATTGGCCGCTATCGTTTTGAACAACGCATTGGAAGAGGCGCGATGGGTGAAGTGTACCTTGCTGTAGATCCACGCATCCACCAGCAAGTGGCTGTGAAGGTCTTGCAAGCTGAAACGCCAGTGTATCCTGCTACGAATGTGGCTCGTGAAGCGGAACGCTTCCGGCGCGAGGCCAGTGCTATTGCAAATTTGAGACACCCACACATCGTCCCTCTGTATGACTACGACGAGACAAGCATTGATGAAACGGCCATTACCTACCTGGTCATACCCTATTACAAAGAGGGGTCATTTGCCAGCTGGCTGCGGAGGCGTGGTTCCGACTTATTGCCAATGGAGGACGTGGTGTATTTTGTGCAGCAAGCTGCTGATGCTCTCCAATACGCGCATAACCACCAGGTCATTCACCGGGATGTCAAGCCCTCTAATTTTCTCATCGATCCCGGTGAAAACCCGAACCGGCCGAACTTGCTGCTGGCTGATTTTGGCATTTCGAAGTTCGGCATGGTGAGTACTGCCAGTGGCACCCAAAGCCTGGGGACCCTGACATACATGCCACCCGAACAGTTGCATGGGCGGCCTACCTATGCCAGCGACCAGTATGCGCTTGCCATCACGGCTTATGAACTCCTGGTGGGCCATCCGCCATTTGAGGGCCCTCCACCTGTAGTGATACGCCAGCATGTGGAAGACCAACCCCAGCCACCAAGCATGCTCAACCCAGGTCTTCCTAGAGCCGTTGATCGCGTGCTCCTGCGTGCTCTGGAGAAAAAACCCGAAAATCGTTATCCGACTATCTCTGAGTTTGCCCGAGCATTCCAGCAGGCTTTACCAGGAACAAGCGATATTCCTCAAAGACAGCCGGAGAGCAGAAGTGGTGAACTACAAAGGAGCAGCGAGGTGCGCGAAGCACAAAAAGGTAGCGATATCCGTGCAACCTTGCGTATCAGTCCAGCGGAGGCGCAGAGGGGCACCGATCGCTTGGTGTATCTCCCCGAAGGGCGGCAGGTGACAGTGACGGTGCCGGCAAATGCTTATAATGGCCAAGTACTCGATTTCCCGGGTCTTGGTGAGTCATCACCTTCTGGAGGACCAGCAGGCGATTTGATTGTCACTCTCACCATTACATCACCGGATGTTCCTCCACCTTTAAGAGCGACTGAGGCCGCAACGGTACTCTCGGGAAGACCAATAAAGCAGTATCTGTTCGCTTTGCTCGTTGGGGCTTTCGCTGGTATTTTCAGCGTTTTCTTAACCAGTGTGATATTCAGTGTGAACCACTCCAATTTCGTGCTACTCCCGCTCCCCCCCTTGGTGATGTCACTGATCACAGGCTTTATTACTGGCAAACGTGTGGTGGTACATACGGCGGGTCTGTTCGCAGGCCTTGTGGTTGGCGTCTCCTGGTCCGTTTATATACTCTCTGTGCGCGTGAATAATCCCATCATGTCTCCAGATGAGTGGGTTACGGAGTCGGTTACTGTTGTCGCCTGTGCGACAACTTGTGGGCTGCTCTCCTGGCTGGTAGCCTGGCTTACGATAGGAACGACCGGGGCCGCAACAGTACTCCCGGGAAGACCAAGAGAGCGATATCTGTTCACTTTGCTCGTTGGGGTTCTCGCTGGTATTTTCAGCGTTTTCTTAACCAGTGTGCTATACAGTGTGCTATACACTGTGAACTTCTTCTCTGATGAGCGTGTCGGCTTCGCGCTGCTCCCCCCCTTGGTGATGTCGCTGATCACAGGCTTTATTATTGGCAAACGTGTGGTGGTACGTACGGCGGGTTTGTTCGCAGGTCTTGTGGTTGGCGTCTCCTGGTTCATTTATGTACTCTATATGATGCTCGCACATGCCGGCTTCACCCCGTATTATCAACAGGAGTGGGTTTTTATGGTCGCCTGTGCGGCAACGTGTGGGCCGCTCTCCTGGCTGGTAGCTTGGCTTACGACTCGTACACACCCGTATTATCTGTCATCCGGCAGCCGAAATCAGGGGAGATGAAGGTGAGATTGGGGGTTCCTGCATAACCCGAGAGGGTAGTGGCTCACTTGAGCAGAGTGGCCCGCTCGCGATTGTAGCGATGGAGAAAGAGGAGCAAAGAGGCGGGCGTAGGATCACCACCGACTTTGAAAACGATAACGTCATGCGCACAAAACGGGCAAGACGCTGCCGCAGTGTGTTATTCCAGCGCTCCACATGGACGGTTTCTCCCGTCTCTTTGCCCACTGCTGTGTGCTGCTCATCAGGAATTACCGCCTGGTAGGCTGCCCAGAAGTCCGTAAAGCAATGCCCCTTGCGGTAGGCGGATGGAATGGCCTCCCACAGCCGTTGACACGTGTGTTTGCTCCGGTCACCCAGTGCATAGGCGACCACCTGTCGCGTCTTGCGACACAGGGCAATCCACACCCAGATCTGGTTGGCTTTTTTGAGCACAAAGGACCACAGTTCATCCAGTTCCAGCGTGGTAGAAGCCGCATCCTCTGGATCGGGGGCGACCAAGGTGGTGCTTAAGGGGGGAAGTTGGGCGACTTTTTTTTGATCCAACTCGACACGGTCGTGCGAGAGATGCCGAAGGTGCGTGTCAGGCCGCGCAGACTGCTGCGTTCTTGATACATGTGCAGGATCTCGTCGCGGCGAGCCTGCGGATAGGCGTTGGGAGTCGGGTTCTCGCGGCTTTGACGTCCGCAGGCACGGCAGCGATACAACTGTTTGCCATTGGGGGCATGACCATTGCGGACCAGCGCATCACTCTGACAGCCAGGGCAGTGAAGGGTGATCGTCACCATTGAAGGCTCCTCTTTTGGAGCGTTGATTGCTCTTCTGAGTCTACCATATCCTGCTTCTTTGTACCACTACCCAGAAAACGCACTGCGAAGGTGTGTCGAAAGATGCGCGTGCTTCTGCTCGACACCAAGAACTACGTCACCACTATTCCCCCTTTGAGGTCAGCCAGGTGTACATGGTCATTTTTCACGACATCGTCGCTTCCCACCATGGGAAGCGTAAAATCAGGAGATTGTTGTTGCTCCTTAATGACCGCATCGCTCACAACGATCTCCTTTTAACAGTTCAAAGAGGAGGCAGGTGGCCACGTGTATAGTCACCACAACAGGCACACCAGGGATGAATTGCTCGTTTTCTGCTTCCATCTGTGAAAACACGCCGTCTTTGCAACCTATTCTATAAGACAGACGGCGGCTTGCTGCTATCAACCTACTACACAGTATTACTGAACTAATGGGAGAAGCTCTTTACCTCACCTGTATCCAGCACTGACGGTCATCTGCTTCTAGAAAAACCTGGACACATTCTCATTCCTTTTTCGTATGGGGCCTGGTTACACTCTATCCACAGCATAGGGGCCTTCCATGTCTACGGAAGGAAAGGAGAGCTGAAGGTGAGACATGAGCCGGGTGGAAGCTGTATTGTTCTCTGTTTCCACAGGCAATGCCAACTTTACAGGCGGCCTACCTGCGGGATCAGCGGTGAATGACACTGCGGCAGCTCTACCCCAGCGTTAGCGAGCAGGTGCAACGCTTCAAACAGTGCTGCTAAACCGAAAGGAGCATGGCTGTGGAGGGACTCCGTTTTCTGAGGGAGCGTGTCGCTTCACTCATCCGGGACTCCTCTAGAGGAATAGGTGATACGCAGTTCGATAGTAGGCCTGCAAAGCAACGGCATACTATCCTGCACGGCTCTCGACGTTTCCTGGCGATCGCCGCTATCCTGGTCGTGGTCTATTTGCTGACCCTGGCAAGCCGTGGTATCACGGTCATGAGCGGTTCAACGCAGGCAACTGTGCGTATCTCCGTCCCAGCAGCGACCGCGCCTGCTCCTCATTCGCAGCAGAATGGGACTGGAGGGATCGGGATGATATCCACCACATCACGAGAACCCGCCGCTACATGCACCTCGCCGGTTCCGAACCCTTTTGATCCTGCGTGCTGGGCACAAGAGACGGCGAAGTCTCTGGCACAGTGGCTGGCCCAGGCCATCTTGTCTGCCCTCCGGCCTACCATCGATAGCATCGCCCATAATTCGCTCAATATCATTACCCAGACGCCTTTGCTCGGACAGAATGGGGCAGGCTCCCCTCTGGATACGACCATCATGACGCTCTGGCGCTGGGCAATCGGCGTGGTCGATGCTGCGCTCGCGATCTTCCTCATCCTTGGGGGCTATACCGTCATGATGAGGGGCCGCACCCAGGAGATCATTGACGTTGGTCTGCACCTGCTCTTTGCTGTTGTGGCAGCCAACTTCAGCCTGTTGTTCATGCAGTTGTTCGTCCAGATCGAAAACGGGCTCTGTGATGGCGTCATCCATCTCCAACAATTGACGATTCTCACGAACACGATCACCGCTGTCTTGCAAGGGAACCTGCTCGGTAGCAGCCTCTTGTTGTTTGTGCTGGGCCTTGTGTTGGGCATCATGGTCCTGCTCATCGCCTGGCAGATGCTGGTGCGCATGGCGCTGCTTTCTGCACTGGTGGTGCTGGCTGGACCAGCGATGCTCTGTTTTGCCTCGCGCTTTACCTACGCCTGGGGACGGCTGTGGGCCGGGCTCTTCGCCGGGACGCTCTTCATACAATTTTTCCAGGTGGTGGTCCTGGCCCTGGGCAGCATGCTCGTTGCCAGCCTGGGTACGGGCGACCTTTTTCACATCGACAAAACGCTCTTGACCCTGCTGGTGAGCATCGCCGTCTTCTCGCTGGTGCTGCAAATCCCTGGCCTCATGCGCCAGTGGGCCATCCGACCCATTGCCCAGGCCGCTACATCCACTGCCGAAGGTATCTCGGGCAGGGCAGAGTTCCTTTCCCGCTCTGCGACGACGATTGCGCTCAGGATGGCCCTGTTGTAAGGGAAGGAAAGGAAGCGTTCATGGGCAATTCAATGCAGAAACTGCTCGCAGGGCTGGCCGGGGCAATTCTGATCGCTGTTGTGGCCCTGATGCTCATCTCTTCGCTCATCGCGGGTGCGTCAGCCTTCCTCTCTGGCATTGGTGCTGGCAGTGGGTGTACTGGGTCTTCATCCCAGACATCTACTGCTACTCCTACGGCGTGCTCTCCGCCCTCCGCCAGCGCGGCAGCAGTCGTCCATGTGGCGCTGGATATGGCGGCTCACCTGCATCTCAATCCCGCCTGCTCTGGGGTCCCAAGCTGGCCGAATTGCTATGACACCTGGTATGATGGAGGATTCCCCCAGGCAGTCATTGCCTATGGGCAGCACGTCTGTCCAGGGTGCTACGCCTGGCAAAATGGGCACTTCCAGTGCGTCAGCTTCGTGCTCGGCGCCTACTCACAGGTCGAACCACTGCCCGCCAGCGGCAACGCCATTGACTTCTGGGGGCTGTATCGCCACCGCCCCGGCTGGCTGGAGATCTCGGCAGACTCCGCACCTGCCTCACAGCGCGGTCTACCTGAGCCTGGTGATATTCTTGTGTGGCAACATCCTCCGGATGGACACGTGGCCATTGTCACGGGGGTCAGCGCGCCTACTGCCACCGCTAATGGAACCATCACCTTTGCGCAGGCGAATGCACCTACCGCTCTCGATCGCATGACGCTGCATCCCGACCTCTCGGTCACGACGTGGCCGGGCTATACGGTCCTGGGCTACATTCGACCGCTCAATGTTCTCTCGAACGCCTCCGAGCGCCTGGTGCGCATCAGCCAGCTCGATCCGAGCCAATATGGCCCGCCATCGCCCGCCGAGTATGCTACCTGGGCGTTCTCTGCCTGCTCTGCAGCAGCGATGACGGAAGTGCTCAACGCCTACGGAGGGCATTACCGCATTCACGATATTCTGACGGTTGAGGAACAGCGGGGCGATATCACCCCTGCACTGGGATTGGTACGCCCCGGCGGCATTGCGGATACGGTCGCACAATTTGGGTTCCAGACATCCTGGGGTTTCCAGTTCTCACTCGACCAAGTCATTGGCCTGGCAAATCAAGGCACTCCTGTCATCGTGGACTTCCCGCCGGATCGCTATGCTGGCGGGCACCTGTTGGTGGTGATTGGCGGCACGAGCACCCAGGTGCATCTCGCCGACTCATCAGCCCACAACTACACCTGGATAGCGCGTGGACAGTTTCTCGCCTGGTGGGGCGGCTTTTCGGCAGTGGTGACTCCACGTTCATCTGTGGCGGCATCCTCCGCGGCTCCTGCATCACCCTATGTCGCGCTGGCAGCGCAGGATGCGCTCTCAGCAGGCATTTCACCCACCCTCTTTGTGCGGCAGATCAACGTTGAGAGCGGCTTCAACGCGCAGGCGTTGTCGCCCACTGGGGCGGAAGGCATTGCACAGTTGATGCCGGAAACGGCGGCAGCGCTGGGCATCGATCCATGGAACCCGGTTGCAGCATTGCGCGCTGCCGCTCGTCTCATGGCGAGCTATATCTCTCGATACGGTGGCAATGTTGCCCAGGCGCTGGCGGCCTACAATGCTGGCTCTGGCTCACTGCAAGGAGTGCTCAATCGCTGCGGCGTACACTGGCTCTCCTGCATGCCATTCGAAACGCAGCGCTATATTCATCTCATCCTGGACACAGAGGCCCGGCCCTATCCTGCCGGGCCGAAATCCGGGCTGTTATTATAGAGCACGGCAAGGGAAACAGCAGTCTGGCTAGAAAGAAGGACTCTCATGGTAGCACACGTGGTCGCTCTCGGCGAGCGGATATGGTGGGGAATGCCGCCCCTCCTCGTGCTGGCTGATATTAACCAGACGCTCACTAATTTTGCGAATATCCTCATCGCCTTCGTGGGTGGTGCCACCATCATCATGCTGGTGACCGGTGGTTACCTGTTCATGACCTCGGAAGGCAACCCCCGGCGGAGAGAATATGCGTTTGGGGCGCTGGCAGGAGCGGCCATCGGAGCCATGATCGTGATTCTGGCCCCAGAGCTAGCAAGCGCCTTTGTCAAAGCCGTGGCCAAATGACTATTGTGCAATACTGTGCAATTTGAGGTACGTTCAGACGCGCCTCTCAACTGGAAAGAGGAAAGGAACATGCCGCAACACTACCATACCAACCCAACGCAGCTCAATACGCCGGAGAAAATCATTTGGGGGCTGACGGCAAGACAGCTGCTCATCCTGGCACTGGGGTGCAGTCTCGGCTACAAGCTGTGGGCGAACCTTGTCTTCCTGCTCACCTATGGCGTCGCGGGCTTCGCGCTCCGCTTGCTACTGGCCGCTATCCCGGTCCTCTTTACCCTGGCGCTTGCCATGATCCAACTGGGAGGGCGCTACCTTGAGATCTGGGCGATCCTGCTGCTGCGCTACTGGGGCCGGTCGAAACACGCCGTGTGGTGGAGTGTGCAGGTCAAAGACCGCTATGCCCTGAGCCTGGCCAAACCGCAGAGAGCAGGCGGCGAGACGACAGAGGCTGAGCGGGAAAGGGAGTGAGCCTATGGCAAGAGCAGCACGCAAAAAGCAAGCCGGTTCCGTCTACGGCAGTGTCCAGGAATGTTTCGTCCATGTGCGGGAGGTGCGTGACGAGATGCTCTGTCTGGCATCCGATCGTTCCTCGACCAAGCGAGAGTATGTGACCGTGCTCGAGGTCGAAGGGATTAACTACACCCTCAAAAGCCCGGAGGAGCAGAGCGCCATCATCGCCAACTACCGTGCCCTGCTGGCTGGCCTCTCCTACCCCTTGCAGATCCTGGTGCGAGTCCTGCCGCTCAACCTGGCCTCGTATTTAGTGCATCTGGCCGACGCTCCACAACGAGAGCAGCAAGGCATCTGGGAAGCGCTTGCCGGGTCTCATGAGCAGCTGATGCAGCAACTCTCGCGCGATCGCACCCTGCTGGAGCGACACTGCTACATCATCCTACCGGCCAACCTTGATGATGATGCCCCGGCCACGCTGGGCCAGCTGTTCTGGCAGGCGCTGTGGCCCTTTGGCCGCAGGCGGCGCATGCAGCGTGCGCAGGAGGAAGCCGTCGAGCAAGCTCGGGTGCTACTCGCGACGCGGACGCGAGAAATCACGCGGCAACTGGGCAAGATGGGGCTGCACGTCCACCGCTTGCACGAGCAGGAACTCATAGCCCTCTACCATAGCTGCCTGCTGTCTCGGCAAGCGATGCACGCTCCCCTGCCAGATGAGGTGCTTGCCGGCATCGGCCGACCGGTGCAAGCGCAAGGGGCCACCAGGATGGGACGCACCAGGGGAGGCATCCCTCCTGCTCGCCTGGTTGACGCAGCACGAGAAGATGAGCAGCGCGAGCTGCTGACACAACGTAAGAAGCCCACGCCAGCCACGCTCTCGTCATTTTCTCAGCTGGCGGATCGGTTGGCACCAGCCAGTGTCACGCTCTCCGAGACGATGCTCTGTCTTGGACATACCGAGCGAGACTATATGAACACGCTCATCGTCGATAGCTTGCCCCGCGAACTGGCGTATGGCTTTTTGAAACCTCTGTTGGAGGTGAGCGAGCCAATGGAACTGAGCTTCCACCTGCGCCCGCTCGACCGGGGGGCTATGGTGCGCAAACTGCGCTGGGCCAGAACCGGGCAGGATGCCTCGCGCAGGTATGCCGAGCGCAAAGGGCAGTTGCCTGACCCGGCACTCGAGGTGTCCGAAGAGGATACCGTGCAGCTCATGAGAAAACTGGTCAGCGGCGAGGAAAGCATGCTCGATTTCTCACTCTACGTCCTGGTGCGAGCAGCAACCAGGCGCGCCCTGGGCGAGCGCACCGAGCGTATCCTGGCGGTCCTGCGCAGCATGCAGATCGTTGCGCGCCCTGCGCTGCTCGTGCAGGATGAGGCCTTCACGAGTTGCCTGCCCGAAGCGCGTAACCTACTCGGCAGGTGGGGCAACACGCTCCAGTTCGATGGCAGCTGTGCTTCCACCAGCTTCCCTTTCATGAGCAACGCCCTCTTCATGCCTCGAGGCATTCTGGAAGGCATCACGCCGGCAGGGGAACCGGTGGTCCTTGATCGCTGGGACCCCTCGCTCCCCAACCCACACAAGATCGTCGTGGCCCCCACCGGCTACGGCAAGTCCTATGCCACCAAATGCTATTTGTTGCGGCTCTACCTGCGCAACCGCACCGATCCCCGTCAAATCATCATCATGGACCCTGAGCGCGAGTACCGCCGCATCGGCGAGGCGGTGCAGGGGCAATGGATACGCCTGGCAGCGGGATCAGGCCACCGCATCAATCCCTTCGACCTGTATGGCCCCACTCCCCGTCTTGCCTCAGGAGGAGACAGAGGCCCCGGCGAAGAAGGTGAGCGGGAGGATCGGCTGGCGCTCAAAATTCAGTCGCTGCGAGAACTGCTGCAAATTATGCTCGCCAATCGCGGGCCGGACGGCATTGTTCCGCTTTCCCAGCAAGAAATGGGCCTGTTGGATCACGGCCTCTACGAAACGTACCGCCGGGCGGGCATTACCTCCAAGACGACGTCTCATAACCGGCGGCCTCCCTACCTGCGCGACCTGTACGGCGTGCTGGAGAAGGGGATCTGCGGGCCCGACAACTACGGCCTGCTGCCGCGTCTCTATCCGTACGTGCATGGCTCCCACCGGGCGCTCTTTGACGGGCCGACCAACGTACGGCTCGACAACGACGTGGTGATCTTCGATACGCGCGACCTCGACAGCGAACTCGCCCCCGTCATGCTCTCAGTCATCAGCGAGTACGTCTGGACCGTGGCCTTTGCCTCGGGCGTCTCACGCGAGTTCGTCATCGATGAGGCGGGAGTGCTGGGTGAGTACGAAGCCTGGGCGCGCTTCATGACAGAACTCACCAGCCGGGCGCGCAAACACGGGCTGGCCGTCACGCTGCACATGCAGCATATCGATGTGCTGCACAACCGACGCGCCCGTGCGATCCTGGCCAACTGCGCTATCAAGGTCCTGATGGGTCCCCCGGCGCCGGGCCTGCGGGAGACCTTCGGGCTCTCGGAGAGCGAGGAGGACGAGATGAGCACCTTTGGCATTGGAGATGCCCTGATGATCACGCCCAACAAGCGCATCATTGTCCATTACCAGGCAAGCGAGTTGGAGCACCGCCTCTCGACGACCCACCACCAGGAAGTGGCGCAAATGCGGGGGCAGGGACAAACGCTTCCCTTCGTCGAAGCCGAAGCCGAGGTCGCGACCGACGTAGGTGAAGGCACGCAAGGGAACGCCGCTGCCAATGGTCATGTCAGCAGGAGGCCAGATGGGGGTCGGAGACGCAACAGAACGCACCGGTTCAAAAACGAGGAGAAGGATAGGACGGGCGCATGAGCAAGCTGTATCGCACGCGTGAGCAGGAAGGACGAGAAGCCATCCCTCTGAAGGAAGAAACGCCTCTCGTATGGCAGGTCATCCCGCCGCGCACGGCTCGGCGCGATCTACCTGCGCTGGAGACGGCCATGGCCGCCCTGGCCCTGGATGAGCGGCACCCCATCGCACTGGAGATCGCGGGATCCGCCACGATGCGCATGTTTCTCGTCCGTGCGACCTCGAGGCCCTCGCAGGACCACCTCGCCGATCAGATCTATGCGCGCTATCCGCAGGCGAGCCTCCTTCCGCTCTCCAGGGAGCAGGACCCCTTGCTGCTGCGCAATGGTGAAGCCATCTCGGTCATCGAGCTTGCAGCCGGGGCAGCCAGCTATCTGCCGCTGAAAAGCTGGCGTGAGCGCGAACTCTTGCAGGAGGGGACCGATCCCGTGCTGGGATTACTCGCGGCGCTGGGGAAGCTGCCGCCAGATCTGCGCGTGATCGCACAACTGGCGCTGGTGCCCGCTCCACATGCCTGGTCCAGGTCAAGTCAACGCCTGGCTGTTGAGCACCCGCTGGAGCAAGAGCACATGCGCGAGCGCTACCGGACGGGCGCAGGATATGACGGTGCCTCCGGCGCGGGTTCTTCCCTCGGCCTGCTGGTCATGGCAGTGCTCGGGTTCCTCTTGCTTCGCCTTGTGCCACTGCTGCACCGCATCCTGCCCACCTGGATGGAGCAGGCCGCGCTAGCGGCGCTGCACGGCAAGGCACCCGTATTGACCTTCGCCCAGGAGAGCCTGCTTGCACTGACGTTCACTGGCATCTTGCTCGCCTTCGTCCTGCTGTTCATCCTCGTCGATCAGCTTCGTCGGCGCCTGGGTCTAGGGCGCGCACGCATCTATGATATGCGCCTGGTACAGCAAAAAACGTCGCGCATCGCTTACCACGCACGCCTGCGACTGTACGTGATTGGGCCAGGCGCAAAGGGAGACCTGCTGACCCGGCTCTCACAGGTCCGTACGTGGCGGGATGTCGCAGGGACAGCACAGCACCTCTGGCGGGTGTGGGCTCACCGACGAGCGCAAGCGGGGCAGCGACAAGCGACGCTCTCCCGCCTGGTGGCTGCCTACCGGCAATACCACTTGAGCGCAGGCGGGTATTTTCTGCCTCGCTCGCTTCCTGGAGGTGCCGCACAGCGGCTGGTACGGCAGCCAGAGCAATGGTGGCACATACGCACGGGATGGCAGCGCGGGGTTTCGCGATCGCCACACTACCTCGGTGTCGAGGATGTCGCCCATCTCTGGCACCTGGTCCAGGGGGTAGATTTGCCGGAGGTGCCGCTTTTAGAGCGGGGACGCGCACGCACCCTGCCCGTGCCAGGCATTCTCACGGCAGGGAACGGCTGGAACATCGGCGTCTCGCTGCACGCCGGTCACCGCATGCCGGTGTCCCTCCCCTGGCCGTGCCTGCGCTGCAACTTCTTTGCGGTAGCGAGCACAGGCAAAGGGAAGAGCACGCTCTTCCTGCACCTGGCGGAAGCGGCGCTCGCCACCGGCAGTGAAATCATTGATGGCTTACTGGTGTTAGAGCCCCATCGGGACCTGATCGAGCTGCTGCTCGCACGCATCCCGCGCACCAGGCGAGATGACGTGGTGCTGGTCGACCTGGCCGATCTGGCCCACCCGGTCGGCATCAATGTGCTGGACGCCACACTCGGGCGAGACCGGGACAAGACGATTGCCAACCTGATCGCCATTTTCGCCCATCTCTGGTCCAATTCCTGGGGGCCACGCACAGAAAATGTGCTGGAGACCTGCCTCAAGACCCTGGCTGAGGCCAACGCGAACATGGTCAAGGCTGATCCGCAGGCCGGGCCAGATCGCCAGTATACGCTGCTGGATATCGTGCCGCTGCTGCGCAATTGGAGCTTCCGCCACAGCGTGTTAGAACAGGTCCGGGACGGCGCACTTACGAGCTGGTGGCAGCTCTACTATGAGCCGATGGACCTGCGCCATCAGACCGAGGTCATTGGCTCGGTCGTCAACAAGATGTCCAAGTATGCCAGTTCGTATACGGCCAGGCGTATCCTGGGCCAGCCCCGCTCGACCATCGATCTCGGCGAGGTGGTGCGGCACGGCAACATCTTGCTCGTGAGCGCTGCGAGCGGTGTGGTGGGCGCGGACATCGCAGCGCTCGTCGGCGCGACGATCCTGGGGCTCTTCCAGATGGCGTTGGCTGAGCAGGTCCGTCTCCCCATCCAGGAGCGGCGGCACTTCCTCGTGCTGGTCGATGAGTTCCAGTTCTTTGGCGGGGCGAACTACCAGGCGGGGCTGGCGGAACTGCGCAAGATGGGCGGCCACTTCGGCCTCGCCACGCAGTCGCTGGAGTACCTCGACAAGCTGGATCGCACGCTGCGTTCGACGGTGCTGGCCAACGTCGATCATCTGTTTGCCTTTGCCATGAGCGGGACCGATGCGCGCCTTCTGGAGCATGAATTCGAGGGC
>Ga0137380_10002772_pt1 | contig 15010 bp, 12 predicted proteins | sample SagtaG_17_FD_104809 | JGI IMG/M metagenome (GOLD analysis project Ga0137380, IMG submission 104809) | Vadose zone soil microbial communities from Sagehorn Ranch, Mendocino, California, USA - Sage2_L_100_16 metaG | ecosystem: Environmental > Terrestrial > Soil > Vadose zone | place: USA...
AAGTACGCCAGCGCCAGGGGCCGCGGCTGCGGGTGCACGTCGAGCCAGCGCCGGAGATCGAGGAGGCCCTGGCCCCAGTCGAGGTTGCTGTCGATGAGGTAACGGCGGCCGCCCGCGGGCCCGCCGGCGAACTCGTTGAAATAGGACAGGTAGTCCGGCCAAGTCACGAATGTCTCGAACGTGTTCCAGAAAAAGGCGAAAGTCAGAAAGCAGGTGGCGAGAATCGCGCCCCGGGGACGTCCCGCGAACAGACGCGCCAGCCTCCCGGCGCCGACGAACACGAAAGGCAGCATCGGGAGCACGTACCGCACACCGAGATCGAAACCGGTCATCAGGGTCATGCTCGCGAAAACCGCCGCGGCCGGAACCGCCCAGGCGAGCTCGTCGGTAGCCCGGGCCCGGAGGGCCGGGATGAAGAGAGAAAGCGACAGCGCCGCAAGCACCAGGGCCCAGGTTCCCGGGGGCTCCTTCAGGGCGAGGGCCCAGAGGTAATAGCTCCGCCAGCCGGTGCGCCGCACCTCGCCGCGCAGATAGACGGCGAATCCGCCGCCGGGGAGGTCGGGGTTCGACTCGAAGCGCAGCTCGTCGAAGCCCAGGACGTAATGCTTCGGGAGAGGCACCGGCAGCCGCCCGAGCCAGGTTCCCTCGAAGCGATTCTGCCGCGTGCTGTAGAGGGCCTGGTGGAAGGGGCTCTCGTGGCGCGGCGGCACTCCGCCCGTGCGCGGCACCGTCAGATCGAACGACAGGAAGGGAAAGCTCCCGAGCGGCTGCCCGGTCCCCTCGAACCCGTAGACGGCGTTGATGACCAGGATGCTGAGCGCCAGGATCGACGCACCCTGGGCCAGCGCGACCGACGGCCGCGGCCCCGCGGGGCCGGGGCGCCGGGTCCGGTTCATCGTTCCTCCGCCGGCCCTCCGGCAGGACAGCACCTGCGCGAGGACCGCGATCGAAAGCACCGGATACAGCAGAAGCGCGCTGAACTTCACGCTCTCGGCGCAACCGAGCGCCGTGCCCGCGAGCAGCCCACTCCGCCACGATGGAGCTCGAACCCAGCGCCAGAGGGCGTAGGTCGCCGCGAAAATCGTCACGCTGGCGCCGACGTCGGTGGTGACAACTCCGGCGTGCGCCAGGACGTTCGGGTCGAGCCACCACAGAGCCGCCGCCAGCACGCCCCCTCCGTGGCCCCAGAGATCCCGCGCCCAAAGGAAGACCAGGAGGCCCCCGAGGCTTGAGAGCAGGATGATGACGGCCCGACCACGGTTGAACAGGTCGAAGTAGCGATCGGCATTCGAGCGCATGAATTCGATCGCGAACTCCACGTGGTTCGGCGGGGACCCCGCCCGGCGAGCGCGCTCCCATGAGCCGCCGTAGTCGACGACGGGATGCTCCAGGAGGACCGGCAACGCGGCCAGCATCTTCACGAGCGGCGGGTTGTGGTGATACAGCGCGAAGGTTCCCTTCTGCCAATACGTCAGTCCCGCCGGAAGATGGGAGAACTCGTCGATGGTCACGGAATTCCGCTTCAGGCTCGTCAGCACCAGCAAGGAGTGGACGACCAGGAGCAGGCCGAGCACGGCGCGGATGCCGAGCGAAGAGCGCACCAGAGGGTTGGACGGGATGACGCGGCTGGTCCGGTCCATGCATATCCTCCGCGAGGACCACGAGATTATCCGATCGTCGAGGCCTGGGTTGGAAGGATTGCTGGTGGGGCTTGAAGCTTGAGGTGGCAGGGAAGCTCGTTGGCGTACTGTGTGGAGCCAGTCTCGTTCTTTCTGTATTCTTATTTGCGAGGAGGTTCTACGGTTTATTCCCTCGCCCCCGAGGGCAACGCCGGCTAAGAGTAGGTGTTGATCCGACTCGTGTAAGGAGAATTCATGTCATGTACCATCAACCTGTAGCTCGGTCACTGAGCATCGTCGTTCCGGCATTGAACGAAGAGGAGACCATCGGAGCCACGCTTCAGAGGTGTTTGGACGCGCGGCAGGAGATCTGTCAGACGGCCAAGATCGAATCCGTAGAAGTTATCGCTGTGAGTGACGGATCCACCGATCGTACCGCCGAGGTCGCCAGGGGCTTTGACGATGTCAAGGTGATCGTGTTCGATAAGAACCGGGGTTACGGGGCCGCGATAAAAGAGGGCTTCCGGCAGGGCTCAGGCGACCTGGTCGGATTCCTGGATGCGGATGGCACGTGCGATCCACGTTACTTTGCCAGGATGTGCAAAATCGCACTCGAGCAGGATGCCGACATCGTGCTGGGATCCCGCCTGGGCCCAGACACTGAAATGCCGCTGCTCAGAAGGGTCGGGAATCGGTTTTACGCGGTTATACTCGGTATCCTTTGTGGCAAGTTCGTGACGGACACCGCCAGCGGGATGAGGGTGATCCGACGTGCCGTGCTGGATCGTCTCTATCCTCTGCCCGATGGCCTCCACTTCACGCCCGCCATGAGTGCACGGGCGCTCCTGAATGGCCTGCGGGTGGTGGAGCTCCCGATGAAGTACAAGGAAAGAGTCGGCACCAGTAAGCTTAGCGTCCTGCGGGACGGGGTGCGGTTCTTCCGCGTCATCATCGAGGGCGTCCTCTGTTACCGGCCCGAGAGAGTCTTTCTCTTTCTTTTCGTTTTCTGCTTCCTCCTCGGATTGCTCCTGGCGATTTATCCCATGGAGTTTTACCTCAAGAATGCCCGGCTTGAGGAATGGATGATCTACCGCTTTTTGGCCTGTTTTCTGCTTGGAGCGATTGGTTTCCTATCGGTATGCTCAGCTGCACTGGCAAACCGAATGGCTACCCTCGGACCTCGGCGGCTGGAGGCAGAGGGATTTTGGGCTGCCCTTTTCGGTAGAGTCTTCTCGGGTACGCCTCTCGCCACGATCACGATCCTGGCATTGGTGGCATCGCTTCTCTTGGTCTGGCCTGGCATCGTGGAATATGTATCAAGCGGCCACGTTGCCGTCCACTGGTCCAGAGTCGTGGTGGGGGCTTTCGGGATCCTGATGGCGGCCCAGGCGATCGCGACTGGCATTCTCCTGAAGGTCCTCGAGATCTGGAAGACTCAAGGTTCTCCTCGTGCGGCAAGCTCGGAGGGACGCCTGGACAAGGTGTAACCATTCTGCACCCTCAAGACCAGGCGGCGGCACGATGCATCCGGTGGCGGGCTCAGCATCAGACAGGGAGCGGCGAAGAGTCCGGTAGGAAAGGGCCGGCCATTCTGACGTTAAAATGTCCGCCGCTCGATGCGCCCCACAGGAGGAGAGATCCTTGAGCACCGCCATGGCCCGTGAGACTCGACCCGTGGAGCAGGCCTGCTTCTGGCTCGCCGGCAGGCGGCGCGAGTCGGATCCGCCCCTGATGGGGCGCCGCGAGGCCGACGTCGCCGTCATCGGCGCCGGGCTGACCGGGCTGTGGACGGCGATATTCCTGAAGTCCCTCGACCCGCGACTCGAGATCGTCGTCCTGGAGCAGGGCATCGCGGCCTACGGCGCCAGCGGGCGGAACGCCGGCATGCTGGGGGCGGGGATCGATCACTCCCATCCGCTGGCCGTCGCCCACTTCGGGCGGAAGGAGGCGGCGCGCCTCGCCCGTCTGGGGGTGGAGAACCTCGACGGCCTGCTGCGCTTCCTGGAGGAGCGCCGGATCGATTGCGATCTCGAGCGCACGGGACAGCTGCACGTCGCGCTGACGCCGGCGCAGGTCGGGGAGCTGCGCGAGTCGGTCGAGGTCGCCCGGCGGCTCGGGCTGAACCACGACCGGTTCCTCGACGCCGAGGCCACGCGGGCGGAGCTGAACTGCGCGCGCTACCAGGCGGGTGTGCTCAGCCCGCACGGTTGCATCCTCAACCCGGTCAAGCTGGTGGAGGGCCTGAAGCGCGAAGCGGCGCGGGCGGGGACGGTGTTCTATGAGCGCACCCGGGTGACCGCCATCGAGCGGTGGAACGGCGGCGTGAGGCTGCGGACGGAGCACCTCCCGGGGGCCGCGGGAGCGCCCGCGCCGCGCAGGGAGGCGACGGGAGTCGCGGCGGAGCGCCTGCAGGCAGCGGCGGCGCGCCTGAGGGCCGCGGCGGCGCGGGCCCAGGCGTCCGCGGTGCCGGGCGGGCCGGGCGAAGTCGTCGCCCGGCGCGTGATCCTGGCGACCAACGCCTACACGCACCTGATCTTCCCGCGCCTGCAGAGCCGCTTCATCCCGCTGTACGACTACATCCTGGTGAGCCAGCCCCTGACGGGCGAGCAGATGTCGCGCCTGGGCTGGCGCCGGCGCCAGGGCGTCGCCGACATGCGGACCTTCTTCAAGTACTACAGGCTGACCGCCGACAATCGCATCCTGTGGGGCACGAGCGAGGCGGCCTACTACCCCGGCAACCGCGTCGACGCGAGCTGCGATCACTCGGAGGGGCACTACGCCGAGCTGCGCGCCAGTTTCCACCGGCACTTCCCGGCTCTCGGCGAGATCGAGTTCCCCTACGCCTGGGGAGGACCGATCTGCTCCACCACGCGGCTCACGCCGTTCTTCGGCTCCGCCGAGGACGGCCGCATCTTCTACGGGCTGGGATACACCGGCCACGGCCTGGGGACCACGCACCTGGCGGGCCGGATCCTCGCCCACATGGCGCTGCAGCGGCCGAGCCCCCTTCTCGATCTGGCCCTGGTCCGGAAGAAGCCGTTCCCGTACCCGCCCGAGCCGCTGCGCTCGCTGGCGGTCCGCACCGTGACCCGGGCGCTGCGCCGCGTGGACGCCGGCGGCCGTCCGGGCCTCCTGCTGCGCTGCCTCGATGCCATGGGGATCGGGCTGTCGAGCTGAGCCGGGGCGGCCCGGAGTCGACCCGCCTCACCCTGGAGAGGGACAAAGAGCATGGATTCATGTTGACCTCCCCAGCCAGGGAGACCTCTCTCCTCCGGGCCGTCGGTGTCTGGGGGCTGGCCGCCAGCATCATCAACGTCACCGTCGGCGGCGGCATCTTCCGCCTTCCGGGCAGCGTCGCCGCGTCACTGGGACCGGGCGCGCCGATCGCCTACCTGGTGTGCGCCGCGGTCATGGGGCTGATCGCGCTCTGCTTCGCGGCGGCCGGCAGCCGCGTCGACCTGACGGGCGGTCCCTATGCCTACGTCGAGGTCGCGTTCGGGCCCTTCGTGGGATTCCTGGCCGGCGTCCTCGTCTGGATCCTCGGCACGCTGGCGGTCGCCGCCGTCTCGACGATCTTCGCGGACTCGATCGGCGCCCTGGCCCCGTGGCTCGACGGGCCTGCCGCGCGCGCCCTGATCTTGATCACGGTCTTCGTCGTCCTGGGTGGTGTCAACGTCCTCGGCGTCCGGCAGGGAGTCCTGCTGAACGCCGTCGCAACGGTGGCCAAGCTCCTGCCGCTGGTCCTTCTCATTGCGGCCGGATCGTTCGCCGTCCGGCCGGCCAACCTCGCCTGGACCCGGATGCCCCTTCCGGGCGCCGTGGCCCGCACGTCGATCCTCCTCCTCTTCGCCTTCAGCGGCGTCGAAAGCGCCCTGGTGCCGAGCGGAGAGATCCGGGATGTCAGGAGGACGGTGCCGCGCGCGATCCTGATCGCGATGCTGGCGATCACCCTGCTCTACCTGGCGCTCCAGACGGTGGCCCAGGGTGTCCTCGGCGGCGACCTGCCGTTCCACCGGGCTCCGCTGGCAGAGGCCGCCGCAAGGGTGTTCGGGCCCCGGGGGCGGATCCTGCTGCTGGCGAGCGCCGCGGTGTCGATGTTCGGCTACGTCAGCGGCATGACCCTGGCCGTGCCTCGCGCGCTCTTCGCCTTCGCGCGCGACGGTTTTCTGCCCCGCCGGGTCGCCGCGGTCCATCCCCGCTTTCGCACGCCCTATGTGGCGATCGCCATCCAGAGCGCCCTCGTGTGCGCTCTGGCGATCACGAACGGTTTCGAGAAGCTGGCCATTCTGGCGAACCTGGTGACGCTCATCCTGTACGGCACCTGCTGCCTGGCCGCCCGCGAGCTCGCTCGTCGCGGCGTTCAGGCCGGCGGCCGGCCCCTCCGGCTTCCGGGCTCCGGGCTGATACCGTTCGTGGCCTGCGCGGCCATCGTATGGCTGCTCACGAGCATCACGCGGCGGGAGTGGAGGGTGGCCGCCGCGGTCATCCTCGTGGCATCGCTTCTCTTCGTGGCGACGAGGGGCCGGCGGTCGCGGGCAGGGACAATCACCTCGGAGTCGTGAGACTCACATCCACCCCACCTCCAGCCGGAACAGGAGGCGATTGACGCGAATGCGAAAGGGGTCCACGTCCTCGCCGCCGATCACCTGCTCGACGTTGGATCGGCGGTTCTCGAAGGTGGCGCCGACATAGCCTCGCAGGGTCCGCAGGAACTGGTGTCCCATCCCGATCTCCAGCCGGGTCAGCCGGTCTGTGCGGCCCGGCCCCGACTGCGGAGCATAGACGTTGCGCAGCCCCGCGGCGGCCACATCCACGTACGTGCCGGGGCCAATCTGAAAGGTGAGGTGGACCCGGGCCTCGTTGTCGACATAGTAGTTGTTGCCGGGGTAGACCGAGGAGTACGGATGCCTCACGATCGCGAATTCGATCCGGCTGGCGTCGCTCAGCAGCAAGCTTGCGCCGGCGTCGACCACGAGCCCCGAGAAGTTCCGTCCGGTTCCACCCTCGAAGTCCATCGTCTGGTACCCGGCCGACATCTGCGTCACGACCGTCTCGTTGACGGTCCGCGTGAGACCGAGGCCGGACGAGCGGGAGCGGATCCGTATGTCCTGGACGCCCATCTGGTCCTGCGTGTCCGCTTCGAAGGCGTAATAGCCGTACAGGGTGGCCGGCTCGCTCAGCCTGTAGTTGTACCGGTTCTCGAGCTTCCGCGCCGTGTAGGTGTACTGGATGCTGTCGTTGATCCCCGAGAAGCTGAAGCGGGAGTAGCTGGGAATGAAGGAGAGCCCCTGCCGGGCGCCCAGATTCACGCCGATCTCCAGGGCGGGATTGTGCGCCGAGAAACGGCCCAGGCCGAACGACAGGCCGTTCCCGGCGGTCTGCTCCTGGAGCGAGACGGTGCCGCGCACGAAGTGATCGCGCAGCGCCAGCGTGATCGCCCGGTGGGCCCGGAACCGGCCATCCAGGTCGAACGCATGGTTCAGCCGATTGGAGCCCGTGAAGCTCTGGCTCGTGTAGTCGCGATAGAAGGGCGCGTACACCCACCGGATCCGGTTGTCGCGCAGGGGCAGGTCCACGAGGATGCGCGGTCGCACCACGGCGATGCCCGAGGAGGTGGGCGCGGTCGTGGGGTCGTCGGCGCCGGTGTAGAAGATGTTGCTGTCCCGCGTGTACTCGAACGACACGGAGGGGTAGACGAGAAAGTGGCCGAACGTCAGCCCCTGGTCGTAGGTCTGATAGCTTTGCGCCCGCGCGGTCCCCGCCGGGGATGCCGCCAGGAGCGCGCCCAGGGCGGCGGCCCGGAAGAGCCGGGCGGGGGGGGCGCTTGGTCTCGAGGGAATCACCGGTGGCCTGCTCGCTCGGGGATGGTTCGGTCCGGCTCAGGTAGGTCTGGCATCGCAGCCTACACGACGCGCATTGTAGCATCCGGAACGGGCCGGGCGCTCCGCCGGGTATGGTACTCTCGGCCCGGGAACCGGGAGGTGATCGTGAGCCACAGGCACGATCTCAGGGCGATCGCGCAGCGGGCGATGATCGAGCGCGGTCTTCTGCCGTCCTTCTCCGCGGCGGTCGAGGAGCAGCTCCACGGGATCGGGGGCCCGGCCGCCGAAGCCGGCCCGCGGATCCGGGACAGGAGAGACCTGCTGTGGGCGTCGATCGACAACGACGATTCGAAGGATCTCGACCAGCTGACGGTCGCCGAATCGCTGCCGGACGGCGCGGTCAAGGTCCTGGTGGCGATCGCCGACGTGGATGCCGTCGTGACGGCCGGGTCGGCGATCGACGGCCACGCCCGGCACAACACCACCTCGGTCTATACCGTCCCCGTGATCTTCCCGATGCTTCCCGAGAGGCTGTCGACCGATCTCACGTCGCTCAACGAGGGTCAGGAGCGCGTGGCGATCGTCGTCGAGATGAGGATCGACCGCGACGGCGCCTGCACCGCGTCCGACCTGTACCGCGCGCGGGTGCTCAACCGCGCCAAGCTGGCCTACAACGGCGTCGCCGCCTGGCTCGAAGGGCGGGGGCCGGTGCCCGAGCGGGTCGCCGCCGTGCCCGGCCTCGACGGACAGATCCGGCTGCAGGACCGGGTCGCGCAGGTCCTCAAGGGCCTGCGGCACCAGCGCGGGGCGCTCGACCTCCAGACGATCGAGGCACGGGCCGTCTTCGACGGCGAGCGTCTCCAGGACCTGCGGGCGGACGAGCGGAACCGCGCCAAGGAGCTGATCGAGGACTTCATGATCGTCGCGAACGAGTCCACGGCGCAGTACCTCGGTGCCAGGGGCTTCCCGTCGTTGCGCCGCGTCCTGCGCTCTCCGGAGCGCTGGGCCCGCATCGTCGAGGTGGCCTCGGAGACGGGCTGGAAGCTCCCCCCGGCCCCCGACGCCCGGGCGCTGAACGAGTTCCTGATGGACCGCAGGGCCGCCGATCCGGTGCGCTTCCCGGACCTCTCTCTCGTGGTGATCAAGCTCCTCGGCTCGGGGGAGTACGTGGTCGACGCTCCGGGGGACAGCGTTCCCGGCCACTTCGGCCTCGCGGTCGAGAACTACACCCACTCCACCGCTCCCAACCGGCGCTTCCCGGACCTGATCACACAGCGGCTCCTGAAGGCGGCGCTGGCCGGGGGACCCGTCCCCTACCCCCTCGCCGAGCTCCAGGCGCTGGCGTTGCAATGCACCCTGCGTGAGGACGACGCGAAGAAGGTCGAGCGACGGGTGGAGAAGTCCGCCGCGGCGCTGCTTCTGGAGCCGAGGCTCGGCGAACGCTTCGACGGCGTGGTCACGGCCGCGTCGGAGAAAGGGACCTGGGTCCGCGTCGTCACCCCCCCGGTGGAGGGCAAGCTGGTGCGCGGGTTCGAGGGGCTCGACGTCGGCCGGCGTCTTCGGGTCGAGCTCGCCGGCACCGACGTCGAGCGCGGCTTCATCGACTTCGTCTCCGCCCCCCGGGGCCGCTGATCCGGCGCGACCGCTTCAGTGCTCGGCCTGGGCGTGGGCCTCGACGAACCAGAGGTCCTTGTCGACGCCGCGCGAGATCTCGGTGAAGATGTCGGCGGTGCCCTTGTCGCCGATCTCGTCGGTCTGGTCGATCGCCTTGCGGATCGTTTCGCCGAAATAGGCCAGGGCCCGCGACAGCATCTCGACGTGCTCCTTCCCGCTGGCGATCGTGAGAGGGTACTCCGGCAGGTGGGTGCGCTTCGCCGCGGCGCGCAGGGTCCCCTCGGCGATGCCGCCGAGCTGCACGATGCGCTCGGCGATCAGGTCGGCGTACTCCCCGGCGTGCTCGTACACCTTGTCGAACAGCTCGTGCAGGGCGATGAAGCCGGGTCCCTTGACGTTCCAGTGCGCCTGCTTGGCCTGCGTCACGAGGTCGGTGCAGTCGGCCAGGCGCTCCTGGAGCAGTGTCACGACCTGGGTCCTGACCTTTTCCGGCATGTCGTTCTTCGTCTTGTACATCGCGGCTCTCCTTTTCCGGTTGTCTCGCGTTCTCCGGCTGTCCTGGACGGATGGGCCCCTCAGTCTGACCCGGCGGCCCGCCGTAGTCAACGGGCCATGACGCGCCGGCCCTGTGCTTGACACGGTTCCGGCGGCCGCCACGGAACGACTCGCGACACCCGGAGGCGCGCTGCCGCCTCCGTTACGTTCTCGTCGGCGTGCGGTTCTCCGTTCCGGCTCGATCTCCCCATAAATTCCCGTCGTTCCTTGACTTGGGCCCGGTGCGAATTAGATTACGACGCTGGCGGGTCTCCCTGGAGACTCGCAGGCGGAAGCGCGTACCCGGGCTGTTGAAACGCTGAGGAACCCGACAGGGACCAGATGCCCCGGCGAGCGGCCGAACTCAGGCACATCACCTTCGCTCGACACCGGCTTCGCCCGCTCGGACGAGCACTGGCCGTGACGCTGCTGGCAGCGTCCGCCGGGGCGGGCGACATGTCCCGGTGCGAGGACTCGTCTCCCGATCTCACTGCCATTGGAATCGAGGCGGTGATGAACATGGAGGTGACCTCGGTCTCGAAGAGGCCGGAACGGCTCATGGATTCCGCCGCGGCGGTCCAGGTCATCACCTCGGAGGACATCCGGCGCTCCGGCGCGACCAGCCTCGCGGAGCTTCTTCGTCTCGTGCCGGGCGTGCAGGTCGCCCGCGTCAACTCGAGCACCTGGGCCGTCGGGGTGCGGGGCTTCACGAGCACCCTGTCCCGTTCACTGCTCGTGCTCATCGACGGGCGGAGCGTCTATTCCCCGCTGTTCGCCGGCGTCTACTGGGACGTGCAGGACACGTCGCTCAACGACATCGACCGGATCGAGGTGATCCGCGGTCCGGGGGCGACGCTGTGGGGGGCGAACGCCGTCAACGGGGTCATCAACATCATCACCAAGAGCGCCCGGGTCACCCAGGGAGCTTACGCGTCGATCCGTGCGGGCAACGAGGAGCGTGCCCTGGCGACTGGCCGGTTCGGAGGCGAGACGAAGGGCGGCGTGGCCTTCAGGACCTACGCGAAGTTCTCCGACCGCGACGCGGAATTCCACCTGGACAGAGACCATTTCGACGGATGGCACATGGCGCGGGCGGGATTCCGGGCGGACGCCGACCCGAGACAGCCCGATCACCTGACGCTCCAGGGGGATCTCTACGACGGCAGGGCGGGGCAGCGCTCGGTCGTCACCACCTACACCGCCCCCTACACCGAGACCGTCGAGGAGGATGCCGGCCTGTCGGGCGGGAACTTGCTCGGCCGGTGGGAGCACAGGCTGCATGACGACTCCGGCACGACCCTGCAGCTCTATTACGATCGCACGCACCGGAGCCAGACCGGCTTCACGGAGGACCGGGACACGATCGACCTCGAGTTCCGGCATCACCTCCGTCTGGCGTCGCGCCACGAGCTTCTGTGGGGCGCCGGCTACCGTCTCACCTCCGGCGACACCGAATCGGTGCCGACCATCCAGTTCTCCCCCGCGAGCCGGACCGACGACGTCTGGAGCGCCTTCGTGCAGGACGACATCCGGGTCGTTCCCTCGAGATGGACCCTGACCCTCGGCTCGAAGTTCGAGAACAACGATTACAGCGGTTTCAATTCGCAGCCGAACGTCCGTCTCCTCTTCACTCCGGGGGCGAAGCATGCCTTCTGGTCCGCGGTGTCGCGCGCCCTGCGTGTCCCCTCGCGAGTCGAGGAGGATCTGACGCTGACCGCGCTCCTCGATCCCACGACGCCGACCTTCATCCGCGTGCAGGGCGCGAAGGACTTCAAGCCGGAGCGCCTGACCGCCTACGAAGCGGGGTACCGGACCCAGCCGACGGAGCGCCTGTTCCTCGACCTGGCCGTCTTCCATAACGACTACGACCGACTCCTCAGCCTAGAGCCCGGGACCCCCTTCACGGAGACCTCTCCACCGCCGTCGCACACCATCGTCCCGTTGTCCTTCGGGAACGGGATCACCGCGCGGGTCCATGGCGCCGAGATCTCCGGAGACTGGCGACCGGTCGCCACCTGGCGGATCGCCGGCTCCTACTCCTATCTCAGGATGAATCTCGTCCAGACCGCCGGCAGCCAGGACACCACGACCGAGGGATCGACCGAGGGATCGAGCCCGCGCCACATGGCCGACCTGCGTTCGTCCCTGGATCTTCCGGGACATCTCGGCCTGGACGTGACCCTCCGATACGCCGGCAGCCTGGCGGCCCAGAAGGTCGAGGCGTACACGGAGATGGATCTGCTGGTCGGCCGGCCACTGGCCCGGGGATACGAGATCTCCCTGGCGGGGCAGAACCTCCTTGCGCCCCATCACGCGGAGTTCGGCGGGGGACGCGGCGCGCCCATCGAAATCGAGCGCAGCGTCTACGGCCGGATCGTGCGGCGATGGTAAGGGACGCCCGCTCCCGTGCGGGGACCCTGCTGCTCTGCCTGGCGGCGGCGTTCATCCCCGCGGGCGGCCCCGCCCGGGGAGGCCAACCGGCGCCGGGCGCCCTCTCCGAGTACCAGATCAAGGCCGCGTACCTGTATTACTTCTCGACGTTCGTGGACTGGCCTCCCGAAGCGTTCTCCCGCGGCCGCGAACCCCTGGTCGTCGGCGTTCTCGGGGTGGATCCGTTCGGCGCGATCCTCGATGACACCCTGCGCGGCAAGGCCGTCAACGACCGACCGCTCATCGTCCGGAGGTTTCAAAACATCAAGGACGCCCGCGACAGCCACGTCCTGTTCATCAGCTCCTCGGAACGGGACCGCCTGCCCTCGATTCTCAAGGCCCTCGAGGGCGCGGCGGTCCTGACGGTCGGCGATATCGATCGCTTCGCGTCCCGGGGCGGGCAGATCGCCTTCCGGATGGAGGACAAGAAGGTGCGCTTCGACATCAACGTCGCCGCCGTAGAGCGGGCGCGGCTCAGGATCAGCGCCCAGCTCATGAAGCTCGGCCGGATCGTCGAGGAAGCAGGACGGCAGGGGGGGTAGCCGGAGCCATGGCATCGTTCAGCGACGCGTCGGTCAAGGTCAAGCTGATCCTGGTCAGCATCCTCAGCAAGGGCGTCGCTCTTCTGGTCGCCGGCATCGTGATCACCAGCCTGGACCTGATGTCGTTGCGCGAGAAACTGGTGCGGAGAATGTCGATCCAGGCCGACATCGTGAGCGCCAACGGTCTTTCCGCCCTCCTGTTCAGCGACCCGAAGTCGGCCGAGACCACCCTCGCGGCCCTGAAGGCCGACCCGCGCATCCGCGCGGCCGGGCTGTACGCCGCGGACCGCCGATTGTTCGCGACTTACGTCCGCGATCCCTCCGAAGGGACACGCCTTCTCGAAGACAGTCTCGGCGACACGGGCGAGGGCCACCGCCTGGGCGACCACAGGCTCGTGCTCTGGAGGAGCGTCCTGTTCGACGGGAAGACGATCGGGTGCGTGGTGATCGTGTCCGATCTCAGCGAGATCACCGCCACGATGACGCGCGACGTCGTCATCTTCGCGAGCGTGCTCCTGGGAGCGCTCCTGATCGCCGTCACCATCTCCTGGCGGCTTCAAAGGACCATCTCCCAGCCGATCCTCGATCTGGCCGGCGTCGCACGCCGGGTCTCGCAGGAAAAGGACTACTCCGTGCGCGCCACCGGCGAAAGTCGCGGCGAGATCGGATCGCTGGTCACGGCGTTCAACGAGATGCTCGAAGAGATCCGGCAGCAGGAGACCGAGCTCCGGGCCGCCCGCGACAAGCTCGAGCAGCGCGTCGCCGAGCGCACCACCCAGCTGCAGGCCGCCAACAGGGAGCTCGAAGCCTTCTCCTACTCGGTATCGCACGACCTGCGCGCCCCGTTGCGCAGCATCGAGGGGTTCAGCCGGGCGCTGGCGGAAGATTGCGCCGAGGGCCTCAGCGAGTCAGGCAAGGACTCGCTCAAACGGATCATCGGGTCCACCGTCCGGATGGGCCAGCTCATCGACGGCCTCCTCAATCTCTCCCGCGTGACGCGCGCGGAAGTCCGGGGCCGGAGCGTCGATCTCAGCGCCCTCGCGGGCGAAATCGTCGCCGAGCTGCGCAACGGCGAAGAGGGACGACAGGTGGAGTGCGTGATCGCCAGGGGGGCCGTCGTGCAGGGCGACCCGGCGCTCCTGCGCGCGGCCCTGCAGAACCTGATCGGGAACGCGTGGAAATTCACCCGCAAGCGCGCCTCGGCCCGGATCGAGTTCGGGTACGCCGAAGAATCGGACGAGAGGACCTATTTCGTCCGGGACAACGGGGCGGGCTTCGAAATGTCCTACTCGGACAAGCTGTTTGGCGCGTTCCAGCGCCTGCACGGCCAGGAAGAGTTCCCGGGGATCGGGATCGGCCTGGCGACCGTCCAGCGCATCGTGACCCGGCACGACGGACGGGTGTGGGCCATCGGCGCTCCCGGCGAGGGGGCGACCGTCTACTTCACTCTCGGGAAGGGAGGGGCCAATGGACGACAAGAGGATCGTGCTGCTGGTTGAAGACAACCCGGACGACGAAGCCCTGACGCTGCGCGCGCTGAAGAAGAACAACATCCTCAACGAGGTCGTGGTGGCGCGGGATGGCGCGGAGGCCCTGGACCATCTGCTGGGCTCCAACGGCAAACCGGGCCGCATCCCGCTCGAACACCTGGCGGTGGTGCTCCTGGACCTGAAGCTGCCCAAGGTGAACGGTCTGGAGGTGCTGCGCCGTTTGCGGGCGGACCCGCGCACCAGGCGCCTGCCGATCGTCATCCTGACGTCCTCGAAGGAAGAGAAGGACCTGGTCGGCGCCTACGACTCCGGCGCCAACAGCTACGTCCAGAAGCCGGTGGAATTCTCGGCGTTTGTCGAGGCCGCCCGGCATCTCGGGCTGTACTGGCTGGTGACCAACGCTCCACCGCCCATGGCGGGATGAGGCGCGATGGCGCAACCGCTGCGTGTCCTGATCCTCGCCGCACTTCACCGCGATGCAGGCCCTTGAGGTCCTGAAGCGGCGCCATCTCGACCTGCCGTTCATCATCGTGTCGGGCGCCATCGGCGAGGAGCCGGCCGCCCTCGCCATGAAGAGCGGGCGCACGATTACCTGATGAAAGGCAGCCTGACGCGTCTTGCGGCGGCGATCGAGCGCGAGCTGCGCGACGCCGAGGAGCGCCGGGAGCGCAGGAAGACTGAGGCGGCGCTTCGCCGCAGCGAGCAGCAGCTGCGGCAGTCGCAGAAGGTGGAGGCGATCGGCCGGCTCGCCGAGGACCAGAGGGAGATCAGGGAGCTCGCCCGGCAGATACTCGAGATGAACGGCTACAGCGTCATCGCGGCTCGCGATGGTCTGGAAGCCGTCGAGATCACCCCCGACGGCCTGGCGCGCAAGGTCCGGGAGGTCCTGGACGACGCCGAGGCGGGTCCTGGCCTCCGCTCACAGCCGGGATGATGGCGAGGGTCGCGACAGGGGGAGT
>Ga0137380_10002780_pt1 | contig 14998 bp, 15 predicted proteins | sample SagtaG_17_FD_104809 | JGI IMG/M metagenome (GOLD analysis project Ga0137380, IMG submission 104809) | Vadose zone soil microbial communities from Sagehorn Ranch, Mendocino, California, USA - Sage2_L_100_16 metaG | ecosystem: Environmental > Terrestrial > Soil > Vadose zone | place: USA...
CGAAAGCTCCGGGACTCGGGCTTCCTCGCCGACTGGCGCCTCATGGTAAACCCTCGCTTGACCGGTCGAAGCGACGCCATCGCGTGGTTCGACGTTCCCCCGTACGTCTTGAAAAGTGAGTTGATCGCGGAACTCCGCCTCTTGGATGGAGTGATGGTCATCGGGAGTGGCTACGGGAGTTTCCTGTACGTCGCTTTCCGGTACCCGCGAGTTTCGTCGCGCGTGCGGCAGGTCGAGCTAATCCGCCGTCTCGCGAAAACGGACCAAGTGAACCTCGGAGGCATTCCGTATCCGCAGTGCAAGATCCGGTTAGTTTCCTCCGATTGGGCCGTGCTAGAGGCGATCCAAAAGGACCCGCGCCGATCGTACAAGGCCGTCGCTTCCGAAGTGGGCCTTTCGAGCCAAACCGTGAAGCGGAAGCTTCAGCGGATGATGCACGGGAACGCGGTGTTTGGGTTTCCGGCACACGATCCGAAGAAGTTGCACGGCGCGGTTTGGGCGTTGCTTGTCGTCTCGTGCGCTGAGGAGCAGTGGAACGAGCTAGACCGTCATTTGTTCGGCAAGTTCGGCGAACACATATGGCAAGTAACTCCGTTGGTTCCTTTCGGTCCGGGAGAACCCATGTTTTGCGGCTACAACTTGATGCTCGCCAACGTCCCGAACGGCTTGGCGATCCTCGGTGTGGTGAAACAAATGCCCGCCGTACAGGACGCCCGACTCGAACTAATGGTTGAGGCTCACGTCTTGTTTAATCCGCTCGAGGAGGAAGTCGAGGATCACATCCGCGAGTCGCGAACTAGTCCAGAATGAATGATACTGGGCTGCTTGAAATTCATCTACGGTTTCGCAATCGACCTCGCCTGTCCGCCCGTGAAGACCCTCAAGAAGGGTTAAGGGAACGCCTCTCCCCTGAGGTGTACGAGCAGTTCGGGCCCGAATCGGATGGACCTGACGATTCGTTGAGAGGATTACCAATACGCATCGCCGGCGGCCACAACTCCGTTCGGCCTGAGAGAAGGCAGCAAGTCCAGCCCAACTCAATGTTCGCCTGGCGTTGCCTGTGGTGTGTGTATGGGTCGAATTCGGGGGGATTTCAACTCTTTCTGGCTAGCCCCCTGGTGGCTTCGCTTGCAGGCATGAATCGCGCTCAGGAGGAGGACATCAGTGAGATCGGGCAAGTCGTCGGTCGGCGAGTCGTTGATGTGAGTGCTACTCCGACTCGTTCAATCGCGCCGGCCCGTTCCGCGCCGTGAACGTTCCCTCGCTTCGAACAATAACTCGATGACGATGACGATGCTAATCGAGGCGCACACGGCGATTGTCAGGAGATACGGGATCTCTCGACCGCTGGGATTGCCGATTCCATCCGACGGGGGCATCGGCCCGATGATGCTGTAGGTAGTCACCCCGGTGAGGCTCGTGAGCGGCTGCATGACGTCGATCGACCCGACTCCCGTGGCGTTCGTCATGAACGGAGCGTCGACGTCGGTCGGCTCGCCCCGCCCCACGAGGTGGTAGTCCGCATTATTGGCCAAGTCCGCCCAAGACCAGGATATCGGCACCGCTCCGCTCTGTGCACGAATCCGCAGGGGCAACGCCAGGTCGGTCAGCATCAGGTCTCGCGGGGCGCCTCTCTCTCCGTTGAGGCTCAGCTCTTGGAGGGCCACGCTTGAAAAAGTCGTGTTGACGATGTGCGTGCCGCTGACATTTCCGATCGAGATACCGGTCTCCACGTTCGAGATGGTATTGTCTCGGATCGTGGTGTTGCTCGCGCCGGTAATCGGCCCAAAGACGTCCCAAGGATCTATCGCGGCACCGATCACGATTCCGGTGACTTCGACGCGGATCGTGTTGTGGATCAGGCTCGCGTTCAGGGCGCTCTCGCGCACCGTGATGGCCCGTGGCCAGCCATACTGCAGACTGTTCAGGTCCGTCTGGTATACGAGATTGTCGCGGACCAGCGTGAACCGGGAGGACTCGACATGAATTCCGCCGGATGCATCGATGACCGTGTTGTTTCGAGCAACGAGTTGGGACGCTCGGCGCTGCTCACTCACATAGTAGTCGCTCAAATGAATGCCGATCGTGATGTACTGACGGCTCGCAGCATTGACGAGATTGTCCTCGATGGAAATCGCGTGGGTATTCCGAGCCGCGTTGATCCCATAGATCCAGTCTCGGCCGGTGACGTTGTCCGGATGGATCGTGACTCGGTTCCACTTCACGAGGACATTCGACGAGCCTTCCGCGATTTGAATGCCGTATCCGTAGCGACTGTCGATGTCATTGTTCAGGAACGTGACATTGCTCGTCAAGTCGATGGTTGGCGGCGCAATCGTCGGTGTCTTGATCTCGCCGGGATACTTGCCCACATAGAACGCTTGGTAGTGTTCTCCGACGGTGTCAAAGTGGACGACCTGGCAATTCTGCACGACTACGTGCTTATCGGTGTTCTCGATCCAGGTCATCTGGCTGGAATTCGGGTAGAGCGCAGCGTCGAAGAGCCAGTCGGAGATGATGTATGGGTCCGCAGCGGTTCCGGATCCGCTCCGAACGCCGTTGGAGGCGTTGAACCCTCCATTGCCGGTGATGTGAATCGGGTCATGCGGCTGAAGCGCAAGGGGATTCGTGAGGCCCACCGAGCGGGTTTCTCGCGCCAAACCGGCCGCGGGGGCGCTTGAACCCACCACCGTCCAGATTGAGGCCGCCAGGACCAAAACCAGAAGCAAAGCTCGGGGCTTGCCCAGGTTGCGAACTCCCCCTTTCGGATGCATTGGCTTTCAGGGTAGTCGCCACGTCAGGGTCAAGAATCTGTCGCAAAGGCCGTGTTCACTTGTATACGAGTGTAACCAAACGGTTGCGGACTACCGGTGGCATTTCGTCCTATTCGAGGAGGAATCCCGCTCGGTTTTTTTCGCGCGGGACCTCGCGGAATTCGACATCGAGGTCCGACGAAAGGCGTAACGCCTCCGCATGGAGAGGGACCAGGTGGGGCGTACGGACGCGATACTCCCCAAGCATCTGGCGGATCACGAGTTGGGAGTCGCCGCAGATGAGATAGGCCCCTTTCGAACCTCGGTGGCGGTCGAGATTGTGCAACTCACGCAGCATGGATATTAGACCGTGGTACTCCGCGATGTTGTTGCTCCGGATCGGGCCGTCGTGCGTATGCAAGTCCGGTACGTCACGAACGAATTCTTGGTCTCCGATCACGAAGGCCGCTTTCATGGGCCCCTTCTGGGCGAACTGATTGCCGGGGCAGGCGCCGTCGAAGAAACATACTGTCCGGGACCGGCTGGGAGCTTGGTTCGTGGTGACGGGGGAGGGACCGTCCGGCACTTGAGGATTGGCCGACCGACCGCGAGAAGTGGTGTTCGGTTCGGGCGATTTGCGCCTCAGTTCGCGCCGCGATAACGGGCCGAAAAGGGTTACGTACCCCTCGCGGTGGTGCGCCGCTCTCGCAGGATCCTCCGATGCGTTTCGCTTGGCGGAAGCTGAAGGACGCAGAGTCGGCCCGAATTCGGCCTCCCGATTCGCTTCACATTCTGTCGGAGTACATCCTCCACATGTCGGTCACGTGCCTCGGGGACCAAGACGTCACGCCGCTCTACGAGGAGTACATTCAGGACTCCCGACTGGGGGATGCGGAAAAGGCGGAGCTGACCGCGATCTACCGAAGCTTGCACTCGATCCCCTCGATTCTCGTTACAGGTTGAGTCCCGCGTCATCCCGGATCTCGTAGTGTGAAGGACGGGGCGATCTCCTCCCGAGATCCGGCCCGATGCGTCGATTCTCAGCGGCCACAAGGGCAACAGTCGCCGCCGCAGCACGGCGCGCCCCCGCAGCAGCCCTCTGCCCAGAGATCCTCCGCAAGCGCCTTCGCCAGCGTTATTTCCATCGGAATCACGTACTCACCTCCCGCTCCGGTTTTCTCGCGATTAGGGTCACCGCGGATGCGTCGATCCCCATTGGCCCACTCCGCCACGGTCGGTCTTCCACGATTCGGAGTTCCACGAATCCCGCGGCTCGGATCGTCTCCAGGTAGTCGGCTCGGACCATCGCGTTTCCCACGCAGCCGCAATCGTCTTCGATGGCTCCGAGGTCCCGTTCTTGGACGACGTCTGAGATGACGAGTCGTCCTCCCGGCTTGAGGATCCGAAACGCCTCGGCAAATACGGCCGGCTTGTCCGGGCTCAGATTGATGACACAGTTGCTCAGGACTACGTCGGCGTGTGCATCCGGGAGGGGCAGTTTTTCGATGGGCGCGAGAACGAACGAAGCGTTGCCGACATCGTGCAATGCCGCCGCGGTCGATGCGCGCGCGACCATCCTCGGAGTCATGTCGACCCCGGTGGCGCTTCCTCCCGGGCCGACGAGGCTGCTAGCCAGGAAGACATCGATGCCGCCGCCGCTTCCGAGGTCCACAACGGTCTCGCCCGGCCTGAGTTCTGCGTGCCGCACCGGATTCCCACTCCCGAGCCCAAGGACCGATTCGGCTGGGATCCGCGCGAGCTCCGCGGAAGAATACCCGCTCGCACAACATGCGTCGTCCTGGCAAGATCCGCGGCCGGTCGCTGCGATCGAGTAGCGCTCACGCACCTTGGTACGGATCGCCTCTCCGTCTGTTTCCATGGTATCTACTACTGAATAGTAGTAGCGAACATTAAATACTCTCTCTCCCTTGGCCTACCAGATGTCGGAAGTCAAGGCACGGGCGAACGCCCTTCTCCAGGAAACGCTCGGACCGTCGGCCGAGAAAATTCGCAGCACCCTTCGTGATCTCGGGTTCTCCGGCTACGCCGCGGACGCGTTTTGTGCGCTGGTCCGAATCAGCGATGCGACCGCGGGCAATCTGGTCGTCAAGACCGGGATTCCGGATTCTAAGATCTATTACGCCCTCGATGAGCTGGCCGAGAAGGGACTCGTCGAGGTCCAAGAAGGAAAACCGAAGACGTACCGGGTCGTCCCGGTGAAGGAAGTGGAGATTCGTCTGAACCGTCTCGTTGAAGCCGAATACGATCGGCGACGAGCCGCGACGACGCGTCTCGGTTCCCTGCTCGAGCCCCTCCGCGCGGCGACGAAGTCCCCCGGGACGGACGTCGCATACATTGTGAAGGGCCTCCCGAACATTGTCGCGCGGGCTAAGGCGCTCGTCTCCTCCGCGCGCAAAGAGGTCGTGGTCCTCGCCTCCGACGAGGAAATCTTCCGCAAGCTCGAAGACGACCTCGCTCGGTCCGCCCGCCGCCGCGTCCGCGTCCGGCTCGCGGTGCCCGAGATCGCGGTCATGAAGGATCTCGAGAAAGCCGCCGAGATTCGCGCGATTGTCTGTGGGTGCGTCCTCGTGGTCGTCGACGGCCAACAAGTCCTGACGATGTCCCGGACGGCGGACGGCGACGCCTATGCGATCACGTCGACGGACCCGACCCTGGTCCAGCTCGGTCTCGATTATTGGGAGAGTCCGCGCTGCTGCGTCACGTGATTCGGGTCTCTTGTGCGAATCATTTCCTCCATAGAAAATGCGATCCGACACAAAGGGGGAACTATCGGGAGGAAGAGGAAAAGGGACACGGTTAAATACGATGTTATACTGTATTCATGCCGGTCCCCGACGGACCAGGTGCGCTGGATGCTTCAACCGCAAGAACTCGTGGTCGCGAGGCTGCTTCCCACGATCCGTGCGCGGTTGGCTCGGGACTTGTTGCACACTTACAAGATGAAGCAGGTCGACGTCGCTCGGTCGATGGGAATCACGCAAGCGGCGGTGAGCCATTACAACACGCAGAGCCGCGGCGTGGACCAAGAGATGCTCCGCCTCTTCCCGGAGATCAAACCGTTCGTCCATGGGCTCTCCGAGCAGATCGCCCACGGGATGACCCTCTCGGACCAGATTGCGAGCGTGAACGAGTTCTGTTCCGGGCTCATGCTCACGGCCCGATTCTGTGAGTACCACAAGAGCATGGGGGACATCGACCCCCACTGCACGGCGTGTTTCCCTTCTCCACCCCGGCCGTAGCGGGTCATTTCCGCGTGCGGGATCCGTCGAGGCTCTCGATGTCCGCCTCGACCATGATTTTCGCCAGGTCCTTGAACTTGGTCTTTGGTTGCCATCCAAGGACGCGCTTGGCCTTCCGCGCGTCCCCGCGGAGGTTGTAGATCTCCGAAGGGCGGAAGTGCTTCTCGTCGACCTTCACGTGCGCCTCCCAATCCGAGATGCCCGCGACCCGGAACGCCTCTTCCACGAACTCGCGAACGGAATGGGCCTCGCCCGTCGCTCCGACGAAGTCATCCGGTCCCTTGTGCTGGAGGATCCGCCACATCAGGTCGACGAACTCCGGGGCGTATCCCCAGTCCCGCCGCGCATCCAGGTTCCCGAGGGTGATCATCTTCGCGAGGCCGTGATGGATCTTCGCCACGCCGTTGCTCACCTTGCGTGTCAGGAATTCGAGGCCGCGTCTCTCGGATTCATGATTGAAGAGGATGCCGTTGGAAACGAACAGGCCGTGGGCCTCCCGGTAGTTCACACAGGCCCAGTACGCGTAGACCTTCGCGACGCCGTACGGACTCCGGGGATGAAAGGATGTGCTCTCGTCCTGCGGCTCTCGGTCGACCTTCCCGAACATCTCGCTGGATGAGGCCTGATACACGCGGGCGTCGGGCGCATAGGCACGGATCGCCTCCAGGACGCGCACCGCACCGAGACCGGTGATCTCACCGGTGAGCACGGGTTGCACAAACGATGTTCCCACGAAAGACTGGGCGGCGAGATTGTACACCTCGTCGGGCTCGGATTCTTTCACGGCGGCGTTCAACGAGGATTGGTCGATCAGGTCGCCGTCCAGGAGGGCCACACGGTCCACGAGGTGCTGGATGTTGCCGATGTTGGGGATGCTCAGGCGGCGAACGAGCCCGAACACCTCATAGCCTCTCTTCAGAAGCAGTTCGGCCAGGAAGGAACCGTCCTGTCCGGTAATTCCACTCACCAAAGCATGTTTGGACATCTATCCTCCTCGTCCTCCCGCACGGTGCCGACGCATCCCATCAATGCGGCGCCGTCGAATATCGGGATCTCTCCACGATGCCTTCATGCGTTCGCTGGCGCGAGCGCGTGCTTCGGGCGTAGCAGCAACCCATCTCCCAAATGGATGAGTCCGGAGTTCGTTCAGGATGGCTTCAGCTTTTTCCCTTTTTACGATCAGATACGGGAGCACCTGTTCCAGCAGCTTGAGCCCCCGTTCGGAGCCTTTCATTGTGTATTGGTAGAGCGGCTTCCTGCCCTTATGGAGCGATCCATGAAAGTGGCGTGTACAGATGCTTCCGCAGCCAACCACGTCGCGAATCTTCGTAATAAACCCAAAGTGAGTGTTGCAGACTTGTACTTCGATCCGTCGACCGTCCGCTGAACGGTAAATGCCTACACTTCCCTCTCCGTCGATCACACCAGCCAGCCAAGCCTTCTCCGTTTCTGTCAAGTTCCTGACGCCCTTAACGCCGGTTGTGGTCTCGTCCATGAAAGCCTCGGTACCATATTTCCTTTGGTTGGCGCGATGGCATTTCGGCTTCGCCCAGAGGTGGGCGAAAGTGCAAAACATCAGGGGACATCCCGAATCTAGAGGACCCGATACTCACGTTCCTGAATTAGGTCGGATTCCGAGTCGATTCATGACTTTTGGCGACTAAGGCGGTCATTTTCTCCAAGAATACCGTTTCGTCGAAGATGCGAGCTTGCCCGATACAGGCACCCCGCATCGAATCGAGGGTCACCTCATCGAGTTCGCGGATCTTCGCGGCGATCCGATTCGCATCCGGCGGCAACAGGAAACCGGTCTTCCCGTCGACGACCGTCTCTCGATACCCGCCCTCGTCGGTCGCGAGTACGCATTTCCCCGCCGCCATCGCTTCCACCGGCGTGATCCCGAAGTCCTCGTCCACCGCGGTCGTCAAGAACCCCCGGCAACGGGCATACAAGTCTGCGAGTCGTTCGTCCGGAATTTCTCCGAGCAGCGTCACGTTCGGCGGCGGTCGAAGGCGGGCGACGTATCGTTCCGCCATGTCCCCCGGGGCGTGCCCGCCCACCAGGACGAGTCGCTCGGCGGGAAGCCGACGGAAGACCTCGAGCTGGAGCTCGATCCGCTTTTCCGGGTACAAGCGGCTCACGGCGAGCCAGAAGTCGCCGAGTTCCCGGAACCGGAATCGGCGCGTTGCGACGGGCGGATGGATCACCTTCGCGTCGCGCCCGTAAGACCGGCGGATGCGAGCGCGCACGGTTTCGCTGATCGCGATGACGTCGTCGCAATGCCGAATCGATCGACGCTCCAATCGGCTCTGCATTCCGATCCACGCCCGAGCCGCCAGACGGCCCGTCCACGAGAACCGGGAGAGCACCGCCTGTCTCTGATCGAAGAACGCACGGGTGGGCGTGAGGCAATAGTACACGTTTGGATGATGGCGCTTGGCGGCATAGTGAGCCCAGTTCCCGACGAGGAAGTGGAAGTCGTAATCGTCCAGGCGAGCCCGTGCGAACTTCCAGCTCGCATCGATTTGCTTGAGGGGCGGCCGTCGTGCCAGAGGACCGAGGGAGATGACGTTGACGCCGGCCACCTCCAGTCGTTCGAGGATCGCCGGATCGAAGTCCGTGGTGATGAGGTCCGCGCCGAGGTGTTTCGCCAGGGTCAAGGCGACGCGTTCCCCGCCACCGATCGTCTCGAGGAAATCGTGCAGGACCGCGAGCTTCACGACCGTTTCGACCTCATTGTCGGCGGACAAACTTCCGGGGCGAGATGAATCCTTCGTTGCGGGAGCCAGATGCGACGGGCTGTGAAAATCCGGGGGCAACCCCACCGGAACGCGGAATCACGCGAGGACCGCATCTTTCATCGAGACACGGTAGGTGCGAATCCAGCGCCCGATCGTCCGGACATCCACGCGGCTCGTCGCTTCCCGTCCCCGTCGCTTCGCGAGGGCGCGCGGCAGTCCCGCGTACGCATCGAGGCGGGCACGAGCCATCGCGGCCGCCGTCGTGCCGAATCGGCTTCGGGTCGGCCCTCCTGCGGTCGCTTGCGAGCCATTCCACGGCAGAGGGCCCGCCATCACGCGGACCAAATTCCACGCGATTCCCGTCGTCACGTACCGCCACGGATAGTTCTGGACGAGGTTCCACACACGATTCCGTTCGCAGAGGTACGTCTTCATCGGATTCCCCGATCCGTACGAGGCCGAGTATTTGTGGTGAACGATCGCCCGCGGTGCGAAGCGCGCCTCCCAGCCGGCAAGGCGCGTCCTCCAAGCGAGGTCCAGGTCCTCGTAGTAGGCGAGGAAGTCCTCGTCGAACAGGCCGACGGATTCCAAGACGTCCCTCCGATACAGCGCGGCTCCCGCGGACGGTCCGAACACGTCCAGCGCCTGATCGAACTGACCCTCGTCGAGGGAATTCCAACCGCGATCCATCGCGCTCCCGTCGGGACCGATGCATACCCCGGTCGAGTTCAAGACGTTCGAGCGGTCGAAGAACACCATCTTCGATGCGACCATGCCGACACGGGGGCCCGCCATCCGGACGAGTTCCGCGAGCCACTCCGGGTCGACGCGTGTGTCGTTGTTCAGCGTCGCGACGAACGCGCACTCCGGATCCCGAAGCGCTTCGCGCAGCCCGGCGTTCGTGCCGCGGGCGAAGTGGAGATTCTCCGGAAGGGGGACCAGGGTGACTTCCGGAAACTCGTCCCGAATGACGTCGCGCGAACCGTCCGTGCTCGCGTTGTCGACGACGACGACCCCATATGAGGCGTACGTTTGGTGCAGGACCGAGCGGAGGCACGGCCGGATGGAGTCGCGTCCGTTCCAATTCAGGACGACGACGTGGCAGCGGCCCGCCATGCCGCCGCGGTACGCGCCCGGACGATTAGAAGGTGATGTGAACTGAGACGGGCCGGTGGTCTCACAATGCACGATATCTTTTTTGCATCCGGCGGAATCCCCGGAAGAGGCGACAGCCGTGCTTGGATCGACGGGCCTTCGGAGACCAAAGTCGTGAATTCGCCGGTCGTGGACAACGGCGGCATCCACGTTGTAGAAGCGGCGCAGTGTCCGTTGTGCGGGGCCTCCGGTCGGGTCCGATACAGCCAGCTTCGAGACCGGTCCTGGAGCGCGCCGGGCACCTGGTCGTTTCGCGAGTGTGTCGCATGCGGCCACCTGTGGTTGGATCCGTGCCCCGTCGCCGAGGAGATCGGGCGGCTGTACGCGTCGTGTTACACGCACGGCGTGGAGCGCGGGTCACCTCTCCTGGGAGACGGGTTCTGGCCCAGGTGCCGGAGGGGCGTGCTCGAGGCCTACGGCTACCGGGGACTCGCGCACGATTCGACGGAGCGGTTCCTTGCCCAGGCGATGCGGTTCGTCCCGCCGGTATGGGAGGAGTGCGAAGAGATTGTCCATTCCGTGACGGGTCCGCCTCGCGGTCGCCTCCTCGATATCGGATGCGGGGACGGTTACTTCCTGCGAATCATGCGAGACTTGGGCTGGACGGTGCAAGGTATCGAGCCCGATCCGAAAGCTGCGGCCTTCGCTCGCGCGCACGGCCTCGACATCATCCAGAGTCCGATCGAAGCCGCGGCTCTGGCCCCCAACGCGTTCGATGTGATCACGACGAGCCACGTCATCGAGCACGTCCTCGAGCCGGTCGCATTCCTCTCCGTCGCCCGCCGCGCGCTGAAGCCGCATGGTCTGCTGTACGTCTTCACGCCGAATGCGGAGAGCTGGGGGCATGCGATGTTCGGCCCGTCCTGGTACCCGCTCGAACCGCCCCGCCACATCCATATTTTCCGTCCGAAGAATCTCGTCGCATGCGCGGAGCGCGCCCGCCTCCAGGTCGTCGACGTGCGGACGACGGGTCGGCTCCATCTCTTCTTCGATGCGAGCGTGTCGATCCGCAAGACCGGCCGGTATCGCTTCGATGATCCGACGATCCAAGCGTCCGTCTTCGACCGATTGTTTCGAGTGGCGGAGAACCTCCTCGTCCGCGTGGATCCCCACGCCGGCGAGGAAATCGTGATGCGCTGCACGAAGCCGGCGCGGGACTAGCACGATCGGATCACGCGGCGCGCGCCTGTCCCTCCAGGGGTTCGATCAGCTCGCGCATGCGGTCCACGAATACACGGATATCGAACTGGCGGGCCCTCGCCTCGCACGGGCTCCGCATCGCCGCGAGGGCGTCCGGTGTCGCTTCCGCCATGCAAGCCGCCAGCCCCTCGGAGGTTGCGGGCTGCAACCACCCCGTCGTTCGATGGACCACGCTCTCCCGGTAGCCGCCTTCGTCGACCGCGACGACCGCCTTCCCGGACGCCATCGCCTCGACGGGTGCGAGCCCAAAGTCCTCATCTTGAGAGGTCGCGATGAGCCCGCGGCACGTGGCGTACAGCTCGCGCAACTTCGCGTCATCGACTTCCCCGAGGAATTCGACGTTCCGGGGCGGGTCGAGGGATCGGACGAACCGTTCCATGCGCACGCCCATCTGGGGACCCCCCGCGACGACCAACCGCTCCCGGGGGAGCCGGCGGAACACCTCCATCTGGAGGTCGATGCGCTTCTCATGCGAGAGCCGGTTCACGGACAACCAGAAGTCGCCGACGCGGGAGAATCGGTAGCGCCCCGTATCGACGGGCGGATAGACGACCTCGGACGATCGCCCGAGGAACCGTCGGATTCGGTCGGACACACTTCGGCTGTTCGCGACGATTGTGTCGACCCCTTCAACAGCGGCTTCGTACTCCGGCCGTCGTCGTTCGATCCATCGGCGGGCGGCCGCGCGTGGGACCGGCGAAAGAGATGCAAGAACGGAGTCGCGCAGGTCGTAAAACACGCGGACCGGCGTGTGGCAATACCACAGGTTCGGCCGGAGCCGAGGTGCCGCAAAGACGGCCCAATTGCCCGAAAGGACGTACGCGTCGTGGTCGGGGATCGAGGCATTGCGGAAGGCGCGCGCCTGCGCGTTCTGTCGCATCGGGGCTTTCCGAGGCACCCGCGCGATTTCGGTCACCCGGACGGCCGGCATGCCGGCTCGCGCGGGAAGGCTTGGCTCGAGGTCCGTCACGTACAGGTCCGCGTCGAAGGCGGATGCGAGGGTCAGCACGACGCGCTCGCCTCCGCCGATGAAGCTCATGTGGTCGTGGAGGACCGCGACGCGCATGGACCGGCGGGATGCAATCGCCGGCCATAAATGCGTGCGGCTCAACACGACGACGGCCTGCAGACCCAAGCGATCCAATAGAGCCGCGCGTATCCGTTGTCGAAGACCTTGATGAACGGCGCCGAGTCGAACTTCGCGATCACCGCCGGATCCATCGGGGCGGCCGTTTCCCAGGGCGTGAGCCGGACGCCCGCTTCCATGTCTCGGTCGATCCAGACATACGTCCCGTTTTTCACCCCGGATGGCGAAGGGATGTCCGAGAGGCCCCCATAGGGAACGTTCGCGAATTCCGGCAGGAACGGGTCCCGCGTCCGGTCCCAGGTCGCGTTGATCCCGCCGAATCCGAAGACCGTCGTGGATCCCTGGTGGTCCGACACGACGAGTCCACTCACATGGTCCCTCGCCCAGTATGCGGGGTCCACGGCGGAGGGGATCGTCCCCTCTCTCCAGCCCGCGAGCGTCGACGGGGGCGGGATGCCGGCGACCGCATTGGCCGCGAGGAGGACGCCGCACACGCCGAGGGCGAGGGTCCGTTTCCCGCCGCGAAGGCCCGCGAGGTCCAGCAAGCGGAAGAAGCCGATCCCCGCGAAAATCGCGAGTGGGATCATCAGGTACTCCGTGTGTCGATACGGAATCAGGACGCGCGGGGCCGCGACGATGCCCACGACCGCGGAGCCCAGGAGCGCGACGAACCAACCGTTTACCTGAAGCCCGTCCGCGAGGAAGTCGACGAATCGGCGGCCCGATGCCGCGAACGACAACAGGAGGACCAGCGGGACGAAGTAGAGGAGCCCGGTCGCGGGCACTCGAAACGTCGTCCCCGGAACCCCGAGGACGACCGAGACCACGCCGATTACCAAGATGGTCCCCACGGCCGCCGCGTACGCCGTCGCGGGGCGGCGGAGGGCGGGGTACGTCGGCCGATACCTCCAGGCGACCCGGCTCCGTGCGAAGGTGATCCCGGCGAGGAGAACGAGGCCGGCGGGAAAGAGGGCGAGGAAGGCCCACCACGGCTGGATGTTCACGTCCGGCAGGATCGATTCTCGAAACGTCGTCGCGTACCCGAGCCAGTACACAAACGTGCCGACGAGGAGGACGCACGCGAACATGACCTCGCGCTTAGCACCCGCCGTCCATCGCCACGGACGCGCGAGACCCTCGAGGACGATCGCCCCGAAGACCATGATGAGGAAGAAGTAGAGCGATAGGTGATGCGTCGCGATGAGGGTCGCGGTCACGAGGAGGAGCGGCACGATCGCGCGACCGTCCGTTCGAAGCCGCACGAAGCACAGGAGACCGCCGAGGGCCAGGAGCTCCCCGACGGTGGCGGGCGCCGTATGTGCGGTCGTGTAGGCGACCGGAATTGCGCCGGCGAGGAATGCGGCCGCAAACAGGGCGAAACGGTCGTCGCTGGTCATCCGATGAGCGACCAGGAACATCGGGAGGACCCCGAGGGCGCCGAGGACGGGTACGAGCAGGTTGATCGTCGTCGGCACATCGAGTCCGCCGAGGTCAACGAAGCCCGCCTGGGCGAAGAACATGCCCGGGAAATACGGATAGGTCACGCCCCATCCGTAGTACGTCGTCGAGAGATGATCGCCGCGCACGAGCGCTCGCAAGATCGAAAAGTACTCGCCCGTGTCGGAGCCCCAGTACAGGAACGACCAGAGGGGCGAGAGCCGCACCGTGATCGAGACGAGCACGACCGCGGCCAGCGCGACGGCGGTCGACTTCCTCATTCGCTCGCGAACCGGCCCCCGCTACTAAAGGGTTTACGAGAAACCCGCAGCCGCGCTAATCAACGACTATTTGGGAAGCGTCGATCCCGTTTCCGAGGCGGAGTGGGCGCAGTTTTCGTAGAAGTCATGGAGAGAGAAGATGCCTGATGTCTTCTCGATTGCATTCCTCGCCGCGCGAAAAACATCTACCCTCCGGTCGTCCAGAAGGACGTAGAAGTACCGTTCCCCTTTGAACGGATCGAGCGAGAGCGAGCCGATCAGGGCTTGGAACCGAGTCGGAAAATGCCATCGACCGCCCAGCCTCCGAACGAGTACCTCACCGAGATAAGTACCAAACCCGAACACGGCACTCTCGTATCTTCTCTGTTCTCTCCGAACGGCGTCCCTGAAACGCTCGCCGAGGAGACGGTCGATGATTTGAAGATCTTCTGGCCGGTACTCTGAGATGTCCCAGCCCGTGACGTTGCGGGTGTTCTCAATGACATTATTCCTGGCCTTGGTGAGCAATTCGTTGAGGCGAGGCCGATGCGTCTGTTCGCTCATGCTGGGCCTTGCGAGTAACTGGAGATGGTAGAGCACAAACCTTTGTAGTATTTTTGCCGCCCCAATGACTAAAGGGTTATCCGCGGTGCGTCGCGCGTCCGGAAAACATTGACGCAAACTATTTCTCCGCGGCGCTTGTGTCCCGCGCGATGGCGCGCCGTTGCCCCGAATGTTACGCGGAGCTGCCCGACGACGCCGTGTGGGTCTGCCCGACGTGCGGCTACACCCTCCGGACTCCGGCGGCCGCGAAGGCGGGGATCGTGTTCATGGTCCTCGGGTTGGCGTTCCTCGGGGTCTTCGTCTACGGCCCGGAACGGGTCGGCCTGACCTCGGGTCTCGTGCCGACGGACCTCGCCAACCTGGCGATCGCGAACTTCCCGCTCCTCGTCGTCGGCACGTTCGGGATCGGCGCGTTCCTCGTCACGGCGGCCGCGCTGAAACTCCGATCGGAACACGCGCGGGTCGCGGCCGCCTAGAAGAAATCGTCGAGCTTCAGATCCTGCGTCTTGTCGTTCGTGAACAACGACGTGATCGCGTCCTC
>Ga0137380_10002784_pt1 | contig 14991 bp, 14 predicted proteins | sample SagtaG_17_FD_104809 | JGI IMG/M metagenome (GOLD analysis project Ga0137380, IMG submission 104809) | Vadose zone soil microbial communities from Sagehorn Ranch, Mendocino, California, USA - Sage2_L_100_16 metaG | ecosystem: Environmental > Terrestrial > Soil > Vadose zone | place: USA...
CTTGAGGTTGTTGGCGTCGAAGAGATCCTTGCGATAGAGCATCGGGAGCAGGATGTAGAACATCGGGATGCCGTACTGCTTGCCCTCGACCTCGACGAGCGGCTTGGCCGTCGGGATCCAGCCCCCACGCTTCTTGCCGATCGAGTCGTAGATGTCGCTGACGTCGGCCAGGCTCTTGTAATAGAGCCGCGTCAGGATCGACGAGCCGTTCATGATGATGTCGTGGCCCGCCCCGGCGGCGAACTCGGCGGCCATCCTCGCCGGCAGCTCGAGATGCGGAATGTGGTCGACGCGGACCTTGACGCCGTTCTTGTCACCCCAGTCCTTCACGAACTTGTTGTCGAACCACGCGTCGTAGGCCGGGATGAAATGGCTCCACTGGAGGATCCGGAGGGTCGTCCCTTTGATCTGCGCCGGCGCCTGACGGGCATCGAGCATCGTGAGCAGCGCGCTCGTCGTCACGCCGGCCCCGGCAACGGTGAGGAATCGCCGACGGCTGACGGTAGAGGGGGTGAGGGCCGGTTGTGAAACACTCATCGCAGACCTCCTTGAGGAACGGCCAAGCGTCTAGAGAAGAACCTCCGAACGCAGGAACAGTGGGTGTTTCTAATCATGTACGGCAACTCTTGTCAAGTCACGAACCCGGTAGTCGCCGACGGCGTCACGGAACCGCTCAGCCCGGACGCCCTCGATCTCGACCAGCGTCACCTCCGCCATGTACGCCACCTGGGTGCCCGGATCGAGGTGACCGACCATGCTCGCCCTTGTATCCCAGTGATAGAACGTGACGTGGGCGTGGATCTCGCTGCCGATGACGCTCCCCTGGAGCGATCCCATCTCGAGCGCCCCCTCGAAGGTCTGGTACTTCTCTTCGGGAGGAAAGCCGAAGCGGGCGAAGGTGTGGATGTTCGCGCGCTGCAGCGAGCCGATCCCGCTGACGATCGTGGCGGTCTCGATGCCCTCTTTCTGGACCACGTCCTGGAGGCCCTCGAGGAGGAAATCATCGCGTTCGAAGATCGCCAGGATGATCCTCGGCGCGCCCTCCGACACGAAGTAGTGCATCGCCGCCCTCCGACCGAGCGTTGGGCCAGCACCCTACACGTCGGCGCCACGCTTGTCAAAGCACGAGTGGTATCCTGCCAGCCGTGCGCCGGCCCCTGCTCGGCCTCCTCGCCGCCCTCGTGGTCGTCGGGGCCATCGCCGGAGCGCTGGCCTGGCTTCTCAACGATCCCAAGCTCCCGACAGGCGCCAGCCACGCCGAGCGCCTGTACTACGCCTACTGCGTGACCTGCCATGGGGTCGATGGACGTGGATCGTGGCGGGCGGCGCTGTTCCTGATCCGCCCGGGCGATCTCCCGAGCGCGGCGCGAAGCCGTCCCGAGCGCTATCTCTTCGACATCATCAAGCATGGAGGGGCGCCGCTCGGGCGGCCGGGAATGCCGGCCTTCGGGTACCACCTCAGTGATGCCGACATCGAAGCGCTCGTCGTGTATCTGAAGACGCTCGACCGCCGGCCTGCTCGGTAGGGTCAGGGTTCCTTCTCGATCCTGACGAGGACGAGCTGATCGTCTCGCTGGCGTACCGCCAATCGCACACGATCGCCGGGACGCACGGCGGCGGCGTCGAGCTGGGCGGGCTCGGAGGACACGGCCATCAATTCCATCGCCTTCATGCCGAGCGCGACGACGGCTTCGTGCCGCACGAGGAGCAGATCAGCGGCGGGGCGGGCCATCACCTCACCGCGCACTTCGTAGGCCCGTGGGCTGATGATCGTGCCCCACAGGGCAGCGGCGAAAGCCGCCAGCAAGCCGGCGAAGACGAGCGCGAGGAGCCAGCGCGAGCGAACGGGTGGAGGCGTCGAGCCGATCGCGGGGCGCTAGGGCGCCCCCATCCCGTACCCGGAGGTCGAGTGCGTCCGATCGGGGCGGATGTCGTCTCCGGTCACGATCCACGGTCCCCGGCATCCTTCTGCCACGACACGCGTGGACTCCCTGTAGGCCGTGCCCAGGGTGACCGCGAACAGCGCGATGCCGAACGCGGATCCGATACCACAGAGAACGACGTTGAAGGGCGCCTTGACCACCGTGATCACGGTCGCCGCCGTATTGTAGCCGGCGCCGCCAAGCAGCGACGGTCGCTCGCTGGTCGCGGGCACTGCGTCGGGGGAAACTTCGGTCTGGGCCGCCTGCTGAGCCGCCTGCTGCGCCATCACCGGCGACAGCGGGCCGGTCGCCAGCAGAGCAACGACCACCGCAAGCGCGATCATTCGAGGGCCCATCGTCACATCCTCCTTGCCTCAGGTCGACAACACGTACATCCCATCATAAGCGCCGGCAGGCAGGGCCGTCCCGGCAATTTACGGCGCGGCAGCCGACGCGCGGTAAGTCCGCGTCAGGCTATATAATCCCCCAACCTTTCGCCCTCCGGAGGACATCCCATGAAGCTCGTACGCTTCTCACAGAACGGTCAGTCGCCGAAACTCGGCGCCCTTCAGGGTGACCGGATCGCCGACCTTCAGGCGAGTCTGGCCGCCACGCTCGCCAAGCGAGGCGTGGCCCGGGCGCAGGCCATCGCCGCGGCCCTCGTGCCGGACTCAACGCGTGAGTTCCTCGAAGGTGGCTCCGCCAGCCAGGACGCGGTCGCTTCCATCACGGAATGGGTGACCGTACCGCGCAGCGCGACCAGGCTGCACGCGCCCATCGCGGACCCGAGCAAGTTCATCTGCATCGGTCTCAACTACCGCGACCACGCCGAGGAGGCCGGCCAGCCGATCCCCAAGGAGCCGCCCATCTTCCCGAAGTGGAACACCGCCATTCTCGATCCGGGCGAGCCGATTCTGCGTCCGCGCGGATCGAAGCAGCTCGACTGGGAAGTGGAGCTCGGCGTCGTCATCGGCCGGACCGCGCGCTTCGTGCCGCGCGAGCGCGCGCTCGACTACGTCGCGGGCTACACGAACGTCAACGACGTGAGCGCCCGCGACTTCCAGTTCATCACCAGCCAGTGGGCCGCGGGCAAGATCGGCGACACGATGGCGCCGGTGGGGCCGTACATCGCGGACCGGACGGAGATTCCCGATCCCCACGTCCTCGAGCTGAAGCTGTGGGTGAACGGCGCGCAGATGCAGAACGGCAACACCAAGACGTTCATCTTCGACGTCCGCTACCTCGTGAGCTATCTCTCGAACCTCATCACGCTGTCGCCCGGCGATCTCATTGCCACGGGCACGCCGCCCGGTGTCGGGTTCGCTCGCAAGCCACCGGTCTTCCTGCAGCCGGGGGACTCGTGCCGGCTCGAGATCACCGGCCTGGGCACCCTGGAGAATCCCGTCAAAGACGCGTGAGCGGACCGGGACGTCGATAAGGGTGACTGGTTGACCGCCGGGGACGCGCGTCCCCGGCATCAACCATGCTTCAGAGGTACACTGCGACCATGCTAGACCTGCTCGCCGGGCTCGTCGTCTCCAACACGACGAAGATCGTCCTGCTTTCCCTCGACGGCCTGGCCGGGCTGCCCCACCTGAAGACCGGCCGGTCGGAGATGGAAACGGCGAGCCTGCCGAACCTCGACGCGCTCGCCACCGAGGCCGCCTGCGGATTGCTCCGCCACGTGGCACCGGGCATCACACCGGGCAGTGGCCCCGGGCACCTCGGGCTCTTCGGTTATGACCCGCTGCGCTACCCGGTGGGCCGCGGTGTGCTCGAAGCGCTGGGCATCGAGTTCGACCTCCGAGCCGGCGACGTGGCCGCTCGCGGGAACTTCTGCACCGTCGACGCGGCGGGCCGCATCACCGAGCGGCGGGCCGGGCGCATCTCGACCGAGGTGAACATCGGTTTGACCGAGCGGCTGCGCGACATCAGGCTTCCCGGCGTCGAGGTGCTGGTGGAGCCCGTCAAGGAGCACCGGTTCGTGCTCGTCCTGCGCGGCGCCGGCCTCGGCGGCCGCCTGAGTGAGACCGATCCGCAGACTCTGGGGACCCCGCCCCTTCCCGTGCGAGCCCTCGAGCCCAGCTCCGAGCGCACCGCCGATCTGGTCAACCGCTTCGTCGCCGAGGCACGCCAGCGACTCACGGACGCCGCTCCGGCCAACATGGTGCTGCTGCGCGGCTTCGACCAGCTGCCGGCCCTGCCCCGCTTTCCCGAGATTTTCGGCCTGCGCGCCGCGGCCATCGCGGCGTACCCGATGTATCGCGGTCTTGCCAAGCTCGTCGGGATGGAAGTGCTCAAGACCGGCTCCGGATTCGCCGACGAGGTGGCGACGCTCCGCCAGCACTGGGAGGGTTACGACTACTTCTTCGTCCATTACAAGGACACCGACAAGGCCGGCGAGGACGGCGACTTCGACGCGAAGGTGTCGGCGCTCGAGCGCTTCGACGCGTTCGTCCCCGAGATTCGCGCGCTCGGCCCCGACGTGATCGTCGTCAGTGGCGATCACGCGAGCCCCTCCGTGCTGGCCAGTCACGGCTGGCAGCCGGTACCCGTCCTGCTCTGGTCCCGCTACTGCGGCGCCGATCCGGTCAAGGCCTTCAGCGAGCGGGCGTGCGCCGCCGGAACGCTCGGCGTGATGCCGGCACAGCACCTGATGCCTCTCGTCATGGCCAATGCGCTACGCCTGACGAAGTACGGGGCGTGACGCCGGAGTAGCGAGAGCGCGCTGAACCATGCGCCTGCTCCTTCGGTTGCTGGCCGGCATCTGGCTGGCGACGCTGGTCGTCACCGGTAGCTTCGCCTACCTGGAGATCCGCGAAGAGCGGACACGTCTGGAAGACGATCTCGTGCGGCGCGCCGTGCTCACCGCCGACGCCGTGCGGGAAGCCACCGAGCGCGTGGTGGGCCGCGGACCGGCAGCCAAGCCCGCCCTCGATCGCATCGCCAAGCGCTTCAACCTCACCGACCGCACGGTGGCGATCTACGACGAGCTGGGCGGCGTGCTCAATGCCGCACCCGAGATCCGCGGAGCTCTGGGACCGGTCGCTCCGCTCGTCTCCGAGGCCATTCGCACGGCAGCGCCCGTGCGCCAGCTCGTGCGCGTCGGCATGCGGCCGACGCTCGTCCAGGTGATGCCGCTCGAGCGCGACGAGCGCGTCGTGGGCGCCATCGCGGTCTTGCTCGACGCCGAAGGCGTCGAGACGCACGAGCTCGCGCTCTGGCAACGGACCGCCGTCCGCCTCGGCGTCCTGATCCTCCTGCTCACCGGCATCACGTGGGTGCTCGTGCGATGGACCGTCACGCGGCCCATCGCCCGCATGGCCGAGTGGACGAAGCAGCTCAAGACGGGACAGCCGGTGGCGCCGCCGTCCGACGCCGACGCCAGCCTCTTCGGTCCGCTGGCCGGCGAGGTCACCGGGCTCGCCCGCACGCTGACCCGCGTGCGCGCGGCCGCCGAGCGCGAGGCGCGGCTGCGCTTGCGTGGTGAGAGCGTCTGGACCGAGGAACGCCTCAAGCAGTTCGTCCAGATGCGCTTCGGCGCCAGCCCGATCTTCGTGCTCTCGAACCGCGAGCCGGTGAGCCACGTGCGCGACGGCGCGGCCATCCGCGAACTGCAGCCCGCCAGCGGCCTCGTCACCGCGATGGCGCCGATCATGTTCGCGTGTGGCGGCGTCTGGGTGGCCCACGGCAGCGGCGATGCCGATCGGATCGTCGGCGAGCGCATCGGCCTGCCCGCGGACGATCCGGCCTACACGTTGCGCCGCGTCTGGCTCGAGCCCGACGAGGAGGCCGGCTACTACTACGGCTTCGCCAACGAGGGCCTGTGGCCGCTCTGCCACATCGTGCACGAGCGCCCGCAGTTCCGGGCCGCCGACTGGGCGCACTACCGGGCCGTCAACGAGAAGTTCGCCGCGACGGTCCTGGAGGAGATGGAGCGGGTCGAGTCGCCCGTCGTGCTCGTGCAGGACTATCACTTCGCGCTGGCGTCGCGGTACATCAAGCGCGAGCGGCCGGATGCTCGCGTTGCGCTCTTCTGGCACATCCCGTGGCCGAACTTCGAGGCGTTCGGCATTTGCCCGTGGCAGGAGGAGATCCTGCTCGGGATGCTCGGCGCCGATCTCATCGGGTTCCACACGCAGTTCCACTGCAACAATTTCCTGGAGACGGTCGAGCGCACCATCGAGGGCCGGGTGGAGTGGGACGACTTCGCGGTCGTGCGCGGGCACCACACCACGCACGTCCTGCCGTTTCCGATCAGCGTCGCGGCCGAGCCGGAGGAGCGTGCGCCGGCCGTCGATGATCCCCCGGCCATGCTCGAGACTCCCGTGGAGTTCCTCGGCATCGGCGTCGAGCGCATCGACTACACGAAGGGACTGCCCGAGCGCTTCCGCGCCCTCCGCCGCTTCTTCGAGCGCTGGCCGGAGTACCGGCGGCGCGTGGTCTTCGTGCAGCTCGCGTCGCCGAGCCGGAGCCGCATCCCGCGCTACCAGCAACTCCAGGAGGAGATCCACGAGATCGTCCGGCGCATCAACGACGAGATCGGCGAGTGGGGCTGGCAACCGATCGTCTACCACGAACGCCACCACGAGCATCGGGAGATCCGCGCCTGGTACCGGGCCGCCCAGTTCTGCGTGGTGAGCTCGCTGCACGACGGCATGAACCTGGTGGCCAAGGAGTTCATCGCCGCGCGCGACGACGACGATGCCGTCCTGATCCTGAGCCGCTTCACCGGCGCGTCGCGCGAGCTTCGCGACGCCCTGCTCGTGAATCCCTACGACATCGAGGGCACCGCGGAGGCCATTCACCGGGCGATCGAGATGGCGCCGGCTGAGCGCCGCGACCGCATGTCGCACATGCGCGCCCACGTGCGCGAACAGAACATCTTCCGGTGGGCGGGCATGCTGATGAGCGAGCTCACGCGGATCCCGCGCGGCGACCGCCCGGGCGTCACGGCAGCACCTGGCCCAAGCTGATGTAAGGCTTGCGCAGGTAAAAACTTCACGCGCTCGCCCGAGGTCGGCCAAATCGTTGAAATTCAACGGACTCGAACGTGGCATCGCGCTTGCCTTCTCGTTCCTCAACTGCGATCGGGGCGATGGTCCCCGGCCGGGAAGGGATCGAAGGAGCCATGGACGAGCAGAACGTGATCGACATCGACATGAAGGGTGCGCCGGCATGCGGCCGGTGCTTCATGCTGGTCGCCCGCTTTGCCCCGCAGGTGGTCGCGTCGAGTGGGACGTATCACCGCGAGTGTTTCGAGGCGTGGTACTTCGGCCGATACCGCAAGCGCCCGCGCTTGATCGCCGGGGCTCCCGACCGGCATCGCTTCCAGGTCCGCGACACCGAAGACCTCGCGGCGTAGCGTCCACGGCCTCCGATGCGCCGAGAGCGTGACAGCCTCGGCGCGAAGGCCGTTCCCTCGCGCGCGCTCTACGGGATCTTCACGCAGCGGGCGCGCGAGACCTTCCAGCTCACCGGCCGCCCGCCGCATCCGGCGCTCATCCGCGCGTACGCCCTCGTCAAGAAGGCGGCCGCGCGCGCCAACGCCGCGCTCGGCGTCCTGCCGCGTCGATCGGCGCGGGCCATCGAGGCCGCCGCCGATCGCGTCGCCGCCGGCCGCATTCCCGACGTCGCCGTCCTCGACAGCCTCCACGCCGGCGCGGGCACGCCGATCCATATGAACGTCAACGAGGTCATCGCCAATCTCGCCAACGAGCGACTCGGTGGCCGCCGCGGGCGCTACTCGCCCATCCATCCGAACAATCACGTGAACCTCGGTCAATCCTCGAACGACGTGACGCCGACCGCCATTCGCCTCATGGCGCTCGAGCTCACGGCTTCTCTGGTCGCCGAGCTGCGACGGCTCGAAGCCGCGCTGCGGCGCCTGGCTGTCCGCGAGCGTCGCGTCGTGAAGCCGGGACGCACGCATCTTCAAGATGCGGTGCCGATCACATACGGTCAGGTCTTCACCGGATGGGCCCAGGCCGTCCGCGAGGCGGCCGAGGCGGTCGACGTCGCGACGCGGGCTCTCCGCGTCATCGGGATCGGCGGCACGGCCGTCGGCACCGGGCTCACCGCGCATCCGCGCTTTCGCTCGCGGGTGGTGCGCGAGCTCTCGCGTCTGGTCGGGCAGCGCCTCACTCCCGCGACAAGCACCGTGACGACGACGTGGAGTCTCCGTCCCCTGCTCGCCTGCTCGGCAGCGCTGCGCGGCGTCGCGGTCGACGTTGCCAAGATCTGCGCGGACCTGCGGCTCCTCGCCTCCGGGCCTCACACCGGCTTCGGCGAGCTGAGTCTCCCCGAGGTCGAGCCCGGGTCGTCGATCATGCCGGGAAAGGTCAATCCCTCGGTGCCCGAGGCCGTGCAGATGGCGTGCTACCAGGTATGCGGCTACGATCACGCCATCGCACTCGCCGCCGCCGCGGGCGAACTCGAGCTCAACGTCATGACGCCGCTCGTGGCCGACGACCTGGCCCTGGCCTTCGAGCTCCTGACGCGAGCCCTTCGATTACTCCGCACGAAGTGCGTGGAAGGCGTGCGGGTGAACCGCGCGCGGGTCGCCGCCCTCGTGCAGGGCAGCCTGATCGAAGCGACGGCGCTGTCGCCCTACCTCGGATACGAGGTGACCGCCGAGCTCGTCAAAGAAGCGCTGGCGTCGGGACGTTCCTTCCGCGACGTCGTCGCGGCTCGTGGCCTCGTCGATCGCGCATCGCTCGGCCGCTTGCTCGATCCGCACGCGATCACCGGCCCGCAACGCGTCGACGTGGCGTTGCGCCGGCGGCTGCAGGCCACGCCCGCCTACCGGCGGGCACGGGCGGCGATGTGATAAAACCGTTGCCCATCGTGGACGGCGGTCCATACTTCAGGTGACGATGCGATACGTGCTGGTGGCCGACGATGACCTCCTGTGGCGCATGCTCGGGCCGACGCCCCTGGGCGGCGAGCGTCCGGTCTACGTCGTGCCGCGCCCCGCGCTGGCGGCCCGGATCTCGCGAGGCGGGGGCGTGGCCGTGGCCGGTGATCCGTCGGCCGAGCGCGTCTATCGCCGGGCGTTCGTCTCGGGCCAGGAAGCCGCGGTGGTGGCGGTGCCGAGGGCCCGCCGGGGGCGTGTTCTGGCCGCGCTTCGTCGCGCGGCGCCGGGCGCGCCCGTGGTCGTCGTCGCCGACGAGGACGATCCCTCGCCCGGCGACGTGACGTTGCTCTCCCCCGCTGCGCTGGCCGAGCTGGTCGTCGAACCGGTACTCGCGCGTGCGCTCACACGTGCTCGCGTGGAGCGAGTGCGCGCACACTTCGAGCGCGCGGAGCGGGTCCTCATCATGATCCAGGACGATCCCGACCCCGACGCCATCGCCTCGGCGCTCGCCCTGAAGATCGTGCTCGGCCGCACCCGCGGTGGCGCCACCATCGGCACCTTCGGCACCGTCGGCCGGCCCGAGAACCGGGCCATGACGCGCATCCTCGACATCGACGTCGAGCGACTCACGGTGAGCGCGGTGCGCGAGTACGACCGCGTCGCCATGGTCGACGCCCAGCCGGCCTTCTTCGAAGAGCCGCTCGGCGAGATCGACCTCGTGATCGACCATCACCCGACGGAAGCGCCCGTGCGAGCGCGACTCAGGGACGTGCGCCCCTCGTATGGCGCGACCTCGACGATCCTGACCGAGTACCTGCGCGCGGTCGACGTCAAGGTCAGCCCGCGACTGGCCACGGCGCTGCTCTACGGCATCAAGGCCGACACGCTGGCCCTCGAGCGCGGCGCCACGCGCGCCGACATGGACGCCTTCGCGTTCCTGCACGGGCTCGCCAATCACGGCGCGCTGCGACGCATCGAGCGGCCGGAGCTGCCACCAGCCGTGCTCGATCTCCTGGCCGAGGCCATCACGCGGCGCCGCCTCGTGGATGGCGTCATGTTCACCCACGTCGGCCCGATGCCCTACCGTGAGCTGGCCGCTCAGTTCGCCGATCTGCTGCTGCAGGTCGAAGGCGCGGAATGGACGGTGGTCTCGGGAGAGATCGAGGGCGAGCTCCACATCTCGGTGCGCAACTCCGGCCACGAGCGCGCGGCCGGTGACGTCGTGCGCCAGGCCTTCGGAGACCTGGGCCGGGCCGGCGGCCACCGCGCCATGGCCAAGGCGGTCATCCAGCAGCGTGACTGGCCCGCCGGTGACGTGGCGGCGACCGTGAGCGCGCGGTTCCTGCGCGCGCTGCGCGGCGGACGAGGCCGGGCAGGCGCGTGAGCGAGACCGAACGCCTGACCGACTCGGTCAAGGAGCTGCTCGGCGGCGGGCGCGACGAGCGCCTGGCCGGGCTCCTCGAGAATGCCCACGCTGCCGACATCTCGTCGGTCCTGCGCGAGCTCCCGCTGCCCGATCAGGTCCGCCTCTTCAGATTGCTGTCGTCGCAGCACGCGGGCGAGGTCCTCTCCGAGCTCGACGATCCCACCCAGCGCGAGCTGCTGCGCGCCCTCGACGAGCAAGAAGTCTCGCGCGTCCTCGACCAGATGCCGGCCGACGACGTCGTCGAGGTCGTGGAGGAGCTTCCCAAGGAAGAGGCGGAAAAGATCCTCGACCTCATGGCCGAGGAGAAGTCCGAGGAGGTGCAGGAGCTCCTCGAGTACCGCGAGGGCACCGCCGGTCGCCTGATGTCGCCGAACGTCGTGGCGGTCCACGAAGCCGCCACCGTGGCCCAGGCCATCGAGCACATCCGCAAGTCGAAGTCGGGCGACGACGCGTTCTACGTCTACGTCGTCGACGACCACGATCACCTGGTGGGTTTCGTGCCGCTCCACCGATTGCTCACCGCCGATCCACGGACGCCCATCCACGCCATCCGCAACGCGGACGTGGAGAGCGTGGCCGTCGACACGGATCAGGAGGAAGTGGCCCGGCTGGTGGAGCGCTATGACCTCGTCCAGGTGCCGGTCGTCGACGCCAGCCGCCGGCTACTCGGCGCCATCGGCGTCGACGACGTCATCGACATCATCCACGAGGAGGCGACCGAGGACATCCAGCGCCTGGGTGGTGTCGCCGGTGACGAGACCGTCCTCGATCCCCCCGAAGCCGTCTTCACGAAGCGGCTCGTGTGGCGGCTGATCAACCTCGGCACGGCCGTGCTCGCGGCGTCGGTCATCGGGCTGTTCGAATCGTCCATCAGGTCGCTGGCGCTCCTCGCGGTCTTCATGCCGATCGTAGCCTCGATGGGCGGCATCGGCACGACGCAGACGGCCACCGTCGTCGTCCGCGGCATCGCGCTCGGCGAGGTCTCGCGGGCCGTGCTGGGCCGCGTGCTCTGGAAGGAGCTGTGGCTAGGCCTGACCACCGGCGCGGCCAACGGCCTCGTGATTGCAGCGATCGCCTACCTGTGGAAGGGCCAGGTCCTCCTCTCGCTCATCCTCGGCGTCGCGCTGCTCTTCAACATGCTGGTCGCCGCCGTCGTGGGAACGCTGGTCCCGATCGCGCTCAAGGCGTTCCGAATCGACCCGGCGATCGCGTCCAGCGTGATCATCACCACGTTCACTGATGTCTTTGGATTCTTTTCATTCCTGGGCCTGGCCACGGTCCTCATCCGCTTCCTGCTGTAGCGGTCGAGGTGCTTTGCAAACGCGACCACGGGCGGTTAAGATAGCGGCGCATTTCGGGGATTCGTGCGGTCAGCATCAGGACCGCCTCCCGTCCATAGCGCTGGAGGGCACCGCGTGGACGTAGTCCTGGAGAAGAGGCAGGTCCAGCGCGCGTACGAGTTGTACGCGCCCATCTACGATTTCATCTTCGACTGGATCTTCGCTCCCGGCCGCGCGGCCGCCATCGCTCGTCTCGCTCTGCAGCCGACCGACCGAGTGCTCGAGGTCGGGATCGGGACCGGTCTCAACCTCCCGCTGTATCCGCCCGCGGTGCACCTCACCGGCATCGACCTCTCGCAGGAGATGCTCGACAAGGCGGTCGAGCGCGTGCAGACGCTGACGATGCCCAGCGTGACGCTCAAGGTGATGGATGCCACCTCGATGGACTTCGGCGACAACGAGTTCGACAAGGCGGTGGCGACCTACGTGATCTCCGCCGTCCCCGATCCCGTCTCCGTGCTGCGCGAAGTGCGGCGCGTGGTACGCCCGGGGGGCACGATCGTCATCCTCAATCACTTCAGGAGCGAGCGACGCGTGTTCGGTCACGTCGAGGACTTCGTCGCGCCGGTGTGTACGCGGCTCGGCTGGAAGTCGAATCTCGCGATGACGCCGCTGCTCACGCGCGTGGGCCTCACGCCCGAGCTCATCGTGAAGGTGAATCTCTTCAACGGCTGGCGTCTCGTCCAGTGCATCAACCGGAAGTAAGCCTGCTCGTTCGTTCGTAGCGTCGTTCCTCCAGCCGCCCAGATTCTGGGATGTTCCCTGGGTGACGTGTCAGCGTGGCGGGACCTCGACGCGCTTTGTCAGCTGAGCCGCTTTGGCAACCGCGCAAATGTGCGCCGGACCGGGGAGTCTCTCGGGGGCCGGCGCTGGCACCCCTGTTGCTCCTCCTGGCTGCCCGGGAGGACCCCATGAGCACCGGACGCGTGGTGGGTCTGCTTGCGCTTGCCGTGATGACGTTGCTCACCGTCGGAGCCGACGCACAACTCGCGCGCGTCGGCGTCGTGACGACGTTGCAGGGCTCGGCCACGCTGACGCGCGTGTCCGTCCCGCAGGGGATGCCGCTCAAGCAGCGGGACGACGTGTTCGTGGCCGACCGCATCGTCACCGGAGACAACGCGCTCGCCCGCATCCTGCTCGGGGGCAAGGCCGTCGTCACCGTGCGCGAGCGCTCGGCGTTGACCATCAGCGAGTCGGCGCACACCGCCACTCTCGACGTGACCGGAGGCAAGATCGCCCTGGCCGTGGTGAAGGAACGAATGAAGCCGGGCGAGCAGATCGAGATCCGCACGCCGAACGCCGTCGCCGGAATCCGCGGCACTGTCGTCATCACGGAAGTGTCCCAGGCGACGTCCCAGGTGGGTGAGTCGGCCAAGGGCTTCACGACCACGATCACGGTGTTGACCGGTGCGATCGAGGTGCGTCAGATCGATGGCTTGACGCGCCAGCCGTTCGGCGCCGGCGTGCTCGTGACCGCATCGCAAGCCATTCGCATCACCGGAGCCGCGGCCCCGCGTCCCGTCCAGCCCGTCACCCCCGACGTCCGACAGCGCCTGAGCGACGAGTTCAAGCTGGGGCTGAAGGACGCGCCGGCGCCGTCCTCCAGTGAGCTGCTGCAGCAGACGACGAACGCGCTGCGCGGCTCGTCGGGAACGGCGTCCACCACGACGAACGGACAAACGTCGACGACGTCGTCGTCGAATTCCACCGGCTCATCGTCCTCCGGCGGCTCATCGTCTTCGAGCGGGTCCTCGAGCGGAGCCTCGCCGTCGAGCGGGCCGTCGTCGACGACGCCCACCACGTCCTCGTCCGCCCCCGCCGCTCCGGTGACGACACCGGCGCCCTCACTCGTTCCCTCGTCGTCGCTGACCGGTTCGGGATCGAGCGCAACGGCAGGGAACTCGGGCTCGGACAACGTGGGCAACGACGACAACAAGTCGGGCTCCAACCGGAAAGCGAACCAGGAGAGCCTGCTGCAGAAGGAGATCAAGTCGCTCCGCAGGCGCAGATAGCTTCGGGGGATATATCCCGAGTTCTATACCGTTATAGTTCTTTTTCGTCATTGACGCGCTTCCACCGCGCCGGCGAAGATCGTCGGATCGGAGGAGGCGGTCAATGCAGGCATTCACATCTCGGTTGTCACTCGTCCTCGTCGCGCTCACCCTCATTTCGCCGGCATCTGCATTCGCTCAGCTGACCAAGGCGGGCGTGGTCACCACGCTGCAGGGGACGGCGACCGTGACCCGCGCATCGCTCTCCCAACCACAGCCCCTGAAGTTCAGGGACGACGTGTTCGTGCAAGATCGTGTCGTGACCGGTGACGACTCCGTCGCCCGCATCCTGCTCGGCGGCAAGGCCATCGTCACGGTTCGCGAGCGCTCGTCGCTCACGATCTCGGAATCGCCGGGTGTCTCGACCGTGAACGTCGGCGAGGGCCGGGCCGCGATCGCCGTCGTCAAGGAGCGGATGAAGCCCGGCGAGACGGTCGAAATTCGAACGCCCAACGCCATCGCCGGAATCCGAGGCACGATCGTAGTCGTGGAGGTCGATCGGGTGAGCGCACAGGCAGGCTCGAGCTCCAGCGCCGCCTACACGACCCGCTTCACCGTGATCACCGGCGAGGTGCTGGTGCGCCAGCTCCGTGGGGGCCAGCCGTTCGGCGCCGGCGTGACGCTGGGCAAGAACGACCAGGCGCGGTTCACGGGCCTGACGGCTCCCGTCACCCGATCGCTGACACCGGCGGAGGCCGGCGCGCTCTCGAACAGTTTCAAGGCGGCGAAGTCGGAGCCGCCGGCGGCCGCGAACGCATCCCTCGTCACCCAGTCACAAGCCCTGGCCATCAAGGTGATGGACGACGGAATTCCGAATCCGGGGCCGTCGGCTTCGGGGAACGGCAACCTCAAGAGGTCGATTCAAACGTCGATCATCCCCGGTTACTACGACCGGCGCCGCGATGAGGCCATACAGGAAGTGACGCGAACCCAGAGCGGCCGGGAGGCGTTGCAGGATGCCCAGACCTCGGCGCAAGTGCTGAACAGCCTCTCGCCATCCGACCGGCAGCAACTCAACATTTTGATCCAGCAGTTCAGGCTCTCGAACAGTGGGCCCGGCAGTCTCAACAGCGGGTCGGGCGGCAGCGGGTCGGGCGGCGGCTCCAGCAACAGCGGGCCCGGTAGCGGTACGATCACGCTGCCAAGCGGCCTCCAGGTCATCATTGAAAACGGCAAGCTGAAGAGCAGTAACAGTGGATCTGGGAGCACCAGCAGCGGCTCGAGCGGCCACCACTGAGCGTGTGCCCCGCGACCTTGCGGGGCCGTGCTCGTCTCAGTGACTCCGGCTCAGCCGCGGCTCAGTACGTATAGGACACCGACAGTGTGTAGATGCTTCGGGTGTACGTGTACGGGGCGAGATTCGATCGCTGGTTGGTGCCCTGGTAGTCGGCGCCCA
>Ga0137380_10002790_pt1 | contig 14986 bp, 9 predicted proteins | sample SagtaG_17_FD_104809 | JGI IMG/M metagenome (GOLD analysis project Ga0137380, IMG submission 104809) | Vadose zone soil microbial communities from Sagehorn Ranch, Mendocino, California, USA - Sage2_L_100_16 metaG | ecosystem: Environmental > Terrestrial > Soil > Vadose zone | place: USA...
AGGCCATCCGAATTTGTAGCGGGTGCCAGGCGTCACCGTAACGGACTGCTCGCTCGAGGGCGCGCTCGCCGGAGCCACCGACCCAAACCGGAGGGTGCGGCGATCGCGCCGGCCGCGGCGCCGTATGGACTTCCTTGAACGAAACAAATTGCCCGTCGAAGGAGGCTACGTCGTTGGTCCAAAGCGTCTTTATGGCGGCGAGGTATTCGTTCGCGATCCTGCCGCGCCGGTCGAACGGAACGCCAAGCGCCTCGAACTCCTGCTTCGCCCAGCCCACACCGACTCCAAAAATGAAGCGGCCGCCGCTGAGCTGGTCGAGGTTCGAGACCATGCGCGCAGTCTGAAGCGGGTGCCGGTAGGGGAGGATGGCGACCGTGGTGCCAAGCTCGACGCTGGACGTGATTCCGGCGAGCCATCCGAGTATGATGAACGGATCATAGAACGGCGCAGGGTACTGAGACTGAACATCCGGCGTAATCGCCACATGATCCGAGACCATCACCAGGTGAAAGCCGACCGCCTCCGCAAACCTGGCCCAGCGCTCTAATGACGCCGGGCTTATCCCGGGGCCAAAGTTGGTGATGTTGACTCCAAATTTCATGCCGTTCCGGGGCATCACAGATACCGTTCGCAAAAAGAATTTAGCTCACCCTTCACAAGGAGACCCGCCGGATTCGAACCCTTCAATCCGGCTGTCGTTGTTCCGGTCCGTGCCCGTCTGCATGTTGACGGGTAGCGCTGAGTTATAGGAGATAGGGGGTATCTCACTTGAAAACCCCCGAGCACCCGGCGAGCTCCCGGACTGGCGGCTCCGGGAATTTCGAGGCGAAACAACCATCGGGACTGGGCCAATCAGCGCGGACCGGCGCGAGTTTCGATCATTTTCAGAGACCTCTGGATGTCCGCGTCGCGCGGCTTGAGCTCAAGCGCCTGGCGAAGCCGCGTCTCGCCGTTTCTGAGGTCGCCTGAATGGCAGTACACCAGGCCTAGGCTCTTGAGTAGGTCGCCGCGAAGGCGGCAGTCCCCGCACAAATCGACCGCTTCCTGTAACTGCGTGATAGCCTCCGCTAACTTGCCCGCCTTGGCGGAGCTCACTGCCAGAAACGAGAGCATCTCTGCGCGGTCCGTGGTCTGCCCTATTTTCTTCAACTTCCCCACACGCTCGCGGTAAGCCTTGGCGGCCTGCGGATCCTGCTCGACGAGCATTCGCGAGAGATGGTAGAGGGCTTCGGTGTGTTCCGGATCGAGATCTACGGCCGTTTTCCATTGCGCGACAGCCTCGTCGGTTCTTCCAAAGTACAGCAGGTCCTGGCCCAGCAAATAGTGGCCCTCCGCGTCTCGCGGGTCGATCTCGGTCAGTTTCCGAAACAATTCCATGGAGCGGTTCCGATGATCGAGTTCCTTTTCGCTGATCCCGAGCAGGTAAAGGGCGGACGTGTCCTGGGGCGCAAGACGGCAAGCCGTCTCCAGTTCCGACCGGGCATCCGCATAACGGCGAAGCTCAAACAGCACACGGCCGCGGTTGTAGCGCATCTTGGGGGAGCGAGGCTCCAGGCGAACCCCCTCGGAGAAGGCTGTCAGCGCACCTTCGAGGTCCGACTGATCGGCTAGGGCGATGCCGAGGTCGAAATGCGCTTCGGCCGAACGCGGCTCGAGCGCGATGGCCTTACGAAACGCTTCGCGCGCTTCTGGGTCGCGACGCAGCCGCGTGAGAACCTTGCCCAGGGCTGTGTAAATGCGCGGATCGGCTGGCGAGAGGTGGAGCGCATCGCGAATTTCCGGTTCCGCCTCCGCGAAGCGTTCTTGGGCGGCGATCGTCAGTCCCAGATTGAGATGCGCCTTGGCGCATTGCGGGTCGCGTTCCACCACTTGGCGGAAGAGTTTTTCCGCTTCCGGGTTGCTTCCCTGCTGGCTCGCCCGCACGGCCGCCTGGTACTGAATTTCGGCAGGGCTGCGGCACGGTTTTAGGGCCAGGGAAGCGCCCAACAGAAAAAGCACAAGCATCACCTTTCCTCCGGCCCCCTCCTGACATCTTGATAGCCCTTGAGCCTGCTGAAAACCGCGCCTTCCTGCCGCGCCAGATCCGGCTGGCCGGTCAAACTGTACAGCCGGCTAAGGCGGTAGTGAACCGTCGGGCTATCCGGGTAGTGCAGCGTCGCCTGGCGCAGGTAGCGAATGGCGTCGTCTAGCCGCCCGAGCGCCTGCGCCGCCGAAGCCGCATCCAGAAGCGCCCACTCCGGTGGCTCCTTGGCCGCGGTGATCGGCTTGAGATGCCGGTTCAGCGCCTCGTACCGTTCCAGGCGCAGCAGACATTCGCTGATTCCTGCCACCGCCTGCTCATCTTCTGGATGTGCGAGTTGTTCCAGTTCGAACTCGCGGAGCGCCTTATCCCACGCGCCGCTCTTGTGGTAAAGCATGGCAAGATCGTAGTGCACGCCGGAGGCGGTCGAAGAAGCTCGGATGAGCGCCTCGTACTCAGCAACGGCCTCTTCATGGCGCCCCTGCGAAGCAAGAATCTCCGCATGCAGCCGCCGCACCCCAACTGAACCCGCATAACGGCTCTGGCAGAGCAGAAAGTTCTGCATGGCCTCCTCCCCGCAGACCACACCCAGCATGTAGAGCAGCGCGGGGTCATTGGGATGCTTCCGCAGCAATTTGCCTAGCTCCTCGACTCCCATGTCCAGCCGCAGATACGGCGCATTGCGAAGCGCAACGGCGAAGGCCCCACGGGCGTCCGGGGAAGAGTTTTGCCGTGCCGCCTGGATTGCCCCCATGTACTCTTTGTTGCCCGGCGCGCTTTCGAGCAAGCCCAGAAAATGCTTCGACGCCCGGAAGTTTGCTCGAGCCAGGTTGACCATGTTTTCGTCTGCGGGCGCGATTTCGCGCTTCACCAGTTCCTTGTAGACAAGGACGGCATCCAGCGGCTCGCCGGCATCCAGATAACAAGGTCCAAGCACGGATAGGACATTCGAATCGGCGAAATAGCGCTTGGCGCGCTCCAGAATGGGAACAGCATCATCGAACTGCCGGAGCCTGCAATAACTCAGACCCAGCAGGGCAAGTGTGCCAGGCATTTCCTTGAGACGCAGGGCGCGCCGAAGCACCGCAATGGCTTCCGACGACTTTCCCTGTAAGTGAAGCGCAATGCCGAGATTGTTCAGCAGCTCCGCCGACGCCGGACCGGAGCTCATGAAAGTGCGATAAACTTCTTCGGCCCTTTTGTAGTCTCCCCGGTCGAGAGCCCTTTGAGCAGCATGCAGGTCGGTTGTCTGACCCATCAGGCGCTCCCCGAGGACAATCGTGAGAATCAAAACCTGCCAGGTTCGTCGCGCAACCGCGGAACGTGGCGGGGCTAACCGGAGATCCATTACAGGAGCCTCCAAAGGATCTGATAGGTCCGTTAACCTGCAGCACCTTCCCCCTCTCAGTCCTCCCTTGGCAAGGGGGACTACCGAGGGTGCACCCCGGCTTTCGTAAGATTCCAATTGCGCTTGTGTTAGTCTACCAGATCAGCTTGGTCCCATACTGAATGATCCTTCCAGGGCGCGCGCTACCGATGACGCCGAAGGTCGGCGAATTCACGTTAGCGTCCGGATAAAGGAACTGCGTGTGGTTAAACGCGTTGAACGCTTCGAAGCGGAGCTGCCAACGGATGCGCTCGGTCAGTCTGATGTTCTTGAAGGCAGACAGGTCATAGTTGGCGAGCCCGGGCGCGTTGACCAGGTTCCGGCCGGAATTCCCGAATCCGCTCTGGCCTGGTATGTCGATGCGCGGCTGGCTGAATGCGGACGTGTTGAACCACTCGTATCGCGATTTGCTGAATCCCTTCGTGGGGTCGGCGTTCACGTCGGCACGGTTTCCGAATGTTTGGTTGACGCCACCCGGATCATTGGCATTGATCGAGAACGGGAATCCTGATTGATAAGTCACGATGCCGTTCACCTGCCAACCGCCCAGGACGAGGTTGGCGGATTCGCCGATCGACCCCAGAAAGCGCTTGCCGCGTCCAACAGGCAGGTCGTATACCATGCTGACCACGAAACGATGATTGGCATCGTAGCTTGCCCGGGCATAATCGCGCCGGTGGTTGTGGGGATCCATGACCCCGACCCAGCCAGCTGAATCACCGGCCACTCCCGCCGTCGCTGACTTGACGTCCATGTTCTTGGACCAGGTATAGCCGGCGAGCAAGGTCATGTCGCGGACCGAGCGTTCGACCTTCACGTTCATGGCGTTGTAGTGGGAGTAATGGTCCCACGGGTGGCTCATCACGAGACCCGCACGCGGATAAGGAGTCCTCTCCAACACCGTCAAGGGGCTGGAAGAATCATAAGCGTACGGCTGGTTGATGTTCTCGCGTCCAAGCAGATGCACCCCGTGCGAGCCGACGTAGTTAATCTCTACCTTCGTGTTCGAAGCCAGCTCCCGCTCAATCGAGAAAGTCCACTGTTCGACGTAAGGACTAAGCCTCTTAGCCGGCTGGATAAACAGGAAGCCGAGAGTGTTAGCCGCGGTGGCCGGCGTCGCCGGCGGAAGAGGCGGGAAGGGTTGCGAAAGATCGATGTAAATCCCATCGGACGGCTTCGAGGTGTATGTCTTCCCGCCGTTGCCCGGATAGCTGAACCCCGTACCCTGTTCTTTCACTTCGGCTTGATCGTAGAAGATACCGCCGCCGGCCCGGATGACCGTTTTGTTGTTATCGAACGGCCGGAACGCGAATCCGAGCCGAGGCGCGAAGACGTTCTTGGGCGCGGAGCCATAAGTGCGGCCGCCGGAATACCGAAGCACATCGCCTTCGAGATGATTATCGAAGATCGACTTGTCCGAGGTGATGATACCGCCGCCATTGGTTGTGTCGAACCAGCCCTGGTGATCTCGTTCTTCCAGCGGAAGGAAGTTGTAATCATACCGCACGCCCATTGTCACGGTGAGCCGCCGGCTGGCTTTCCATTCGTCCTGGAAATAGGGAGCAAACCCTTTGTAAATGAAATTCGAAAAGCCGCCAAACTTATCGCAGGTGGGGCAAACATGGGTGACGTTCGCGGTCGAGGCGTAACCGAGCAGAAAATCCGCAATCGGGCTCCCCGTGGTTGTGCCGTTGAAGCTGTAGAATCCCGGGCCATCAGACCAGCCTCCCGCGTAATAGCTGGTGTAGTGGCGAAAACTGAAGCCCACGCTGAAATTGTGGGCGCCCCGATTGATTGCCAGGCTGTCAGAAATTTCCCACGAGGGCGAGGGGGTGAAGATCGGAACGTTATTGGCGCCACCGATAGGGGCGATGCCGTTGGCAAATTGAATGTTGGGAAACGCGGCATCCGAGGGCCATGGCGCAATACCCTGGACTCCAAGAGCCTCAATGGGGTGGCTGGCTGGATCTCCGACGTTGTTGGCCTCCGGTTTCAGCCATCCCATCCGGAATTGATTCACCAGATTGGGGCTGAACACATGGGTGTAGTTCCCCGCCACGTTGCGCGTCTTCTGCACCTGGTGTGATTGGCCCTCCTTTGTAAACGGGGAACCACCCGTGATCTGGGAAGCGGTGTATTGGAACTGACTATAGCGGACGAAGACACTGTCCTTCGTTCCAAAGTTCTGGTCGATTCGGTAATGTTGCTGGTCGGAGTCAATGGGGTTGGGAATGGAAGCAAAGGAGTTCCCCTGGGGCGTATTGGTGTTTGGAGCGACAAAGTACGGCATCGCTCCCTTGGCGAAGGTCGAGATGCGGCTCTGCGGAATCGTGTTGTTAGGAAATGGCTGGCCCGTAAGGGGATCGATGATCGTCGTGCTGAACCGGCCCGCCAGCTCTTCCGGATTGGCAACCGTCAGATAAGCGCTGTTGCCCTGGCGCGTGATCTGTTGTTCGTAGTTTGCGAAAAAGAAGGTCCGGTTGCGCCCGTTGTACAGCTTCGGAATCCACACGGGACCCCCCAGCGTGTAACCGAACTGGTTTTGATTAAGAGGTGTTATCTTCGACGGGTCGAAGAAGTTTCGCGCGCCGAGCGCGCTGTTGCGGCCGAAGTAGAACGTCGTGCCGTGGAAGTCGTTCGTACCGGACCTGATGCTCATATTGATCTGGTTTTCCGCAGCGCCAAACTCAGCCGAATAGGTGTTGGTTTGCACCTTGAATTCTCCAAGAGCATCGATTGACGGCACGATGGCCGGCGTTTGGTAATACGTGTCGTTGTTGCTCAAGCCATCCAGGAGGTAGGAATTGGAGGCCGTCCGCGAACCGCCCAGGCTAAAAGCATCGCCGACCCCGGCGCGGAACGTGCCTTGCTCGCCGAACGTGGTGACCGCGTTCGACGAGACCAGCAAGAGCTGGGTGAAGTTGCGGCCATTCAGCGGTAGGTCCGTTATTTGTTTTTCACTGATGAGCTGGCCGATGGTAGTGCTGTCGGTATCGAGTGCCACACCACTGGCTGTGACATCAACGATTTCCGTAATCTCGCCCAAATTCAGAACGAAATCGACTCGGGCCACCTGTTCTACATCCAGTTTGACTCCTGATTTACTCGCGGTCTTGAAGCCCGTCATCTTTGCGGTAATCCGATAGTCACCCGGTTGCAAGAACGCCACCGAGTAGTTGCCTTCTTCGTTTGAGCGGGTTTCTCTGCTGACCCCCGTAGCCAAGTTGGTCGCAGTGATCTCAGCGCCTTGAAGGACCGCGTGACTGGAGTCGGCAATGCCGCCAGTGATTTTAGCCGTACTGGTCTGAGCGAGTGAAACGGCTTCGAGGGCGGACCATAGGACAGCCATTAGCGACGCGGTATATCGATGTGCTTTTTGCATTTTGTTCTCCGCCAGGCCCGTAGGGGCGACAGTGTGTAACATTGCGTAGGCCCGGCCGTGGGGCCGGGAAACGGTGGACACGCAGCGATGTGGAGCGCCAAAGGCGCGGCACATGGCTGGATGGCAGGTTGAGACCTTGGTCTCGCGCCTTCGGCGCTCATTTATCCTCTGATCATTCGGTCCCGGCCTCACGGCCGGGCCTATTCAATGCCGGCCCTTCGGGCCTCACCTCTCGCAAAATATACAAACTCGAGGCACGGACGCCCGCGCGACAGGGTTCGTTGAGTTTCGCGCCAGAAACTGGCTAGGTCCACTTGGTGAACACAAAGTTCACAAATCGGTCAAGTTTTGTGTCATGGCCGGGACGGCCATGACACGAAACATCGTGGCATGGGCGTCTCGCCCGTGAATGACTGGGCGGTATGAGGATCACTCGCTAGAGATTGCAAGGCCGCCAAGAGTTGCTCCTTGCGTTCAGCAGTATGCACCAATGCCGCGAACCTGCATGCTGTTCCAAGGGTTTCTTGTCATATATAGCTCGATTTGCTCACCCAGGCAAGCCTTCACACAACAGCAACGGCAAAGTCGTTGCAAAGGTATATCTTGGACCACTTCACACAAGCGTCCCGGCATACTGCGGTGAGATCCGCCCGATTCTGATCCACAAAGTGATGACGTGTCAGCCGGAATGCTGAAACCTGAGAACATTGAAACAAATTTTTCATTCCTTTAGCCCATTCTAACCGCGATGTCGTGGCATGGGCGTCCCGCCGTGAAGACCCCGCCGGGAAAAGGTCTAAGTCAGTCATGGCCGGGACGGCCATGCCACGTCGTAGCACGGGCGTCCCGTCAAAAACTGACGGCGACCTGCCTCGTTGAGCTACAATAGGCGAATACCAAAGGAGCTTCTATGATTGTCGATCGCAGAAGTTTCGTTACCCTGCTGACGGCCGCCGCCAGCAGCCTGCTGTACGGTTGCAAATCGAGCGGCGCCGCCGGCAAGCTTGGCATACCGGGCCTCTTTCCCGGCCGCGTCGTTTCCGTTCACCATTCCGGAAGTCATACGGGGGGCGAGTTCCAGCTCGAGCCCATTCGTTCCATGATGCGCAGGGGTATAGTCGATCTCACCGGGGCGCCCGACTGGATTGCTGCCTGGCGGCTCTTCTTCGAACGCGGTGATGTGGTCGGCATCAAGGTCAATCCCGTCGGCTGGCCGGATGTCATATCCTGCGCGGAGGTGCTCCGCGAGATCATCGCGGGCCTCAACCAGGCCGGCGTCAACAACCAGGACATCGTCGTCTACGATCGCTACCGGCGGCAATTCTTGCGGGCCGGCTTTCAGAATTGGCTGCCTGATGGCGTACGGCAAGATTGGGCCGTGGAGGATTACGACGGCATCCAACTGGGTATGGAAGGCTACGATCCGGAACATTATATGGAAATGGCCCTCACACAGCCCGGCCAGGATGCGCACGACCCGCACGTGCGGCGTTCTTATGTGGCCCAGTTCCTTACCAGGCGCGTCAACAAGCTGATCAACCTGCCCGTGCTGAAGCATCACCAGTCCGCGGGCGTGACCCTGGCGCTGAAAAACCTCTCGCACGGTTTGGTGAACAACGTCTGCCGGAGCCATTCCAGCTCTACTTTGAATGCGTGTGGCATTTTTATCCCCGCGGTTGTCAATCTCCCGGTGATCCGGGAAAAGACAGTGTTGCACGTGCTCGATGGAATCCTCGGCATGTACCACGGAGGCCCCGGCGGAAGGAACGGGAAGTACCTCTGGGCGCATCACACCCTCTACTTCGCGACGGATCCCGTGGCTCTCGACAAAACCGGCTGGCAGGTACTGGATGCCAAGCGCGCGGAAAAAGGCATGACTCCCGTCGCTCTTTCGAGACCCGATGAAGACAGTCACTTTCTGAACTGCCAGCCCGAACACGTCGAAATCGCGGGCGCCCTGGGCCTCGGCGTGTGGGACGACAAGAAGATCGACCGAAAAACCCTGGATCTCGGCTGACACGTAAAGAATCACCAAGCTTTTGGCGGCGGCGGGGCTGCCCCGTTCCCGTGCAAATCCGTGAAACCCTTCGTGATTCTTTGCGCCTTTGCGTCTTCGTGGTGGATTGGTTGTCTTGGCGGTAAAGGCTGGAGACATACCGGTCAGTGTTTGCGAACGCTGCTTTGCGAGGCTAGTACGGCAACGAGGCGCTTTATGTGATCGGGACCCGTTCCACAGCAACCGCCAATGACGTTCGCGCCCGCCTCCCGGAGTTGCAAAGCAAACGATGCAAAGGCATCCGGCCTTTGAGGATAGGCTATCTCAGTGCCAACCAGCTGAGGGATTCCCGCGCTGGGCTTAACCCAGACAGGTCTGGAAGTGACGGCCCGCATTCTGCCGCACACACGCACGTAGAGCTCAGGGCCCAAACCGCAATTGGCCCCGACCATCCAGGCGCCGGCCTCTTCCATTTCAACAACCGCCTGCTCCGGAGAAACTCCCATGATGGTCTGCGTCTTTTCTTTGCCTGAATCAAAACTCATGCTCAGCGCGACAGGAAGAGGCGTACTCGCGCGGGCAGCACGGGCCGCGATTTTCATTTCCCCGACGTCGATCATCGTTTCGATCAGGAGGGCATCCACTCCTCCGCGCCAGAGGGCTTCCGCCTGGCGCCGGTAGGAATCGAAAACTTCCTCTTCCGTTATCTCGCCGGTCTGGAGCCGTTTTCCTGTCGGGCCCATGGAGCCGAAAACCAGAGCCCGGTTCCCCGCTGCTTCACGTGAGAGCTCAGCCCCCCGCCGGTTGATTTCTTCCAATCGATCTTCGAGATTGTGCCGGGCCAGGACGAACCTGTTCCCGCCGAACGTGTTTGTCAGGATGATATTCGCTCCGGCATCAACATAACTTCGGGCTACCCGGGATACTTTCTCGGGATGGAAGAGGTTCCAACGATCGGGCGAAGACCGCGGCTCCAGCCCAATCTTCTGAAATTCCGTTCCCCATCCTCCGTCGGCTACCCAGCAGGAAGACGAGGTTACGTCATTGATTCCACTCCGCATAAGACCCCGAAGACAGGTCAAGATGTGTGGGAAGTCTATCAAAGTCCGGTTGACTCCGTAATCCCTCAGTGTTTGGAGTTCAGGCTTTTGCCTGCCCAGAGTCAGTGCAGCCTCAAGGCTGTACTCCAAACCTGCACCCTGAAGGCTGTACTCCAAACTTCCCACAGATGTGTTCACGGCCTCGTTCGGACATCAAACCCTTTGCGCTCTTTGCGTCTTCGCGGTAAATTCGCACTCGGTCTCACCGCGAACGCGCGAAGTACGCGGAGGGAATCGTGAAGGTTCACAATGAAACGACTTCTGTTGGCGTTAATTCTGCTGGTGCCGCCTGCGACTTCCGAGATCCGCCCGGGTCATCGTCTCCCCGAAGGCTCGTATCACTCCGTGCGAGAACGGGAGATCGACATAGAGGACTATGCCGCCGATCTTCGATTCGACATGGAACGGGAGGAGATCACGGGAACCGCCACCCTCACGTTCACGCCTCTGCGTTCCGGTCTGAAGGAGTTTTCTCTCGATGCCTCCGATCTCGAGATCCAAAAGGTCGCGTCAGGCGCAGGATCCGCGTCATTCAGCCTCCGGGACCGGGAGCTGCACATCTCTCTGACACAGGCGTTGAATCCGGGCCAACCTGGGTCCGTCAGCATCACCTACAGCTGCCATCCGAAGACCGGGATGTACTTTTACCCGAAGTCCGGGACGCGCGCCGCGCAGGCATGGAACTACGGCGAAGGGGGATTGCACTACGGCTGGCTCCCGATCTACAACGATGTCAACGACCGTTTCACCGTCAAGTTCACGATCACTGTGGCGCGTCCCTTTGTGGCGGTCTCGAACGGAAAGCTGGTCGAGACGAAGGAGAATCCGGACGGCACGCGCACGTTCCGTTGGGAACAGGAAAAGCCGATCCCGAATTACCTGATGACGGTGGACGTAGGGGAGTTCGCGCAGGTGCCCATCGGCAAAGCCAGATTGGGTTCCGGCGCCATTTCTCTTGCCGCCTGGACTCCGCCCGGAACGGAAAGCGCCGCGGCCTTCTCGTTCAAGAACACTCCGCGCATGGTGGAGTTTTTCTCTGAAAGATTCTCCTACCCCTATCCGTGGTTCAAGTACGACCAGGTTGCGCTGCGTGAGTTCGCGATCGGCGCCATGGAGACAACCACGGCAACCGGCTTTTCCGAATCGCACCTTCACGGGCCGGAGGACCCGCCGGACTCAGGGCCCGCCTACACCGAGCCGTATCCGACCTGGAGCTACGAGGACACCATCGCCCACGAGCTCGCTCACCATTGGTTCGGAGATCTTGTCACTTGCCGCTCGCTCGCTTCCATCTGGCTGAACGAATCGTTCGCGACATTCTCCCACACCCTCTGGAACGGCCACGCCCACGGCGAGGACGATCTCACCTATCAGCGCTGGAGATACTTGAACAAATATCTGGATTATGTCCAATCGACCGGCATGGTCCGTCCCATGGAGTATTTCAAGTACCGGTCTCCGGACGACATGTATCAGACCGAAACGACCTATCTCAAGGGGTCTCTTGTCCTGCACATGCTGCGTCACTTCATCGGCGATGCCGACTTCTTCCGGACCTTCGAGGGCTACCTTCACCGCAACGAGTACGGGAATGTGGATTCGGCCGACCTCAAGGAGGCATTTCAAACGCAAATCGGCCGGAATCTCTCCTGGTTCTTCGACGACTGGATCACCGAGGGCGGAGGCCATCCGGTTTTTCAAGTCTCGTACGCCTGGGTCCCCGAGCGCCGACAGGTCGATCTCACCGTGCAGCAGGTCCAGGCCGACCTCCCTTTCGAGAATGATTTCAGCCTGCCCGTGGATGTCGAGATCCTCGGCCCTTCAGGCTCGTCGGTTCACAAGGTGGAACTGAAGGGCTGGTCCACGCGCGCTTCCCTGCCTGCCGATACCCGGCCTCGGGCGGTCGTCTTCGATAAGGGAAACTGGCTGATCTGCGAGATCAAGTTCGAGCGTTCGGCGGACGAAACGGTTTACCTGCTGGAAAAGGCGGATCTGGCTGCGCGGCTGCGCGCCGCGCGTCAGCTCGCCGAAGATTATCCTCGCCGCCCGGAGACCGTTCGGACCCTTGCTCGCGTCTTGGGTGACGCAAGAAACCATTGGGGTCTCCGGCAGGAGGCGGCCATGGACCTGGGCAGAGCCGGAGGAGCGGAAGCAGGCAAGGCCCTGGTTCTTGCCTCCACGGATCCCGACCGCCGGGTGCGCCGCGCCGTCGCCATCGCGCTCGGCTTCGTGGCCGATGGCGAAAGCGCGGCAGCTCTGCGCAAACTGATCGAAACGGACAGGGCCGAGGATGTTGCAGGAGCCGCGGAAATATCCCTCGGCAGGATGCGCGGAGAGGGAGCGAAAGACTTCCTGCTTCGTCAGCTCTCCAGAGATTCACGCTACTGGAGCTCGATTCGCCTCGGCGCGCTGCTCGGATTGACTCACCTCAAAGACCCATCTCTTGTTCCGGCTTTTCGCTCCTACACCGATTCCCGATGGGAAGCCGATTTGCGGACCGCGGCGCTCGATGGCTGGCTTGCAGCCGCGCCGGAGGATCCTGAGCTCGCGCGACGTCTTCGTGAGCTTGCCAGAGATCGCAACAGGCAGGTCCGGCTGGATGCGATCGAAAAGCTGGGATCCCTCCACTTGTCGGCCGACGTGAAGTTCCTGAGCGATCTTGCCGAGGCGGACCCGGACCCGGACATCTCGGAAAAGGCCAGAGCCGCGGCCGAAGAGATCCAGAGCTTCCCGAAGAAGTGAATTTACGATGCGCGTCTGAACGAAACCACAGATGAACACAGATTTGTACGACTAAGCCGAAAGTCCTTCGCAACCAGCCAAGGATTTTTCGGTCAAATGACCAATGACAAATGACAAATGAACAATGACAAATAGAAGTCAGAAGTCCGGACAACGAACTGCGATTTGTCATTTTTCATTGGTCATTTGTCATTGGTCATTTGCCAAATCTCGCTCTGCATACATACGCTGTCTGGCAGAAAGGAGAACCCTCATGTCCCCGACGACCTCGACCAAGAAACAATGGACCGTGATGGTTTATATGGCCGGCGACAACAACCTTGACCCCAACGGAGTGGAGGACTTGAAAGAAATGAAGAAAGCCGGGTCCACAGAAGCCCTGAACGTCTTCGCCCAGTTCGACCGCACGGTGGGCCACAGAACCAAACGGTACTACCTTCGCAAGGGAGGCAAGGTTAGCAATGATGCCGTGGCATCGCTGGGCCAAACCAACACCGGGGATCCGAAGGTCCTCGCCGACTTCATCCGCTGGAGCGTGAGGAACTACCCCGCCGAGCGCAATCTCCTGGTGCTTTGGAATCACGGCCAGGGTTGGGACGATACCGACATCTACGCCAACGAACGGCACCGCCGGTTGCGCCGGCTGGCGAGCGGTCCCATCCGTCATGCGCTTTTTCATACTCCGGTGCGTCGCACGCTCCGGAGCGCGATCCGAGACGCTCAGGCCCGAGCCATTCTGCTCGACGACAATGCCAAGGATTTCCTGGACAACCTCGAGATGAAAAAAGTCCTGGCGGGCGCCAGGACGCTGCTCAAGCGCAAGCTGGACATTCTCGGCATGGACGCCTGCCTGATGAGCATGGCCGAGGTGGGCTATCAAATCCACGACAGTGCCGCATTCACCGTCGGCTCCGAGCAGACCGAACCGCTGGACGGCTGGCCTTATCACACCATCCTGGCCGACCTGACAAAGAATCCTGCGATGACGGCCCGCGATTTGAGCGCGTTAATCGTCAAGAAATACCTTGCCTTTTACACTCGCGACGCCGTAACGCAATCGGCCTGCGACCTCGGCAAAGCGAACGCGTTGGCCGGCACGGTCGCTAACTTGGCCGCAGCGCTCGCGGCTGGCTTGAGCGACGCACAGACGCGGCAGCGCATTCTGACCGCGCGGACTCGGGCCCGATACTATGACGTTGCGGACAACATTGACTTGGTGGACTTCTGCGGCCTGCTCGAGCAAGCCAACGGGAGCTCCGAAATCGGCCGTCGCTGCCGGGATGTCAGTAACGCGGTGGAGCCGGGCGGGTACGTGGTCGCACAAGGATGCAAAGGTAAAGAAGTTCAGAATTCCCACGGCGTGGCCATCTACTTCCCCACCCGGTCCGTCTCTCCGCTCTACGCCGGTCTGGACTTCAGCAGGAAAACCGGCTGGGACCGCTTTCTCAAGGCTTATGTCTCTGCAGCCCACGCCCGGTGAGACAGCTCGTTCGGAGCTTCAAGCTTGTTCGAAGCTCAGGCTTACGCGTTCCGCCTTGACAGCGCAGGTAAGACGTCATAGTCTTACCTCGATGCCAAGGAAGACCCGTGTCGTGCGGCTCAGTTCAAAGGGCCAGATCATCATCCCGGCTTCTTTGCGGCGCCAGCTGGGCCTCAAGAAGGGCCAGGCGATGGAGGTGCGCCGCGGAGACGGTAGAGAGCTTATCTTCGCCCCTGTTGAAGAACAGAACCTGGAGCTCGAAGCCATGCTGGCGCAGGCTCGCGCCTGGTTCGCAAAAGCCAAGGACCCTGTGGAAGAGCTCCACCGCCGGCGTAAGAAGGAACGCGAACTGGAGGTACAAAGGCGTGAGCGTCGGAGTGCTTGATGCCGGTGTCGTCCTCGCCTGGATTCGCGGAGGTCACCGCTCTGCTCGGAGAGTGGAAAGGCTCTTCAAGGCCGGCCGCGAGGGAAAGATTCCGCTGGTGATCTCCACGGTCAACCTGGCGGAGGTCCTGATCCACACGGCGCAGTGGTCGCGTTCCACTGGCGGCGATGCCGTCGCCCTCCTCAGAGCGTCCGGGGTCGCGTTCCATTCGCCCGATGAGTCCGTCACTCGGCGAGTGGCAAAGCTGCGCACCTCGCTGACAGATGGTTTTGCCGCGGCAACCGCGCAGGAGCTGCGCGCGCGCCTTCACACTACCGACACCGAGCTCATGCGCCGAATCGAACACACCGGCATTCCCGTCTCGCGATACTAATGCCCGTCAATACCGTGAAGGCTAAGGGCCCGTCAGGAAATAAGGTGTACATTTTGCTGCTGGCCCCCAGGCCCGCTGGCAAGGCGCGAGCGACGAGCATACCCGCTGCGGTATGTAAGGA
>Ga0137380_10002795_pt1 | contig 14970 bp, 10 predicted proteins | sample SagtaG_17_FD_104809 | JGI IMG/M metagenome (GOLD analysis project Ga0137380, IMG submission 104809) | Vadose zone soil microbial communities from Sagehorn Ranch, Mendocino, California, USA - Sage2_L_100_16 metaG | ecosystem: Environmental > Terrestrial > Soil > Vadose zone | place: USA...
CCGCTCGGGATTGGGAGCGACGTGCTGGCCACCGAAGAGGTAGGACTGGAAGCCATGCTCCGCAAAGATGGCGGCAGCATGCGGTACCGCGAGCGCCCAATCGAAGCCGGGGTGCGCCAGGCCCATCACGCCGTTGTTGTGCGGATACATCCCACTCGCCAGGCTGGCCCGGCTGGAGCTGCACTGAGGCGCCGTGGCAAAGGCCTGCGTGAACCTCGCGCCGCGCGCCGCAAACGTGTCCAGGTGCGGGCTGACCACGCTGTCCTGCCCGTAGCAGTGGAGGTGGCGGCCGATGTCGTGCGTCGTGATCACCACGATGTCGTGCGCGATCGCGCGCGCAAGCGCTTCCGTCACGCGCCGGAGTCTATTCGAATGCTGTCGGGGTTAGCCCTTGACCGATCCGCTCGTGATGCCGCGCACGAAGTAGCGCTGCAGGAAGATGAAGACGGCAAGCGGCAGCGCCATCTGCAGCACCGCGGCGGCGGTCAGGAACTGCCACCCACCGCCGAACGACGTGGTGAGCTGCGCGATCATGACCGTGAACGGGCGGAACTGGCTCGTGCCAAGGAATGTCAGCGCGACGAGCAGGTCGTTCCAGACCCCCAGGAATACGAAGATCGTCAATGACGCGATCGCCGGCAGCGTCATCGGGACCGCGATGCGCAGAAAGCGAACCGCATGGCCGGCGCCGTCGACCTCAGCCGACTCGAAGATCTCACGCGGCAGACCGCCAAGGTAGTTCCGAAGCAGGAAAACCTCAAACGGCAGGCCGAAGCCTGTGTGGGCGAGCCAGACCGAGATGATCGTCCCGTTGAGGTGGATAAGCTTGAAGAACGACAGCAGCGGCACCAGCGTCATCTGGATCGGTACGACCATCAGGCCCACGATCACGATGAAGAAGATGTTCTTGCCCGGAAATTTCATCCAGGCGAACGCGTAAGCGCCCATGGTTGCGACCGTCAGCTGGATGACGGTCGCCGGGATTGTGATGAGAATGCTGGTGACGATCGACGGCTGAACACCCTCGACGTTCAGAACCTGCTGATAGCTGGCAAGCGTAAAGCCGTGGGGTGGAAACAGAGTGGTCCACCATCCGGCCGCCTGCATATCGGACAGCGCGCGGAACGAGTTGATGACCATGCCGACAGTCGGGATGACCCAGAAGGCGCAGAAGATGATGATGATGAGGTGCAGGGGCAACCGCTGCAGGCGATTGCCGAGGTTTGAGAGCGCCGACACGCCCTCCGCGGCGGCGCTCCGGCGACGAGTGGTGACCTGCTCTGCGCTCATCGCTGCTCCTCCTGCTGCTGGAATCGCCGGATGTTGACGACCAGGAGCGGCACGATCGCAAGAAAGAGGACGACGCCAACGGCGGCCGCCCGACTGTTGTGGTTGTGCTGCAGCTGGCTGAACATTTGGGTGGCGATCACGTCGGTGTTGTAAGCGCCGTTCGTCATGACGTACACGATGTCAAACGTCTTGAGCGCGTTGATGATCATGGTGGTGCCGACCACGGTTATCGTCGGCCACAACAGGGGCGTCACAATGAGCCGAACGATCTGAAACTCGTTCGCCCCATCAATCCGAGCGGCCTCGAGCACCTCGGTGCTGATCGCCTTGAGACTGGCCGAGATGATCACCATGCAGAATCCCACGGCGGTCCATACGCCGACGAAGATCAGCGCCCCATTGTTGGTCGTGGAGTTGACCAGCCAGGCCACGGGATCTTGATGCGCCACACCAATCACCGCATTGAGGGTTCCGGTCTGCGTCTGGCCGGGCGGCTGGTAGTCGAACATGAACTTCCAGATGATCGACGCCGCCACGGCGCTGATCGGGACCGGCAGGAAAATAGCGATCTTCGCCAGTGTCTCGTAGCGAACCCGGTCAAGAAGGATTGCCGCGACGAGGCCGAGGAAGACAGCGAAGAATGTGTAGAAGACAAGCCACAGGAGGCTGTTCCGGAGCGACGTGAGGGTATCCGGGAAGGTAAAGAAATACTGGTAGTTGGCCAATCCCACCCAGTCCGTGTCGGCACCGTTCCGGAAGCTGATGACCACGGTTCGCAGCAGCGGATAGACCATGAAGATGCCCGCGAATCCGATGGCCGGCAGAGCCCAGAAGTAAGGCCTGATCCACTTTTGAAGAGACTCTGGCAACCGCTCGATGACCTGCTCGCCCAGCATGATGTAGCCAAGCAGCACCAACGGCACCGCCACCACCGCGACCGCCGCGGTGGTGATCTGATCGACGTTGATGATCCCTCCCAACACGCCGCCTACCTCCTTTAGGAAGGAAAGGGTTACCGGGGCGGAATGGCTCCGCCCCGGTCGCGATAGATCGGACTAACTCGTCTTGTAAGCGGCTGCTTGTACCTGATCGAGGTGCGCGAGTTCGGCGTTCAAGCTGCCCGGGTTGTTGGTCACGTTCAAGAGCGACTGCCAGAAGGCCTTCTGCATGTCCGAGGGCATGAAGTCGCCCGCCGTCACCAACAGGTTCTTGGCGCTGCCCGCAACGTCGGCTGCGCGCTTGAAGACCGGGTCGGTGTAGTTGAGCGACTTGATCGCACCCAGCGTCCCGCCGTCGTTGGCCCAGATCTGCTGGGCGTCCTTGGTCGCCATGTACTGCATGAGCTTGCGCGCCGCGGGCGTGTCGTTGTACATCGAGAAGTTGTCGTAGAAGCCGTTGACGTTGCCGTCGTACTGCGAGTTGCCCATGCTCGGGTGGGCGATGAAGTCGAAGTCGGTCCCGGCCTTCAGATTCAAGCTCGGAAAGTCCTGCTGGAAGAAGGTCGTGATGAACGTGGCCTGCTCGAGGAACAAGCACCCCGCGGGGGTCTTGAACAACGGGTCGCCCGCCTTGCCGAAGTTGGTCGAGAGGGCCGTGTTCGGGCCGCCATAAACGTTCGCAGACGAGACTTCCTTCAGGAAGGTCTGGTAGCCGAGCTTGATCTCCGGCGACGAGAACTTGGTCTTGCCCTGGATCCAGCTCGTATAGATCGAGTCTCCGGACTGCCGCATGATGATGTTGTCGATCTGGTCGCTCGCCGACCAGCCCGACGCGGCGCCAGACTCGAAACCTGCGCAGAAGAGCTTCTGCGCGCCGTACTGCGAGGGACTGATCGCCAACAGGTCGTCGAACGTCTTCGGCGCGGTGCCGGTGAAGACCTTCTTGTTGTACCAGAGCAATCCCTTGACCTGAGTCTTGACCATCAGCTCGTAGTGCTTGCCGCCGACGAGCCCGATGTAGGGGTTGTCCCCGCTGCTCGTGGTCAACGCCGGATAAGTGTTCGAGATGTAGGCGCTGAACTGGTCGCCCAGGGCGGTCTCGATGGGCTTCAACGCGCCCTTGGAAATCCAGTCCTTCACCTGCACCGGGTCCGTCGGTCCCGGAGCGATGTCGGGCAGGTCCGTCCCGGCGGCGATGCCGTTGGCGATCTGGTTGGTCGAATCGCGGTTCGTGGTCAGGTGGACCTTGATTCCGCTGCTCGCCTCGAAGGGCTTCAGCACGTCCTGGAACGCCTTGAGCTCGCCGCTGCCCCAGGCCGTCCAGACCGTCACGTCGGTGCTCGACGCGCCGCCACCACCGCTGTTTGAGCCGCCTCCGCCACACGCCGCGACCACGAACAGTGCGGTGAGAAAAAGCGCCCCCAATCGCGAGCCACGCCTAGACAGGACCTGGGCCATGCTCTCCTCCCTACCCCGACCGCGGCCTGGGTCGGCGTATGCCGCCTTCCTGTTGCCTTCTTCCCGGGCCGTCCGGGGCGAGAGTGCGCCGGCAAACAGGTTTACTCAGAAAGGGACACAAAGACGAACGTTCGCCTTGACTAACGTCCGGATACTAGAGCGAGCCCGGCAGCTTGTCAATCTTCGCCTTGGACGGGCTTTAGACTCCCCACGATGAACGACACCCTGCGGTTCCCCGACGGCTTCCTCTTCGGAGCCTCGATCTCGGCCTACCAGACCGAGGGCGGCAACACCAACACCGACTGGTGGTGGTGGGAGCACATCGCCTCCACGCCCTGCCGCGAGCCTTCGGGCGACGCCTGCGACTTCTACCACCGCGGCCGTGAGGACGTCGCGATGCTGGCCGATTTCGGCCTGAGTGCGTTTCGGTTCGGGATCGAGTGGGCTCGGATCGAACCCGCTGAAGGCGAGTTCTCGCGGGCCGCGCTAGCCCACTACCGGGGGTTGCTCGACACGTGCCATGAGCGGGGCATCGTCCCCATGGTCACGTTCCACCACTTCACCGTCCCGAGGTGGCTGCACGAGCTGGGCGGTTTCGCCTACGAACGCTTTCCCTCGCTGTTCGAGCGCTACTGCGGCAGGACGGCAGCGGCGCTTGGCGACCGGATCGGTTACGCGTGCACGATCAACGAGCCCCAGGGGCTGGGCTCGAGCGGGTGGCTGCTGGGCATCAACCCACCAGGACACACCGACGACCGCGATGGCGCCCAGCGCGCGGTCGACAACCTACTCGAGGCCCATCGCCTGGGCGCGGCCGCGATCCGGGCGCGGGCCGGCGTGCCAACCGGCGTGACGCTCGCCCTTCCCGACCTTCAATACGAGGACGGGGCCAGACCGGGCACGAGCTCGCTCGAGCTCGAGTCAAAGGTCAGCGACTGGTTTTTGGAGCTCGCCCGCCAGGACGACTTCATCGGCGTGCAGACCTACACCCGTTTCAGGTACGGGCCCGAAGGTTCGCGCAGCCCCGGCCACGACTGGAGCGACACGACGCGCGAGCTGGACGAGACCGACGAGACGACCCAGATGGGCTACGAGTTCTACCCGCAGGCGCTGGGCGGAGCGATCCGGCGCGCCCACCGCAGCTGCCCGGGGGTGCCCATCCTCGTCACCGAAAGCGGGATCGCCACCGGCAATGACGACAAGCGGATCGCCTACATCGACAGGGCACTGCGCGAGGTGGTGGCCTGCCTGGGAGAGGGCATCGACGTCCGCAGCTACATGTACTGGTCCTTGCTCGATAACTTCGAGTGGGCGCTCGGCTACGCGCCCACCTTCGGGCTTGTCGCGGTGGACCGGCAGACCTTCGCCCGGCACCCTCGGCGAAGCGCCGCGTGGCTCGGCTCCGTCGCGCGCGCCGGCGTCCTCCCCATTCATGGAGAGCTGGCGCGAAGCGCTAGCCCTTGACGGCTCCCGCCGACAGCCCGCTCACGAAATAGCGCTGGAAGAAGAGGTAGAGAATCACGATGGGGACGGTCGCGACCACGTCGACCGCCATCAGCGGCGGCCAGTTCGTCGAGTACTGGAACCTGAACTGAGCCAGGCCCAGCGGGAGCGTCCAGTGGTTGGGTGACTGCAGGATGATCAGGGGCCAGAAGAAACCGTTCCAGGTGCCCTGGAAGCTGAGGATCGCGACAGTCGCAAGCGCCGGTCTCGCGAGCGGGAACAGGATGCGCCAGAACGTGGTGAAGAAGCCTGCACCATCGATGCGCGCCGACTCCTCAAGGTCGAAGGGGATGGTGAGGAAGAACTGCCGCATGATGAAAAGGCTCGTCGCGCTGATCGCCAGCACGAGTGTGATTCCGAAATAGTTTTGCGGTCCCGGCGCGACCAGGCCGAGATTGACGAGGATCTGGTAGACGGGAACAACGCGGAGCTGATCAGGGATCATCAGCGTGCCGAGCACCATCAAGAACAGCACCTCCCGACCAGGGAAGCGCAGTCGCGCGAACGCGTACCCGCCGACGGCGCCGAAGAAGACGTTGGTGACGGTCACGAGCAGCGCGAGGAGGAAGCTGTTGCCGAACATGACCGGGAGAACTGGCTGGAGCTGCGTCCAGGCGGTTATGTAGCCGGCCGATGTAGGGCTCTGCGGGATCCAGGTGAGCTGGAGCGACTCCGGCAGCGTCTTGAAGGAAGTCGACAGCGTCCACAGGAACGGCACAAAGACGAGCAGCGAGTACAGGATGAGGACGGTGTACACGACTGTCTTTCCGATCCGCTGCCGCACCGGATTCTCATCCGGCTCCGGCGCCTCTGCAGTGACCGTTTGTGCCCGAGCGATAGTCGCGCTCATCTGGCTTCCGCCCAATCACTAGAGCCGAAGAACCGGCGCTGAATCAGGGTCGCGCTGAAGATGATGATGAAGAGCACGATGCCCACCGCGGCCGCGTAGCCGAACTCGAACTGGCGGAAGGCGGCGTTGTACAGGTAGAGGACGACTGTCATCAGGGAGTAGTTGGGGTTTCCGTCGGCACCTCCTGCGATGATGGCCTGGTCGAACATCTGCAAGGCTCCGATCACCGAGGTGACCGCAACCAGGTAGTGCGCCGGAGCCAGCATGGGGAAGGTGATCCTCCGGAACTGCGTCCACGGTCCCGCCCCGTCGACCCTGGCCGCTTCATAGACTTCAGTCGGAATGGCGGTCAGCGCACCAAGGTAGAAAAGCATCATCGTGCCCGAGGTGGTCCACGCATTGAGCGCGATGATCGAGTTCAGCGCCGTGTCCTGGTGGCCGAGCCAGTTGCCCTGATTGTGAAACCCAAAGGGATTGATGCCGATCAGCTGCAGCAAATGGTTGAACAGGCCGTCCGGGTTCATGATGTAGATGTAGAGGACCGTGATCGCGGCTGAGCTTGCGATCGCCGGGAAATAGAACGCGGCGCGGAAGAACGAGCGACCACGCCAGATCTGGTTGACCGTGACGGCCAGCAGCAGGCCGAGGGCCATCTGAATTGGCACCACAATCACCGTGTAGTAGGCCGAGTTCTTGATCGCCGTGTGGAAGACCTCGTCGCGCAGGATGAATGCGTAGTTGCGGAAGCCGAGGAAATCCGTAGGACCGAGGATCTCCCAGCGCCACAGGCTGATGTACGCCGAGTAAATGAGTGACCCGATATTGAAGACCAGGAAAAGCATCATCGGGATCGCGATGAACGAGTACCCGGCGAGGGCCTCCTGGGCACGCTCGGTGCCCAGGCTGCCCCGTGACGCCCTAAGCCTCAGCATCCGCAGATTCGGCTCCGGCTAGGGCTGATTCAGTTGCTGGTCCAGTGCCTGCTTGGTCTTGCTAATGATCGTGTCGGCGCTGCCGTTGCCCTGGAGAGCGCCGGTGAAGGCGTTATTGAAGGCGTCGTTCACCTTGCTGAACCCGGGTATGAAGCTCCACGGGTGGGCGAATGAAGCGCTGCTGACAAGAACCTCTTTGCCCGCGGGGGCCGCCACGTCCTTGCGCGAGGGATTGGCGACGCCGCCCTGCGTCCAGAGCGTCATGCCGTCCTTGCCCGTGAGGTAGGTGAGCAGCAGCCAGGCCGCGTCCGGGTGCGGCGAGTCCTTGCCGATCGAGTAGCTGACGGTGAAGGCCAGCGTCGACTTGCCGGCTGAGCCCTTCGGCATCTCCACCCACTTGTAGGGGACGCTCGGGAACGTGCCGTGCATGTATGAATCGAGCCAGCCACCCTCGAAGATGATGGCCACCTTCTTCTCACCCAACGCCTTGCCGTTCCAGTCGACGCCGAGGTCGGAGGGCGTTTTGGCGTAGCCCTGCTTGAACAGGTTCAGGTAGAAGTTGAGCGCTTCCTTGAACCCTGGCTTGTCGATGGCGTCCGACTTCTTGTCCGAGCTGAGCAGGCTGCCGCCGTCGCCATAGATGAACGCGAGGATGCGGTCCAGCGAAGGGCTCATGCTGTAGGCGATCATGCCCTTGGCCTTGAGGGCCGCGCCGACGGTGACCATCTCGTCGTAGGTGGTCGGCGGCTGCACGCCCGCCGCCGCGAGCATGTCCGGGTTGTAAGCCATACCGAGCGTGTTGCCGTCCTTGGGGTAGCCATACGTCTTGCCGTCGGTGCCCTTGAAGGCGTTGAGGTAGCCGGAATAGAACTGCGACGTATCGAAGCCGCGCGAGCTGGACCAGTCGTCCAGAGACTGCAGCACGCCCTGCTTGATCCAGTCCGGAGCGACCCCGGAGTCCACGTAAAAGACGTCGGGCGGCTGCTTGGCGCTGAACTTCGCCACCATTGCCGTCGGGTAATCGCCGGCGACCGGCTGGTAATCGACGTTGATTTTGGGGTACGTGGCCTTGAAGCCGTCGAGCGCGGCCTTTAGAGCGACACCTTCCTCGGGTGACGCCTGCCAGCCGGACAGAATGACTGTTCCGGAGACCTTGCTGGCATCAAAATTGCTGCTGCCGCCGCCGCCGCCGCCGCAGGCCTGGAGAACAAGCGCGGCTGAGGCGGCCAGAAAAAGCAACCTTCGCATGACCGACTAACCTCCCAGGTCATCCTTGCATGCACTGCCCGCCGCCTTCTTCCCGGTTCCAGCCCCGGGGCGAGAGTGCGCCGGCAAACGGGCCTCCCCTCAAACTGAACAGCCATATTTCAGGTTGGCGTACATGAAGAGCTTTGTCAAGTAATTGCAACACCCGCACCATGCATGGATAACTCGAACGAAAATCGCCGCATGATTTCGGCCCGCCCCATGGTCAGCGCAACCGCAGACCTCGCCAGACTTCGGGCGCCCGGCCGCGGGCTCTACGGAAGCGGGGGCGTTCTCTTCAAGGACGCAATTTTCGGCCGCGACTCGGCGATCGCCGCCGAGGACTTGCTTCTTCTGCATCCTGAAGTCTCCCAGGAGGCGATCCTGACCCTGGCGAGCCTCCAGGGTGTGCGCGAGGCGCCGATCGGGCTTCACAGCAACGAAGAAGAGCCGGGCAAGATTCACCATGAGCATCGCAGCCTCTATGTCGGTTCACGCCGCATCTCGGCCACCTCTGAGGTTTTGCTGCGCGAGCTGGCGAGTCGGTGGGGCGGAGACGTGGCGAGCCTGACCTATTACGGGAGCGTCGACACCACTCCGCTGTACGTCCGTCTTGTCGTCGACTGGTGCAAGGCGCACGGGGATGCGTTGCTTGCGTTGCGGTTCACCCGTCGCGACGGCCGGACCGCGACGGTGCGTGACAGCCTCGTGGCCGCCGTGGACTGGATGACCAAGAACATGGATCGCTCAGACCTCGGCCTGGTGGAGTTTTGCCGTCGCAATCCTGAAGGGATCCCGTTTCAGGTTTGGAAAGACTCGGGCACTTCCTACGTCCACACCGACGGGACGCTGGCGAACTGGGAGGCGCCTATCGCGCCGGTGGAGGTGCAGGCCTATGCCTACGACGCCCTGCTCGGCGCCGGTGAACTCCTCGACCAGGCCGATTGGCGCGAGCGGGCGGTCGGCTTGAGAGAGCGGACCCTCAAAGACTTGTGGATGACGGACCAGGCGTACTTCGCGATGGGCATGGACAGGCGGGCGAATGGCCGGCCGCGGCGAATCGAAAGCCTCGCCTCGAACGGCGCGCTTGCCCTCGACACCAGGCTGTTTGACGGATTGCCCGACGCGAGCGATTATGTCGCCCCTCTGGTACGGCAAATTTGCGGTCCCGACTTCGTGACCGCGGTCGGCATTCGATGCCGCGCTAAAAGTCAGGCGGGGCTGGTCGGGTTCCAGGACTACCACGGCGCGTGGACGGTGTGGCCCAAGGAGACCTTCGCCGCCGTGCGCGGGCTGGAGCGCCAGGGCTTGCCACGGCTGGCCCACCAGCTCGGCAACCGGCTCCTCAACGCGGTCAACCTGGCGCGGGGTAACGTGGAGTTTCTCTACGTCAGCCTCGACGGACTCGTCATGTACGACTTCCAGGAGCGGGACGTCCGTACCGCGGAGACAGTGTCGATCGTCGGGACCAACCAGCCCGAGTCACCGGCCGCGTGGACCGTCTCCGCGGCGGTTGCGCTAAAAGCGTGGTACGGCCAGGGCATGTCGCTGCACGTGCATGCGCCGCCAACCGATGCGTGGCGGCGTCAGCTCGAGGCGGCGGCCATTGCTGCCATGAGGGACGTCGCTGCATTTGGGACGCGGGCCGAGATCGACCACGCGTACGCGACCCGCGGCGATTTCATACTCGATATCGAAAAAGGCAGGGCCATGGATCGCCGGGCGCGCTCCACCCATCGCGGAACCGAGCTGGAAGCAGTCGAGAGCTAGGTGCGCTAGCGCGCGCCGTAGATGTATCCGAGCTCAGCCACCTCGATGACGCCGAGTGGGATGAGGAGCACGAGCAGGCTGAATGCTCCGAGCCGGGCCCAGTGACGGATTGCGGGCGAGGCAAGGGCGGCGAACGCGGGCAGTACGGCCAGCGCGAGCACCAGACCGATCAGGCTCGCGCTGAAGTGGAGATACAGCGGCGTGCCGAAGTTCTGCAAGGTCGCGATTGCAAGGGCCGCTGCCAGAGCGAGCCTGACCCAGGAGAGCTCGAGGGCGGCCAGCCACAGGAAGCGGCCTGCCGCGAGGTAGACCAGGGGCATGACCGCGAGACGGTACCAGCCGTAGCCGGAGCTGTACTCGGCGGCCGTGCCAAGCAAGAGCAACAGATAGACGACCGATGGAACGGCAACGAGGTCGAAATTCGGACGTCGCCGTCCGATGATCTCGGCGAGGCCCAGCCAGCCCAGCAGCCACCAGCCGTCATACGCCTGCTGATGGTCGAAGCCGGTTGTGTTAGTGATGAAGCGATAGCCGGTTAAGCCGCTGAGCTCGCTTCCGCGCATCGCGATCTCCGCCGTGTAAGCCTGCCAGTTGAGGGCTGCTTCGTAGCCAAGCACCATGACCTGAGCGGCCACGGTGGCGATTGCGGCGAGACCCGCGAACCGAAACTGGCGGCTCGTCACGAGGAGCAACGCGGCGGACACTCCGACCACCAGTCCAGGCGCCTTGACCGCCGGAGCCACCGCGCAACACGCCAATAGCAGCCACAGCCATGCGCGATTCTTAGGATCGCGCCGGAGGTGAAACACCGCGATCAGGGTTCCCAGCAACAACACCGCAAGCAGCTGCTCGGCTGCCACGAGCCGGTCGAGGACGACCGGAATCGGGCTGACGGCCAGCAGCCAGACGCCGACGAGGGAGGGCCACGTGCCGAACACCATCCTGCCGAGGAGGTATGCGAGCACCAGCGCGACGATGCTCAGCCCGATCCCGATCAGGCGGGGTCGGGGATCGTTGATGACGTCGTTAAGCGTCCGGTCGCCGTCGAGCCAGGCCGCGAGGCCGATGATCCAGCTGAAAACCGGAGGCGCATCGACCCACGGATGCACGAGCGGCTCGATGTAGGGCGGAGGCGGGTCTTGCCATACCGATTTCGGGTACGCGTTCCAGAAAAGCGTCCACGCGGTAGGCGGCATGCCCTGCAGCTGGCTGAGGCCGGCCCACGCCCAGTTCCATTCGTCGGGATTGGGGGCGCGGTACGGAATGGACGTGAACTGGTTGAGGCGAAGCAGCAGCCCGATGACTGCGGCTCCTCCTGCGGCGATGAGCTCCCATCCCGGCAGTTTGGGTAGGACGTGTGGTCGCAATCGCTGACAGAAGATAAACACAATCGAAAACCGGTGCTCTAGACCGAAGGACTACCATCCGTCGCTTGGGGCTCGAGCGAATATGGGCGCTTGAGGACTTCGACGCCGCCCACGCGCGGGCGTTCTGGCGCTCCATTCGTTCGATCCTGGGCCGCCGCGCATGGCGGTTGCATTCGATCGCGCCAAGCCTCAAGGCGGCCGGTTGGGAAAGCCAGTCCTACGGCGGCGTGCAGGACATACCCCTGGACAAAATCGCCGGCTCGGTCGGCCCCGAGTCGAAGACGACAGAGTTCGACCCCAACTTCTTTCCGATCGATGCGCGGCTGCGCGATCGCTGGGCGAGCGTCTATGAGGCTATGGTCGCCAGCGACGTACCTCCGATCGATGTCTACAAGGTCGACGACAACTACTACGTGATCGACGGGCATCGCCGTGTTTCGGTCGCGCGGACGCTAGAGCGGCCGACGATCCGAGCGCGCGTCATCAACGTCCGCACGCGGGCCCCTGTGCCATCTGAAACCGATGCCGCCACGAAGCTGCAGGCCGCGGAGTACGCCGCGTTTCTCGAGCTAACGCAACTGCATCGAACACGCCCTGAATCTCGCCTCGAGTGCAGTCGCCTGGGGCGCTACGACGAGATCATGTCGAACATCATCGGCCACCGCTACTTCATTCAGCTCGAGCAACACCGCGACGTCTCCCTGCAGGAGGCCGCGGCCAGCTGGTACGACAACGTATATCGGCCGATTGCCAAGGCGATCCGAAAGCACGGTGTCCTGGAGCGGCTGTCAGGCTGGACGGAGACGGACATTTACGTCGAGGTGACGAAGCGGTGGCTCGCGCTCAGCCAACGAGGTGCGCCGTCCGGCCCCGACCCCGCCATCGACGCGCTACTCGCCGAGAACGCCAGGCCGTGGTGGCAGCGCCGCCGCAAGATCCGGCTTCCCCCATGATCGGCCTTCGGGCAAGCAGCTCTTCCCCACGCAGCGGGGAAGGGGCAGCGCCGGAGGCCCCACGCAACCCGTGCGATCCGTGTGATGATCGCAACGTCGTGATACGCCCGCCGGTCGAGAGCAACTCCGGCCTCGCCGCCGTCCTGCGCGGGGTCGTCGCCGATTTTCAGCACGCGTCGGCTGCGGACATCGTCTCCATCGTCCTTTACGAGGAGTCGACTCACACCTACTACGCGCCCTTTGCAACGGGCCAGCCGCAGGAGGGCTTGCTCGACTCCCTGACCGACATGCACGAGCAGCTCAACCGCTACCTGGCCGACGAGCGACAGGGCAAGGTGCCGGACGAGCTGGGGGTGCACCAGTACGGGTCGACGGTGTGGCTCACGGCAACACGCCAGCGGCTGGTTGCCCGCAACGCGCCCGCCGAGATCGACTCCACGTTCATCAGGCGCTACCAGGTCCAGTCGACCGTAGGCCTGCCGTTGCTGACGGGCGACCGGCTCCTCGGACTCGTCTACCTGAACTACCGCAACAAGGAGCGCGCACCGGATGACGGCCGGCTGGGAGAGCTCGAGCGCAAGGCAGCCACCGCGGCCGCGCTGGTGCAGACCGCGCTCGAAGGAGCGGAGCGTGCGGCCCTCGATGGGCTGTCCAGGCTCACGTCGCTGCTCACGACGCCGGTGGGCGATGCTCGGACCGACGCCAAGGAGCTGCGCCGCCTGCTCTCGATCGCGCTGGCCGACCTGTTGATGGCGAGCAATCTCGACGGCGCCGCGATCTATCAGTTCGGGCACCAGCGTTCGCACCTCGAGCTCGTTACGGCGCACCTGCGCGTCGCGGCTCCGATGCGCGTAGAGCGCGACGACTCCACCACGCCGTGGGAGACCGCCATCGGCGGCACGGTCGGCGCCGCGACCGCCGAAGCGGACCTGCACCCCGTCGCGACCTACGCGCTGGGCCAGCCGGACGAGCCCCACGGCTATTTGGTGGTGCTAAGCCGCGATCGGCTTGCCACCGTGAGGCGCGCGCCGGCGACCGACGAGATGCTGAAGGCGGGGGCTCAGCTGATCGGCGGGGCGCTGGCCTCGCAGCGGCTGATCGCCGAGCTGGAGAACAGCAACCGCCTGCTGAGCGCGCTCGGCGACATGACCGCCGCCATGCTGAAGCCGGGCGCCTCGCGGCACGACGTGATCGACGCGGTGGTAGGCCACCTGACAGACTCGGACGTCCCCGAGTTCGACTTCAACTTCGCGACCGTGTACCTGCTCGACCAGAGGGATCAAGACGAGGCCACGATGGTGCGCATGGCCGCGGGCGCTGCCACCGCGGAGGCCATCGACGCCGCGGAGAGATCGCGCGCGATCGGCGCGCACGGCCCACAGCCGAGGGTGCCGCGATGGGCGCTGGAAGAAGACCGAGTCCTGGCGGAGGATGATGTCCTGGTCTACGTGGCGCGGGCGTGGCAGACGGTCATCGTCGGGCCGATGCCCTCCACCGACCACTCTGACGTCATCTCGGGCGGCATCCCCGTGCCCGTGACTTGGACCGAGGTACCGGTCGTGTACAGCGACGGCACCGAGCTCGGTCGGGTCCTGGCCTGCCTGGTGGGGGAAAAAGAGCACGCCCGCGCGGACGGCATGGCGCCGTTCACGCTCGCGGGCGAGATCTTCGAGCGCGGCAATCACAAAGACCTGATCCGGGTCTTCGTGCCGTTCGGCAGCGACGCCACACGCCGCGCGACCGGAGTGCTCGAGGTCGGTTACCACCGCTCCGACCAGCGCCGGCCCGATTGGGGCCAGGTGGAGGCGCTGCGCGCCGCCGCCGGGCAGCTCGCCGTGGCCGTGGAAACCGCGCGGCTCTACGAGGAGGCGCAGCGGCACGCAGAACAGCTCGCGCTGGTCGCCGACGTTAGCAAGGCCATCGCCAGCTCCATCGACCTCGACCAGACGCTGACCCTCGTCGCGCACAACCTGGCCCGGCTGGTCGACGTCGCGCTGTGCCAGATCGCGCTCTACGAAGAGGATCGCGAGGGTTGGTTTGGCGCGGCGGCTTCGGACTTCGTGGACCTCTGGCGCCGCCAGCATGGCGAGCGCAGCGACGCGTCCTCGTCCTTCCTCTTCGATGTGGTCGACCGCGGCCAGCCCGTCGTCATCGAGGACGCGTCTGCGAACGCGCAGGTCGACCCGGCGTATGTCAAGACCTTTGGCGTCCGATCGCTGGTGGCCCTGCCTCTCACCGCCGACGAGCAGGCGATCGGTGCGGCCATCCTCGTCGAGCGCAACCGGAACCGGCGATTCACCCCGGAGGAGGTCGCGCGCGCGCAGTCGCTCGCGGTGCAGGCCGCGGTCGCGATCAAGAACGCTCGGCTTCACGCCCTGGCCGAAGAGGAGCGCCACCTGCAGAAGGACTTCGTGCTGATCGGCTTCGGCCAGTGGGGCCAAAAGGCGTACCAGCACCTGCTCACGCTGAAACAGTTCTTCAACTTCCGCACGCATGTCGTGGAGCAGGACTCGCCGGGCGCGCGCGACCGCATGGGCGTCAAAGAGGAGGAGGTTCGCACGCACGGCGACTCCTTTTACTGGGACAGCCACGGCTCACCGGCTCGAGACCAGCTCGAGCGCGAGCTGGAGTCGAGCTCTTACGTGATCACATACATCGCCACGC
>Ga0137380_10002796_pt1 | contig 14965 bp, 15 predicted proteins | sample SagtaG_17_FD_104809 | JGI IMG/M metagenome (GOLD analysis project Ga0137380, IMG submission 104809) | Vadose zone soil microbial communities from Sagehorn Ranch, Mendocino, California, USA - Sage2_L_100_16 metaG | ecosystem: Environmental > Terrestrial > Soil > Vadose zone | place: USA...
GGCTCGTGTCTCAGGAGCTGACCTTGAGCTTTGTGCCCGATACCGAACAGCGACTGTGGCGCACCCGTGATGCGCAGAAAGTACCAGTTGGCCCGCGACCGGGTACAGTTGCAGAACCGATTGGAGAGTCTGCTGGAAGAGACCCATATTAAATTATCCAGTCTGGTCTCGGATCTGCTCGGTCTGAGTGCACGGCGTATGCTGCAGGCGCTGGCCGACGGGGAAACCAACCCCACGTCTCTGGCCGCTTTGGCCGATAAGAAGTTGCGTGCCACGCCGGCACAATTGTGCGACGCGCTGAGCGCCTGCACGGAACTCAACCCGGTGTACCGCCGGCTCCTGAAGATGGTACTGGAGGAATTGCAATTCCTCGAGCAGCAGATCGTCAAGCTGGAGCAAGAGATGGCGAGTCTTCTCATCCAGCACCAGGAGGCAGTGCAGCGGCTCGCCGAGGTGCCCGGTCTAGGAGTGGCTTCGGCGCAGCAGATCATTGCCGAAGTGGGTGCCAAAGCCGCGACGTTTGCTTCGCAGAAGCACTTGTCTTCCTGGGTGGGAGCGTGTCCTGGAGATGAAGAGAGCGCGGGAGTATCCACGAGCCACCGCTCCCCCAAGGGCAACCGCCAAATGCGGCGCATTCTGAATCAATGTGCCAACGCTGCGGTCAGGACGAAAGGAAGCATCTTCGAGATCGTGTATCGCCGCCTCGTACTACGTCTGGGACACAATCAGACCATTGGGGCAATTGCCCATCGGCTTTGTCGGCTGATCTGGATAATCTTGCATCGAGGGGTCCGCTACGAGGAACGCGGTCTGGCCGTCTGCGAAAGGTTGAAACGAATACGCACTGGGAGAATGATCCGGCAGCTCCGAAGCCTCGGCTACCGCGTCGAACCGTTGACTGTTCAACTCAACCCAGCATGAGGCCCGGGGCGGGCGGGATTTTCGACCCTGCCCATTATGCGGAAAGAGACGAGATCAAGATGGGGACGAGATCAAGATGGGGACGCGATCAGGAGAGCAATAGCGTCGTGCTACTTCAGTGATTTACATTTCGCCCCAGCGCCTAGTACCACTGTTTGCAGTTAGCGGCATTCCTCTCGGTGAAGTGCAAGGCACGACCAGGATTTCAAGGTACGCCACTGGAAACTAGAACGCAAAGATCAGTATGCCTCCTTCGCTCAAGAGGGTCCAAGCGCCTCCGTAATTATCGTCCCTATGCCCAAGGCGCCTGCGCCTACAGCCACATACTTTGCGGCATTCGACCCCTCTTCTCCTGAGGTCAAGCCTTCGGCAGGCGTCCAGTCCGACTCTTCGCTGGCTGCCGACTCTGGCTCTGGTCCACCTTCTCCTTCTGGCTCCTCCTCTGGCGACATCTTCCTCCGAACTTTTTCTGATTGCGTACCCCTTGCCTCCCCGGCCTTTGTGCTACGGACTATTACGGCCTTCTCAAGCACTATGAAGGTGCCGATCCCTTTCTTGAGATTGTTGAGCCACTCTACCAACCCGAGCCCCATGAGGTCGGCTACATTCAGCGGGTCGTTTCCCACATACGCGTAGAGGTTCACGAGATCTGGTACTGCCGCGGCGAGATACCCGCTTTCCATTGAGAGGCCCACAAGTGACGGATCTTGAGAGGTCCATCGACCGATAGACGCGTCGTACCATCTCCGACCGAAATTGATCAATCGAGTCCTTGAATCTCGGTAACCCTGACGATACCCATGGCATTCCCGCAGCGCCTGTTGACCGTCCGCGTTTGAGTTTCCCCAGGGATCATATTCCTCACTTCGTCTTGCTACGCCGTCTACATCTACGAGGCGACACACGCTCCGGAGACCGTCATGCAGAACGAATAGGGAGTGTGGATGGCTGCTGGGAGCGGGCCGGAGGCGCTCGGCGTCTCGGCGCCGCAATATGCGGCCTTCGTCATCCACGCTGTAAAGCGTGCGAACGGCGGCCCCATCACGGAGAATCATTACGATCTTGCCTCCTGCGCGTCGATACCGCTCAGTGGCGGTTACCGGACCGGCCGACTCGCTTCGCTCCAGCAGTCGACCGTCAATGTCGTAAAGATATTCCACCAGGTGCACGCCGTCATCAACACTTGCGAGGCGGTTTGCTCCATCGTATGTGAAGCGCCTGATCGTGCGGCCTCTCCGTCGTTCTGAAAGCAGATTGCCGTTGTTGTCCCCGCTGAGATCTGCTGAGGACTCGCGTAGGTACGTAAAGTATTCGCCAAGCATTCGCCCAGGCACACCCGCTGAGATCTCCTGAGGACTCGCGTAGGTACGTAAAGTATTCGCCAAGCATTCGCCCAGGTACAAAAGCAGCGAAGTGGTACAAAGCACCCATTTAGATGGCAAAGTGGGAAGCTCAGAGATCCAGGAGCACATTCACACAATAACAAAGTGTGATCTACGTTGAAAGCAAATGACTTGAACAGTATTGGCCAGGATCAGCGCTCAGATTTATCTGAGTAGTAAACACTGATCTGGATCGAGGGCAGGAAAGTGGGAGAACTGCTATCCGATCCCTGCGCTGTCCAGCGCTGCGCCGGAGATGCGCTGCCGAACTGAACAGAGCACCAGGCGCGAACGCAAAGCGTAGCTCAACACTGTAAGTGATGGGCAGAACTTACCCCAGGGGTACACCCCGACAAGGGAGGACCCATGTGGAAGCGGGGTTGGTTGTCTCCGAGTTTTCCTCCGCGTGCCCGAGGCTCATCCCGTGGCACCGGCACAGGGCAAATGCACAGCGTCCGCATAAAATTGCCTCGCGCCCGCGCAAGGGGCCCTTGACATCTGCTAAGTGCTGCCCGTTGACCGACCTGGGGCCATTTGGGCCTGCGTTGTGAAGGTCTGGACCCTGGGATTCGTTCTGGGGCTTCCTGGCGTCGAAAATCAGGCTCCTGCGTCGAATATCCCGTCTAATCTCCGCATGCCGTCGAAGACCGCGCCGGTCGAGCGCCGGGTACCGCGATCCCTAAGTTAACACCGGGCCACGGTCACCCACACTGGTGGGTCCTCATTGAAGTGCCTGCGCCGGAGCCATTGTTTTGTGTACACTGGTAGTTGGAGATTTCACCCGCTCTGCGGGTCTGCATTGAAGCCCAGGCATGATCCCCGCAGTCGGCCTGCACGTTTATAAACCAGAGGCTCCGCAGCAGACCGGTGTGATCTTCGCAATCTGGCCGTGTGCACCGCCGATCAGCTTTCGCATCGTCGCGGTGCTATGGGATGACGGCGCGATTTCGTTGTGCTCATCGTTGGACCTGCGCCGCGCTGCTTGATCCATAGAAAATTTTCAGAACTCGGGTGCAGGGCGCCCCTACTCCTTGGGTTCGGGTTCTTCTGTTCGATTTGTGATCCACGCAGTGTTCAGTTCTGCGATCTGTTTCCTCTTGTGCGCTTCCCCGAACTCCTCTACGTCAGCCACCACTTCAGCCCGTGGGTCTAACTCATAGCCGTCTGAGAAATCGAACTCATCAGCGTCAGCTTCGTACCCATGTACTTTTTTGTTTTCCTTGTTTGCTTTGATAATCCTGTGCACCTTTACTCGAAATGCTTTCTCTTTGTTCGATTCTCTGAAGTAGAGTGCATCCCAGCCCCAACTGCCACTCTCAAGCTCCTGTAGTTTAATCCCCTTGCCGTTTTTGGGTAAGCTCGGAAGAGCAGGCAGATATTTAATATTGCCAGGACTATCACCTTCTCTACCACCTTCTTCCCTTGAGATCATGAGAGCGGCACATTTCACATTGCACTCCATCCACTCTTGCCATAGCTTTTCAACTGTCTTACTCTCTGGCTTCAACTCCATCCAGGGTTCTCTGCCCTTGTTGTCGATACGTTCTGTTGTGGTGATCTCCTTGAAGATTTTCCTGGCTCGGGCTTTGCATGCATTAAAGGCTTCTTTGAAGCTCAAGGTCTTTCGTGCATTTCTAAAGAGACTGAGTATAGTGTTCCCCGCTTCCCTTGCTTCGTAGTTCAGGTGATATGGATCGCTGCACTCTACTGCACCCTTGCAATCTGGATTATCACACTCATGCCTCGCCTTGTTCGCCGCCCAGGATTTTGCTAGACGCCATGCGAAGGTCTTTTTTCCACCCTTGAGCGTGACAGGATCGGCATTGAGTGAACCGGTTGCTCGCCCGAAGGGATGACCTTCTATTGGCAGAGAATAACCAGGTGCTTCAAAGAATTTCGGCTGCGTGTATGAGACAGTGTACGTTTTCGCAGGAGCCTGTTGTTGCCCATTGCCTCGCGTGCGGCTGACAACGTAGTAGTCAAAAGCATCTATGTCGCGGGTGATTAGTTCTGTTCTTTTTCCTTCCTGTGATTCGAGGCAGTGTAGCCATAATGTTTTTACGACAGATGGATATTGGAACCTCTCTGAGGCCGCTGTACGGCATACGCTAGTTGACCTTGCAGTAGACCAACTACAAAGCGCCGAGAGGAACAGCGACGAGCCTGAACAGGGCTGTAGAAGCTCTGGAGCAGCTTAATGCCAGGCCGTCATAAAGCGTGAACCACGCGTGCCCACGCAGGAAGGCACCCACAAATACGCCCGTGCATCGGGCAGAAAAGAGAAAATCTATGAAGAATTGTTGGCTTGATATAGACAAAGAAGGTCTCCGTAAATCGCTTGGGCAGAAGGATAAGGTCTTCCTGCTCACCGAGATGGTCAGCAACGCATGGGACGAGGACATCACCAAGGTTGAGGTTACACTGAGTCGCCCAGATGAGAACAATCACAGTTGGCTCCGTGTCGTCGACAACAGTCCGACTGGATGGAGCGACCTGAGCCACTCGCACACGATGTTTGCCGAGAGTACCAAGAAGGACAAGTCGGAGAAGCGTGGCAGGTTCAACGCCGGGGAGAAGGACGTTCTGGCCCTCGCCATCGAAGCCAAGTTGACCACAGTCACGGGGCAGGTGCTGTTCAACGAAGATGGCACGCGCACTGAGGGAATGGAGACCCGTGAAATTGGCAGCGAGTTCGCCGGACGGTTCCACCTTACTCTGGAGGAGTATGAACACATCGTGCAGCAGGCGAAGCTGCTCATCCCGCCGAAGGGAATCGTCACGCTCTTCAACGGCGATGCGATTCCCTACAGGAAACCCATTGGCAGCTTCACAGAGACGCTTCCGATTCCTCTGGCCGACAAAGAGGGCGTGATGCGGAACACGGAGCGCAAGACGAGGGTCAATCTGTATGAAAGGCTTCCCGGCGAAGTCGCCATGATTTACGAGATGGGTATACCGATTGTCGAGTTGGGTGATGACAAGTGGCACGTCAATGTGATGCAAAAGGTGCCGCTCAGTCGTGACCGTGACAACGTTAACCCGGCGTACCTCCGCAAAATCCGTGTCGGCGTACTCAATGACAAGTTCGAAGACCTAGGCAAGGACGAGTCGACGGCAACGTGGGTCAAGGAAGCGATGGGAAGTCCGAAGAGTACCGACGATGCTGTCAAGCATGTCATCAAGGCACGCTTCGGAGTCAAGATAGCTGTTCCAGATGTCAACGATGTCGGCTCGACCAAAGAGGCAACATCCAAAGGCTACGACATCATTCATGGCGGTGCAATGTCGAAGGAAGAGTGGGCAAGGGCCAAAGCCGTCAAGAAGGAAGACGGGGAGCCGCTCATTCCGACGACAGCACAGGTCGCACCAACGAACTTCAAATCACACTTAGGGCCGTCTGACTTCATACCGCCGAAGGAATGGACATCTCCGATGCAAGCGTACGCCCGTGTCGTAGAAGCTCTGGCACCGAAACTCATCGGCAAACCCGTCGTCGTCAAGTTCATCGATGATGAAGAGTGCAACATTCAAGGCTGCTTCCATAAGGTTGACCGCAAGTTTAGCCGGAAGGTCGATCGAGAATTCGGAGTCATGATCGTCAATCTGGCGTATCACGATGCGGCGTCGTCGACAGACAACTACGAGTTGCTGTTACACGAACTGGCACACAACACGCTGGACAGCAACGACCACCTTGCTCAAGTCTTTTACGACACCGTGACCGAACTGGGAGCGAAGCTGGCAATAAGCGCACTGGCTGATCCGAAGCTGTTAGACACTGGAGCGCATCGCTGTGACCTTACCGATGTTCAGCCACTCTGGGATGCGGCGCCTGATGTCTATCCTGAACCCTACGGCGAGGGAATTGCTGTTGCTGCACATGCCGCGAAGGCGTCGAAGGCTCGCTAGTTGCGTTTGACAACTTGATTTGACCACCTGTGATCATTCATTTGGCCCACCCTGGAATCGTAAGTCCGAATTGGACACTACCCTGGGCATCGAACCCTGGGCTAGGGCCTGGGAGGTGCCTGTCACACCTCCCTGGCTCGAATCTTGATAGGAGAAAATGAACAACCAAAGCTATGAACCGCTTCTCAACGATGCACAAGCGGGCAAATTCCTCGGCGGTCTCCATCCTAAAACTGTTCAACGGATGGCACGGCGTGGAGAACTGCCTTCATATCGAATCGGAAAATACTGGCGCTATCGTGCCAGTGAACTAAACCACTGGCTTGTGCTACGCTCTCAGAGCCAGATTAGCCCGCCTGCTCAGACTCGAAAGGAGAGTATTCAATGAGCAGACGGTATCAACAGGGTTGTCTGTACCGTGAATCACGTAAGGCTGGCCCGGACGTATGGGCTTTCAGATTCCGTGACGGACAGAACAACCGAAAAGAGCAAATAGGCACCGTGGAACAGTTCCCAACCAAGACGAAAGCTCTCAAGGCTTGCGAACTGTTACGCGCAAACATCAACAAGGAAACCAGAGCACCGCGCACTGTGGCGGAACTGGCATCCCACTACCAGCAAAAGGAACTGTCAGCGGAAGGCCGGAAGGCTCACTCCACTCGGGAAGTGTATGGCTCGTACATCAAAACGTGGATTCTCCCGAAGTGGGGGCAGCAGTCGCTGTCAGACGTTCGCACGGTTGACGTTGAAGCATGGCTCGGAACGTTGTCTCTGGCGAACGGATCACGGGCGAAGATCCGCAATGTCATGTCCGCAATTTTCAGTCACGCGATGCGGTACGAATGGCTCAACCGAAACCCGATTGCACTGGTACGTCAGTCAGCCAAGAGGGAACGGTTGCCGGACGTGCTCACCGCTGAGGAAATCGGAGCACTGCTAGTCGAACTGCCGGAGCCGTGTCGGACGGCGATCCTGCTGGCGGCCTGTACAGGGTTGCGAGTCTCTGAACTGCTGGCACTGAAGTGGTCGGATGTCCACTTCGATGCTGGTGAGATTCGGCCAGTCCGGGCGATCGTTGACCAAGTGGTAGGGAGCCTGAAAACGGAAGCTAGTGGGAAGGCCGTACCGATGGACGCGGCACTCGCGGGTAGTGCTCGACTGGCGCGGTCGCTGTCCATATAACCAAGATGGGGACTACATCTTCGGCTCACCGAACAAGGAGGGCCAGCAACCCTACTGGCCTGACAGCTTGTTACGCAAGGTCATCCGGCCCGCTGCGAAGCGTGCTGGCGTGTCCAAGCATATCGGCTGGCACTCTTTCAGGCGAACGCTGGCGACGCTGCTGCAAGCCTCTGGCGCCTCAGTCAAGGCGACACAGGACATGCTGCGTCATGCGAGTAGCAGACTCACTCTCGATTTGTATGCGCAGTCCATTCCGGCAGATCGGCGGACGGCGCAATCAGGCGTTATTGGAGCGGTCTTGGCAGCTTCCGTTCCCAAACGTTCCCTGATAAACTCGTAAGTTGTTGTAGGCGCGTAGCTCAGTTGGTTAGAGCGCTACCTTGACACGGTAGAGGTCTGGGGTTCGAGTCCCCACGTGCCTACCATTTATCTCATTGAATCCGCTGCGAGGCGAGCGGCAGCTCTTCCGGCTTCTGATCCAAACTCCCCGAGTTTTGGCCTTTTCTGCCATCACTTGCCATCAAAACGGACAGCTTTTCGACCGTCGCCCGCTGCTGCTCGGGAATAGGTAGGGTGTAGATTTCGAGCGTGGTGGACATCTTGGAGTGGCCTAGCTGCGCTTGCGCGTCCCGCAGCGATCCTCCCGCCACTTGAAACAAGGTAGCGTGAGTTCGTCTGAGAGTATGCCAGTTCAGCCAGGGCATGCCCAACTTGCGACCGGCGGGCTTCAAATCCCGGTGCGACAAATTGGAGTCGTTGTAGGGAGTGCCTTTGCTGGTGTGAAATACGAGTTCTTCGGCATTCTCGGTTTTCTGGCGCAATGCGAGAAGAGCCTGTTTCAACGCGTGCGGCAAGGGCACAGAACGTCTGCTGCATTTGGTTTTTGGGGTTCCCATCATGCCGCGATAGTAGCCCCTGGTGACCCGAATCTGACCGGCTGCAAGATCGACATCTTTCCAGGCAAGTCCCAGAATTTCGCCGATTCGCAAGCCCGTCAGCAGAGCGAGCCAAACCATCATCCTTACAGGTTCGTGCAAAACGGACATGAGCCGGGGTATTTCGTCCAGCTGCAAAATACGTTTTTCTCGAACCGGTGTTTTTTCCGGCAGCTCGACCCCAGCAGCAGGATTGGGTCCGGAGTTGTAGCCCCACATTTTTGCGGTCTCGAATATTTTCGATAGGAGGTTGCGGTAGTGATCCGCGCACTCCCAGCTCAAACCGCTCTCCATTTTCGCAAGAACAAATCGCTGAATTTCGAGCGTACCGATATCCGCAAGGCGAGCTTTGCCAAAAGCGGGGATTAAATGATTGGTGAGCGTACGGCGATAGCGCTTCTGGGTTGAGAGTTTTAATGTGGGAAAGAAATTGGGTACAAAATACAGATCCACGAAATCTTGCAATGTAATCGTGGATTTCGGTGCATATTCCCCCTGATTTAGCGAACGGAGTTTTTCGTCGGCTAATTTCCGGGCTTCTCGGCGCGTCAACTTTGCAATTGCGCCGATTTTCCAGGAAACAATCCTTCTGCCGATGGTTCCGTCCGGTTTTATGTAATCTTCCCGCCATTGCAATTCCCAATACGGATTGCGCTTGCCGCGTTTTCGGAGCGTACCTCCTTGATAGCGTCGGCGAGCCATTTTTTGCCAGCCTCCTTGCTGGGGCCCACCTAGCTTTTCCGCGTTGGAAAGTATATCCATTCGAAATTACCGCGCAATCGAAAAAACTTTCGTTGCATGAACTCGATCAAGAATGTAAATTCACATGTTCTTCGGTTCTTTTTCGGCCATTTCGTCTAATTGAGAAAGCAAATTGTCAAGCCTTGTTTTCAATGCATTACGAATACGTGATTCCTCATCGCTCAAAAAAAAGAAACCAATCTTGCTAATTTCAGCTTTAACCTCGCCAATCTCTTTTATTAGGGCTCGGATTTCATGCAAGTTCTTGGCGTGGACTCTGAAGGGAATTGCAGCTCGTCGGATATTGCGAAAAACCTCTTCTAAAAGCTCAATTCCTTGTTTTCTGCGCACAAATAGTTGTATTCCGCAGGGATCGCAGACGAAATATGGTTTCCCGTTCTTATCAGTTCGTTTTTCCAATTTGTTTCCGCACAAAAGACATGGAAGAAATGGCATTTTTCGATCACCCTAACGTTAACGTTCCAGCCTTGGCCAGATCACCATTACGCGACTGTTGGGACATATGAAAAGGCTCCAAAACACGTTCTTCATCGCGACCGCCAAATACGAAGCGATTAAAAAAGACACGAATACCGGTAGATAATGATGGTTCTGATTCAGCTCCATGCATGGCGTTTCTTGGTTCTGAATTTCCTGGAGGCAGGGCTGTTGTGACCACGTTCCCAGGCTACAATCCTCAGCACAGGTTGTCCGTTACATCTGTCATTCGATAAATGAAACGAAAGAGGACCACGGATTGGCGCAAGAAACTCGACCAGGCCGGTCTGCAATTCTTGGAGGGATACCGCGTTGCAAACGCGATTCGTCATGAGCTGGCAGACACCCCGGAGGCACAGCAGGCGATTGAAGAAGTCGCACGTCTGTTGCCCGGTTTTCGGGAGACTAAGAAGGTTCAGATCACGCCAGAGCTGTTGAAGCGCTTACAGGACGCGGGTTCGCCGTTCATCGGGTTGCATGCAGGGCAAATGGATCTTCCTCCCAATGCTGGAACATTCCTTGAAATCTTCAACGCAACAACAGAAATCTTAGAGCAAGCCCCGCCGGGGGTGATTCCATCTGCCGTCGCCTTCGCTGGGACACTCGTCGCCAGCCTGTACAGAACGGTGAAAACAATAAATTTCGGAAGCGGTCCGATTGGGGCGAGTGATGCCATGTGGGCTGTCGGAACGACGCTGGAGCTCATGGGGAGCCTTCTCAAGGGAAAGACGGAACTGAAGTTGGGGAAAGGACGAATAAATACCGAGCTAGTCGACGTGATCCGGGCGATACGCAAACATCAGTTAAAGAGACTGAAAACTCGAGAGGTGCTCGAAATACTGACTTATGTCGGGATTCATGTTCCGGATGAAGAGGGTCTGCGTGTATTCGAGTGGCGAGCCCGGAAGAAAGGCTTACTCTGACCGGATAGCTAATCGAGCAGTGAACCTCTGGGAAGCAGAAAACTTCTGGTGCATATTTGTTTGTTGAGCTCTGCGCTGGAGACTGGAAATGCTAGCCTCTCCTGACGGCGATGGGAGGTTTATCCGACAATGCAAGGACAGGAAGTCGCAAGCTTAATTGAGGACCTAGAAGCCGAAATAAACAACGGCGGGTTTCATCAGTACTTCTATAATTCGGCAGGGGATAACACAGCCGAGACGATTCAGGCTCTCGAAACAATTGGGGGCACTCGCGATGGCCGACATTGTTAAGAGGGCTGCCAGCAGGTTTCCAGGTGGCATGCCGCCGAAGGATCGTTTCGCACGCCAGGATGTTCTGTTAGAAAAGTTCCCTCATGCAGCCGCCTTTGAAGACCTGGACGAAGAGTTCTACCGATATCCAGACGACCTATCTGATCTTCCCGCCAAATACAGCTCCACAGGCTTCCTCGGTCGATGAGTGAAATGGCGATTTTTCAACAGTTATCGGCTGGAAACACGCTTCCGTGCACTGTTTTGCTTTTCAAATTCCAGTTTTCTTGTTAGGTCACCACCCGCAAGCGCGTTGTAGGCGTCAGGGAAGTACAGCCTCATCCGCTGTAGTGCCGGATTCACAACAATTTCGGTATATACGGCTTCGTTGATTTGCATTGGATCGCTTGCGCCGTGAATGTCCGCTAGAAGAGACGCCTTGACTGTCTCGGCATCTCCACTGCGCCAGTCGCTCTTCACCTTCTCGATAAGGACGGGAGCCTCAATGGGAGAGTTAACAAACAAGAATCCAGTTGGCTGAACTCGCACAGCCAATAGCCGACGGTTTACGATCTGTCCGATGAGCGCATAGCAGACATCCCCAACCCGCACTGTATACGTGCTTGCAAAGTGTCGTTGTGTGCATCGAAAGCGCCCGATTGGTGGGTCCGAACCGCGCACACGGGGATCATATTCATAGCAGAAGACCTTGCCGTAAAAGACGCCGGAACTTCCGGGTGGGGTATCGCCAACGCGGAGTTTTGTTGGCCTTATGTCATCCAGATGTTTAATCAACTCCGGCAAGGCGAGCGGGCCACGCCGGACTAACTCACGCACCTGTGGTGGAGCATCGGGAACAACAACTCCAACAACGTTGGTGCGAAGAGAGACGGGAGTTTCGTCCGCGATGAATCCGACGTGCACGCTATTACTGTTGATTGCAACCGACTCCGACTCGACCTGAGTCAGATCGTCAATGAGTTCCGTGACCGATTTATGGGAGTAATCAATACTGACTGATCTTCCGTAGCTCACAACAGAAGCGCCGAGAACAGCGAGGAGGCACGTTCCAAAACGAAGGGCCACGGTGGTGCGCATGCCAAAAAGTCTACACCCTGACTGTTGTTAACAGGCCATTTCACTCAGAACCCGGTTATCCCAAAATCGAGCACGAAGCCACAGTTGCGCGGTACAACCTGGGTGCAGTAAATCCCATGCTGCGGCAGTGGAGGCCGCCAAGTATGGGGAAAAATAGAACCAAGGCGAACTATCGTCGCACTGTGCTTCGGTTGCCTGATCTGGATCACTCCAAGGCAGCGGTGCTCAACAGTCTCACGTCGCCGGGTTCGCGCCGCTCTACCAGCACGCCATCGAGCAATTCATCGCATGGTACTGCTCGGAGCCCCGCTTGGCTTTCAATCGCATCGTCGTGGTTCGCTACCGCATCTTCCTGGAAGGGCGAGGTCTGGCCGCCAACACGATTAATCAGCAACTCGCCGCTGTTCGGCGGCTGGCATACGAGGCGGCTGACGCGGGGCTGCTCAGCCCAGAACTGGCCGCTGGCATTAGCCGCGTGAGAGGGGTAAAGCAACTCGGGCATCGCTCTGGGAACTGGCTCAGCTTGGACCAAAGCTCGGAAGTGCTCAACCACGCCTGTGGTGACAGTCTCCGTGCCAAGCGAGACTACGCCATGCTGGCCATACTATTGGGCCGTGGGTTACGCCGATCAGAACTGGCCAGCCTGGAGACTGACGAGGTCCAAACCCGCCAAAGCCACTGGGCGATCGTGGATCTGATCGGCAAGGGCGGGCACATTCGCACCGTGCCGATTCCGCAGTGGACCAAACAAGCGCTCGATCTGTGGACCTCGGCTGCGGAGATCACGGACGGGAGGATATTTCGTGCCGTCAGCAAGAGAGGCAAAGTGTGGGGCAGGGGTATCTCCCAAAACGTGGTGTGGTACGTGGTAAGGAATTGCTGCAAAAAAGCGGGCCTGGACCATATCGCCCCACACGATCTGCGAAGAACCTGCGCAAAGCTGTGTCACGCTGGTGGCGGTGAGCTTGAGCAGATTCAATTCCTGCTCGGTCACGCCTCGGTTCAGACGACAGAACGTTACCTTGGCTGCAAGCAAAATCTCGGGCACCCCGTAAACGACAGGTTTACCCTTAGAACGGTGGCTTCAATTGCGGCTTGATCGGTTCTGAGCGTAAATGGCCTGATTTCGTCATGCTTGGCCGATGGCTCAGACCCGCATACTGTGCTAGTATCTCGGTCACTTTCGAACCCGCACGGCACACCGCTAGCATTCTCTTCGAACCCCTGCTGGGCTGTTGGGGATGCCGCCGAATGGGAGCATAATCAGGCGGGGAGAAGCTCCGCAAATTGGAGTGGCCTGCGAGAATCCTTTGCTCGACCGGAAACAGCCCACTTCACTTTCTGAGTACGCACACATTCGCTTCAAGTTCTATTGACTGGGTTCTGAGTGCACTTTACATCAACCAGCGGTGCGGCAGTACTCCGAAAGCAAGGAATCCATGTCGTCTCCGACCCCATAGCCAAACTTATGACTGATGTCACGTACTCGATCTAACCTGCTGAAAACCCCGGCCCGGCTATTGACTGGTAGCGCGTTGGTGAGCTTGATAGCCTGCTCGAACATGCGCACTAGTGCATCGAAGTATCCCTCGTCCTCATTGCCAACGTCACTGCAGAACCCAGCGCCCCGCTCGCAGTAGAAAACCATCAACTCGAGCAGCCCCTCGGGTTCGCCAACGGCCTTCCTGTAATCGGAGACGGCTTGCTTGGCCTTGGAGACAGATGTGTCTTGTTTTTTGAACACGTCGGGCCAAAGCCAGCGATCAATCGTTTTCTTGTATGGTTCCAATACGTTCTCGCCCAAGCCGAAGCGGGCATGAAGAAACGCCTGGTTATCCTTGTGCGCGGCATACAGGTCCTGGATCAATCTCAACAATCCTACCCGGTCAAAACCCTCCAGCTTCGCCTTGACATCCGTCCACGTGGGTTGCAATTTTGATCGTTGTTTGGCCATATATCCTTTGATCAATTCTATCCAATACCGCCAAACACTCGACGTTCGCGATTGTCTCGCGAAGATTCGTTGCTGGAAAAGCTCCCCTTCACTCTTCGGGGCTGGTGAGTGAAATCGCCTGTTTTCGTCAACTATCATAAGCTGAAAAAACTAATCACAGATATTCGGTGTCAGTAAGCTCAGGAGCGCCATGAGTGCTTTAAGGACGGGACTGCTGGTTGGCCTCTTGCTCGCCCAGCTGGTGGCCGCAGCGCACATCGGCTTTACTCAGACTTCTCGATCTTTGGAAAATCGAATCCCGAAGCCTGACCCGAAGAAGTACCACTCGGTACAAGATGCCAAGGACTGGAAGAATCCTTATCTGATTGTTCGACGTGACGGCATAGAAATCGTTGGAATGACTCCTGTGGGGCGGGCCATCACTGTCGAGTCAGTTCCCGGAGTGTTGGAGAGATTACCTGCCTCGGCATGGCCTTATGGCTTGGTCGTGGCCGTTCAGGACATAGGGATATTGTCAGGGAAAACAGACCTAGCACACATTGAGGCCAACCGAACAAAACTGCTGAATCTGCTGAAAGAGCTTGGCATCGCGGTAGATCGGTGGCCGTGAGCTTAGGTGTTGCAAAAAATCGCCATTTCACCAATGACCCGGTTCTGAGCGAAATCGCCTGGTTTCGTTAATTGCGATACCGCCCCCCTCGTATTCCGCGTCTGCAAGCGCAGTGGCTGTCTATTGCGGAACTGCCCGGTCACTTTGTTAAGGCATGGTGGTCGAAGCTGATGACACGAGTGATCTTCCATACTCCATCTTTGTTTTGCCAGAGGTGAATGAACTTCGCCTCGCCGACATCCCCGGTATCCTTGGGATGGTGGAAACGGTGAACGCCAATCTCCACCGCGCCATAGTTGGCAATGGGATACACCTCAAGCGTCCCTGGAACGAGCTCTCTGGTCACCTTGCCACAGATGTTGTTCTTCACACCCTCAACCAGAGCTTGCCGTCCGCTGCTCAAGCCGCTCTTGTCATGATAGAACTCCAAATCGTCGGCCAACAGCGATCCGAATTTCTCCAGATCGCAATGGTTGTAGGCATCGAAAAGTTTGGCATCCAACGACCGGATCGTTTGAAACAGCGGGTCGGGTGCAGGCGCA
>Ga0137380_10002803_pt1 | contig 14954 bp, 10 predicted proteins | sample SagtaG_17_FD_104809 | JGI IMG/M metagenome (GOLD analysis project Ga0137380, IMG submission 104809) | Vadose zone soil microbial communities from Sagehorn Ranch, Mendocino, California, USA - Sage2_L_100_16 metaG | ecosystem: Environmental > Terrestrial > Soil > Vadose zone | place: USA...
AATTGGCGCAGCATTTCGCCAAGAAATATTCCGAGGCCAACGGCGTACCGCTGCGCCCGATCTCAACCGACGCCAGGCGCGTGCTGACGATCAATCGCTGGCCCGGCAATGTGCGCGAGCTGGAAAACTTGGCGCGGCGGCTCTCGGCGCTCTATCCGCAGGAGGTGATCACCGCGGCGGTGATCGACGCCGAGCTGAGCCAGCCGCCGGTCGCCTTCGCGGGCGAGGAGCCGGGCGCCGAAGACAATCTCGCCGCCTCGGTCGAGCGCTATCTCGCGCGCTATTTTTCCGGCTTCGACAACGCCTTGCCGCCGCCCGGCCTCTATCACCGCATCCTGCGCGAGGTCGAATACCCGCTGCTCTCCGCTGCGCTTGCCGCCACCCGCGGCAATCAGATCCGCGCCGCCGATCTCCTCGGCGTCAACCGCAACACGCTGCGCAAGAAAATCCGGGACCTCGACGTGCGGGTGATCCGCTCGAGCGGGTGATCGCCCAATCAGCGCCGGTCCGTCCGACTTTTGCGATTAAGCGAAAACCCGCTGATGCGCATGGGCGCCATCGGCGGCGTTCGCCATAGGCACTGGACAGCGCCGCCGAAATGTCGCAATTTTACAACATTGTTGTATAAATGCCTCAGTCGGGGGGTGTTCCAGCGTCATGGCGGCCTTCCCCGCCGCCGGCCAAGCCATCTTCTTCGCAAGTTCCACAGGTCCGTTGGCGTCCATGACGACCGTCGATGAAGTTGCCGGGATGGAGGTTGCCGCATCGGGCGGCGCCCCGGCCGCCAGACGAATTTCGGGGATTTTGGGCCCGGTCGCCATCGGGCTGGCGCTGCTCTCGGCGCTGGCGACTTTCGCGATCCACGCCAACCTGACGCCGATCGAGCCGACCCACAACGTCACCATCGTGGTGCTGCTCATCAACGCCGTCACGGTCCTCATTCTGCTGGCGGTGGTCCTGCTCGACGTGCGGCGCGTCGTTCGCGCCCGCCGGCTCGGCCAGGCGGGCGCGCGCCTGCACGTGCGGTTCATCGGGCTGTTTTCCGTGATCGCGGCGATGCCGGTGATCATCGTGGCGACGGTAGCCTCGCTCACCCTCGACCGTGGCCTCGACTCGCTCATCTCCAACCACACCCAGGCGCTGCTTGCGAACTCCGCGACGGTCGCCAAGGCCTACGTGCGAGAGCTGATCTACCGCGACGTCATGGGCATGTCCTACGACCTCGCCCGCGCCAAGCCGCTGTTCGATCAAGACCGGGAGCGGTTCCACCAGCTGCTCAACGCCCAGGCGGCGATGCGCGGGCTGCCTTACACGATGGTGCTCCGGAGCGACCTCTCGATGATCGACCGCGCGGACCTGCGCGGCAGCGGCGAGGCCATCCCGCCGGCCACCGGGACGCTCGACAAGGTGAGCGACAGCGAGCCGGAAATCGCCCTGCTGGAGGAGGCGAACACGCTTGCCGCCCTGGTCAAGCTGCGCGGTTACGACGACGCCTATCTCTACGTCGCGCGCCCGATCGATCCGCGCATCATCGAGCAGCTGCAGGCGACCGAGAAAAGCTACCTCAACATTCAGGAGCGCCGGGTCGGCGTGCAGCTGAGCTTCGCGGCGATGAACGCGCTCATCTCGCTGGTCATTTTCCTCTCCGCCGCCTGGTTCGGCCTCGACTTCGCCAACCGCCTGGTGGCGCCGATCCGCCGTCTGATCGGCGCCGCCAAGCTCGTCTCCACCGGCAATCTCTACGTCCAGGTGCCGGTGCGGCGCGGCGAGGGCGACCTCGGGCGGCTCAGCGACACCTTCAACAACATGACGCACGAGCTGCGCACCCAGCGCGACGATCTCATGCGCGCGCGCGACCTGATCGACAGCCGCCGCCGCTTCACCGAGGCGGTGCTCGCCGGCGCCAGCGCCGGCGTCATCGGCGTCGATCCGGCGGGGCGCGTCACCATCGTCAACCGCTCGGCGGAAAAGCTGATCGGGCGCGCCGAAGCCGACACGCTCGGCCATCCGCTGGCCGAGGTGGTGCCCGAGCTGATCGCGCTTCTGGCCGAGGCGCGCGGCGGCATGCAGCGGCTGATCCAGGGCCAGGTGACGATCAGCCGTGGCGGCCGCGAGCGCAACCTGTCGGTCCGCGTCACCACCGAGCAATCGGCCGATCCCGCGCACGGCTACGTCATCACGCTCGACGACATCACCGACCTGGTGACCGCGCAACGCACCTCCGCCTGGGCCGACATTGCCCGGCGCATCGCCCACGAGATCAAGAATCCGCTCACCCCGATCCAGCTCTCCGCCGAGCGCCTGCGCCGCAAGTACGGCGCGGCGATCACCGACGAGAAGGCGGTGTTCGAGCAGTGCACCGACACGATCGTGCGCCAGGTCGAGGACATCAAGCGCATGGTCGACGAGTTCTCGCGCTTCGCCCGCATGCCCAAGCCGGTGATGGCCGCCGAGGACGTGGCCGAGGCGGTACGCCAGGTGGTGTTCCTGATGCGCGTCGGCCATTCCGACATCGACATCGAGTTCGAGACGCCGGAGGGCCCGCTGCCGGCCGAGTTCGATCGCCGGCTCATTTCCCAGGCGCTCACCAACATCATCAAGAACGCCACCGAGGCGATTGCCGCGGTGCCGGCCGGCGAGCTCGATCGCGGCCGCATCAAGGTTTCGGTCCGGCGCGAGGGCGGCGACGTCCTCGTCGACGTGTTCGACAACGGCGTCGGCCTGCCCAAGGAGAATCGCAATCGGCTGCTCGAGCCCTACGTCACCACCCGCGAGAAGGGGACCGGGCTTGGGCTCGCCATCGTCGGCCGCATCCTCGAGGACCACGGCGGCCGCATCGATCTGAACGATCTGCCGGCGGGCGTGTTCGCCGGCCGCGGCGCGTGGGCACGGCTGCGCTTCGCCGCGGCGCATGTATCGGAGATCGCCAAGCCCGTGAACGAGCTGCGTAAGGTCGCGAGCGAGGGGTAGCACCATGGGGCCGGACATTCTCATCGTCGACGACGAGAGCGATATCCGCGAGCTGGTCGCGGGCATCCTGCAGGACGAGGGCTTCGGCACGCGCACGGCGCGCGACAGCGACGAGGCGCTGGCCGTGATCAAGACGCGGCGCCCGAGCCTCGCGTTCCTCGACATCTGGCTGCAAGGCAGCCGGCTCGACGGGCTGCAACTGCTTGGCGCGGTCAAGGACGAGCATCCCGACATGCCGGTGGTGATGATCTCCGGCCACGGCAACATCGAAACGGCGGTGTCCGCCATCAAGCTCGGCGCCTACGACTTCATCGAGAAGCCGTTCAAGGCGGACCGGCTCGTCCTCGTCGCCAACCGGGCGCTCGAGACGTTCCGGCTCAAGCGCGAGGTCAAGGAGCTCAAGGCGATGGCGCCGCTGCCGACGACGCTGATCGGCAACTCCGCCGCCATGGGCCAGCTGCGGCAGACGATCGACAAGGTGGCGCCGACCAACAGCCGCATTCTCATCGTCGGCGCGGCGGGCGCCGGCAAGGAGTTGACCGCGCGCAGCATCCACACCCTTTCCGCCCGTGCCAATGGACCGTTCGTCGTCATCAACGCGGCGGCGATCACGCCCGAGCGCATGGAGCACGAGCTGTTCGGCGCCGAGGCCTCGAACGGCGCGCAGGGCCGCAAGGTCGGCGCGCTCGAGGAGGCGCACAACGGCACCCTGTTCATCGACGAGATCGGCGACCTGCCGCGCGAGACCCAGAACAAGATCCTGCGCGTGCTGGTCGACCAGACGTTCCAGCGCGTCGGCGGCACCACCAAGGTGAACGTCGACGTGCGCATCATCTCCTCGACCGGGCGAAACCTCGAGGTCGAGGTCGCGGCCGGCCGCTTCCGCGAGGACCTGTATCACCGCCTCTCGGTGGTGCCGATCCGCGTGCCGCCGCTCACCGAGCGGCGCGAGGACATCCCCGATCTGGTGTTCTATTTCGTCGACTACATTTCCCAGACCACCGGCCTGCCCAGGCGCAAGATCGGCGGCGACGCCATCGCGGTCCTGCAGTCGCACGACTGGCCCGGCAACGTGCGCCAGCTGCGCAACAACGTCGAGCGGCTGATGATCCTCGCCGGCGGCGATCCCGACGCCGAGGTCAGCGCCAGCATGCTGCCCCAGGACGTCGGCTCCATGGTCCCCAACATGCCCAACGGCAACGGCGGCGAGCACCTCATGGGCCTGCCGCTGCGGGACGCGCGCGAGGTGTTCGAGCGCGAATATCTGGTCGCCCAGATCAACCGCTTCGGCGGCAATATCTCGCGCACGGCGGAGTTCGTCGGCATGGAGCGCTCGGCGCTGCACCGCAAGCTCAAGGCCCTGGGCATCGACTGAGGCCTCGCCTTGTCGCGCATCGCCTATGTCAACGGCCGCTACGTGCCGCTGCGCGCCGCGGCGGTGAACGTCGAGGACCGCGGCTATCAGTTCGCCGACGGGGTCTACGAAGTGTGCGAGGTGCGCGACGGCCGCCTCGTCGACGAGCGCCGGCACATGGACCGGCTGGTCCGTTCGCTCGGCGAGCTGCGCATCGCGATGCCGATGTCGCGCGCGGCGCTCGCGGCGGTGCTGCACGAGACGGCGCGCCGCAACCGGGTGCGCGACGGCATCGTCTATCTGCAGATCACCCGCGGCGTGGCGCGGCGCGACCACGCGTTTCCGCCGGCCGGGACGGCTCCCGGCATGGTGGTCACCGCGCGCAGCCATGATCGGGCGGCGAACGAGCAGGTCGCCGCCGACGGGATCGCCGTGATCACCGTGCCGGAGAACCGCTGGCCGCGCGTCGACATCAAGTCGGTGTCGCTCCTGCCCAACGTGCTGGCCAAGCAGGCCGCGCGCGAGGCGGGCGCCCGGGAGGCCTGGTTCGTCGATGCGGCCGGCCGCGTCACCGAGGGTTCCTCGACCAACGCCTGGATCGTCACCCGCGACGGCAAGCTCGTCACCCGCCAGACCGACCACGCCATCCTGCGCGGCATTACCCGCACCGTCCTCATCGACCTCTTGGCCGTCCAGGGGCTCAAGCTCGAGGAGCGGCCGTTCACGGTCGAGGAGGCCTATGCGGCGCGCGAGGCGTTCGTGACCTCGGCCAGCCAGATCGTCATGCCGGTCGTGCGCATCGACGGGCGGCCGGTCGGCAACGGGGCGCCCGGGCTGACCGCCGGCGCGCTGCGGCGCGACTTTCACAAATTCGCGGAAAGCACTTGAGCGCCATCGGTTTTGGCCGCCAGGCCGAAGCCGCCGGGACCCCGCCGCCGGCCCCCGCCGTGCCGTCAACTTGGGCTTGCGCGCCACCCGGACGTGCCATCTAATGGGCGGGCCAATCCGTCGGGGGTTTTCGGCAAGTTCGACGACGGACAAAGCAACATGACAAGAATGTCTCGCGGGGAGGGGCTCGCGAGCAAATAACGGATCACGGCAATGGCAGCCGAACGCGCACAAAATCTGCAAGACACCTTCCTCAATCACGTCCGCAAGAGCAAAACCCCGCTCACCATCTTCCTGGTGAACGGCGTGAAGCTGCAGGGCGTGGTGACCTGGTTCGATAACTTTTGCGTGCTGCTGCGGCGGGACGGGCACTCGCAACTCGTCTACAAGCACGCCATATCCACGATCATGCCGGGTCATCCGATCCAGCTGTTCGAAGGCGCCGAAGAGGCGCCGGCAACCGGGGAAAAGGTCTGATTGGAGCCGCGTCGCCGCGACACGCTCCCTGATCGGCTCAGCCCTCCGGCGGGCGGAGCAAGCGGCCGTGCAATGGTGGTCGAGCCGTTCCGCCGCCGGGCGGCCGGCGGCCGGGCCGCCGCCGAGGATGCGACGCGTTCCCCCGCCGCCCGGCTCGAGGAGGCGGTGGGACTCGCCCGCGCCATCGACCTCGACGTGGTCGAGTCCGGCATCGCGCCGCTCGCCGACATCCGGCCGGCGACCTACCTCGGCAAGGGCAAGGTCGACGAGATCGCCGGCATCGCCAAAAGCCTCGCCATCGACCTCGTGGTGATGGACTGCCCGGTCTCGCCGGTGCAGCAGCGCAATCTGGAGAAGGCGTGGAACGCCAAGGTGCTCGACCGCACCGGCCTGATCCTGGAAATCTTCGGCCGGCGGGCGCGCACGCGGGAAGGCGCGCTGCAGGTCGAGCACGCCCATCTCACCTATCAGAAGAGCCGGCTGGTGCGCTCGTGGACCCATCTCGAGCGCCAGCGCGGCGGCTTCGGCTTCCTCGGCGGTCCCGGCGAGACCCAGCTCGAGGCCGACCGCCGGGTGATCGAGGAGCGTATCGCCCGCATCGAGGGCGAGCTGGAGCGGGTCAAGCGCACGCGAAAGCTCCACCGCGACAGCCGCAAGCGGGTGCCGTACCCGATCGTGGCGCTGGTCGGCTACACCAATGCCGGCAAGTCGACCCTGTTCAACCGTCTCACCCGCGCCAGCGTGCTCGAGGCCGACATGCTGTTCGCGACCCTCGACCCCACCTTGCGGTCGATCGCGCTGCCCGGCGGCGCGAAGGCGATCCTCTCGGACACCGTCGGTTTCATCTCCGATCTGCCGACCATGCTGGTTGCCGCCTTCCGGGCGACCCTCGAGGAGGTGATCGAGGCGGACCTGATCCTGCACGTGCGCGACGTCGCGCACGCGGACAGCGACGCCCAGGCAAGCGACGTGGAAAAAGTCCTGCGCGACCTCGACATGGACCCCAACGACAAGCACCGGCTGATCGAGGTGTGGAACAAGGTCGATTGCCTCGATGCCGAGGCGCGCACGCGGACCGCCAACGTCGCGGCGCGGCGCGACGGCGACGGCCGGCCGATCCTCGTCTCCGCCTTGACCGGAGAGGGATTCGATGAGCTCGCCGCCGCGATCGAGGCGCGCCTGATGCAAAGCCGCATGATCCTCGATCTGGTGCTCGATCCGGCCGATGGCGCCGGGTTGAGCTGGCTCTACCGCAACGCCGAGGTCATCTCCCGCGCGCTGCGCGAGGATGGCCGGCTCGCGGTGACGGTCCGTGCCGATCCGGCCAAGGCCGGCATGATGCGCAGCAAGTTCGGCATGGCGGCCCCGGCGCGGCCGCGCGCGGCAAAGCGCGCGCGGGGGTGAAGTTCAAGAATCGCCTTGACGCCCGGCCGTTCCTTTGGGATTATAGAACAAATCATGAACATTCGGGTTATCCCGGCAGGAATCCCGCCCCATGGTCGTCGTGCGTATTCCGACGAGTGCGGCCGCTTCGCCTCTCCCTGTGCCGCGGGGCGGGGGTGGCGGCATCGTGCGCGCGCTCAAGGACGCCATCCGGTCGATCGAGACCGGCGCCGGAGCGGGCGGGGACCATGGGGCCATTCCGTTCGGGGTGTCGGCGATCGACCAGGCCCTCGGCGGCGGGCTCGCCCGCGCCGCGTTCCATGAGATCGCCGCTGCGCGCGAGAGCGCGACCGCGGCGGCGAGCGGATTTGCCCTCACGCTTGCCGCCCACGCCACGGGTGCGCGCGCGGTGCTGTGGGTCGCCGAGGATATGGGGCTCGTCGAGAACGGCGCGCCCTATGGCCCCGGGCTCGACGATGTCGATCTCGCCCCCGAGCAATTGGTGACCGTCGTCGCGGCAAAACCCCGCGACGTGTTGTGGGCGATGGAGGAGGCCTTGCGCTGCCGCGCCGTCGGCGCGGTCATCGGCGAGATCCGCAGCCCCGATCGCGGCGTCGACCTCGTCGCCTCGCGCCGGCTCTCGCTCGCCGCCGGCCGGCGCGGCACCTGCGCCGTGCTGGTTCGCAGCCATCCGGGAACGCATGCCTCCGCCGCCGCGACCCGCTGGCTCGTCGCCGCCGCTCCGTCGGCGGGCGGCACCGGGCCCGGCCCGCCGCGCTTCTGCGTGCAGCTTACCCGCAACCGCCGCGGCCCGATCGGGTCGTGGATGCTGGAGTGGAACCGTGTTGAACGGCGTTTCGACCTCGCGCCATCGCTTCCTCAGCCTGTGGCTGATGCGGCTTGCGACCGACCGCATCGCACGGCAGCGGCCGGCGCCTGATCCGCGCCCGCTTGTTGTCACCGGCAAGCGCGGCAATGTCGAGCAGCTCACCGCCGTCGATGCGGCGGCGCAGGAGCTTGGGCTCAGGCCCGGGCTCGCGCTCGCCGAGGCGCGGGCGCGCTATCCCGATCTCGCCGTGGTGGCCGAGCATCGGGCGGGCGACCGGCGCCTGCTCGACGACCTCGCCGACTGGTGCCAGCGCTATACGCCGCTCGTTGCCCTCGATCCGCCCGACGGCGTGCTGCTCGACATCGCCGGCTGCGCCCACCTTTACGGCGGCGAAGAAAAACTGCTCGCCGATCTCCTCGCCCGCCTCGCGCGGTTCGGCTTTGCGGCGCGCGCCGCCATCGCCTCGACCATCGGCACCGCCTTTGCGGCCGGGCGCTTCGGCGCGGGCACAACCATTATCGCGCCAGGCGGCGAGCGCGCGGTGCTCGATCCGCTGCCGCTCGTCGCGCTGCGGCTGCCCGACGACATGGCCGCGGCGCTCAAGCGCGTTGGCCTCAAGCGCGTCGGCGACATTGTCGACCTGCCGCGCTCGCCGCTTGCCGCCCGTTTCGGCGACGCCCTGCTGCGCCAGCTCGCCCGCGCGCTCGGGGCCGAACGCGAGCCGCTCACCCCGCTGCTGCCGGTCGCGCCCTATGTGGCCGAGCAGCCCTTCGCCGAGCCGATCGCGCGCGAGGACGACGTGCTCGCCGTCATTGCTCGGCTGGCCGCGCGCCTCAAGCCCATGCTGGAGCGGCGCGGGGAGGGCGCGCGCGCGATCGAGCTGACTTTGTTCCGTACCGACGGCGCGGTGCGCCGCGTGGCGATTGCGACCTCGCGTCCGGTGCGCGAGCCGCCCGACATCCGCGCCCTGTTCGTCGAGCGGCTCGCGAGCCTTGCCGACGCGCTCGATCCCGGCTTCGGGTTCGATCTTGCGCGCCTCTCGATCGTTGCCGCCGAGCCCTGTCCGCCGGAGCAGATCGGGCTTGGCGCGCACGCCGACGACGCCGATCTCGATCGCCTGATCGACCGCCTGAGCGCGCGGCTCGGCGCGCGCCGCGTCATGCGGCTCGTGGCGAACGACAGCCACATTCCGGAGCTTGCCGCGGCGGCCGTGCCGGCGCAGGCGGGCGGCGCGGTCGAGGCGGGCTGGGCGGCGTTCCGGCGCTTCCGCGCCGGCGTCGAGCTGAGCCCGCGGCCGTTGCGGCTTCTCGTCAAGCCCGAGCCGATCGAGGCGATCGCCGCGGTCCCGGACGGCCCGCCCGTGCGCTTTCGCTGGCGCCGCGCGCTGCACGAGGTCGTCGCCGCCGACGGGCCGGAGCGCATCGAGGGCGCATGGTGGAGCGAGGAGGCCGGCCCCGCGCGCGATTATTTCCGCGTCGAAGACAAGGCCGGCCATCGCTTCTGGCTGTTCCGCGCCGGTCTCTATCGCTCGGCCGATGCGCCGCGCTGGTTCCTGCACGGGACGTTCGCGTGATTTCTTTACCCTCCCCTGGAGGGGGAGGGTCGGCCGCGAAGCGGCCGGGGTGGGGTGAAGCCACACACTCCGGACTCGCGGAGAGATACCCCCACCCGGCCGCCTAAGGCGGCCGACCTCCCCCCTGCAGGGGGAAGCGAAGAACACGTGAGTGTCATGACCGCGTACGTCGAGTTTGCCGTCACCTCCAATTTCTCCTTCCTGCGCGGCGCCTCGCATCCCGAGGAGTTGATGGTGCAGGCGGATCATCTCGGCCTTGCCGGCCTCGGGCTCGCCGACCGCAATTCGGTTGCCGGCGTGGTGCGCGCCCATCTCGTGCGGCGCGAGAACGGATTCAAGCTTCGCTATCACCCGGGCAGCCGCCTGGTGTTCGCCGACGGCACGCCCGACATCCTCGCCTATCCGAAGAACCGCGTCGGCTGGGGACGGCTGTGCCGCCTGCTCACCGTCGGTAACCGCCGCGCCGAGAAGGGCGACTGCACGCTCTATCTCGACGACCTCCTCGACCACGTCGAGGGACTGGAACTGGTGGCGATGGCGGGCCCGTCATCCTCCGAGGCAGGCCTGCGGCCGGCACCTCGGGATGACGCGATTCTCCATCGCCTGACCGAAGCGGCGCCGCAGCGCGTGCGCGTCGCGGCCGCCATGCTCTATCGCGGGAGCGATCAGGCGCGCCTTGCGGCGCGAGCCGAGCTGGCGCGCCAGGCGCGCATGCCGCTCATCGCGGTCAACGACGCGCTCTATCACCATCCCGACCGGCGGCCGCTGCAGGACGTGCTCACCTGCATCCGCGAGCACGTGACGATCGATACGGCCGGCCGGCGGCTCGCCGTCAACGCCGAGCGGTTCCTCAAACCAGCGGCGGAAATGGCGCGCCTGTTCCGCGACGCGCCGGAGGCGGTGGCGGAAACCCGCCGCCTGTCCGATGCCTTGACCTTCTCGCTCGAAGAGCTGCGCTACGAATATCCCGACGAGGCGCGCGCGGGTTTCGCGACCCCGCAGGACGCGCTGGTGCATCTCGCCTTCGCCGGAGCGGCCGAACGTTATCCTGCCGGCATTCCCGCCAAGGTGCGCGCCAGCCTCGATTACGAGCTTGGCCTCATCGCCTCGCTCGCGTACGCGCCTTATTTCCTCACCGTCCACGACATCGTCCGCTTCGCCCGCTCCCGGGGTATTCTCTGCCAGGGCCGCGGCTCGGCCGCAAATTCCGCCGTGTGCTTCTGCCTCGGCATCACCGAGGTGGATCCCGAGCGTGCCGACCTGCTGTTCGAGCGCTTCGTCTCCGCCGAGCGCCGCGAGCCGCCCGACATCGACGTCGATTTCGAGCACGAGCGGCGCGAGGACGTGATCCAGTACATCTACGCGCGCTACGGCAGGGATCGCGCCGGCATCGCCGCGACTGTCATCTCCTATCGCAGCCGCTCGGCGATCCGCGAGGTCGGCAAGGCGTTCGGATTGTCGGAGGACACGGTCGGCGCGCTGGCGACCGGCATCTGGGGCTCGGGCGACGGCGGGCCGTCGCCGAAGGACCTTGCCCGCGTCGGCCTCGACAGCAAAAGCCCGCGGGTGCGCCGGCTTCTCGGCCTCATCGACGAGATCATGTCGTTCCCGCGCCATCTCTCCCAGCATGTCGGTGGCTTCGTCATCACCCGCGATCGGCTCGACGAGGTGGTGCCGATCGCCAACGCCGCCATGGAGGACCGCACTTTCGTCGAATGGGACAAGGACGACCTCGACGCGCTCGGCATCCTCAAGATCGACGTGCTCGGGCTCGGCATGCTCACCTGCCTGCGCAAGGCGATCGCCCTGGTCGACCGACATTACGCCGAGCGGCTCACGCTGTCCTCGATCCCGGCCGAGGATCCGGCGGTTTACCGCATGCTCGCGCGCGCCGACTCGATCGGCGTGTTCCAGGTCGAGAGCCGGGCGCAGATGTCGATGCTGCCGCGGCTCAGGCCGAACTGTTTCTACGACCTCGTCATCGAGGTGGCGATCGTGCGGCCCGGCCCGATCCAGGGCGACATGGTGCATCCCTATCTGCGCCGCCGGCAGGGCCTCGAAGCGGTCAGCTATCCGTCGCCGGAACTCGAAGCCGTGCTCAACAAGACCCTCGGCGTGCCGCTGTTCCAGGAGCAGGCGATGAAGATCGCCATCGTCGCCGCCGGCTTCACGCCGAGCGAGGCCGACAGGCTGCGCCGCGCCATGGCGACGTTCAAGCGCGTCGGCACCATCGGCACGTTTCAGCGCAAGATGATCGAAGGAATGGTCGCCAACAAATACGAGCGTGAGTTCGCCGAGCGCTGCTTCCACCAGATCGAGGGGTTCGGCGAATACGGCTTTCCGGAGAGCCACGCGGCGAGTTTCGCGCTCCTGGTCTATGCCTCGTCCTGGCTCAAGTGCCGCTATCCCGACGCATTCGCGGCCGCGCTCCTCAACGCGCAGCCCATGGGGTTCTACGCGCCGGCGCAGATCGTGCGCGACGCGCGCGAGCACGGCGTCGAGGTGCGCGGCGTCGACGTCAACCTGTCCGAGGTCGAGGCGACGCTCGAGCCGGGACCGCGCGCGGCGGAGCGGCTGCACGCGGCGCATGGCGAGATGAAGGAGGACGTGCGCACGACCCATGCGGTGCGCCTCGGCTTGCGGGAAGTGAAGGGCCTGTCCATGGACGACGCCACGCTGATCGCCGCGCGGCGGGGGAGGGGCTACGATTCGCTGCGCGACGTGTGGCTGCGCACCGGCTTGCCTGCGCGCGTGCTCGAGCGGCTCGCCGACGCCGACGCCTTCGCCTCGCTCGGGCTCACGCGGCGCGACGCGCTGTGGGCCGCCAAGGCGCTCGGCCGCGCCGGCGATCAGGATGATTTGCCTTTGTTCGGTTTATTACCCTCCCCTGGAGGGGGAGGGTCGCCGCCGAAGGCGGCGGGGTGGGGTGCTCCACGCGAGCCCGATGTCGCCCTTCCACCCATGCCGCTCGGCGAGGAGGTCGTCAACGATTACCGTTTCCTCAAGCTCACCTTGCGCAAGCATCCGGCGGCGTTCCTGCGCCCCGATCTTGACCGCCGCGGTGTCATTCTGAACGAAGAGCTGCGCCGCCGCGCCTCCGGCGCTCGCGTCACCGTCTCCGGCCTCATCATCATCCGCCAGCGGCCGGGCACCGCCAAGGGCGTGCTGTTCATGACGCTCGAGGACGAGAGCGCGGTCGCCAACGTCATCGTCTGGCCGAAACTGTTCGAGCGCTACCGGCCGGTCGTGCTCGGCGCACGCTACGTCGCGGTCACCGGGCCGATGCAGGCGGAGAGCGGCGTCATTCACGTGGTCGCCGAGCGCATCGACGACCTCACGCCGCTGCTCGGCCGCCTCGCCGAGGAAGGCTCGACCATCGAGGGCCTCGCCCGCGGCGACGAGGTCAAGCGGCCCGGCAACGACCAGCACGACAAGCACCACGGTCCGCGCCGCACCCCGCTGATCGGCCTGCTCACCGAGATGCCCGAACTCGCCGCCGACCTCGACGTGCCGGCCCACGGCAGCCACCATGTGGTTCCCAAGGCCAAGCGGGCAGCGGGATAGTCTCCACCCGCCGAAATCGCTGAAATCTTCAAACCCTTAAGAACCAGTCAGCTATCCTCGTGGCCGGCGGACAGCATGAGCCCGTGTCGGCGGAATCATCTCCTCGAAGCTCTCGATCGAGCCTCCCTGCCGCAACCATATGCGGCGTAAAACCGAGCGCCATTCTTCCCCGCCTGCACCGATTTGCATCCAGGGATCCCGAGCGAGCTTTCCCCAGTCGTTCGCGGGATAACGCGGTTTAGCCGGCGGATTTGGTTCAGCCATGGCCGTCTCCAATTGACCTTGCATAATCGTCCGCAATCTTCAGCACATCTGGGTCCTTCAAATCGAACTCCCCCGTCCAGTTCCCGCAGCCTTCCAAAAATATAGCCTTTCCCAGCGGTACGTCGAGCGGCCTGCCCTCGCGGTCGAACAACTGACGGCTCGGCACCGGCTGGCTAAGCCCCGCCAGAAACACTGCGGTTTCCGGCCTACCGGACAGAATTTGCCGCGTAAGGTCCGTGACAAACCGTGTCCCCAATCGTTTCTCATATAACTGGATGAACCGCGTTCCGTCGGCCTGGATCGATCGCCAGGATCCTTCGTCCGGAACAAAACCCATTCGCAGCCGTGCATAGCGCCCAATATTCTGCGCCTGAATCTTTATTCGTTCGATCTCGATCGTCCGCCCCGCATCGATCAAATCTTTCATAAGCAGGCGTCCGCGACCGAAACCCGCATCAATGTCTGGAATGAACATCTCGTCGGCGTTGAAAAAACGCCCTTGCAGTTCGAGGGTGCGCTCGACAAACCATATGCTCGCACCGTCATAAAAGCGGCCTTCGACACGCAACGCGAATTTCTCTCCGATTCCGTCGATGTAATGATAAATGATCGATTTCTCGCCGGCGGCACTCTTGGTAATGAGGTCTCCCATTCCTTCCGGGGTCAATCCGAAGGGATCAAAAAAGCGCCGGGTCCACCATCTGCGGCCATTCTGGTCCACAGGGCGTTCGAATCGGATGCGATTGCTGTCCTCGAACATGGGGCTCTGAACCCGCCTATGCGCTGTAGCACAGCGGACACGCCGTTCACCGCCCGGCGAACTTCGGCACCCGCCGCTCGGCCATCGCCTTCACGCCTTCCTTGAAGTCGTCGGTGACGCGCAGACGGTTCTGCTCTTCAAGTTCATGGTCGGTCGCCGCCCGCACGCGGTCGGCGAGGCCCGCGCGCATGGTGGCGCGGGTCGACAGCAGGCCGAGCGGGGAGTTCTCGGCGATCTCGGCGGCGAGCGCGAGGGCGGCGGCGCGCACCTGGTCCTGCGGCACGAGCACGTCGGCGAGGCCGATCCGATAGGCCTCCTCGCCGGTGACGCGGCGGCTCGTATAGAACATCAGCGCCGCCTTGGCCGGGCCGACCACCTCGGTGAGCGTCACCGTGAGGCCGAAGCCCGGATGGAAGCCGAGCCGGGTAAAATTGGCGCAGAAGCGCGCCTCCGGGCAGGTCACGCGGAAGTCCGGCACCATGGCGAGGCCGAGCCCGCCGCCGACCGCCGGGCCGTGGATAGCGCCGACGATCGGCTTCTTGCTGCGGAACAGCCGCACCGCCTCGACATAGAGATGCCCGACCCGGCTCTGCGGCAGTTCGTCGGGCCGCCGGCCGTCCGCGGTGAGCGCGCGGCCGTCGCCGAAATTGGCGCCGGCGCAGAACGCCTTGCCTTGCGCCGCCAGCACCACGGCGCGACAGCCGGCATCCTCGTCGAGCGCCTCGAGCGCGTCGCCGATCTGGTTGATCAGCACCACGTCGAAGAAATTGTTCGGCGGCCGGCGAATCTCGATGGTGGCGACGAGGCCGGACTTTTCGACGCCAATATCCTTGAACGGGCCCATGGGTTCCCCTTGTTTTTCAGCGCAGCCCGAGCCCGCGCGCGATGATGC
>Ga0137380_10002820_pt1 | contig 14906 bp, 14 predicted proteins | sample SagtaG_17_FD_104809 | JGI IMG/M metagenome (GOLD analysis project Ga0137380, IMG submission 104809) | Vadose zone soil microbial communities from Sagehorn Ranch, Mendocino, California, USA - Sage2_L_100_16 metaG | ecosystem: Environmental > Terrestrial > Soil > Vadose zone | place: USA...
CGCTCTTCGTCACCCGCGTCGCGCTCCACGTCGCGCCGCCGTCGCCGCTCGAGGCGTACGTCACGTCCACCAGCATGTTGCCGCTGTAGCTGCGGTCATCGAACATCACGTCGAGCCGGCCGCCCGCCCCGGCCGAGAGCTCGGCGCCGAAGCGATCCCCCGGACCCGGCGCGACGACGCTGGGCGGGGACCAGGCGGCGGCGCTGGTCGCCTGATCGGCGGGCGCCGCGGTGAAGAACACCTTGGCCTGGCCGTCGCTATCGATGTCCGAATACACGACGACGATGCGGTTCCGCACCGGGTCGAAGGCGGGCACCGGATAGGAGCCCGGGCCGCGGAACGCCCCACCTGAGATGTTGAAGCAGTACGGGGGGAAGATACACACCGGATTGTTGTACAGCGAGAACAACACCGGGGTGCTCCACGTGGCGCCGCCGTCGTGCGAAACGGAGACGTAGTTCGCGGTGCCCTTCCCTCCCTGGATCCCGTTGTCGAAGGTCAGATAGAGCGTGCCGTCGGGCGCGACCGCGATCCGGGCATCCTGGTTGTTGCGGATCGGACCCTTGGTCAGCTGCACGGGAGCCGAAAACGTGCGGGCACCATCCCGCGAGTAGGCGACCTGGACGGGTGAGTGGAAGTTGCCGTTGAACTGCACCCAGGTGACGTACACAGAGCCGTAGTACGGACTCGCTGGGTGGTCGTCGATCGTCATCGACTCGTGGTCGGGGAACTGCCCGCTGGATCCCTTGGTCTTGCCGTTCTTGTTCGGCCATACGGAGACCTGCACGGGATGGTCGGACCAGGTGAGGCCGCCGTCGGTCGAGCGGCTGACGTACAGCGCGATCTCGTAGGGCGGCGTGAAAAAGTTGAACGCCTGGGCCACGAAGTACGCCGTGCCGTCGGGCCCGTACGCCACGTAGGGATCCCCCGCCGCGTCGTAGAAGCCCGTACCCGGCACGTCAGGGTCGTTGCTGTAGCGCGTGAGTCCGGGAACGAACCCGTTCGGCAGCGTGGCCGACCAGGTCTTGCCGCCGTCGAAGCTCACGTTGTAGGCGACGCCGTCGTTGTAGTTCCAGTCGTTGGCGCCGGTGAGCAGGTTGCTCGGATTCGTCGGGTTGACCGCGATGGGCGTCTCGTTCTGGGAGGTGGTGTCGCGGCTCACATCGGTCACGAACGCCGCCGGCCCGCGTCCCCCGCCGGCTGCGAAGCTGGGGTGCAATGCAGCCGGCGTCGGGGATTCGGTGCACGCGGCCAGGAGCGCGGCCACCACGGCCGGGACGACATGAAGAACCATGTTTCGCATTGCATCACCGTACGGAAGACGGGATACGGGAATATGCCCGCCGCGGGACGGCTCGCCAGAGCGGTTGCGGCAGGATCTCGCGCCCTCCTAGTGCCGTTCCAACTATTCACGCCAAGCCATCGGAGCCCGTAGTGGCCGTCGGCCCCGGCATCGTGCTGTCGGCACGTTTGCCGAATCAAGTTGGAACGGCACTAGAGCACGACCAGTCTGCCCCCGCCGGTCAGCAGAATCACGAGACTCATCACGAGCAGCATGAGGTCGTAGTGCCAGCCGTACCCGCGCGCGCCCCAGAAGCCGGTCTTCCAAACGAAGATCTTCTTCTGGATCGCCCCGAGCATGAGCAGGATCAGTCCCAGGGCGGCGAGCTGAATCAGGATCCCGAGCGCCACCCCCGCACTCCCCAGCACTTCGGCCGAGCCGAGAAATACGGTGAAGCCGCGGCTCGCCCCGATGCTCTTCGCCCGCTCCGTCGGGTGCTTCAGATGATTGAGCCCGCTGTCGAAGAACACAGCGGCCACCATCAGCCTCAAGAGCAGCAGCCCGACGTCACTGAATCGCAACAGCGCGGGAAACATGACGTTCATGTCCACCTCTCTGAACGAGCCTGCACGCAGCCGAGACCAGAGGCGCCCCCCCCCCGCAACCCGGAGCCGCGTCCAACGTAGCGTCGGGATGCCTTTCCTGCCTGCTCTTGACTCCCCGCGCCGCTGTGTGGCATCCTAGGGGCGGCGGCGATCCACGCCCAACCTCTTCGACCCTCCCCCAGCGAGGGTCCCCGTGAGGCAAAGGGAGGCAAACTCTCGGATCGCATCGTGAAGCCTTTGCGTCGCCGCGGAGCGTCGCTGCTGGGGGGCGTGTGCCCGTGGCTCGACCAAAGGACCGATCCGATGACGACCAACAGAGATTTCAAGCGCCTGGTTCGCGGGCGCATGCAGAAGACGCGTGAGTCCTACACCGCCGCCCGCGCGCATCTCCTCCAGCAGCAGCAACAGCCCCGACCGGTGGACTACGCCCAGCTCGCCGGGATGAGCGACGCGTCCGTCAAGGCGAAGACGGGGTGCACGTGGGTGCGCTGGGTCAAAGCGCTCGACCGCGTCCAGGCCCACACCTGGCCGCACCGGAGAATCGCCGAGTACGTGTGTGCCACATACAAGGTGGCGGGCTGGTGGGCCCAGACCGTCACCGTGGGTTACGAGCGGATCAGAGGCCTGCGCGCCATCGGGCAGCGGCGCGACGGCGGCTTCGAGGCCACCAAGAGCCGTACGTTTGCGGTGCCGCTGGCGCGGCTGTACCGCGCATGGTCCGATGCGCGCACGCGGGCGCGGTGGCTCGGGGGCGTGGACGTAACGATCCGCACCGCGACGCGCGACAGGTCGATGCGGATCACCTGGCCCGACAAGACGTCGGTGGCGCTCGGCTTCACCGGCAGAGGGGCCGCCAAGAGCCAGGTGCAGATCCAGCACGCCAAGCTGCCGGACCAGGCGGCGGCGAAGCGGATGAAGCGGTACTGGGAGGAGCGGCTCGCCGCGCTCGGCGAGCTGCTGGCGCCGGCCGGGTGACGACCAGCCCTGGAGGGAACCGACGGTGAGCGTCTGGGAAGAAAAGATCGCACGCCCGCTGCGCGCGCTGCACCTAGACAGCATCAGGAACAAGATCCTGGTGTTCGCGGTGCTCACCACGCTGATTCCCACGCTCGCGACGACCGTGGTGTCGTACCGGCAGAGCCGGGACTTGCTCACCGAGAAGTTCGTCCAGGAGCTGCGCAGCGCCAGCTCCGAGACGGCCCGGGAGACCGGTCAATGGCTCGACGAGCGGTTGTACGATCTACGGGGGTCGGCGGGCTCCTACGTGGTCCCGGAGAACCTGGTCAAGCTCCAGGGCGGCGGCGGCGGCCAGGCGCTCGGCCGGCTGCGCGACTATCTCACTTCGGTGCGCGAGCGGTTCCCGGACTACGACGCGCTGCTGGTCACTGACGCGCGCGGGCGGGTGGTGACGAGCAGCGGCCGGCCGAGCGGGCTGCAGCTCCCCCTGGACAAGCTGAACGCCTTGCGGACGGGCGAGGCGCTGGTGAGCGATGCGTACTGGGACGCGGGCACCGCCCGAGCGGCGATCACGCTCGCCGTCCCGGTCCGCCACGAGGACGGGCGGTTCCTCGGCGCGCTCGCCGTCAAGATCAACCTGCGCTCAGTCGCCGACATGCTACAGCGGCTCTCCCCGGGCGACCCGGGCGACGTCTACCTGATGACGGACCAGGGCAAGCTCGTCATGCGGTCTCGGGTCAGCTCGGCAGAGCTGATGCGCACGAAGCTCCCGACGACGACGACGCAGCCGCTGTTCGACAAGGAAGGTGCGATGGTGGAGTACAAACGCGCGGACGGGGAGGAGGTGGTCGGGACCCTGCGGCGCGTGCCCCCGCTCCGCTGGGCGGCGGTCGCCGAGACGCCGCGGGCGGAGGCGTTCCGTCCAGTGACCCGACTGCGGAACCTGACCGTGTTGACCCTCGCCGCGCTGCTCGCCGCCGTTTGGCTGATCGCCTACGTGCTGGGACTGCTGATCGTGCGTCCGCTCGAGCGGCTCACCAGCGCCGCGGCCAAGGTGACCGCCGGGGATCTGTCGGTCGATCTCCCCGTGGGCGGCAGCGGCGACGTGGGGTACTTGACGCGGGCGTTCGGCAGTCTGGTGGCCCGGCTGCGCGAGCGGGAGAGCCAGGGCGAGCTGGAGCGGCTGTCCGTCACCGACGCCCTCACCGGACTGTACAACCGACGGCACCTGATGGGGACGCTCGCCAACGAAGTCCAGCGGTCGCGGCGCCTGCGGCGCACGTTCTCGGTGCTGTTGGCGGACGTCGATCACTTCAAGCAATACAACGACACGCACGGCCACCTCGCGGGGGACGCGGCACTCGTGAAGATGGCGGAGATCCTGCGGAAAACGACGCGCGGGGTGGACTGCGTGGCGCGCTACGGCGGCGAAGAGTTCGTGGTGATGCTGCTCGAGACGACGATCGCTACGGCGGAGGTGGTGGCGGAGCGCATCCGCAGCCACGTAGCGGCCGAAGAGTTCGGCAGTGGCGGGATGACGGTGAGCATCGGCGTCGCGGAGTATCCGCCGCACGGTGACACGCCGGAGGAGCTCATCGAGAGCGCCGACGCCGCGATGTACCAGGCGAAGGGCGAGGGTCGCGACCGCGTGGTGACCGCCAGCGGGAAACCGGAGAGGGAGAAGGAGACGAAACAACGGCGCAAAGGAGAGGTCGGACCAGCCTGAACTTGCAGTCCGCGTGGAAGTTCACCACGGTCACGTCGGCGTTGCCGGCGGCATCGTAGCCATGCCGACACCCCCCGGATGACGACGTGACGACACTCCGCGGTCTCGCTCGCCCGGTCGCCGCCAGTGTGCGTGCGTTCCACCTCGACCTTGCCGTCGCCGCGGCCGCTATTGCAGCCTCGTTCGCCTGCAGGGATGCCGATCGGGTCTTGGGGCCCCGCGGTCCAAGCGGCGATCTCGAGGGGAATCTGCTCGCGCACATGTGAGCGGAACCGTCTCTCCGTCCCGTTCGCGCCCTGAGAGGGCGCGCTCGGCGTGGTGTGCGCCCTTACAGGGCGCACAATCGGGCCGAGCCCGGGCTCTCAGCCCGGGGATAATCTCGCGCGGGGCCGGGGCGGTGCTCTCGCCTCCGCCGACAAGCCCCCACGAGAGGGCCTCCGGGCCCCCGAGACTGATCGGATTTGTAGGGAGTAACGACATTGCTCCGGGATGCTAAGATTTCTCGCCTCGCTGCCGGTGTGGTCGCTGTCGCACTCCAGGTCTGGTCGCACGGAGCGCACGCGCAGTCACCGCCTCGGATCCTCGACACGGTGCGCCTCGAGCTCACGGGCGTGGAGGACAGCTCGGCGTATCTGCTGTACCAATACCACGTCGTGAACCCGGCACCGAAGGCGTATACGTGCTCCACGCGTTCGAGAAGCGTACCCGACAGACACGCCAGGCCGATATTGACTTGGCAAGAAAACGGCTCAGTGATCTGCGGCGTCTGCGCCAGGAGAGGGAGAAGAGGCTATGACCACGAAGATCCGACGCTCGTCAGGGAATGTGTTCCGAGATCTCGGATTTGACCGGGAGGAGGCGGAGCATCTGAAGCTTCGGTCCGATCTAATGATCGAGATTCGCAAAGTGATCGAGGCACGGGGGCTCACGCAAGCTGCTGCCGCCGCGCTGTTCGGCGTCTCGCAGCCTCGCATCAGCGATCTGGTGCGCGGCAAAATCGATCTGTTCAGCATCGACACACTGATCGACATGCTCGCGCATGCTGGCGTGCGTGTGTCGTGCGTGGTGAAACGAAAGGCGGGAGCTGCCTGACTCGAGCGGGACAGCCGAGCGGCTGTCGGGCAATTCGAATGGGCCGACTCGGAATCGAACCGAGAACCTACTGATTAAGAGTCAGTTGCTCTGCCAGTTGAGCTATCGGCCCGGAAACCTGAACTACGTCACGGGAAACCGTGGTCGGCGCGGCGTACGACTCTGCGCGACGCTACTCGCGGGACGTCCCTGCGTGACGCTTCTTCCTCGACGCCTCTCTTGTCTCTGCCCCCAAGGGGAATCGAACCCCTGTTCCCACCTTGAAAGAGTGGTGTCCTAACCGTTAGACGATGGGGGCGAACTGACGGTTTTCCTTGACGCCGCTCGTAGTTATAGCGGTAACGGGATTCGAACCCGTGTTTGAGCCTTGAGAGGGCTCCGTCCTAGTCCCCTAGACGATACCGCCACGAGCGGGAGAATATCACTAGCCTGCGGCGGCCGCCGCAACTAGCCTTAATGCCCGCCGGCGCCCGGTCGCACGGCGCGCGCCCACCCGACGCCAAGGAGTGTCCGCGCAGTGAGCCAAGACGCGCAGCGGCGAAAGCAGGCCGCGTACGACGCCCTCTGGAAGATCGTGTCGTACGGCTTTCCCGAGGTCCTGATCATCCTCGTCGCGCTGCTGTACACGAGCTCGCGGGGCCTCCAGGATCTGGTCGCGCCGCTCGCGCCGTTCTACCCCTACGCCGTGTTCGTCGCCGGCGCCCTGCTCGGCTGGCGGTTCCACCGCAGCCGACTGCTGTTCGCCCTGCTGCTCCTGACGCTGGCGGACCGCACCGTCGTGCACTTCGCCGCCGGCCACGGCCTGGCGCGCGACCGCGTGGTGTTCCAGGCCGTCGCGTTCCTGCTGCCGTTGAACCTCGCGGCGCTACCGCTCACGCCCGAGCGCGGCTTCGTGACGCCGCCCGGGCTCGTGCGCCTGGCGATCATCCTCGGCCAGGTGGCCCTCGTGGGCGCCCTCGACCGGGCGTTGCCGGCCGTCACGGCGGCGGCGCTCCACGCCAAGCTCCTGCCCCACTGGCTGTTCGCGTGGACGGCGCTCTCGGATCCGGCGCTCGTCGCGTTCTTCGTGTCGGCCGGCCTCGTGGTCGCGGGCCAGCTGCTCGCGCCGACGCAGACCGGCCGCTCGTTCGCCTGGGCCTTGATCCCCGCCTTCACCGGGCTCTCCGTCGTGCGTCCCGGTAACCCGGGATTCTCGACCTTTTACCTGGCCACCTCGGCCCTGATTCTCATCTTCGCCGTGGTCGAGGCCTCGTATCACATGGCCTACCAGGACGGCCTCACGGGGCTGCCGGCGCGCCGCGCGCTGAACGAGGCCATGCTGCGGCTGGGCGGCCAGTACAGCGTGGCGATGATCGACGTGGACTACTTCAAGCGGATCAACGACCAGCATGGGCACGACGTCGGCGACCAGGTCCTGAAGATGATCGCGGCGAAGCTGGCCCAGGTGGGCGGCGGCGGGAAGGCATACCGCTACGGCGGTGAGGAGTTCGCCGTCATCTTCGCGGGCAGGACCGCGGCGGAATGCCTCCCCGACGTCGAGGCGCTGCGGAAGATGGTCGAGGACACGCGCTTCATCCTGCGCGCCCGCTTCCGCTCCAAGCGCAAGAAGGAGAAGGTGCTGACCGATCGCGGCCCGGGGCAGCGCGTGCCCGTGACCATCAGCATCGGCGTCGCGGAGAAGAACGAGCGCCACGGCAAATCGGACCTGGTCGTCAAGGCCGCCGACCGGGCGCTGTACCGCGCCAAGGACGGCGGCCGCAACCAGGTGCAGACCTGAGGATCGCGGCGGCTACTGCGACGCGCGCTTCGCCGTGGGAGGCAGGTGCCCGTTCAGCCGCAGGTAGATCGCCATCTGGCTGTAGTGGTCGCCCCAATCGGCGACGGTGATCAGCACCGCCAGCCCGCGCGAGACTTTGCGGCCTCCGAAGAACGGGATGCTGTCGCCCAACTGGGCATCCCGCATCGGCGCGAGCGTGGTCGCACAGAACTGAAACGAGTCCTTCAGGCCGGCCACGAGCTTGTCCTTCGGATCGGCGCCCGTGAACTTCGCATGCACTGGCGCCGGCTGGCCGGAAGCGGCGCTACACAGGTAGTCGTTCCCCTCTTCGATCAGGTGGGCGACGACGTCGCCGAAACTCATTTGGGCCGGCGTCGGTTTGTAGCCATACTTGTCAGCGGGCATCTCCTCGGCGGCGTCCGTGATGTTTTTTCCCTGGCGCTGTTCCACCGACCGGAACGCGTCGGACACGGGGTTCTGCGAGGTCTGCGCGGCACCCACCGCTGGCAGAGAGCAGAGGGCGAACGCCAGCGTGGTGACGAGCCTATTCTTGGGGGGTGCCTCGGGTGGGGGGGCCCCTCTTTCTGCGCCGCGGGGGCGCCCCTGCCAAGAAGGGGGGGGGGGGGTTGGGGGGGCTGGGGCGACTGGGACGGCGCCACGCTGCGCCGCTCGAAGTGCGGTTTCTCGACCCACCAGTAGAACGCGAGGATCGCAGCCTGATCGAACAGCGCGGCGATGAGACCGAACAGCGACCCGGTCGCGAGCGCGAGCCCGTACGTGTGGAGATAGCCTACGGTGTACATCGGGTTCCTGAGAAAGCGGTACGGTCCCGCGGTGTTGGCAACGACCGGGTCGGTGGCCGAGAAGAAGTTGTGCCAGTAGTACGCCCGGGCGCCGAGCGTGGCCCCGGCCCAGAGCTTGACGCCGACGCCCACGAGCACGAGGACCGCACCCACTGCGATCGCGAGCCCGCGCGGCAGCACCCCGCCGACGGCCAGCGTGTCCCGGGTGACGACGCACAGCACGACGAAACTCACGCCGTCGTTGTTCATGATGGTCGCGGCCACTCGCCGGAAGCGCCGGAATGCCGGCTCGGCGTGGTAGCGCTGCGTGAAGTACGCGGTCCGCTCCTGCCGTCGCAGCGCCAAGCCGACGTAGAGGACGTAGGCGAGGCGGCTGGCCACGTGGTACCCGAGGACGAGGGCTGCCCAGAGCGACGAGATCATCGCGACGGAACCTCGCCAGGCCCGGCTGCGGACGTCAAGGCGAAGTGCTAAGTTGGGCCGTATGAGAGCCCCGCGGCTCGCCGCTGCCTCGCTCGCGGTGCTCCTGGTCGCGGGCTGGGCCTGCGGTGGGGGCGGCGGTGGGCCGGCCGCGGCACCGAGTCCCGCCCCCCCGGCGCCCGCGGTCGCCCCTGCTCCACCGCCCCGCCCCGTCGTCCGCGTCGCTCGCGCGCACGGCACCGACCTGCATTACGTGGAACGCGGCAGCGGTATCCCCGTGGTGCTGGTGCACGGCACCCTGGGCACACTCGACAGCTGGCAGCCGCAGATCGATGCGTTCGCGACGCGGTTCCGGGTCATCGCGTACAGCCGCCGGTATCACCCGCCGAACGCGACGCAGCCCGACGGACAGGACTACGCCCTCAGCCTCCACGCGGACGACCTGATCGCGTTTATCGAAGCACTGGGACTGGAGCGGGCGCACCTCGTGGGGTCGTCCTACGGCGCGTATGTCGCGTTGGTCGTGACGCTGCGGCGGCCCGACCTCGTGCGGTCGCTCGTGCTCGCGGAGCCGCCGATCCTGCCGTGGCTGGGGCGGACGCCGGAGGGCGACGCGCTGCGGCGGGCGTTCGAGGCGAACGTGGCGGCTGCGGCGCGCCGCGCCTTCGCGCGCGGCGACTCGGTGGAGGCCGTGCGGCGCTTCCTCGACGGCGAGAGCGGACGCCCCGGCCGGTTCGACGCCCTGCCGGTCGCGTCGCGCCAGGCGCTGATGCGCCTGGCCTTCGAGCTGAGCCTCGAGCTGCGCGCCGAACCCGACCTGTACGTGCCGGCGCTGGCCTGCAAACCGGTGGGGGCGATCCGGAATCCGGTGCTCCTCGTCGCCGGCGAGCGCAGCCCCGAATGGTTCCACGTCATCACGGAAGAGCTGGCCCGGTGTCTCTCGGCCGAGGAGATGGTCACCGTGCCCGGCGCGGGGCACAGCCCCAACGCCGATAACGCGGCGTTCTACAATGCCGCGGTGTTGCGTTTCCTGATGAAGAACTAGCCGCAGCTGTCCGATGCGAAACGTTACGCCTCGCTGCGCCCTCCGCGGTGGGGGTTGCCTTCCGCCGTCTCGCGGACCTCCACCTCCCCACCCCGCGTCTGCACGTATCCGCGGTATCCGCACGCGCACGTCTCCGTCGTCCGGCCCTGCCGGTCGGTGCCGAACCGGAGCGGCGCGCCGCAGCTGCAGCAGCGCGGCGCGCCACGGTCCGTCACCATCCCGACGCGTCCCAGGATCCGCCCCGACCGGTTCACTTGTGCCGGAACGTGATGCGCCAACGCGTGAGATCAATCGCCTCTGCTGTGGCCATCAGGACCGCTCTCCCCCTCCGACTCGAGGTCGTTCAGCGCCGTGCCGACCGCCTCCGCATGGCGACGCTGGGCGCTCCGGTATACGTCCTGGATACTGGTGCCCCGTATCACGCGGTACTCCCGCGCCCCGGCCGCCGCGCGCCCGACGTACTGCCGCACGTCCCAGCGGTCCTTCCCCGCGCACTGCCGGTACCGTTCCGCCATCCGCGCTAGCTCCTCGTCCGTGAGCTCGGCGCCCTGCACGCCGAGCAGGACGCTCAGGCGGCTCTGAAAGTCGCGGGGATCGATGGTCATGTCGGCCCTCAGACCCGGCTGTTACCGAGGCTCGGCATCCCCGGCGACGACAGGTACCCCGGTGGCGCCTGGTACAGCACAGGCGGTTCACAGGCGCAGCGGCCGCTGTGGGGCGCCACCATGAGCACCGTGTCTGCCGGCAGGCGATACGCGATGCTCCTCGGGTCCCCGCCAATGAACCCACCGCACTGGTGACAGTGAATCTCGTTCATCGTAGTCCGCCTCCTTCCCGGCACGCCCCCCCTCCACGGACAAGAAAAGGAGCGGCCCCAGCCGCCCCCCTCCGCTCAACAGACCGCTGACTCCTGAGAGAGCCGGTCGGCCCTAGCTGCGCGCCGCGATCTTGTGGAACGTCGAGTTGGCGACCTCGTAGGCCCGAACCTCAGGCGTTCCCTCAACCACGGTCGCCAGGTCCTTCAGCACTTCGGGATAGGCGTTGCGGCTGTACGCCTCCGCGTTCTCTTGCCGGTCCCACAAGCTGATGGCAACGGCGTCCTTGCCGTCGGCGGCGAGAAACGTGAGCTCGTCTGCGAACCCGTTCTGTTTCCGAAGCAGGGGAAGGATGTCCTTCTCGATCGCGCGGGTGAACTCACCAGCGGTATTGGCCTTCAGATGCATCGACACCTCTCGTGCGTACATACCCAACCTCCTCGCCTGTTGCGCCTGATCGTGGTGCGGTTAACACGCTCCAGTTGACCTGACTCCAACGTATGGCGATGTACTAAACGTGTCAAGTACATAACAGTATCTTGTAGATTACTGCCGGAGCGGTTAACCTATTTCTGTCAAGTGAGCCCTGGAGGAATCCCATGGATGTCTCGCTGCTGATTAGGCGCCGGCTGGACGAGTTCGGGCTGGAGCAACGCGATCTCGCCCAGGCCGCCCAAGTGACCGAGTCCTACATCTCCCAGTTGCTCACGGGGAAGCGAGCGCCCCCCGCCCCCAACCGTACGGACATCTATGACAGGATGGACAAGTTCTTGAAGCTTCCGACCGGGGAGCTCGCGAAGCTGGCGGATCACCAGCGGAAGGAGCAGCTGAAGAGAGAGCTGGGGGACAAGCCCGCGCCGCTGTTTCGGGAAGTCCGCGAGCTGATCCTCCGCAAATGCAAACCCGACACCGCGAGACACATCGGCGCGGTGTTCGAGCAGCAGCCCTTCGGCGAACTCGAACGCCTGGTGACCCAGAAGCTGCTGGATGTGGTCAAGGGACTGGCCCAACAAGAATTGGCAAACGAATCGTGGCTCAGGGCGGTGGCGGACCTCGGCGGCCGAAGCTATGAAGAGATGCGCGTTCTCGTGCTCGAGTTCCTCGATACAGACATCTTCCATGTGTCCATTGAGAACTGCGTCGCGTTCCTGGATCCGCTGATCGAGTTCTGGGACATCGACCTTACGACGTTTGCTCTGGAGATTGTCTTAAACGACAGACTCGTCGCTGGCAACGTGAAACGATTCGAGTTTATCGAACTGGAATCCGACCAGCACTTCGTCGAAGAGCCCGGGCTCAAGGAATTCCTTCAGGATCCGTCCCTGAGCGGCACGGCGACCGCGGACGACGTCGAGTTTCTCAGGCGACTCAAGTTCAAGGGCAAGCGGCCGACGCCCCTCTATTATTACCGGGAGTTACAGAACCTCAGAGACCCGCTGCATTTTTCGCAGCCCAAAGGCGGGAAGCATCAGGGGTGACATGGCCATGGAGCCCAGCGACTTTCAGAGTCGAGTGCGCGTCCTCCTGGGACTCCAGGGCGCGGTTGTTACGGACGAGGAGCTGTCTCACATGGCGGACTGTTACCCGCGGTGCCGGGGGAGGGAGCGTTGGGACGTGCGGCAGTACGTCCGGCGCACCGGAGTTGGCGCACGCGAATACCGGGTGGTGCGGGGCAGCGGTGTCCAGGACGTGTTCCGCAGCGCGGAGCGGGGCCGCGCAGCCGCCGTCGGGACGGCGCTGAACGAACTTGAGTCGCAGGAAAAGCCGGGAGCCCCTCCGGGCGGAAGCGTGTAAGGCACCTCTCGGGAGACTAGGGCGCGCGGCACTTGCTCTGATTGGAAAATTCCCGGCCCAAGAAGTGTCTGCCAATCTGCGCAGGTTGAAAGAGGTAGTGGAGGAATACCGGGGCATCACCCAGCTGAGAAGGAGCCGCCCGTTCAAAGTGTGGGATAGACGCGAGCAGGCTGGGACGCACGCTCAGGGCATTCGCACTGGAGATCGAGCCATGCCGACACCGCTACGGTGGTATCTGAGGCTGCTGGCGGGCCTCACCATCATCTCGTGCCTCGGACAGCTGGGGCTCCCGGCCGAACTCGGCGCCGGCTCCGCGTGGGGCGTCGCTCCCGGCTGGCAGCGCGAGATCGCCTTCTGGAATCTGGCCATGTACATCGTGATAGCCCGCACGCTCCGGGCGAACGATGCCGTCGGCGGTCGGACGGTCGCGTTCGCCCTCGTGGCGCTCCAACTCCTGGCCGCCACGAACCACGCCGCGGCCGCGATCCAGAGTCACGCGATGCTGAACGCGATCATGTGTGCGGTCAACTACGGCTGTGTGGTGTTTGGCACGTTGGCTCTCCGGGTGCGGGCGGTGGGTCAGGTGTCGCGACAGCTGTCGATCAAAGCAGAGCTGCTCGATCGCACCTGAGCGCGGGCGCCAAGGCGGTTCCTGCAGGACAGAGCGGTGGGGCTTCGCGAGGCCGCCGACCGCCACTAGGGCTTCGCCGCGATCTCCCGAAGCTGGCTGAGAAGCGCCTTGGTGTCGAACGGCTTTGCGACGAAAAACGCGCCCAGCTGGCGCACCCGCTCGGATCCGGCATCGGCGCCGTGGGCGCTGAGCAGGATCGCCGGCACGTCCCGGAGCTCGGGCTGGCGGCGCACCTCCTCGAGGAAGGCGAGGCCGTTCATCCCGGCCATCTGAAAGTCGGTGATGATCACACTCGGCCGGCGGGTGCGCACGAACGCGAGGCCGGCGGCGGCGTCGCCCACGCCGAGGCAGGCGTACCCGGCGCGGCGCAACAAGTTCGTCAAGCCGTCGCGCACCCCGGGGTCATCGTCGACCAGCAGCACGACGGGTCGCCCCTGCGCCGCCAGCAGCCCTCGGGCCGGACCGATCAGCGCCTGCGGGTCCGCCGGTACCCATCCCTCGGCGCCGTACTCGAGGGCCGCGGCGGTCGCGTCGGCGTCGGATACGACCAGCAGGGGGGTGTCGAACGTCGCCGGACCCCGGCGGACCCGCTGGACGAGGTCCAGCCCGTGCATATCCGGCAACTCCAGCGCCGCGAGGATGAGGTCCACGGGCTGTCGTTCCAGCGACGCGAGCGCTTCCGCACCCGTCGCGACCGGCGAGACGCACCAGCCCTCCACCGCGAGCCGTGCCGCGGTCAGGCGTCGCCAGTCCGAGTCGCCGTGCACGAGGAGCACCCGCGCTTCTTGCGGCGGTGGCGTCGCGGCGGGGACCGCTGCCCGGGCGAGCTGCCGCGGCGAAGCGAGCGGCAGGCGGACGAAGAACCGTGCGCCGCTGCCGACCTCGCTCTCCACCCACAGATGGCCGCCGAGCGCTTGGACGATGCGCTGGGTGATGGTGAGGCCCAGCCCGGCGCCGCCGTGCTCCCGCGTCGTCGAGCTGTCGAGTTGCGTGAACGGCTCGAAGATGGCGGCGAGCTTATCTTTCGGGATCCCCGGCCCCTGGTCCGAGATTTGGGCCACCGCACAGCCCTCCTCGCGCCACCACCGCACCTCCACCTGGCCGCCGCGGGGTGAGAACTTGATCGCGTTCGCGAGCAGGTTGACGAACACCTGCAGCACGCGATCGCGCACGCCCAGCACGACCTGTGGCTCCGCGGGAGGCCGCGGCGTGAGCATCACCCCCTGCTCGCCCGCGAACGCCGCCACCGTTTCCAGCCCGGCCGCGACGCTGTCCTCGAGCGACACGGGCTCGAGCCGGAACTCCATACGCCCAGCCTCGAGGCGCGAAAGGTCGAGCAGATCGTTCACCAACCGGATCAGCCGGTCGGCGTTTCGGAGGGCGATCTCGAGCAGCTCTCTGGGAGCGGCCTCGAGGGGCCCCGCGGCCCCGGCGAGCAACAGGGACAACGACGTTTTCACGGACGTCATCGGCGTGCGGAGCTCATGGCTGACCACAGAGACGAACTCGGACTTCGCGCGCTCCACCTCCACTTCGTGCGTCACGTCCCGGTACAACACGATGTGCCCGAGCAGCCCTCCGCCGCGGTCGCGCACGGGGGCCACCACGCGCTGGAAGACCGCGCGCCGCGGAAACGCGAGGTCCACCCGGTCGTGCAGCGTCGCCTTGCCAGCCAGGGCCTCCTCCTGAGCGGCGAGCGCGGCTGGATCGACGAAGGACCCCGCGAAGAAGCGCCGCAGGCTCTCCAGGCTCGCGCCCAGCACCGCTTCCCGGGGAATGCCCACGAGCGTGCCCATCTCGGCGTTCGCATAGGCGATGCGGTGATCAGGCCCGACCAGCATGATCGCGGCGTCGCTCGCATCGATCAGCGCCTCCAGCTGGTTCCGCTGGGCCTGCACGGCCGCATGCTCCCGCGCCAGGGCCTCGCGCTGCTGCGCGATCGTGCTCAGCAGCTTGGAG
>Ga0137380_10002835_pt1 | contig 14875 bp, 8 predicted proteins | sample SagtaG_17_FD_104809 | JGI IMG/M metagenome (GOLD analysis project Ga0137380, IMG submission 104809) | Vadose zone soil microbial communities from Sagehorn Ranch, Mendocino, California, USA - Sage2_L_100_16 metaG | ecosystem: Environmental > Terrestrial > Soil > Vadose zone | place: USA...
CCCCGGCGCCACGTACTTCGGGGCCAACAACTACCAGGCCGGGCTGCTGGCGGGACACCATCTCGGGCAATGGGCCCGAAGCCGATGGAACGAGCAGGTCGAGGAGGTGCTGCTGCTGGAGCTGGCCCGCGCCGGATCCCTCGTGCACGCGCGCATGAGCGGCGTGCTGGCCGGGCTCAAGGAGACCCTGCACGAGGCGCTCGAGGCGTGCCCCGTGGTCTCCCTCGACGGCGACGGGCAGTTCAAGACCTCGCTCGAGAAGGTGCGCCGGCACCTCCGGGAATCCCAGGCCCGGCACGTGCTCGTGGGGGCCGCCAACGACCCGAGCGCCCTGGGCGCGGCCCGCGCCTTTCAGGAAGCGGGCCGGGCCGGGACCTGCGCGATCGTCGGCCAGAACGCGGAGCCCGACGCGCGGGCGGAGCTGCGAGAGCCGCGGACGCCGCTCATCGCTTCGGTGGGCTTCTTCCCGGAGCGCTACGGCGACGGCCTCATCCGCCTGGCCCTCGACATCCTCGCGCACCGGCGCACCCCGCCTGCCCTCTTCATCCGCCACCAGCTCATCACGACCGAGAACGTCGACCACTCCTACCCGAACGACGCGCTGCTGGGACACCTGGGGCCCGCGCGGCACGGCTGATTCCGGCTTGCGTTACGCCCGGCATAACGCGCGCCTGGCCCCGAAACCGGTGTCCGCATCTCTCGCCGTCCGGTTGGGGGCCCGTAAGTCCTCTCGAACCAGGGGTTGAACGAGGCCCATCCCAGCGGGCCCGTCGTTTCACCAGAGAAAACGCGGCCGGGAACCCCGAAATGGCTTGTCGCCCGCGCCGACGTGGGCGAAGACTGCGCCTCACGCTGCATCACCCAGATCGTTCGCGCTGATCGGCGGCGTCGATCGTCGTCGGGCGTCTCTCATCAGGCCCGGAGAATTCTTTTGAGAGGAGACTCCACCATGAGGAAAGCAGGATTGCTCGGTGCCGTGCTCGCCCTGTTGGGCATGGCGGGCACGCTCAGGGCACAGACGGCCACCGGCCAGATCACGGGTACCGTCAAGGACTCTACCGGGGCCGTGGTGCCCGGGGTGGCCATCACCGTCCACAGTGACCTGACGGGCCTGACCCGCACGGCCACGACGAACCCGAGCGGGGACTTCTCGTTCCCGCTCCTGCCGGTCGGTCCATACGCGGTGAGCGCGGCGCTGCAGGGCTTCAGCGTCGCCAAGCAGTCGGGCATCCGACTCAACGTCGACCAGGTCGCGCGGGTCGACCTCACGCTGGCGCTCGGAGACAAGACCGAGACCGTCGAGGTTCAGGCGGTCGCGGTGGCCATCGACACCGAGACCGCCACCGTCGGCCAGGTGATCAGCGAGAAGCAGATCACGGACCTTCCTCTCAACGGGCGGAACTTCCTGTCGCTGCTGTTCCTGAGCGCGGGCGCGGTCCAGACCAGCGGGGAGCAGGGAGTGATGCGGCAGGGCGCGGGCAACGCGATCAGCCTCATGGGAGGCCGGCCGACCTCGAACAACTTCATGATCGACGGGACGTCGAACATCGACACCTCCCTGGGCACCCCGGCCGTCATCCTCTCCGTGGATGCGCTGGAGGAGTTCAAGGAGCAGACCAAGACCTACTCGGCGGAGTACGGCTTCAGCGCCAACCAGGTCAACCTCGTCAGCAAGTCCGGCTCGAACGAGTACCATGGCGCCTTGTTCTACTTCGGCCGGAACCAGGGGCTCGACGCCAAGAACTTCTTCGACCCTCCGAACGCGGAGAAGCCCAAGCTCGACCAGAAGCAGTTCGGCGGGACGATCAGCGGTCCGATCATCAAGAACAAGACCTTCCTGCTCTTCAACTACGAGGGGACGCGGATCGACCGGGGGTCCAGCTCGTTCTACATCGTGCCGAGCCCGGACGAGCTGGCGGGCCGGTTCTCGACGACGATCATCGATCCCCTCACCGGCCAGCCCTTCTCGAACAACACCATCCCCTCGTCGCGCTTCTCACACCTCGCGCAACTGGCGCTGAAGAACAATTGGTATCCCGCCCCGAACGTCAACACGCCTCAAGGCAACTACCAGTCGATCCGGACGCTTCCCCAGACGCAGAACCAGTTCACCGTGCGCCTCGACCAGGACCTGGGTCATTTCGGAAGAGCGTTCGCACGCTACACGAAGACCAACTACGACAATCGGTACCCCAATAGAGTGATAGAGGTCGGAGACCAGTCCAACGTGCAGAAGACCTCCAACTGGCAGGTCTCTCACACGTGGCCGATCAAGAACAACGTGGTGAACTCGTTCCGGCTCGGTCGCGTCGAGGCCCTCGCGAACATCATTCCCTCCGTGGCGTGCCCCCAGGCGGACATCGACTCCCTCCGCTTGACCGGCACCTTCACGAACATCCCTGACGACCAGCGAGGATGCCCAGGCGTCAGCATCCAGGGGTATGCAGGCACGGGGGGCCCCGTCAACAGCTACCAGGCCAGCAATCAACCCATGTGGGACGTGAGCAACACCACCACGTGGGTGACCGGGAACCACACCGTGAAGGTCGGCGCGAACTACCGCCGGTGGTGGCTGCAGAGAGATCTGGCCAACGACTTCGTCGGCAACTGGGGATTCAACGTCGGTTTCACGGGCAGCCCGGTCGCGGACTTCCTGCTCGGTTACTACGGCTCGAACGGCGTCAGCGTCTTCCAGCCCGGGCCTTTTCCCGTCGCGGGCAAGGTGGGCAACCCCCGCGAGTTCAACTTCATGTACTTCGCCCCCTACATCCAAGACGACTGGAAGCTGACCCCCAAGCTCACGATGAACCTGGGCCTCCGCTACGACTACCGCAGCGTGCCCTACGAGACGAACAACCGCATGGCCTGGCGGAACCTGAGCTACGCCCCGGGCGGCCTTCTCGTGGCCGACACGACCCTGATGAGCGGCGGAATCGTCGACAGTTCCTACTACCAGGAAGCCGGGCGCCGGAGTCCCGAGAATCCCGACCGGTACAAGGTCTTCGCTCCCCGGATCAGCTTCGCGTACCGTCCGGCCGAGTCGGGGGACACGGTCCTCCGGGCCGGCTACGGAATCTTCTTCGACTCCGCGGAGGGGCGCGAGATCGACGGCGCCGCGGACGTCTATCCGTACGTCAGCCGCGGCAGCTATTCGCAGAGCCTCGGCCAGGTCCAGCCGCTCCAGACATCGGACCAGTTGTTCCCGAGCTTCACGGCCGGCGGGTTGGCGACCCCCGCGAAGAACACGTTCCTCGCGGTGAACCAGTCTCCGGAGCCGAGGAACCCCAAGGTCCAGCAGTGGTCTCTCGGCGCGCAGCACCAGATCTCCCGAAGCACCACCGTGGAGCTGAACTACGTCGGCAGCCACGGGAGCAACCTCCTGATGCGGAGGAACATCGCCCAGGCCCTGCCCTACACCCCGGCCAACCCGACGGTCGCCGGGCGCAAGCCGTTCCCCAACTTCGGCGTCTACATCGACAGCGACTGGAGCGGTTGGTCGGACTACCACGCCCTGAATGCCACCCTCACGCACCGCGGCCGGGGGCTCCTGGGGACGGTCGCCTATACCTGGTCGAAGAGCACCGACAGCAAGTCGGCCGCCGCCGGCATCGGGGATGCGGAGTCCGCCGGCTGGCAGGGGTTCCTCAACAACCACGACGTCCAGCGGGACCATGGCCTCTCGGGATTCGACGTGGCCCACCGCGTGGTGGCGAGCTTCGTCTGGAACCTTCCCTTCGGAAAGGGTGAACGTTTCGGCGGCAACGCATCCGGAGTGAAGAACGCCGTCATCGGCGGCTGGCAGATGAACGGGATCTACCTCTGGCAGGGCGGCTTCCCCATCTCGATATTCGCGGCTGACCTGGGAGGCGTCCTCGACACCTTCGGCACGAACCGGGCGGACATCGTGGGCGACATCCACTCCGGCGGCGGTACGGTCGGGCAGTGGTTCAACACCGCCGCGTTCGCCCAGCCGGCGCTGGGCTCGTTCGGCAACTCCGGCCGCAGCATCCTGCGGGGGCCCGGCATCAACAACCTGGACCTGGGGCTCTTCAAGAACTTCTCCTTCGCGAAGAACGCGACCCTGCAGCTCAGAGTGGAAGCTTTCAACGCGCTCAACCATCCGCAGTTCTCGGGCGTGTCGCAGAACATCTCGAGCAAGAACTTCGGGGTGGTCACATCCGCCCGGGCCGGCCGCATCGTCCAGTTGGGGGCGAAGCTGCTCTGGTAAGGAACCCGGGAGACGGCCCGCCAGGCCCGCGCGGCCTGGCGGGCCCCTTCCGGCGAACGACAGCATCCGGCTCGCGACCACACCGTCGTTCGGGGTACAACCTCCCCCATGAGGCGACTCATCCTGATCTTGTCCTCGCTGTCCCTGGCGGGATCGCCGGCCCCGGCCCAGGCACCCGACGCCGGACTGCTCGACCGATACGCCCAGGAGGCGCAGCAGGCCCTGACCGAGCAGCGCTACGACGACGCGGCCCGGGCCTACGAGAAGCTGCGGGAGCTGTCGCCCCAGACCGCAGAAGTGCACGCGCAGCTGGGCCTCGTCTACTTTCAGCAACGTGCTTTTGCCAAGGCCGTTCCCTCGCTGCGCCAGGCCCTCAAGCTGAAGCCCGGCCTGCCCAACGTGGACGTGCTCCTGGCCTTGTGTCTCTCCGAGCTGGGGCAGTTCAAGGAGGCGCTGCCCGGCCTGCGCAAGGCGTTCAAGCAGACGGCGGACGATCCCCTGCGCCGGCTGGGCGGCCTCCAGCTTCAGCGCGCGTACACGGGGCTCGAGCAGGACGACAAGGCAGTCGAGGTGGCCCTCGAGCTGACCCGCCTCTACGCGAACGACCCGGAAGTCCTCTATCACTCCGGGCGGCTCTTCTCGAACTACGCCTATCTGATCACGATGAAGCTCTCCCGGGTCGCCCCCGCTTCCTCCTGGAAGCACCAGGCGGCGGGGGAGGCCAACGAGAGCCTGGGGCTCTACGACGGGGCGATCCGGGAGTATCGGGAGGTGCTGGCCCAGGACCCACGCCGGCCGGGGATCCACTTCCGGATCGGCCGAACGCTCCTCGCGCGGGCCCAGGCCACGGGCGACGGAGCGCCGGCCGCCGCGTCCCGGGCCGAGGCGGTCAAGGAGTTCGAGCAGGAGCTGGCCCTCGACCCCACGAACGCCACCGCCGCCTACGAGCTCGGGGAGATCCACCGCCGGGCAGGCAACCTCGACGAGGCCCGGCGGTTCTTCGAGGCTGCGGTCGAGCACTATCCCGACTTCGAGCAGGCCCAGGTCGGACTGGGACGTGCTCTGCTCGCGGCGGGTCGGCCCGAGCTGGCGCTCCTCCACCTGCGCAAGGCGATCGGGCTCAACCCCGAGAACGAAGTCTCGTACTACCAGCTTTCACTCGTTCACCGGTCACTGGGCAACGCAGCCGAGCAGCGGGAAGCGCTCGCGCGGTTCCAGGCCTTGCGGGCCAAGAAGGCAGTGCCGACCGAGACGGCCCTCTTGCCCCTTCAGGTGACGAAGCAGGAGCTCGAATCGAAAGAGGGTCCGCCCTAGCGGCGGGCGAACGGGCCGAGGCTGCCGGGAACAGACCAGCGAGGAGATTTCCATGCGAGTGACGAGAGCGTTTGCGATCCTGATCGGCCTCGGGCTGCAGGCACCCTTTCTGGCTTGGGCCGCCGCACCGGAGCCCCTGCGGGTCGTCGGTCTGCGCTCGGAGTACAAGGAGAACCCGCTGGGCATCGACGCTCGCAAGCCCCGGCTGAGCTGGCAACTGCAAGCGCCCGGGCGAGGCGTCGTGCAGTCGGCCTACCAGGTCCGGGTGGCGCGAAGCGAGGGCGGCCTGGGCGGCGGAAGCGACCGGGTCTGGGACTCGGGCCGGGTGACCTCGGACGAATCCACCCAGCGGGTCTATGACGGGCAGCCCTTGCGCTCGGGCCAGAGGTATCACTGGCAGGTCCGCGTCTGGGACGGGAGCGGGAAGCCTTCCGCCTGGAGCGCGCCGGCGTTCTGGGAGATGGGCCTTCTCGAAGCCGCGGACTGGAAGGCGAGCTGGATCGAGCCGGACCTGCCGGAGGACGTCAAGACGCCGGGGCCCTCGCCCATGCTCCGCCACGAGTTCAAGGCCAAGGGCGGCATCGAGCGGGCGCGCGCCTACGTCACGAGCCACGGCCTCTACGAGATGCAGCTCAACGGCCAGCGCGTCGGGGACCAGGTCTTCACCCCCGGATGGACGAGCTACAACAAGCGCCTGCAGTACCAGACCTACGACGTGACCTCCCTCATCAAGAACGGAGACAACGCGCTGGGCGTGACCCTCGGCAACGGCTGGTACCGGGGGTTCCTGGCCTGGCAGGATAGGAGGAACATCTATGGCGATCGGCTGGCCCTCCTTTGCCAGATCAAGATCACCTACAAGGACGGGCGCGAAGAGATCGTCGGCACCGACGGGAGCTGGAAGGCGGCGACCGGCCCCATCCTGATGTCGGAGATCTACCACGGCGAGACCTATGACGCGCGCCTCGAGAAGGCGGGCTGGGCGGCGGCCGGCTTCGCCGACGGTGCGTGGTCGAAGGTCAAGGTGGCGGATCACCGCAAGGACGACCTCATCGCTCCCGCGGGGCCGCCCGTGCGCAGGATCGAGGAGCTGAAGCCGGTCAAGGTGCTCAAGACCCCGGCCGGCGAGACCGTGGTCGATCTGGGGCAGAACATGGTGGGCTGGGTGCGGCTCAAGGCCCAGGGGCCCGCGGGCACCACGATCACGTTGCGACACGCCGAGGTGCTCGACAAGGCCGGCAACTTCTACACGGAGAACCTGCGCGCGGCGAAGGCGACCATGAAGTACACGATGAAGGGCGGAGGCCCGGAGACCTTCGAACCCCATTTCACGTTCTTCGGATTCCGCTACGTGGCGGTGGCCGGCTACCCAGGAGAGGTCACGCCCGAGAGCCTGACCGGCGTGGTCGTCCACTCGGACATGGCGCGAACGAGCGAGTTCGAGACCTCGAAGCCGCTCGTCAACCAGCTCCAGCACAACATCGTCTGGGGGCAGAAAGGGAACTTCCTCGACGTCCCCACCGACTGCCCCCAGCGAGACGAGCGCCTGGGATGGACGGGCGACGCCCAGGCCTTCTCCCGCACCGCCGCCTTCAACATGGACGTGGCGGGCTTCTTCACGAAATGGCTGAAGGACGTGGCCGCGGACCAGTTCGCGAGCGGCAGCGTGCCTCACGTGGTCCCGAACGTCCTGCCCGACTTCGAGGGCCGGAACCCGGGCGGCGCGGCCGGGTGGGCCGACGTGGCGGTGATCATCCCCTGGAACATGTACCTGACCTACGGAGACAAGCGCGTCCTGGAGACGCAGTACGACAGCATGGCCAAGTGGGTCGAGTACGAGAGGAAGCGGGCCGGCGACGACTACATCTGGGACGGCGATTTTCACTTCGGGGACTGGCTCGCGTTCGCTTCGAACGCCAGCGACTATCCGGGCGCCACCACCGGCAAGGACCTGATCGCGACCGCCTTCTTCGCGCACTCCACCGATCTGCTCCAGCGCGCGGCCCTGGTCCTCGGCAAAAGGGACGACGCCGCGCGCTACGGCGAGCAGCTCGGCCGGATCAAGAGCGCCTTCCGCCGGGAGTTCGTCACGGAGACCGGCCGGGTGGGCGAGGACACGCAGACCGCCTACGCGCTCGCCCTGCAATTCGACTTGCTGCCGGAGGACCTGCGACCCGTCGCCGCCAAGAGGCTGGCCCAGGAGGTGCGCACGCGCAAGCACCTGACCACGGGCTTCCTCGGCACCCCGTACCTCTGCCACGTCCTCGTCCGCTACGGCTACCTGGACGAGGCCTACATGCTGCTCAACCGCGAGGACTACCCATCCTGGCTGTACCCGGTCAGGCAGGGGGCGACCACCATCTGGGAGCGCTGGGACGGCCAGAAGCCCGACGGCTCGTTCCAGAACCCGGGGATGAACTCGTTCAACCACTACGCCTACGGGGCCATCGGCGAGTGGATGTACCGGGTGATGGCGGGCCTCGAGATCGACGAATCGATGCCGGGCTACAAGCACGTCCTCGTCCAGCCGCAACCCGGCGGAGGGTTCACGAGCGTGAAGGCCAGCCACGAGACGATGTATGGCCCCGCGAGCTCCGCGTGGACGCTGAAGGACGGCCGGTTCGAGCTCGCCATCAGCGTGCCCCCGAACACCCGCGCCACCGTGCGGCTGCCGAAGGCGCAGCTGGCAGGCGTCACCGAAGCCGGCCAGGCGCTGGCGAAAGGAAACGGCATCACGGATTCGCGTCAGGACGGCGATGCGGTCATCGTCGAGGTCGGGTCGGGCGACTACCGGTTCGCCTCTGCCCCCGGGAAGTAGGCGATGACTCGCGTCGTCGCGAGCGCCGCCCTCCTCGCCCTCGCCGCCTCGGCGCCCGGGCAGACGCCGTCGTCCGCGGCTCCGCCCCGGGGCCGCGGAGCGGCCCCGCAAGATGAGCGGCGTCGGATTCATTCCGACGCCGCGGAAGACGCGCTGGAGCGCGGCTTCAAGGACCCGCCCGAATCGGCCCGGCCGCGCGTGTGGTGGCACTGGCTCAACGGCAACGTCACGAAGGAGGGCATCACCGCGGACCTGGAGTGGATGAAGCGCGTCGGCATCGCCGGGATGCAGATGTTCGACGGCAGCCTGGGGGTGCCGTTGTTCGTGGACAAGCGGCTCGTCTGGATGACGCCGAAATGGAAGGAGGCGTTCCGCCATGCCGCGGCGGAGGCCGACCGGCTCGGCCTCGAGATGTCGATGGCCGCGTCGGGCGGCTGGAGCGAGACGGCGGGACCGTGGGTGAAGCCCGAGGAGGGCATGAAGAAGGTCGTCTGGAGCGAGACCCGGGTCCAGGGCACGCGGAAGTTCACGGGCGTGCTCGCCCATCCGCCGACCGTCAACGGCCGGTTCCAGGACATGGCCATTCCGCCCGACTTCGAGTTCCCCACGCCGACGGATCTGCCCGGCGCGAAGCCGATGCCGCCGTCGCCGCCGCCGTCGCCCGATCCCACCTACTACGCCGACACGGTCGTGTTCGCCTATCGCATCCCCGATGACGAGGTGCGGATCGCGGACGCGCAGCCGCGTGTCACGTCGAGCGGCGGTGAAATCGACGCGGCGGCCCTGGTGGACGGCAGCTTCAGCCGGACCGTGGCCCTTCCGGTCCCCCCGGACGGCAAGCCGGCCTGGATCCAGTGCGAGTTCGCCCAGCCGTTCCGCGCGCAGGCCTTCTCGATCGCCATGGGCGCCGGCGCCGGCTTCTTCGGCGCGACGCCGCCGAACGGCCAGGTGCAGGCGAGCCAGGACGGGACGAGCTGGGTGACGCTCGTGAACCTTCCCGGGCCGGAGCCGCTCTTCGGCGGCTTCCCCATCCGCACCTATTCGCTCCCGCCGACGACGGCCAGGTGGTATCGCGTCCTGTTCCAGGCGCCGGCACCCAACCCGCTCGCGGCGCTCCTCTCACTGCCGCCCATCCGCCAGTTCGACATCGCGGAGATGGAGCTGCACTCGGGCCCGCGCGTGAACATGTGGGAGGACAAGGCGAGCTTCGCCACCCTGATCGAAGCCAGCACCGCCGGGACGCCGGCCGCGTGGTGGAGAGCGCGGACGTGAGCGACCGCTTCCTCTGGGACTACCGCCGCACGATCGCCGACCTGCTGGCCGAGAACCACTACGGCGCCGCGACGGAATACCTTCACAAGCGCGGGGTGGGCCTCTACGCCGAGGCGATGGGCGCGGGCCTTCCCACGACCGGCGACGGCTTGCAGAACAAGGGGCGCGTCGACATCCCCATGGGCGAGTTCTGGGTGCCGATGCCCGGGCAGGGCGACAGCCGCGAGCACCCCACCGACGTGCGCGAGGCGGCCTCCGCCGCGCACATCTACGGCAAGACGCTCGCGGCCACCGAGTCGTTTACGTCGATGCCGATGGTCCCGGGATGGGGCCAGCCTCCGTCCTACCTCAAGCCGATCGCGGATCGCTACTTCGCGATGGGCGTCAACCGCATCGTCTTCCACACCTCAGACCACCAGCCCTTCGTGGACCAGGCGCACAAGCCCGGGATCACGCTGGGCCCCTTCGGCCAGCACTACACGCGCAACATCACCTGGGCCGAGCAGGCCGGGGCGTGGAACTCGTACCTGTCGCGCTGCTCCTACCTGCTGCAGCAGGGGCTGTTCATCGGCGACCTCGCGTACTACTACGGCGAGGGCGCGCCGATCACGGTGCCCTTCTGGAAGAAGGTGCGGCCCGAGCCGCCCGCGGGCTACAACTACGACTACGTCAACACGGACGTGCTGCTGAACCGGATGTCGGTTAAGGACGGGCGGCTGGTGCTCCCCGACGGCATGAGCTATCGCGTCCTGGTACTGGCGGAGGACGTCGATCGGCTGACGGTGCCCGCGTTGCGCAAGATCCGCGACCTGGTGGCGAACGGGGCCACGGTCGTGGCCCCGAAGCCCCGGCGGCCGCCGAGCCTTACCGGCTACCCCGCTTCGGACGAGGAGGTCCGTGCGATCGCGAACGACGTGTGGGGCGCCGTCGACAGCAAGAGCATCACCCGCCACGATCACGGCAAGGGCAAGGTGTACTGGGGCCCCTCACTGGACGAAGTCCTGGCCGAACAGAAGGTCGGACCGGACTTCCACCACAACCGGCCGCAGATCGACACGTCGCTGGTGTGGATCCACCGGCGGCTCGGCGACGCGGACGTCTATTTCGTGGGGAACCAGAAGGAGCGCGCCGAAGACGTCCTCGCCAGCTTCCGCGTAGACGGGAAGGAGGCCGAGCTCTGGCATCCGGACACGGGGGCGATCGAGCCGTCCTCCTACGCGATCGAGAACGCGCGCACGACCGTCCCGCTTCATCTCGATCCCCACGGCTCGGTGTTCGTCGTGTTCCGCCGCGCGGCGACCGCGCCCGCGCGAACGCTGCCGCGCCGGACGGCGACCGTCCTGACCACGCTGTCCGGTCCCTGGAGCCTGACCTTCCCCCCGAACTGGGGCGCTCCGCCCCAGATCGGCCTGGATGGCCTCACGTCGTGGACGGCCTCCGCCGATTCCGGCGTGAAGTATTTCTCGGGCACGGCCACTTACACGAAGGACGTCCAGGCGCCGCCCGCGTGGTTCCGTCCCGGCACGAAGGTGATGCTGGACCTGGGCAAGGTGAAAGAGATCGCGGAAGTGTCGGTCAACGGCAAGCCGCTGGGCATCTTCTGGAAGGCGCCCTTCCAGGCGGACGTGACCGGCGCGCTGAAGCCGGGAGCGAACCGCCTCCAGATCAAGGTCACGAACCTCTGGCCGAACCGCATGATCGGCGACCAGCAGCCATCGGCGGCGAAGACATACACCTTCACCGACTACAAGCCCTACACGAAGGACTCGCCGCTGCTCGAATCGGGCCTGCTCGGCCCGGTGACCCTCTCGTCGGTCACCCTCCCATGGTAGGTGCGCGCGATCTTGATCTCCGGCACCGCCTCGCCCGCTGGCGTCCTGAATTCAATTCGATAAGATGTCGTGACGTATGAAATCCTCCGCCGCCGGTAGCGTGACGTTCGCCGTCTGCGTGGGCGCGAGCCTGGTGGCGGCCCGATTCACGCACGCCCGCGCGCCAGCACCGTCGTGGAATCGGCATGCGGCCGCCGCCTACCTCGATGGCCGGGCCGAGTGGTGGCTCCATTGGCCCAGCGCGGCACGCGATCACGACACTTCCTGCATCTCTTGTCACACGGCGGTGCCGTATGCCTTGGCGCGCCCCGCCCTCCGCACCGTCCTCGGCGAACGCGATCCCGCCGCGCCGGAGCGCCGCCTGCTCGCGAACGTCGTCAGGCGAGTGAGGCTATGGAAGGACGTGGAGCCGTTCTATCCGGACCAGACGCGCGGTCTGCCCAAGACGAGCGAGTCCCGCGGGACCGAAGCGGTCCTGAACGCGCTGATTCTCGCCGCGCGTGACGCGCCGACGGGCGCGCTCACCGACGACGCGCGCCAGGCCTTCGACAACCTCTGGCCGCTCCAGTTCGAAGCCGGCGACCTGAAAGGCGCCTGGGCCTGGCTGAATTTCCACTATGAACCGTGGGAATCGTCCGACTCACCGTACTACGGCGCTGCCCTCGCGGCTCTCGCCGTCGGGAGCGCTCCCGGCGGCTACGCGTCGCGTCCGGAGATCCAGGACCGCCTGAAGCTGCTTCGCGACTACCTGGAGCATGGGGCCGACACCGAATCACTGTTCAACCGTGTCACCGTCCTTTGGGCAGCGACGAGGCTCCCCGGGCTTCTCACGCCTGCACAGCGTCGAGCCATCGTCGACGCCGCCGTCGGCAAACAGCAGGACGATGGCGGGTGGAGCACGTCTGCGCTCGGGTCGTGGAAGCGCGCCGACGCGACCACGCTGGACACCGCGAGCGATGGCTACGCCACGGGATTGATCGCGTTGGCGCTGCGGCAGTCGGGAACCTCAGGGGCGGACGAGAGCGTGAGCAAGGGGCTTTCCTGGCTCGTGCGGCACCAGGACGCGGCCACCGGCATGTGGGTCGCCTCGTCCTTGAACAAGCAGCGCGACCCGGCGTCGGACGCCGGCAAGTTCATGAGCGACGCGGCCACCGCGTATGCCGTTCTCGCGCTGACGAACGCGCGCTAGACGACGATTGTTCGCTCGGCTGCTCCCATCTACCCGTCCTATCTCTCCAACACCAACCGCGGCGAAGAGAGAATGCCTGATGGCAGGGGCTGCAGGCCGTCCAGGTCCTGCAGCCGGGTGCGCAGACCGTAGCGCTCGACGACGGGCTTCGTGTCCGGCAGCCGCCTCCTTGGCGTCTTGACTTTTGTCTGATACAAACATACATTGAATTTATGAGACAGACAACAAAGCCCAGAAACCCCAGCAAACCCAGGCACGAACTGAAGGTCGCCGATGAGGTATGGCTGGCCGCCGCCCTCCTTCATCGCGAGCACCCAGACCGGGCGGACTTCACGGTCGCCGAGATCGTCGAGCGGGCACGGCAGGAGGGACTCACCCCGGACCTCCGCCCGGGCGTCTATGTTCACGCCATCCTGCACTGCGTCGCCAATCGCCCGCCGAACCCCGGCCGGTACTGCATGCTGGTCGAGACGGCACCGAACCGCCGGCGCCTCTATCGGCAGGGCGACCCCGCGGACGAGGCCCGGCGAGGGGCCAAGGTGACGCCGGGGCGCTCGGCGATCCCACCCAAGTACCACCCGCTGCTTGACTGGTACGAGCGAGAGTACGCGTCGCAGCGCGGGCTCAAGCCCGAGGCGGATCCTCTCCTCGCCCTGCGGGGCTCCGGACGAGAGCTCTGGGCGGATGAGCTTGCCGATGAGTACGTTCGCCGCCTGCGCGAGGGGTGGCAGTGAGCCGGGTCTTCTGGGACACCAACCTCTTCATCTATCTCCTGGAGGACTCCGGCCCGCTGTCGGATCGCGTGGCCGCGCTCAGGGAGCGAATGCTCGAGCGGGCCGATGAGCTCTGCACCTCGACGCTGACGCTGGGCGAGGTACTCGTGAAGCCGGCTGAGCAAGGCAATCAAGGCTTACGGCAGCGATACGAGGACGTCCTCTCCCAGACGGCGCGCCTCATTGCATTCGATCGCGAGGCCGCCCGCCGATACGCGGAGATTCGACGCAACCGCAGCATCCGGCCGCCGGATGCCATTCAGCTCGCCTGCGCGGCGCTGGTTGGCGTCGACCTCTTTATCACCAACGATGATCGCTTGAGCCGCCTCACCGTCCCCGGCATCGAGTTTCTCGTACCGCTCGATCGTGCCTTTCTGTGACTCTAGGGACGAAAGCTCCCACAATCCCGTTCCACTCATCCTCCCCGAAGCCGAGGCAGGTCACCTTCGGCAACCAAGGAGAAGAGGAGACGATGCTGGCAGGGAGGCGCGGTCCGCGTTGTCGCTATACGAAGCTCCCCTTTCGGGGCCGCCGGAGGGTCAAGGTTCCAGTTCAGCAGGAACAAGCACCGCCTGCTCAAGGTTGAGCTGCTGGTAGTGGACCGGCAGAGAAAACTGCTGCCGCAGTCGGGCCAGGTACACCCTCCCCTCATCGTCCAGCTCAGGCTCGCCCACGATGATGAGGCGGCTCGCCTCCCGCGCCCCCGGCCAATAGGCGTATTCGAGCAGCTGGGCCAGGGCGTCGCGGATGCACGCTCGGGCGGACAAGGCCGTCTTGATCTCGTAGAACCAGTACCCGCCGCTCTGGCTGACTACGGTATCGATACGCCCCCCGATCCCATTAGGCAGCTCTCTGCTGCTGACGGCATCCGCGCCGTAGCATTGCGACAGAGTGAGGTATAGGGCTTTCCGGAGCCGGTTGTGCCGCAGGTCAACGTCCAGCTCCCGTGCTGGAATGTTCGCGATCGTCCGTGCCAGTCCCTCTGTATACCCGGCCTGGAAGTGGAAACCGTTCCCAGCAGGGGTCAGAGTGGGGAAGGCGGAGGTTCCTTCGGCGAACTCGTATAGAGGCAGCAGCCGGTCGAAGTCGCCCAGGACGACCTCGTAATCAATCGCCTCCATTGGTTGCAGATGGCCGAGGAATACGAACACGCCGAGGGCGACGAGTTCCGGCTGAATAGGCGACGGCATTCGGTCGGGGCGCTCGCTCCTGATCTTCCGCCAATGCCACATCCGCAGGTCTAGGAACTCGTCCGGGTAGCACCGTACGAATTCGTTAAAACGCTCCACCTTTGGCTGCAGCACCTTGATTAGGTCGTTCCATGGATAGGGTCGACTCGGCTCAAACGAGAACGCGACGCCATGCCGCAAATGATCCCTGCCCTCCAGGGATTCCAAGCCCACGTTGAACTGTAGCTCCGTCCGGCCCCCGATGTGGAAGGTCCAGCCC
>Ga0137380_10002843_pt1 | contig 14862 bp, 7 predicted proteins | sample SagtaG_17_FD_104809 | JGI IMG/M metagenome (GOLD analysis project Ga0137380, IMG submission 104809) | Vadose zone soil microbial communities from Sagehorn Ranch, Mendocino, California, USA - Sage2_L_100_16 metaG | ecosystem: Environmental > Terrestrial > Soil > Vadose zone | place: USA...
AACGCCGAGTTCGCCGAGATGGTGCAGCACGCCGGCCTGGGGTGGATCGGCCCGCGGCCGGAGATGATCCGGATGATGGGCAACAAGGTCCGCGCCAAGGAAGCGATGAGGGAGGCGGGGCTGCCGCAGCTGCCCGGGTCGGACGGCGTGGTGCGCGAAGAGCGCGAGCTGGTCCGGCTGGCGGAGAAGGTCGGCTTCCCGGTGATCCTCAAGGCGGCGGCGGGCGGCGGCGGGCGCGGGATGAAGATCGTCCGCGAGAAGGACCAGCTGGCGCAGATGTACCGCACCGCCTCGGCGGAGGCCCTGGCCGCGTTCGGCAACGGCGACATGTACGTGGAGCGGTACGTCGAGCGCCCGCGCCACATCGAGATCCAGATCGTCGCCGACGAGCACGGCGACGTGGTCCACTTCGGCGAGCGGGAATGCAGCGTGCAGCGGCGCCACCAGAAGATGCTGGAGGAGTCGCCCTCGCCCGCGCTCAACGAGAAGCTGCGGGAGCGGATGGGCCGCGTCGCGGTCGAGGCGATGAAGAAGGTCCGCTACAACAACGTGGGCACCATCGAGTTCCTCCTCGACGAGCGCGGCGACTTCTTCTTCATGGAGATGAACACGCGCATCCAGGTCGAGCACCCGGTCACCGAGTCGGTGACGGGGATCGACCTGCTCAAGGAGCAGATCCGGCTCGCCGCGGGAGAGGAGCTGGGGCGCACGCAGAAGAGCATCGCGCTGCGCGGCCACGCCATCGAGCTGCGCATCAACGCGGAGGACCCGGTCACCTTCGCTCCCTCGCCGGGGCTGATCACCGCGTACCACGCGCCGGGCGGACTGGGAGTGCGCGTCGATTCGATCGCCCACGAGCAGTACCGGGTGCTGCCGTTCTACGATTCGATGGTGGCGAAGATGATCGTCACCGCCGACTCGCGCCCGGCCGCGATCATGCGGGCGCGTAGGGCGCTGCAGGAGTACGTGGTGGAGGGCATCAAGACCAACATCCCTTTCCACAAGCGGCTCTTGCTCTTCGAGCCATTCGTGCAAGGGCGCTACGACACGCGCACGGTCGAGCGGCTGCTGGCGGAGGCCTCTCCGGCGGCGGGTGGGTAATGGAAATTTACCTGTCGTTAATCTACCACATTTGCCGCTGATTACCGACAGCACCCGACATGTCTGGACGCGCTGCGGCGCAACGTGCTCCGGTGTGTGCTGCGCCGTGTGTGCGGATCGGCGTTTTTCCTAGGCGCCGAGCGGCCTTGTATGTACCGTCAGCTCACGTTACGCTGGAGTTCCGCCGCCCGTTCGAGAGCGAGACTGGGAGCCGTCCCGGACCGATGGACAAGAACAAGGTCATCGAGTCGGCTTCCAAGCTGATCGTCAAAGGTCAGTTCGAGAAGGCCGTCAAGGAATACCAGCGCGTCCTGGAAGTGGACCCGGACGACGTCCGCGTCCTCCAGAAGCTGGCCGAGCTCTACCAAAAGATGAAGAAGCAGTCCGAGGCGGCGGACTGCTTCGAAAAGGTGGCGCGCACCTATGGGGCGCAGGGCTTCTACCTGAAGGCCGTCGCGCTCTACAAGCAGGTGCTGAAGGTGGTCGAGCGCGTCGAGGTGAACGTCCGCCTCGCCGAGCTGTACCAGCAGCTGGGCCTCATCGGCGACGCGACCAAGGAGTGGCAGACGGTCGCCGCGCAACACGAGAAGACCGGCGACCACAAGGCCAGCCTGGACGCGCTGAAGAAGCTGGTCGATCTCGACCCCGACAACGTCGCCTCGCGCATCCGGCTCGGCGAGCAGTACGCGCGCCAGGAGAACCCGGTCGAGGCCGTCGCCGAGCTGCGGCGCGCCGCGCAGTACCTGCAGCGCAACGGGCGAACCGACGACTACCTGCGCGTCGCCGAGCGCATCAGCCACCTCGATCAGGCGGACACGAGCCTGGCGCGCGAGCTGGCCGAGCACTTCCTCTCCCGGGGCGACTCGAAGCGCGCCCTCTCCAAGCTGCAGATCTGCTTCAAGGCCAACCCGCGCGACCTGAACACGCTGCAGATGCTGGCCAAGGCGTTCCAGGACCTCGGCCAGACCTCGAAGACCGTCTCGGTGCTGAAGGAGCTGGCCAGGGTGCACGCCGACTCCGGCCGCGCCGACGAGGCCCGCCAGACCTACGCGCAGGCGGCGGAGCTGGCTCCCGACGATCCCGAGGTGAAGGCGGCGCTCCGATCGGGCGGCGGCTCGCCGCGCCCGGCGCCGGCCCCGTCCCGCCCGGCCCCTCCGCCGGCGCCGCCCCAGCGGGCCGCGCCGCCCCAGCGGCCCACGCCGCCCCGGCGGCCCGCGGCCATCGCGCCGCCGCCTGCTCCCAGCAGCCGCAGGGCGCCGCCCGCGCCCGTGGTCACGCCGCCTCCGCCGGCCCGGCCGGCCGAGCCGGCCACGGCCGCGAGCCTTCCCAAGCTGCTCAAGGAGACCGAGGTCTACGTCAAGTACGGGCTCCACGACAAAGCGCAGGAGCACTTGCGCAGGATCCTCGCGGCGGATCCGAACAACCTCGAAGCCCACGAGAAGGCAAAGGTGGTCGCGCTGGCCACCGGCCGCAACGACGAGGCGGTCGCCGAGCTGGCCACGCTGGTGCGGCTGTACACGCAGCGGCGCGATCCGCGCGCGCAGCAGGCGCGCTCCGAGCTGCGCGAGCTGGACCCGCGCAACGCCGCTCTCGGCGGGGCCCCGGCCGCGCCGGAGCTGGAGATCGAGCTGGAGCCCGCCGAGGCCGAGATCGAGCTGGAGACGGCGGAGCCGCTCGACGAGCCCCTGGTCGAGGCGGAGCTCGAGGCCGAGGGCCTGCCCGCGCCCGACGAGGACGAGCCGCTGCTCGAGGTGGAGCCGCTCGCCGGCGCGCCCGCGCGCGGAGGGGACGACGCGTTCGCCTCCGACCTGGCGGAGGCGGACTTCTACATCGAGTCGGGCCTGGCCGACGAGGCGCGCGCCATCCTCGAGGCGATCCTCATGGGCGAGCCGGATCACGAAGGCGCGCGCGCCCGGCTGCGCCGCATCGGGGGCGCAGGACGCGCCCCCGCCGTCGGCCGCTCGGCGGTCCCGCAGGCGCGGCAGGCCGAGGGGCCCGAGCACGACGACCTCGCCGCGGAGCTCGCGGCCGAGCTGGCCGCCGAGATCAACGCCGCGCAGCTGGTCGAGGACGCGCCGCTGGACGGCGACGTGCTGGACAGCTTCCAGGTGCCTGCCCACGAAGTGTTGGGCGAGTTCCGCAGCAAGATCGCCCAGACGGTGCGCCGCGAGGACGCGCAGACCCACTACGACCTCGGCATCGCCTTCAAGGAGATGGGGCTCCTGGAGGAGGCCATCTCCGAGTTCGAGATCGTCCTCCACCACGGCGGTGGGGCCCGGCGGGCGGACTGCCTGACGATGCTCGGCACCTGCGAGGCCGAGCGGGGGAACGCGGAGGCGGCGGTGAAGTACCTGCAGGACGGCCTCGAGCTGGACGAGCTGAACCCGGAGGCGCGACGCGCGCTCGCCTTCGAGCTGGGCACGGTGCTCGAGACGCTGGGGCGGAACGCCGAGGCGCTCGAGCAGTACCAGGTGGTGGCGGCGGAGGAGCGCGGGTTCCGCGACGTGGCGGCGCGCATCCAGCGGCTGGGCAACGGCAGCGCCCGGCCGCGCGCGCCCGTCAAGCCGGCGGCGAAGCCCGCCGCGCGCCCCGCGCCGGCGACGGCCGCCGCGGAGAAGAAGCCGTCCGACGCCGCGTCGCGCAACCGGAAGATCGGGTTCGTCTAGGGTGGGGCCGTCCAAGTGAACTACCTCGACTACTACGAGCTGGCCCAGGAGCCGTTCTCCAACGCTCCGGTGTCCCGCTTCTACTTCAACTCTCCCCAGCACGCGCAGGCGCTGGTCCGCCTGACGCACGTCTGCTCGCAGATGAAGGGCCTGGCCATCCTGGTGGGCGACATCGGGGCGGGCAAGACCACCCTGGCGCGCAGGCTGCTCGACTCGCTTCCGGAGAACGAGTACGAGGCGGCGCTCCTGGTGATCATCCACAGCGGCGTGACCGCCTCCTGGCTGCTCAAGCGCATCGCGCTGCAGCTCGGGGTCGACGCCCCCAGCGAGGACAAGCTGACGCTCCTCGGCCAGCTCTACCAGCGGCTGGTGCGCATCTACGAGCAAGGCAAGCGGGCGGTGGTGCTGATCGACGAAGCGCAGATGCTCGCCACCCGCGAGCTGATGGAGGAGTTCCGCGGCCTCTTGAACCTCGAAGTGCCGGAGCGCAAGCTGCTCTCCCTGATCTTCTTCGGCCTCCCCGACATCGAGGAGAACCTGCTCCTCGACGCGCCGCTCGCGCAGCGCGTGGCGATCAAGTTCCGCCTGGCCCACCTCACGCCGGAAAGCACCGAGGCGTACATCAAGCACCGCTTGCGGCTGGCCGGGGCGTCGCGGATGCCCTTCACTCCGGAGGCGGTGAACGCCGTCCACCACTTCTCCAGCGGCACGCCGCGCGTGATCAACACGCTCTGCGACAATGCCCTCTTCGAAGGCTACGTCGCGCGGGTGCCGATGATCGACGAGGCGATGATCGGCCGGGTGGCCGGCGATCTGGGCCTCGACGGGGCCGCGGCCGCGAACGACGCGCCGACGCCGTTAGGAGCAGGTGGGGGACACCATGAGATGGTGTCCCCTCCGCGATTTCCCAAGGAGCAGAAGCCGCTCGATCTGGGGGAGATCGATCGCTATCTGGCGGGACTCGCCAAGCCCTCGTGACCGCGGCCGGCACCGGGCCGGTCGGGAGTTGAAGAGAGAAGCATGCGGCGCGCGCGGTCAGCTCCGGGCAACCGACCCTCGAGCGAGGCGGGGGACCGTCCGTGCTGAGGCGCGTCCTGGTCGCCTTTGCCCTCGCCGCGGCCGTGGTGGCCGGAGGCGCGATCGCCTTCCTGCGCACCGATTTCGTCGCCAACAACCTGTGCGCGTACGCGGTCGCCACCATCGAGGAGACCACCGCCGCCCAGGTCCGCGTGGCGCGCTGCTCCGTGGACCCTGCCCGCGGGCAGCTCACCATCGACGGCCTGCAGGTCGGCGACCCGGGCGGGCGCATCGATCTGAAGGTCGCGCGTGTGTTCGTCCACGTCCTGGTCCGGCCGGTCCTGCAGCGCATCCGGCTCGAGCAGCTGGAGATCGACCACGCCGAGATGCACCTGTCCCTCGATCGGCAATCCGCGCCCACCGCGCGCGCCCGGCGGCAGGAGTGCCTGCCCGACGTGCTCGACCGCTTCGAGCTGGGGCGCGTGAAGATCCGCAAGGCGTCGATCGAGGTGCGCGGCGGAGGCGTGAGCGTGGTGCTGCCCCGCGCGAGCGCCGTAATCCACGGGAAGGGCGACTCGATGCAGATCGCGCTGGCGACGCGGGGCGGCGCGGTCGAGCTGCCCGGACGCCGGGTGGGCCTCGCCTCGGTGCGCGGCGCCGCCATTGTCGACCTGCGCGGCACGGGCCAGCTCGACGTCACCCGCCTGGACCTCATCGGCACCGAGGCGGCGGCGTTCCTCTCCGGGCGGATCTCGGACCTCTGCGACCCGCACATCGAGGCCAGCGCGAACCTGCGCGCGGACGACCTCGCGGCGGCGCTCGCGGCGTACATGCCCGGCATGCTGCACGGCGTGCGCGGGTCGCTCGGCGCCGATGCGACGGTCACCTTCGCGCGCAAGGATCCGCACCTCCGGGGCGAGGTCCGCCTCCGAGGGCTGCAGCTGGAAGGGTTCGACCCGGGCGATCTGAACGCCCGATTCGATTTGAACCCCCACCGCCTCAAGGTCGAGCACCTCGACGTCGCCGTGGGCCGCGGCCAGGTGACGGGGACCGCCGAGGTGGGTTTCGGACAGGGAATCCCGCTCTCGACCGACCTCGCCCTGCGGGACGTGGAGCTGGCCGAGGTGCTGCGCAAGCTGACGGTGCCCCATGCCTGGGTCGTCCTGCGGACGGCGGGCAAGGTGCAGATGAAGGGGACGCTGCTGCCCCTGGCGCTGAGCGGCGACGCCTCGCTCGACCTGTCCGACTTCGCCGTCCTCGACGGCGCCTGGGACGCGCGCCGCAAGGGCGGCCTCCGGCGCATGCTCGAGATGCCCAGGGGCCACCTCACCAGCGCGGTGGCGATCGACGCTCATAAGATCTCGCTGCGCGGCGCCCGGATCGAGACGGGCTCCTCCCAGCTCAACGTGGAGGGCGCGCTGTACACCGACCCCGCCCTGGGGCTCGACCTCTTCGCCCAGACCGACGAGCTGTCCCTCGACGACCTGCGCGGCCATGTCGCCCAGCTGCCCTGGCACGGCCGCGCGGCGCTGGCGGCGCGCGTGCACGGCCCCTACGCGAACGTGCGGGTGGAGTCCAGCGCCGCCATGCGCGGCTTCCACTTCATGGACCTCTCCCTGGGCGACCTCTCCGCGCAGGTCGATCTCACCGGCATGGTGCTCTCGCTCGACCAGGTGCGCGGGCGCAAGGATCGGTCCACCTACGCCGGGCGGGTGAAGCTCGACTTCCGCCCCCACGAAGCGGCGATCGACGCGCACCTCGAGCTGCCCGATGCGTACGTGCACGACCTCGTCGATCTGGCCGCCGGCCTGGTGCCAGCCCTGTCGCCGGTGAACCACCCTGACGATCTGGACGGCCGCCTGTCCGGCGTGATCGACGTCAAGGGCCCGGTGGTGGCGCCCGACGGGGAAGCCCGCGTGTCCTTCTCTTCGGCCTCCCTCTGGGGCCAGGGCTTCGACGGCGGAGAGGCGCGGCTCACGCTGCACGGAAAGGAGCCGCGCCTCCAGATCCAGCGGCTGGTGCTTCGCCACGGCCAGGCCGAGCTGGAGCTGGCCGGCCGGTTCGGCCCGGCCTGGCAGCTGGAGATGGATGCCGCCACGCGCGACTTCACCTTGGACCAGCTCGATTTCGCCAAGGGCGCCCGCCTGGCGGGACCGCTCGCGTTCGAGGCGCGCCTGCGGGGCGTGGCGCAGCATCCGGTGGTCGAGGTGCGATCCAGCTTCGCGGGCGGGCGCGCTGGGAGCGCCGAGCTGGGCGACGGCAAGCTGACGCTGCGCCTCGACGGCACGCAGCTGCGCTGGCAGGGCGAGGTGGGCACCCACAAGCTGGAAGGGCGGGCGACGCTGGAGGGCGAGCTGCCGTATTCCACCAACCTGGCGGTGCGCTTTCCGGACCTGTCCGGCTACTTCCAGAGCTTCATCCCCGAGGCGGAGGTGCAGGGCGGATCGCTCTCGGCCGATCTCTCCCTCTCGGGCTCGCTGTTGCGCTGGCGCGAGTCGCAGGGCCGGGGCGAGCTGACCGCGCTGCAGCTCGTGCGCAACGGGATGACGTTCGAGAACGACGGGCCGGGGCAGCTCGTCTTCGGCCCGGCGGGCGTCGAGGTGAGGAAGCTCGCCCTGCGCGCTCCGTACACGACCGTCACGGTGGGCGGGAGCCGGCTGCCGAGCGGGAAGCTCGACCTCCGCCTGGCCGCGTCCATCGACGGCCGCATCCTGCAGAACCTGTTCGCGGACCTGGAGCACGCCGCCGGCACCTACCTGGTCCAGGCGACCGTCGGCGGCACGCTGCAAACCCCGACCGTGCTGGGAAACCTGCGTATCGAGGACGGCGAGGCGCGCCTGCGCGGGCTGCCGCTGGCCGCGCGCGAGCTGAACGGCAGCGTGTCCTTCAGCCAGGACGCGCTGGTGATCGACGAGCTGGGGGGCAAGCTCAACAACGGCGAGGCGAAGCTCTCCGGCGGGATGGAGATGAAGGCGCTGCGCCCGCAGAAGATCGACATCGCCGCCCACATCAGCGACGTCAACGTCCGGTTCCAGGACAACCTCCCCGCGACCCTCGACGGGGACGTGACCCTCTACGGCCCCCCGCTGGAGCCTGTCTTGGGCGGGTCGGTGATCGTCAGCCGGCTCCGTTACGCCGAGGACCTGGACCTGGAGCGGAGCCTTCTCGACTTCAGCCGGCGCCCGCCCGCGCCCCGCGTGCTGGCGAAGAGCGCGCTGGTGGTCCACTTCGACCTCGACGTCCACCTCTCCCGCGGGGTGCGGATCGAGAACAACCTGGCGCGCGCCGATCTGAAGGGCGACCTCAAGGTCACCGGCACCTCGCGCGCCGTGGGCCTCCTCGGTTCGGTGAACACGGTGCACGGGACGGCCCAGTTCCGCGGCAACGAGTTCCAGATCGAGCAGGGCGTCCTCACCTTCACCGACCGCACCCGCGTGCGCCCCTCCTTCGACTTCCAGGCGCTGGCCCAGGTGAAGGAGTACAAGGTGCGGCTGCACGCATTCGGCACGCCGGGGGAGCCGCACGTGACGCTCACCTCCGAGCCTGCGCTGGCCGAGGCCGACCTCGGCTTCCTGCTGACTTTTGGATTCGTGTCGCAAAACTTGCAGCAGGCCAGCTTCGGCGCGACAGACTCGGGCCTGGCGATCGGCGTCGAGGCGCTCAACAAGGTGACCGGCTTCTCGGAGGAAGTGCGCCGCTTCATCCCCAAGAACAGCATCCTGCGGGATCCGACCATCGATTTCGCCTCCGACTTCTCGGTGGCGACCAACAGGCTGAAAACGATGGCGCGCTTCCGTTCGCGCCTGCTCACCGACAAGCTCGACCTGCGCGTCCTGGAAGGGCTGTCGACCCGCCGCTACCGCGGGCTGATCTCCTACCAGCTCTCCGACGCGCTCTCCGGCCAGATCCAGCTCGACAACGAGCACATCACCACCGGCACCGACTTCGGCGTGGACCTGAAGCTGAGATGGGAAGGCGAGTGAGGCTCCTGCCGTTGATGCTCGCCTTGCTGGCGGTGCCCGCGCAGGCCCGCGTGGGCGACGAGCCCTTGCCGCCCTGGGCGCAGCAGGAAGGCGGCGAGCCCGTGCGCGTGGGCGAGGTCGTCTTCGAAGGGACCGACGCCAAGGGGCTGCGCGCGCTCGTCGCCCTGGAGGACGGAGCGGCGCTCGACTCGCGCGACGTGCGCGACGCAGTGCGGGCGCTGCACGGCAGCGCGCGGTTCGCCCGGGTGGCGGCGTACATCGAGCCCCTCCCCAAGGAGATGTACCGGCCCGGCTGGACGCGCGCCGTGCGGCTGGTCTTCGTCCTCTCGCCGGTGCAGAAGCTCGTCTCGCTCAGGTTCCGCGGGCAGAAGGCGCTGGCCGAGGGCCTGCTGCACCAGACCGCCAACCTGCAAGTCAACGCCGAGTTCCAGGAGGACCTGGTCCTGCGCGCCGCCGAGGCGATCCGCGCCGCCTACCACCGCATCGGGTACCGCGGCGCGGCCGTCACCCCCGTCCGCACGCCGGCGAAGGACGGCGTGGCCCTCGAGCTGAGCATCGAGGAGGGCCCGGTCACTCGCGTCGCCGAGGTGCGGTTCACGGGCGAGGTCGCGCTGCACCGCGACGAGCTGCTCGCCGCGTTCAAGCTGCAGCCCGGCGACGAGCTCAACCTGTCGGCGCTGGACGAGGGAGTGCGCGGCGTGCGCGAACGCTACCGCCGCGCCGGCCGCCTGCGCGCGGTGGTCGAATCGCCGCTCCTGGAGGACGTCCCGCCCGCCGGCGCCCGGGTGATCGTGCCGGTGCGCGCGGGGCCGGTGGTGCGCTTCCACCTGCGCGGCAACCGCGCTTTCCCCGACGCGCTGCTCGTGGCCCAGCTGGGGCTCTCGGCGCCCAGCGCCGGCGAGGACGAGCCCGTCGACGCGCAGATGGCCCAGGAGATGGCCGCGCGGCTGCGCCGGTTCTACGTCGGCCAGGGGTTCCTCCGCGCGCGCGTCGCCGAGCGGGAGATCGTCGCGCGCGACGGGGCGGTGGAGCTGGTGTTCAGCATCGACGAAGACCGGCCGGTGCGCGTCGAGCAGCTGGTCTTCACCGGCAACCAGCGGTTCACCAACCGGCAGCTGGGCGAGCGGGTCCTGCAGCAGCTCCGCGACGGCATCGTCCCAGATCCCGCGGCCGGCGCCGATCCGTGGTCGGTGGATGCGACCCACGTGGCCGGGCGGGTGCCCGAGCCGCGCGGCCCGCGCACGCGGACCGAGCCCGAGACGGTGTTCGATCCGGTGCTGTACGCGCGCGCGCTCAAGCAGATCGAGGACCTCTACAAGAGCCAGGGCTATCTCTCCGCCCGCGCCGGGCCGCCCAGGCCGGAGGCGATCGGAGGCGACGCGCACCGGCTCCGGGTCACCATTCCCATCGCGGAGGGCGAGCAGACCCGGGTGTCGCGCATCGTGGTCGAGGGCGGGGGAGACGTGCCCGCGCGGGAGTTGGACGGGGCCATCGCGCTGCGCCAGGGGGAGCCGTTCAGCTACTTCCTCGCCGAGGAAGGCCGCGCGGCGCTCACGCAGATCTTCACCCGCCGCGGCCACCTCTACGCGCGCGTCGAGGACGAGGAGAGCTTCGACGAGAACGCCGAGCCCGGACAGGAGTTCGCGCGCGTCCAGGTGCGCTACCGCATCCAGCCGGGCCCGGTGGTACGCGTCGGCTTCGTCGAGGTGGTCGGGCAGCGCAAGACGCAGGAGTCGCTGGTCCTCGACCTGATCGGGCTCAAGCAGGGCGACGTGCTCACCCCCGAGGTGCTCGACCGCGGGCAGCAGGCGCTCCTGCGCACCGGCATCTTCTTCAGCGCGACGCTCACGCCGCGCAACCCGGAAGTGCCCGAGCCGGAGAAGACGGTCCAGGTGCAGCTGCGCGAACGGCCGACCAAGGACTTCCAGGCCACGCTGGGCTTCTCGCTCGCCGACGGGCCGCGGACCACGGCGCAGTGGACGCAAGGGAACCTGTTCGGGCGCGGGCTCACCTTCACCGCGGTGGCCAAAGCCGACTACCCCTTCATCCGCTACGAGCAGGTGAAGGAGTGCCCCAGGATCATCACGCCCACCTCGCAGTGCAAGACCAAGGATTTCGACGATCCGCTGGAACGCATCGTCGACCTCGGCCTGACCGCGCCGCGCCTCTGGCCCATCACCGACAAGCTGCGCGCCGGCATCGACCTCATCCACGAGCGCGCCGTCCGGCCGAGCTATGCGCTCACCAAGTATTCCGCGCAGGCGTCGGTCGATCTGGCCAAGAACCGGCCCTTCGCGGCCGGGGTGCAGTACGAGGTCGGCTACCAGAGCTTCGAGGCGTTCTCCACGCCGTCCGACGTGCTGGCCGACGTCGACCCGCGCATCTTCCGGCTACCGACTGGACGGATGTTGTTCGGCTCGTTGCGGCCTACGGTGACGCTGGACCTGCGCGACGACCCGGCCCGGCCGCGCGCGGGCATCTTCGCGCAGGTCTCGGGCGACTATCTGCGCTCGTTCCAGGCGAGCGACCTGCTGGTCCGGTTGATCAAGCTGCAGGCGCAGGTCGCCGGCTACATCCCGCTGCCGTTCCTCTCCAGCCTGGTGCTGTCGGCCCGCGCCGGCCGCATCTACCAGCTCGATCCGAGCTCGCGCACGCCCGGCGATCGCAGGTTCTACCTGGGCGGAGCCACCTCTCTGCGGGGCTTCCACGAGGACGCCGTGCAGCCGCAGGACGTGAGCGAGGAGCTTCGCGACGGGGTCCGCAAGTGCCAGGGCGTGCTGGGGGACAAGAACCCGGTGTGCACGCCGCAGGTGCTGACGGCGCAGGCCGGCGGAGCTTCGAGCGGCGGCGACCAGTTCATCTCCTTCACCGCGGAGCTGCGCGTCCCCATCGCTCAATCGGTGGAGATGGCCTTCTTCTACGACGCGGGCAACCTGTGGGCGACGCCGCCCTACCGCTTCTTCAAGACGCTCGTTCTGCGCGACGCGGTGGGGCTCGGACTCCGCTGGCTGACGCCCATCGGCCGCATCGCCATCGACCTCGGCATCAACCTGGCGCCCGATCCGCTCTTCGGCGAGCCCCGCCTGGGTCCTTACTTCGCCATCGATCCACTCTGACCGCCGCGATCTAGCCGCAGCGGGCTACAAGCGTTTCACGCGGAGAGCGCGGAGACGAAAAGAGAGCGCGCGAAGAATTCTCTTTGAAAAAATCTCCGCGCGCTCCGCGCCCTCAGCGCGCTCCGCGTGAAACGCTTTGGTTCAGATCACTTGCGGGGGAGCGGACCCCAGGCGGCGTCGGAGGCGCCGCGGGGCTCGTTCGTGACCTGGCGCGCGTTCGAGCCGTCCGGGAGGATGGTCCACAATTGCTTCTTTCCGCTCCGGGTCGAGCTGAAGACGATCTGCCGGCCGTTCGGCGCCCACGAGGGCTTCTCGTTGGTGCCCTCGTTCTGGGTGAGCCGGGCGACCTTCCCGGTCTGCACGTTGACCACGTACAGATCGAAGACGCGGTGCTCGTCGCGTCCGGAGAACGCGATCAGATCGCCCTTCGGCGACCAGGCCGGCTCCTGGTTGTAGTTGCCCTGGAAGGTGATGCGGCGGACGTCGCTGCCGTCGCTCGCCATCGTGTAGATCTGCGGGGAGCCCGCCCGGTCCGAGACGAAGGCGAGCCGCTTGCCGTCCGGGCTCCACGAGGCCGAGATGTCGATGCCCCGCGAGTCGGTGAGCCGGCGCAGGATGCCGCCCTCGATCGGCGAGAGCCAGATGTCGGTGTTCTCCGCCTGGCTGGCGGAGAACGCGAATCGGATGCCGTCCGGGCTGAACACCGCGCCGGTGGCGAAGTCGCCCATCTTCACCAGCTGCTGCACCGCGCGGCTGCCGAGGTCGACCTGGAAGAGGTGTGCGCCCGCCCCGTCGCGAAAGCTGGTGAACGCCAGCGCCCGTCCCTTCGGCATCCACGCCGGCAGCAGGTTGATCGATGCCGAGGTGACCTGCTGCGGCCCGTAGCCGTCCGAGTCGGCCACCACGACCTGCTTGCCGTTCTCGGTCTCCCGCACGTAGGCGATGCGCGTCTGGAACACGCCCGGCTCCTGCGTGAAGGAGCGGACCACGTCGTCGCCGAATCGGTGCGCGATCTGCCGCAGGGCGGCGCGCGGCGCGCTGTACTCGCCGCGCAGGAGCTCCGAGGCGTGGGGCACGTCGAAGAGGCGGAACTCCACCTTCACCACCTCGCCGTCCACCCTGGCGGCGGCCTTCACCAGCGCCTGCGCCCCGACGGCCGTCCACTTGGAGAAGTCGATGGTGCTCGCGGAGCTGCCTTCCTTGGCCGGATCGGCGAGGAAGCTGCGCGGGTCGAGCAGCCGGAACAGTCCGCTGCGGTCGAAGTCGGCCGCGAGCACGTCCATCACGTCGGCTCCTTCCGGAGCGCCGGACGGCGGGGCGAGCGCGATCGGATACGCCTGCACGCGGGCGCCGGAGATGTCGATGGTCGGACGCTGCGCGTGCGCGGCCGTGCCGGCGGCGAGCGCGAGAAGGAGCAGTCGCTTCATGGCTTGAAGTTGATCTCCAATCCCTCGTCACGGACGAGCTTGGCCAGCTCGGCCGGCGGCGCGGGCAGCCGGGTCCGCTGGAGGGCGAGCACCAGGGCCTGATCGATGAAGGAGTTGCCGGAGGGCTTGGTCATGACGTGCTTCACGATGGACCCGTCGCGGCCGATGTAGATCACCACGGTCGCGGAGAGGTAGAGCCGTTCACGCTCGGAGACGACCGACGGCACCAGGTAGTTGGCGTGGATCCGGTCCTCCACCTCGCCGAAGTACTTCTCGCCTTCCTCGACGCTGGCGGCCGTTCCGCCCGGGCTGCCGGTCTCCTGGCCGGCGCGCTCCGGGTCCGGCTTCTCGTCGCGCGTGCGTCGGGCAGCGCCCGCCAGCGCGCGCTCCATCATCTCCTGCCGGGTGAGCTGCCGCGGCGGCCCCTTCGCCGACGACGGCGCCCCGGACGTCGCAGGCGCGGAGCTCGACGACGCCGCGGCCGGAGGCTCCGTCTCCTTGCGCGGCATGAGGCGGGGATCGCGCGGCTTCCCCAGCGCCACCAGGTGGGCGATGACCGGCTTGCGCAACGGGTGCGGCCGGTCGAGCAGGCGCGGCAGGAAGAACGCCGCGGCAACCACCGCGACGTGCAGCGCGATGGCCAGCGCCAGCCCGGGGCCGAGCCACCCGATCCGCGGGTCTCCGCCCAGCAGGCTGCGATAGACCGTCTGCGGCTGCGCCTCGGTCACCGGCTGGTCAGCTCCTTCTCCGGCTCGGTGATCATCCCCAGGGACTCCACGCCCGCCCTGCGCGCGGCGGCCATGATCTGCACCACCAGCCCGTACGGGAGCGAGCGGTCCGCCTGCAGGTAGATCTCCTTGTCCTTCTGCACGCGCGCGTTGGACTGCAGCATCTGCTCGAGCCGGGCGGGGTCGACCGCCGTGTCGCCGAGGTAGATCTTGCGGTCGTGCGTGATCTTCAGGACCAGCTTCTCCTCGGCGTGCTCCATCTGCTGCGCCTGCGCCCGGGGCAGGTCGACCTTCACTCCGCTCTGGATGAGAGGCGCGGTGACCATGAAGATGATCAGCAGCACCAGCATGACGTCGACCAGCGGCGTCACGTTGATGTCGGTCATCGCCCGGCGCCCGCTCCCGCCGTCTCCGGAGAAGGCCACCTCTAGGCCGCCTTCTTGAAGATGTGCCGCTTGATGATGTTGAGGAAGTCGGCGCTGAAGTTGCGCATCTCGTTCTCGAGCACGCGGATGTTCGAGTTGAAGGCGTTGTAGGCCACCAGCGCGGGGACGGCGGCGAACAGGCCCACCGCGGTGGCGATCAGCGCCTCGCTGATCGGGCGCGCCACGGTGGCGAGGTTGGCGTTGCCGACCTGGTAGATGTCGCGGAACGCTCCGATGATTCCCCAGACGGTCCCGAACAGCCCCACGAACGGCGCCGCCGCCGCGGTGGTGCCGAGGAAGGGGATCGAAGCTTCCAGCACGGTCAGCTCGGCGTTGGCGGCGCGGCCCAGCGCGCGCTCGACGTTCTCGAAGCCGCCCAGCTGCTCGTGCATCGAGGCT
>Ga0137380_10002844_pt1 | contig 14861 bp, 8 predicted proteins | sample SagtaG_17_FD_104809 | JGI IMG/M metagenome (GOLD analysis project Ga0137380, IMG submission 104809) | Vadose zone soil microbial communities from Sagehorn Ranch, Mendocino, California, USA - Sage2_L_100_16 metaG | ecosystem: Environmental > Terrestrial > Soil > Vadose zone | place: USA...
GCAGATGATGCCGTCGTGCGACCAAATCGGAGTGCCCATCCACTTCCACTCCTCGACGACGTCCGGGTCTGCTTCCTTGATGAGCTTGCGCATTCTGCTGAGGGTTTCCCCGCGCCAGTCCCCAAGTTCGGCGATTCTTTGCGAGATGAGCTCCGATGCCGACTGGCCTTGGCTCGCGCCCGACTTTTTCATGTTCTCATCCTAGAAGTTCCAGATATATTTCATTTGCAAGACGGTGGAGAATAGTCATTTTTTCATGAAAGCACACTGCGCAAGGTGTCGGACGCCGAGGCCGGGGTACCGCCGCAACCGGACCTTAATGCCGATGCGCCACCGACAGGGCGTACACCGCTGAGCGGAGCGGCACCACCGGATCGTCGGACAGCTCGATGCCCGCGGTGAGGTAGATCGGATTGAATGTGAGCGACCGCTGCAGCTCGTCGTTGTTCGGCGCCACTGTGGTCACGCTGATGGTGCCCAGCTCGACCCGCTGGCGGTCGTCGGGCCACACGATGGACCCATCGTTGGTCTGGTCCCCCGGGTTCGCGAGCTGGGCGTAGAGCCGGAACTGGACCGGGCCCCGTGCCAGGCGACGCGGCAGTTCGTCGAACAGATAGTTGGGCCCGGCCTGCGAAGCGGCGGCGGAGTCGAGGCTCGCCGGACCGGCGACCGGAATGATCTGGTAGCGCCCGGCGCGCTTCGTGCCCTTCCCGTCGACGAACACGAAGGCGTTGTTCCCATAATACGCCAGCGTGGCGAAGCTCACCGGCAACGGCTTGTTATCGATGACGAACTTCAGGGCACGGGGGTGGCTGCCTAGGAAGGCCTCGACCGGCGAGGGGTGAGGGCTGTCGGGGCGTGTCGCGGCAATCGCCTTGAGGAACGCCAGGAAGTCCTCGCCCGTGCCCACCACGAAGCCGTTGTGCGAGATCGCCACGATGTCGGTAAAGGCACCACCGGGAAGCGCGAACCGGATCGCCATGCCGCGCGGCCCGGCACTGGGGTCCGTGTCGGGAATGGTGGGGACCCCGGTGCCGTCCGAGAAGCGAACGGTCACCGGCACCGCGCCGCCCTGAAGGTGGGCCGCACGGCTGACGGAGGACGCGCCCGCCGCCGCGGTGAACGTCCCCGTCACCACGAGGCCTTTCGCGTGCATGAAGCGGTACCCCGTGTGGATGCCCCTGGCGAGCAGCACCAACTGGTCGGCGATCTGCTGGGGGAGGCTCGTCTGCTGTGCGGCGAGTGCGACCGGCGAAACGGCGAGTCCGAGGACAAGAGCGAACCGAAATGGCCAGCGCGGTGACATGCGAGAACTCCTGGAGAGAACGGGTTCAGAGTGATTGTTGCGTGGGCCGGCTGTCAACCATCGCGCTCACGGCGCGCCCTGCGAGTCGCGAGGCGCGAGTCGCTGCCGGATCGCGCCGAGATGATACGCCGTATGCGCGAGGGCGCCAATCGCCACGCCCAGAGCGTCCTCGTCCCACACGGCGTGAGTCTCCACCGCAACAAGCATCCTCTCGTACGCATCGCGCAGTCGAGCGCGTGAAGCAGCCCACCATGGCGGGCGCCCTCATCTGCGAAGCGTGATCTACTTCGAGGGGCGATTCCGAAGCGCTCATCTCATCCCTCTCCAGTGCGCTGGGCGAACGTCGGTGCTGAGATATACGCATCGATACAGTCACCTGCCACCTCGAGCGCCGATCAGCATGGCGTTCCCGTACCACCGATCCGCCCGTGACGCCCAAACGTCGCTCATCCGTGGAACCTTGCAGCCGCCGAGTTGGTTCTCCCCACCATGACTATCGACGTCCCTACTGTCACAACATCGTCACAACGGAACCACCACCCTCTGTTGGGCTCGCGATGAAACTTACGATCTTCGCGGCGACAGGAGGCATCGGTGGGCAGCTGCTCGAGCAGGCCCTTGCCGCCGGCCACGACGTCACGGCCGTCGTCCGAAACGCGAGCAAGCTGCCCAAGAGAGAGGTGCGCATCGCCACCGCCGATCTGGCTGCTCCGAATCCAGGAGCGCTCGAGGCGGCAGTCAAAGGGGCCGACGCGGTGCTGTCCGGCCTCGGTCCACGATCGGCAGCCGAGGCCGGAGTCGCTTGGCGAGGCACGCAAGCCATCGTCTCGGCGATGAAGGCAACGGGGGTACGACGTATCGTGGTCGTCAGCGCCGCTCCAATCGGGACCGTGCAGTCGCCGGGCCGACCGAACCCGCCGAAGCACGATCCTGGGGATGGGTTCTTCATGCGGCACCTTCTGAACCCGATCGTGAAAACCGTACTCCGGAAGCGCTACGCGGACCTCGCCCAGATGGAGGATGTCTTGCGCGCCAGTGCGCTCGACTGGACGGTGGTCAGACCGCCGCAGCTGACCGACAAGTCTCTGACCGGCAGCTACCGCGTGGCGTACGGGGAGAACCTACGGCGCGGCCTCCACATTTCGCGCGCCGACGTCGCCCATTTCATGCTTCGCGCGCTCGACCGACCCGACACGATCAAGCAAGTCATCGGAATCGCCAACTAACGGGGCCGGGCGAGTCCGTATCCCAAAGAGATAAGGCTCAGAGAAAGGACAAATGGTCCGGGGCGCTAGCGCTCGAGCAACGCGCGCTCCCATCCGCCCAAGTCCGCTGCCGCCTCGTACGTACTCTGCGCAAACGCGAGGAGCGCCGCATCAGGATCCGGAGCCCGCCGTACCGCTTCGTAGGGCAGGATCCACTCGTGCATCCGCACATCGTAGCTGGCGCTGACCGGGGCGATCACGGCGTCGGGGCAGCCGGGCGGCTCGGGATACGCATAGGCATAAAATGCGGGCTCCAGAATCGGTGTGCTTCCTCCGCCGAGCCACCACCCGACGCTGATACACTCGTGGGAGTAGGACTCGCGTGTCACGGCGTCGGCAAGGTTGGGGAAACCACCCGGGTGGCGGGGGGCCGGACGGCCCGAGAACCGCGTGTGGGCGAGATCGAAGCTCCCCCACCAGAAGTGGACGGGGCTCGTCTTGCCGACGAACCGGCTGCGGAACTGCTCCAGGACCCGCTTGATCTGGACGAGCACCTGCCAGCATGCCCGGGCCGCGGCGGGATCGTACGAACGGTGGAGGGTGTCTGCCTCGAAGCGAATGGGGTTCGCGACTTCGACCGGCATGGTCCAGATCCGGGCGCGCACATCCAGTCGCGCCAGCGCCTCCAGGACCTGCCGATAGAACTCGGCCACCGGCCGCGGCTCGAGGGAGACCGTGGCATCGCGCCCGTCCGAGGACTCGAGAACGAGCCGATGCGCCACAAAGTCGAACGTGGCCGTGACGCTGCGATCGTCGGCCGTCAGCGGCAGCGTGGCGAGCCCGCGCGGCGTGATCTGCAGGGCGGTGTTCCAGTAATGGTTTGTGAGCGGCGACAAGGCAAGCGCCAGCTTGCCGACGACCTGGGTCCACAGGTGCAGCGTGGCGTACGTGTCCCGCCACTCTTCGAGGGGCAGGGCCAGCCAGCGATCGCGGGTCGTCACGTCCGTGGTCACGGGTCAAACCGCCAAGTCGTCCACGCAGCCGGACCGCCGCTGCTCGCTGGGCTCGAACGGCTCGAGGTGTGTGCAGCGCGTCGCCAGGGTGAGTTCGAGACTGTACAGTGTGAATGGCGCCGCGTCAACCAAGGAGACTGAGCGCCCTGCTGTCGCGTCCTGACCCTCGATGCCGCAAGAACGCCCTAGGTTCTGGTGCACCGGCTTGCGTATTCTAGAGCGCGCTCAACGCCACCGGACGACCGGGGGAGAAGGGGGATTCCGTAGTGAGTAGCCGTGGGAAAGATCGCCGCCACCGGCGGTCGCCGACCCACTCGCGCGGCGACGCCCAGGAGGCCCTGCGGGCGAGTGAGGAGCGTTACGGCTCGGTCGTCGCCGCGCTGGCGGAGGGCATCGTGTTCATGCATGCCGACGGCCGGCTGGAGGCGTCGAACGCCAGCGCTGAGCGGATCCTGGGGCTCACGGCGGAACAGATCGGCGGGCGCACCACGTTCGATCCCCGCTGGCGAGCCATTCAGGAGGACGGCTCCCCGTTCCCAGGCGATACGCATCCCGTCACGGTATCGCTGCGCACAGGCCAGCCGTGCTCCAACGTGATCATGGGAGTCCATAAACCGAGCGGCGAGTTGACGTGGATCTCCATAAACTCACAGCCGTTGTTTCGGCCCGGCGAGCGCACGCCCTACGCGGCCGTTGCGTCGTTCTTCGACGTCACCGAGCGTAAGCAGGCGGAGGACGCATTGCGTGCGACCCAGGCACGCCTGCGGGACGTCCTCGCCTCAAGTACGGCCGTGGTCTACGCCACGAAGCTGACCGCAGAGGGCTACGCCCCCAGCTGGGTGAGCGAGAATGTTACGCGGGTCCTCGGTTATGAGGTACCGGAGGCACTGCACCCAACGTGGTGGGTGCGTCACCTCCACGCCGCCGACCGGCCGCGCGTGCTCGCCGAGATCCCGGCCCTCTTAGCAAAGGGCGAACTCACCCTCGAATACCGGTTTCAGGGGAAGAACGGCACCTACCGCTGGGTTCACGATGAAGCAAGGCTGTTGCGCGATCCAGCCGGTCTCCCGGTGGAAGTGTTCGGCGCATGGCTCGACATCACGGAGCGCAAGCAGCTGGAGGAGCAGTTCCACCAGGCGCAAAAGATGGAGGCGGTCGGGCGGCTCGCGGGGGGGGTGGCGCACGACTTCAACAACCTGCTCACGGCCATCCTCGGCTCCGCCGACCTCGTGCTGGACACTCTCACGGCAGGTGCACCCGAGCGCGGAGAAGTCGAGGAGATCCGCAAGGCGGCGTTGCGGGCGGCGGACCTGACGCACCAGCTCCTGGCCTTCAGCCGCCAGCAGGTCATCGCCCCGACGGTGCTGAATCCCAACGCCGTGGTCGCCAACATGGACAAGCTGCTGCGGCGGCTGCTCGGGGAAGATGTCGAGCTTCGCGCGGTGCTGGCGCCGGACCTCGCGACCGTGAAGGCCGATCCGAGCCAGCTGGAACAAGTCATCCTCAACCTCGCCGTGAACGCGCGCGACGCCATGCCCAACGGCGGCAAGCTCACCATTGAAACGCAGAACGTGGATCTCGATCAGGAGTATGTCCGCGCACACCTCTCGGCGCAGCCTGGCCCCTACGTCATGCTCGCAGTGAGCGACACCGGGGTTGGCATGGACGCGGCGACCCAGGCACGGATATTCGAGCCCTTCTTTACGACCAAAGAAACAGGCAAAGGCACCGGCTTAGGCTTGGCTACGGTGTACGGAATCGTCAAACAGAGCGGCGGCTGGATCTGGGTCTACAGCGAGCCCGGTGACGGCACGACCTTCAAGATTTACTTCCCCCGAGCGGCGGAGCCCGCCGCGCCGGCTGCCCCGAGCCCGGCCCCGCCGGTCTCGGTACGCGGTTCCGAAACCGTCCTCCTCGTGGAGGACGACGAGATGATTCGCACTCTCGTCCCCAAAGTGCTGAAGGCCAATGGCTACACAGTGCTCGTCGCTGCCAATGGTCGCGAGGCCGAGCGTGTGGCAGGGCAGCACGACGGTCCCATCCATCTCCTCATGACCGATGTGGTCATGCCGGGGATGAGCGGGCGAGAGGTCGCCCAACGCCTGGCTGCCGCGCGGGCTGGGATCCGGGTCCTCTATCTTTCCGGCTATACGGACGACGCCATCGTCCACCACGGGGTCCTCGAGCCGGGTGTCGCCTTCCTCCAGAAGCCGTTCACGCCGGCGGTGCTCGGGCGCAAGGTGCGGGAGGTGCTGGACAGGCCTGCCAAGTAGCGCGCGCGATGCAGGCCTTCGTCTTGCCAATCCCCCCCGAATCCCCAAGTTGACGTTCGATGAGCCCCCGCTCCAAGCGCCCCAAGCGCGCGACGAAGCAGCGCGCGGCCCCCGCCGCCGGCGCCCCGCCGTTCGGCAACGAGGAATACCGCCAGCTCGTGGACTCGGTCCGGGCGATCTTCTGGCGCTCGGACCCGAAGAGCTTCCAGTTCCACTTCGTCAGCCAGGAAGCCGAGGCCCTGCTCGGCTATCCCGTCGCCCAATGGACGGCGCAGCCGACCTTCTGGGTGGACCACGTGCACCCCGAGGACCGCGAGTGGGCGGCGGCGTTCTGCGCCCGCGAGATCGCGGCACACCGCTCCCACGAGTTCGAGTACCGCATGGTCGCCGCGGACGGCCGCTTGGTGTGGCTGCGCGACGTGGTGCACCTCGTGCTGGAGAACGGCCGCCCCACGGAGCTGTTCGGCATCATGCTGGACATCACGCCCCGCAAACGCGCCGAGCGGATCCAGCAGGCGACGTACCGCATCTCCCAGGCGGCGCTCACCGCCGCAGACCTCCAGGCGCTGCTCCGGGCTCTGCACGAGATCGTGAACGAGCTGATGCCGGCCCAGAACTTCTACGTCGCGCTGGTCGACCCCGACAGGAACTGGCTGACCTTCCCGTATTTCGTGGATCAGTACGACCGGGAGGCACCCGAGCGGCCGCTGGGACGCGGCCTGACCGAATACGTGATGCGCACCGGGCGGCCGCTGCTCGCCACCCCGGACGTGTACGAGGACCTCGTGCGGCGCGGCGAAGCGGCATTGATCGGCGCCCCCTCGCTCGACTGGGTCGGGGTGCCCCTCCAGATCCGGGATCGCACGATCGGCGTCGTGGCGGTGCAGACCTACTCGGAGGGCATCCGGTACGGCGAGGAAGAGAAGGACATCCTCACGTTCGTCTCCACTCAGGTCGCGATGGCGATCGAGCGCAAGCGCGCGGAGGACGCGTTGCGGGCGCAGCGGGCCTTGCTCCAGAGCATCGTGGACCACATTCCGGTGATGCTCGCCTTCGTCGAGCCGGGCGGCCGCATCTCGTGGGGCAACCAGGAGTGGTCCCACGTGCTCGGGTACAGCGTCGCAGAAGCGCGCGAGCGGGACATCTTCAGCGAGCTGTATCCCGACCCGGCGGACCGCCAGCAGGTCCTCGCCTCCATCGGCGCGCCGGCGAGCCAGTGGCACTACTTCCACACGCGCGTGCGCGACGGGCGCGTGCTCGAAACGACCTGGGCCAACGTCCCGCTGCCGGACGGCGGCAACTTGGCGATCGGGATGGACGTGACCGAGCGGCGGCGTGCCGAGGCGGCGCTACAGCAGGCGGAGGAGCGTTATCGCGCGTTCGTCACGCAGTCCACCGAAGGCATCTGGCGGTTCGAGTTCGACGAGCCCCTCCCCGTCGGCCTGCCGGAAGCGGAGCAGATCGAGCACTTCTACCGGCACAGCTACCTCGCCGAGTGCAACGACGCGATGGCCCAGATGTACGGGTACGCGTCCGCGCAGGAGCTCAGCGGCACCCGGCTCGGCGACCTCCTGATCCGATCCGATCCGAACAACGAGGAGATGCTCCGGGCGTTCCTGCGCTCCGGGTACCGTCTCGCCGACGTCGAGTCTCACGAGCGCGACCGGGAGGGGCAACCCAAGGTATTCCTGAACAACCTGGTGGGCATCGTCGAAGACGGCCTGCTCAAGCGGGCCTGGGGCACGCAGCGCGACATCACGGACGTGAAGCGGCTCGAGGACCAGCTCCGCCAGGCGCAGAAGATGGAGGCGGTGGGCCGGCTGGCGGGCGGCGTGGCGCACGACTTCAACAACCTGCTCACGGCCATCCTCGGCTCGGTCGAGCTGCTGCTGCGCGACCTCGAGCCGGCGAGCCCGTTGCGCCAGGACGCGGGCGAAATCAAGAAGGCGGGGGAACGGGCCGCCGGCCTGACGCGCCAGCTGCTCGCCTACAGCCGCCGGCAGGTGCTGCGGCCCGAGGTCCTCGACCTGAATCGCGTGGTGGCCGACATGGACCGTATGCTGCGGCGGTTGATCGGGGAGGACGTAGACCTCGTGACGCGCCTCGCGCCCCACCTCGATGCCGTGCGCGCCGACCGCGGCCAGATCGAGCAAGTGCTGGTGAACCTCGTGCTCAACGCGCGCGACGCGATGCCGCAGGGCGGGAAGCTCACCATCGAGACCGCCAACGTGGAGCTTGGCCCGGGCTACGTGGAGACCCACGAGGGAGCGCGGGCCGGGGCGTACGCGCTGCTGGCGGTGAGCGACACCGGCGCGGGCATGGACGCCGAGACCGCGGCGCATCTGTTCGAGCCGTTTTTCACGACCAAGGAGGTAGGCAAGGGAACGGGGCTCGGGCTCGCGACGGTGTACGGCATCGTGAAGCAGAGCGAAGGCTACATCACGGTATACAGCGAGCCGGGCCACGGCACGACGTTCAAGATCTACCTGCCGCGCGCCGCGGCGGCCGGCGCCGGAGCACCCGCCCCCCCCGCCCCCCCCACCCCCTCGGCCGGCCCGGGCACGGCGAGCGCACGCGGCTCCGAGACGATCCTGGTCGTGGAGGACGAGGAGGCGGTGCGCTCCCTCAGTCGCCGGGCGCTCGAAGCGTCGGGTTACACCGTCCTTGCCGCAGCCGACGGGCCCGATGCGGTGCGCCTGCTGGAGCGCTACGGCGGACCGATTCATCTCGTGCTCACCGACGTCATCATGCCCGGGATGAACGGGCGCGAGCTCGTCCAGCGACTGGTGCAGCGCCGGCCCGGCCTCCGCGTGCTCTACATGTCGGGCTACCCGGGCGACGCGATCGTGCACCGAGGCGCGCTCGAGCCCGGGACGGCCTTCCTGCAAAAGCCGTTCATGCCGGAGGACCTGGCGCGCAAGGTGCGCGAGGTGCTGGATCAGGGTTAACCCGGACTGGCGGACGCCGGAGGGCCTCCGTAACCTTGCGTCCTGGAGCAAGGTCATGTCACCTCGGCCGTGGTACCCCGCCAAGATCGGCGCCGTAGCGGCGGTCTACTTCGGCGCCGCCAAGCTGGGGCTGCTCGCGGCCGTGGCCCAGAAAGTCGTCTCGTCCGCCTGGCCCCCCACGGGCGTCGCGCTCGCGGCGCTCCTCCTGTTCGGCATCCGCCTCTGGCCGGGCATCGCGCTCGGCGCGTTCCTGCTGAATTGGACGAGCGGCGTTCCGCCCGCCGGCGCCGCCGGTATCGCGCTTGGAAACACCCTCGAGGCGGTTACCGCCGTCCTGCTGCTGCGGCGGGTGGCGGACTTCCGGCCTTCCCTCCCGGCGCTGCGGGACGTCCTCGCGCTCGTCACCCTCGCCGCGCTCGCCAGTCCGACCGTGAGCGCGTCGATCGGCGTCCTGAGCCTGTGGGCGAGCGGGACGATCGCGCGCGCGGCCACCGGGCATCTCTGGTTCGTGTGGTGGTCGGGCGACGCGATGGGCGACCTGCTGATCGCTCCCTTGCTCCTCGCCTGGGCGCATGCGCCCCGGGGCCGGTGGCCGCGCGCGCGGGCGGCGGAGGCGGGCGTGCTGCTCGCCAGCCTCGTCGGGCTCACCGCCGCGTTGCTGCGGCCGCCCACCGGGGACGAATACGCCATCTTTCCGCTCATCATCTGGGCCGCGCTGCGGTTCGGCGTCCTCGGCGCCGCGACCGCGTCCGGCATCGTCGCGGCGCTGACGATCTGGTCCACCGTCCACGGGCAGGGCTCGTTCGTGGGCTCGACGCCGACGCACGACCTGCTCCTCCTGCAGATGTACCTCGGGCTCCTCTCGGTCACCGGGCTGGTCCTCGCGGCGATGACCACCGAGCGGCGGCACGCGGAGCAGGCCGCGCGTGAGAGCGAGCGGCGCTACCGCACCCTACTCGAGAACGCGCCCGAGGCCATTCTCGTCCACCAGGACGGGCGCTGGATCCTCGCCAACCGGGCGGCGCTCAAGCTGCTGCACGCCGAGCGGGCCGATCAACTCATCGACCGGGGGACGCTCGACATCGTCCACCCGGACTACCGCGCCGTCGTGCGCGAGCGGATCGAGCGCGAGTTCGCGACGGGAGAACCCGCGCCGCCGCTCGAGCAGCGATTCATCGCGCTCGACGGCACCGTGCTCGAGGTCGAGGTCGTGGGCATCCCGATCACGCTCGCCGGCCGGCCGGGCGGGCAGATCATCGTGCGGGACATGACGGAGCGCCGCGAGGCCGAGCAGGCCGTGCGCGAGCGCCAGGCCGAGGCCCAGCACAGCCGGGAGCGAATGGAGGCGCTGTCGCAGCGCCTGCTCAAGGCGCTGGAGAACGAGCGTCGCCTCATCGCCCGCGAGCTGCACGATCAGATCGGCCAGGGGTTGACCGCGGTGAAGCTGAACCTGGAGTCGCTGCGGGGTGGCGCCCGCGCCAAGGCCTTTCCGCTCGACGAGAGCGTCGCGATCGTGGAGCAGCTGATGGAGGCCGTGCGCTCGCTGTCGCTCGAGCTGCGGCCATCGGTGCTCGACGACCTCGGGCTCGCCGCCGCCCTGCGCTGGTACGCCGACCGCCAGGGGCGGCGCGCCGGCTTCGCCGTCCGCGTGCGGACGCAGCTCCCCGCCGAGCGGCTGGCCTCCGATCTGGAAACGGCGTGCTTCCGCGTGGCACAGGAGGCCATCACCAACGTGGCCCGTCATGCGGGCGCCAAGCGCGTCGCGGTCGACGTCCGGGCGGAGGACGGGACGCTGGACCTGACCGTGGGAGACGACGGCAGCGGCTTCGACGTCGCGGCGGTGCGCCGCGGGACGACCGGGGACGGCTCCATCGGGCTCGACGGCATGGAGGAACGCGTCCGCCTGTTGGGCGGCGATTTCCGGATCGACTCGCACTCCGAGAGTGGGACCACCGTATGGGCCCGGTTTCCGCTGATGTACGCATGACCGCCCCGTTGCGCGTCCTGCTCGCCGAAGACCACACCCTCGTTCGCAAGGGGATTCGCGCGGTGTTGCGCCAGGTGAGCTGGGTCGAGGTGATCGCCGAGGCGGCGGACGGGCGCGAAGCCCTCGATCTCGCGGTCCGCCACGGCCCCGATGTCGTCGTCATGGACATCGCCATGCCTCGTCTCAACGGCCTCGAGGCGACCGCCCGCATCACCAAAGAGTCCCCCCGCACGCGCGTGCTGATCCTCTCGATGCACGCCACCGAGGAGTACGTGGCCCAGGCGCTACGCGCCGGCGCCGCCGGCTATCTTCTCAAGGGGGCCGACGTCCCCGAGTTCGAGCTCGCCCTCAAGGCGGTTGCGCGGGGCGAAACGTACCTGACGCCCACCGTCTCAAAGCACGTGGTGGACGAGTACTTGCGACGGGTCGGCGAGCCCGGCGTGCTCGACCTCCTCACCCCGCGCCAGCGGGAGATCCTGCAGCTCGTCGCCGAGGGCCTCTCCAGCAAGGAGATCGCCCAGCGGCTGCACCTCACCGTCAAGACCGTCGAGACGCACCGCAGCGAGATCATGCACCGGCTCGACATCCACGACGTGGCGGGCCTGGTGCGCTGGGCCATTCGCGCGGGCGTCGTGAGTCCCGAACCCTGAGGCGGCCGTACCCCGGGGCCTGACCCGGCCGGTCTCAGGGTTTCCCCCTATTGCCAGCGCCGCGGGCGAGCCACAGCATATGGGGCGACGCGAAAGCGTCTCGCGGAAACAGCGCGGCCTGGGGTGCACCCGTTGCAGGTCAGACGGTGGGACCGCACGCCCACCTCGAGGCGGGTGTCGTCCCAGGCCGGTTTTCCTCCCGCTCATGGTCCGCACTGTTCCTTTTCAGTGTCACTCCTTCGGAGCGTGCGCGTCCGCGGCCCGCGCGGCGAGCTAAGGTGTTCCCTTAGCCTCCTCGACCGCTGCGCGCCGCAAAACCACCCCACCCTGCCGCAAAAACGCCCTAGGCGCGCCCTCCGAGCCGTGCAATGTTGCACAAATACCTTGGAGTATTACAGATAGAGTCATGAGTCCCGACCCCGCGGCGCGGGTCGCCGAGCACGAGCCACGTCTCGAGGCGGAGGTGCGGCGGGCGGCAGTCGAGCAGCTGCTGGCCGGCGGTCCGCTCGCCGAGTCGCTGCACGTCGTGCTCGTCCTGGTCGTCGCCGCGCTGGTGTGGAACTCGCTGCCGCTCGAGCTCACGATCGGATGGGTCGGCGCAGTCGCCGTCGCCGCGGGGTTGCGGACGTGGTGGCGGCTGCGGGTGCGCGGGCGAACGCCGTCCGCTGCGGAAGCCCTGCGAGGCGTGCGGCTCACGGTGGCGGGCGTGGGGCTCGCATGGGGGTTCGGCGCCGCCGCCGCTATTCCCGCGCTGGAGCTGTATCAGGGCGCGCTGATCCTCGTGGTGCTCGCCGGGATCGTCGCCGGCGCGACCAGCTCGCTGGTCGGTGACACGCGGAGCTTCCGCTACTTGCTGCTCACGGTCCTGGTGCCGCCGCCGTTCGGTCTCCTCACGCAGGGCCACGCCCGACCGCAGCTCATTGCGATCGTCCTGATCGCGCTGTTCGCCTGGGGAATGGACCGCGTGCACGGGCGCGCCCACCGGACCTTCTCGGAGCGGGTGCGTGGAGCGACGCTCCTCGAGCTCTCCACCCAGGCACTCGCCCGCCAGCACACCTACCTCGAGACCCTGTTGGCGAGCGCCCCCCTGGCCATCGCCGTGATCGATCGGGACCGGCGGATCCGCAGCCTCAACCGCAAGTTCACCGCCCTGTTCGGGTATCAGGCCGACGAGGCGACTGGTCGTCCCCTGGACGAGCTCGTGGTGCCCGAGGAGCAGCGGGCCACGTCACGCCGGCTGGAACAGCGGGTGTGGCAAGGGGAGTCCGTGACGGCGGAGACCGAGCGCCGCCACCGGGACGGCCGCCTGATCCCCGTGCGACTCGCAGCAGCCCACGCGCAGGATGTCACTGGCGAAGTCGTGATCGTGAGCTACGAGGACATCACCGACCGCAAGCTCGCGGAGGCGGCGATTCGCGAGGCACGCGACGTCGCGGAGCGCGCGGCCCGTGCCCGGAGCGCGTTCCTCGCCAACATGAGCCACGAGATCCGCACGCCGATGAACGCGGTCCTCGGCTTCGTCGAGCTGGTGCTGGACACCGAGCTGGGAGCGGAGCAGCGGCGCGCCCTGGAGCTGGTGCGCTCGTCGTCCGAGGCGCTGCTCACGATCCTCAACGACATTCTCGACTATTCGAAGATCGAAGCGGAGCATCTCGAGCTGGAATCCATCGCGTTCGATCTGCCGAAGATCGCCCACGCCACCGCCACCCTCCTCGCGGTCCGAGCCCGCGAGAAGCATCTCGAGCTCACCGTGGACGTGGCGCCCGACGTGCCGCACGTCGTGCGGGGGGATCCCACCCGCGTGCGTCAGGTGCTCATGAACCTGATCGGCAACGCCATCAAGTTCACCGAGCAGGGCGAGGTGGACGTCTCCACCAGCGTCATGCAGCGCGACGGCGACCGGGCGTCGGTGCAATTCCGCGTGCGCGACACGGGAATCGGCATTTCCAACGAGCAGCTGGCCACCATCTTCCAGGAGTTCACCCAGGCCGACGCGTCCATGACCCGACGCTTTGGCGGCACGGGACTCGGCCTCGCGATCTCCCGGCGGCTCGTGGCCCTGATGGGCGGCGAGCTGACGGTGGCGAGCGAGGTCGGCCGCGGCAGCGAGTTCAGCTTCACCCTCCCCTTCCCGATCCAGGCCGCGGCCCCGCAAGCGTTGATCCACGGCGGCGCGGTGTCCCTCGGCGGCCGGCGGCTCCTCATTGTGGACGACAACGAGACCAACCGGCGCATCCTGCGAGACATGCTGGGTGCCGAGGGTGCGGCCGTCCATGAGTCGCCGCGCGCCGACGCGGGACTCGAAGCGCTCCGCCGTGCCGTGCGAGAGGGAGCGCCCTACGACCTCGCTATCCTCGATGCCCAGATGCCCGAGCGCGACGGATTCCAGCTCGCCGCGGCCATCCGCGCCGACTCGGAGCTGCTGGACACTCGACTCCTGATCCTCACCTCGGCGGGGCAGCGAGGGGACGGCGAGCGCTGCCGGCGACTGGGCATTCAGGCCTATCTCACCAAGCCGATCGCGCGAGCCGACCTGATCGAAGCCGTGGGCGCCGTGCTGGCGGGTGCGGCGCCAGCCGGAGGCGTGGCCGACCTCATCACGCGCCACTCGATCGCCGAGTCTCGCCACACCCTGCGGATCCTCCTCGCAGAGGACAACCCGGTGAACCAGCAGGTGGCGACGGCCATGCTCGTGAAGCGCGGGCATCAGGTGGAGGTGGTGGGCAACGGGCGAGCGGCGGTGGAGGCGGTCGCCGCCCGCGGCTACGACGTGGTGCTCATGGACATCCAGATGCCCGAGCTGGACGGCTTCGGCGCGACGGAGCGCATCCGTGCCCTGCCCCAAGGCCGGACGCTCCCGATCATCGCCCTCACCGCGCATGCCCTGAGCGGTGAGCGCGAGCGCTGCCTCGCGCACGGCATGAGCGGCTATCTCGCGAAGCCGTTCAAGGCGCACGACCTCTTCACCGCGGTCGAAAGTCGCGGCCCCGCCGGCACTGAGACGTCGGCGCCGCCCCCCCCCCCCCCGCCCCCCGTCGACGTCGACGCATTCCGTCGTACCATGCAGGAGGCAGGCGCGGCCGAGGCCGTGGACGGGATCCTCGCCACGTTCGTCGGGACCCTTCCGGAACGCCTCGAGGCGCTCGTGACGGCTATCCGCGGCGCCGAGCCCGAGCCGATCCAGCGTGCCTCGCATGCGCTCAAGTCGGCCGCGGTCACGATCGGCGCCCAGAGCCTCGCCGCGGTGCTCGCGGACATGGAAGCGGCCGCGCGGGATGGCGACGTGGCGCGGGCGCGTGACGGACTGGAGCACGTGCAGGACGAGGCGAACGCCGCGCTCGCATACCTGCGAACGGCGACGGACGGGAGGCACGATGCTTAGCGCGATCTCCGTGCTGGTCGTCGACGACGACCCGGTGTCCAGCGCCCAGCTCGGCGCGCTGGCGCAAGCGGCCGGCTACCGGGTCAGGATCGCCCCC